>Ga0179593_1406003_pt1 | contig 17647 bp, 14 predicted proteins | sample CZODoug2_1_08_16_FD_185931 | JGI IMG/M metagenome (GOLD analysis project Ga0179593, IMG submission 185931) | Vadose zone soil fungal communities from Angelo Coast Range Reserve, California, USA - CZODoug2_1_08_16fungal (PacBio error correction) | ecosystem: Environmental > Terrestrial > Soil >... | reverse complement strand
AAGCCCTGAATGGAATCGTTTTACTTGTCAGAACCCCAGTTGTTTCCTATTAGATCCAATTTTTGCAAAGAGCCCTGCCCCCAGTTTTTGCGGGCAATTTTCTCTACCCGGTTTCGATGTAGAGAAAGGATGGCTCCCAATCATCTCGATTCCATACGGGGTTTCATCCCATGAAGGGGTATCCCATTGATGTTTCGGCCATCATTTCCCCCGTTTAGTACTTGATTGTTCTTTTATATAGCTTCGTACTGGAAAGTCGTGTGTACTTGTTTTACCGATAAGTATTAGTTCACGGTCGGCTTAGGCGCGTTTGGAAATGTCGTCTGAGCAGCCTCTTGGCGTTTCGGCCCCCTCTAATCCATGCTCTGCTTTTTTTTGCTCCTGGATTTCCCTGGCCGTATGTTTAGCCGTATTTATCTGAGGGTGGTTTACAGTCGTCATGAGTGCCAATGGATTTCGAGACGGAGCCCTCCCCCTACTATTTTATTCCTCGGTTTTACGGCGATTTGTTGTCGCTTCGAGGACGGGGACGTCTTCTACCCACTCGTGACCGCTGGTACAGTGGTATGAGGCCAATGGTTCACACTTTTCGCCGCGGTGGTCATCATTTTTCGTATGATATTTAGGGTCTTGTTGCCCCGGTTCTCAGCCCGACCCCTGCTCGCACATGCCTTGGTGCTTCGACGTGGTGAAAGTTGCTTCCGTCGAACGGAAGAGCGGACCCGACTCATCCCCCCTGGATTTCTTGGGTAGATTCCTCGCGGAATTCGCCAACCCACCTCGGTGCTAGGTTTTCCCCCACCCTGAACCCAAGCGCACTGCTCTTCCCATACTGAGCTTTGGGGCCCCAAAGGTCCTGCCTTTGCGGCCCTTCGTGCCTCTCTCTCTCCCCCCCTCTTAGCCTTGTCTCCGCCTGCATTTAGTTCAACACAGAAGATCCCATGAGGGACCGCACTAGATTTATTTCCCCCCCCACGGCCCATGTGTTTCCCCCTGATGTTGATCAGTTGTGACACCATGGCACCCCTTTTTGATGCCGTCCCTTCCTACTGTGGTACAAGATTTTGCACCACCCCTCCGATCTTCATTCCCAGGCATGGCCTTGTCCCCTTTGACCTTTGCGACTGGAATCTGCCGCCCTCGTCGTTTTTTCGTTTTTGCATGAAGATGCAAGCGTTTTGGCTTCGTTGTCACATGTCGGAAATACTGCGCTTCTCTGCAGCTCAGGAAGCCTAGAGTTTACTCCACCTTCCCAATTTTTTTTGTATTCAAGACCCCCCAAATATTTATTGTCAAGCTAAGTACGGCTGAGTGCGCGCTGCTTGTCTGTGCCCCTTCCGCGAATCAGAGAATTGCAAATTTCCAGCAGGCGCATGTGTCCGAGAGTGATGCCCCATGAAAAAGTGCGTTTCATTCCGTGTTATTCCGAATATTTGAAGCCCCCGTTTCATACCCCCTACGTACCAGTAGACTTTGGGCCCCCCCGGCAAGGTCATGCCATATTTTTCTGCCTTTTCCTGCAGCGGAGCAACCCAATTTTTTTAGTCTTCAGATTTGTGTAATCTTTCCCCAGGTCATTTTCAGCCCTTAAATTGGTTCCCATTCCCACCCTGGGACGGCTACGGCATCCTCCAGCGCTCCTGGCACGTAAGTTCATTCCATTCTGTCCCCCGTCTCGAAATGTATCGGATATTTTTCATCCCCCACGTCGCCCATGCCGCTTTTTCTTTATACCGGTTAGACAGTTTGACTCGACAATAACCCCCAAAGCTGTCCATCGAAGTCGTTCCCGCGGCATCTTTGACGGCCCACTCAGGGTGGGAAGCCGTTTGGTTTTTTGATCGTCGATAGTACACCATTCAGGGTTCCTTTTTTGACTGGGTCCTACTACTTACCTAAAGCGCCATTTTCCTGTTTCCCCCTGCTTGTAGCCCATCGCTTCGGCCGCGCAACCTTCACGACTGTCCAAGTTCCGAGGCTAATTTTTTTCAAGGCCCTTAAGTGTGCCCTCTGCCAGAGCTCCTGATTGTCTTTTTCTTAAGCCTTCGTCTGTTGAGCATTTGTCTTTGCCCATCCCCTCAGAATCTCGATCCTGTTTTTTAGTACAGACCTTTGGTTCATTGAGTTGCGAATTTGTCGCCAGACATTCCCCTTAGGAACCCACCCCGCCTCGAAGCTCTGTAGATTGACGATTCGTAGTCCAAGGGCGGTGCTTTTCGTTAAAGGGATTCCCTGTCGATGTCCTCCTTGTGGCCACACATGTGACTGGCCCCGTTTTTTTGTCCTTCGCTTCTCAAAGTGTTCCTTCCCCACACGAGTTCGTTTTTTTTAGCTTGGACGGTTTGCCTCATCTTATTCCGATGGATGGCAAAATGAATCATTCTCAAATGGTCTCAGTCGATGGTCAGACACCATACCAGTCTTTTGATCTCTTCCCCCTGGCTTCACGGTCTACGCCGGCAATCGTCCCCAGTTCTTGAGAAGCACGCTTATATCTATTTTTTCATGGGTCTTTTGTTTCTGTGAGATCTAGTGCCGGTATACTTGGCCCATATGCATGCTACCTTGTTGTTAACGCCCCCCTGCCAGATGACTTCCCCCCATCCCCGCCATTTTCCTCTTTTGGCCGTGAGCCATAGAACATTGAGCAATTTTGGATTTGACCTCCTGTACATCCCTTCTCGAAGATTCCGGCCACACGTCTTTCCCATCTCGCCCTTGTTTGGGAGTGTCATCTCTGGAGTCCTTCAGCTCCTTCCCTGAAGCCCGCCCCTTCGAAATTGTCCCCCGCGCCATCGACCTTAGGCCCATAAATTACTGACACGTCTTTTACCTCCCTCGAGGCAAGAAAGCGAGTATTCTGCTGGGACTACTGGCCTTCGCTGACAATCCAAAAGGTCTTCCCATGACAATGTAATTCACCTGGGCCCCCCCGACGATGGGATTCGTTCCTCCTCCCGCTCGAACCATAGCGTAGCCGTATGCACTATTTCCAACAGCCCCCATTCTTTTTTTTCTCTTTCAGATTAACGTCCTGGCCCCAGACCTGACCCGAACTTTTTTTTTCATTCTTCCGGCGTTCGGCCAGAAGTCCCCCGCTGCTTCTTTAACCGCCCCCCCGTTGAACACTTTTTAACCTGTGCCTTCCTTAGTCGTCTTCACCTGCAATTTTCACCTACTTTTTTTCATCCTCCATGCTCAACAAAGGCCCCTTCGATGCTCCGATGATTTCCGCCATTACGATGGCCAGCTCCTATGAGTTCATCAAATTTTTTTCTTTCCCGTCCCTTACATTCCCCAAGAGCCCCCCCTCATGTATTTGTGTCGTATTTAACCCCCCTACCGAGGAATTGCGATCCTTTTTCCGTTTATTGGCTCCTATGCCAGTTCATCCCCCAGACCCGCCTCTATGACCTGATCCATACGTTTTGAAGAAACCCCCCTTTTGGAAGGTATCTTCGGTACAGGGCATCACACCCTAATCCCGTTACGCCCCACCATTTTTTTTTCCATGGACCGCTTGCGACCTGTCATGCCTGTTCGGGACCCCTTTACGGACATACTGCATTCGTGGCCTGTTTTAGTTGTTCCAAGATTCCTCAATCTAAACAACTTTCTCCCTGGTCTTCATCGCATCTCTCGACATTTGTGTCTGGTCACTGCCGATTCGCCCCTTCAAGACATCACACCGGCACACGCATGGCTCAGGTTTTAGGTTTATCACAGATCTTGGATTGTCTAATCCAAACTTCTGAGTAATCCCAGAGAGTCTCTACTTAAAGTCCCTCCTATAGACCTTGTAGGCACATGATTCAAACTCCCCCACCCCCCGCTGAAGATTCACCAAACCCTAAACCTCCCTCCATTAGGACGACCATTTGAGTCCCCCAGAGTTCCATTGGGAACCCAAGGAATTGTAATTTTTCCTGCTTGGAGGGGGTGGTTTTCCCATCGACGGAGACACTTCACCCATCAACACACCCCCCTTTTTCAGATCTATCGACCCGGCTAACCCAAATTCCCCACCCAACATGGACCTATTCGGCATTCTATTTAAGAGCGTCTTGGTGTTGATCTCAGGGACTTTTGGACATTCCCCTAGTTAGAGAACTCTGCGCTGAAGGTCCCTCCCGGCTCCCTTCCATGGCGGCATGCGTGAATCTCGATTTGTTGGTTCCCCCCAACCTTAACTCATCTGGGTTTTACCCGGATTCACGAGCGGTAACAATACCCAAAGATTCACTTGCTTCGCCCCTTCGCTTTTCCTGGAAGCCCTTTGCCAAGTCTCAATTCACACTGAAACCTTTTTTGTGTTCTCCTTTCGTCTTCGACCTTGAACAAGACCCTTCTCCAATCTAGCACCATTGCCTTGCCCCTCCCTTCGACCCACGTTTTTTCCACCCTGCATGCTCCTCAATCCATGGTCCCCCACAAGATTACGCGTTTGAGAAGACCCCCGTCCCCGATGTCGCACTCAGCACTGGCAGACGCAGGGCCTGGACAGGACCCTTCTGTTAGGGGAGGACTGCGAGATCCCCTGAGAACCCAGGCGACTGCCCCCCCCCCCTCCAAGGCGTGGGCGAAAGAAACCTTATCCCTCGAATGAGCACCCAACATAAGCGTTCAGGGCTGACATTTGACCAGTCAATCGACACTCCCTCAGTTATCCTACTCTATTCCAAGACCGATCTACGCCCCGACCCTTTATTGCATAGCTGATTAGATCACTTCCACACCACTTCCCCGATTGAAGGGTATGCGCTTATTACCCCCCCGTTCCCCCCAATTAGCCTGTATTCTTGGCAGCAGCACCTCACTTTATACACGGCTTCTGCCGGCACCCTTTCGCATGCGATTTCTTTCTTGGTAGCCTAGATCTTCATCTCCAATAGCCCACATTTTACGCTTCCCCAATTCCCACGCACACCCTTGCTGGCGGGCGTTTTTAGATTATGTAATACTGAACCTTTGCGCCGCCTGAAATGCTTCCCCTCGTTTTATTATGACGATTGGCATCCCTCCCGTTTTTTTTTGGTGAGTCGGAGCTCCGCAGATTTTGACTCCTCTTTGACTCAAATGTGTATGCCTACGCTTCAGCCGAACGAACGCAAACCCAGTTTTGGAAGGATGGATTTTAATTGCACATGGGTGGGGCCCTCTTCGAATTGCCCCGCTCTCCGGATACAATAATCTTTCGCGCTTTTCATCACGGGTAAGTTCACTAGTGATGGAGTATACCCTTCTGTCTGCGGACCAATGATCCTTTCTTTACTTGACTTGTGCCTTCCCCTCGTACCTGTAAAGAGTTTTCCTTTTTTTTGGGTGAAGTGGATCATAAGAATCTTCCCCCGGTCTGAATGTCGACGAGGAGCTTTTTTTTTCAAATACTTCTGCTTTTTTTACCGCACGACTTCTGTGTCGCTTTTCACCATGACATCTTCAAATCCCTGCCTCTGATGGTTTGTGGCCTACTTTCCTGCTCCTTGCGTATTTCCTTTTTTTTATGGCTCGATTAGGATTGGTGAATGCGAACCTCAATTTCTGCCGGTAGCGCCCATTTACCTCTTCATATTCCCGCCATCTGCCGTGTTCCGTCGCGAGGAACGGACGTCTTCTCCCAAATTCCTGTTGTTCCTTTATTAGATCTTGGTATGAATGTTTGTCACCCCTTATCGCGTTTTGCATCAGTTTTTATAGATTGGACCCCTTGTAATTTTTTCCTTAGAATCGAAACGCCCAGAGTCACCTTGTCCTGTTTTCTTTAGCTTTGTAAACTTTCTTCGAGAAAACGCCCCTGCGCGTTGTGAAGCCTTTCATGACTTTCATGGTGGTCAGATGACTCAGTTCATCTCCCAAAAAATCCCCCCCGAGGTGGTGCTTTTTTTGAAACCGACACAATGAGCTTACCAGAACTTCCTCCCTGTCACTTCCTTTTCTTGCGTCCTTTCTTTCAAGACGATGTTTCGACCGATCCCTTGTCGCCCCTTTGGAAGTCCACCCCGGTCGATTTTTCGTCCTTTCACCCTCGCTCTATCCCTTTGTCAAATCTTTTTTTTTCTTCCGTTGTCGATTCGCTCGTTCACCCCAATGTGTTGATTAAGTTTCTTTCTCCCGTAATTTCCCCGATTGTACCCACCCACGCCCCAGAATCGAAACATTCCCTTCTGCTTGGCACTTTTCTGTTGTCTCCTGTTACCGTCCTACCCGAGGAATTTTGTAGTTTTGTGCATTTTGCTCCCGGGTTTTTTTTTTGGCCCTTTTCATGGCTTTGAAATTAACCCCTCCTGCCTATCGCGGCGCAGCTTAAGGAATTTGAATCGTTCCCATTTATTCTTTCCCTTCCATATATGAGAATAGACTATAAAACTGCATTCCGGCGTGGAACCCTTTATTTCTGAGTCTCATTTCATGACTCCGCCTTCAGACGTTTTAGATCTTCTAGCACAACCCTCGTTGCTTCAGGGGTTCCCTGAATTTGAGTGAAGATTTTCCCCAACTAACACAAGGAAAGTCTACTCAATATGGAAGTCCACAACGAGTCACGCCAGCCTGGTGACTTTAAGCAGTACTCCTTTTCATGGCACAACCCAATTTTTTTCCTCTTCCCGATATTTTGTTAATAATTGCTATGGTTTCAATCACTCTGACCCGCGACATTTGTTGTGCATTCCATGGATTGTGTCTTACCTTTGTTGGGCAACCAATAGCGACCCTGCGTCTTAAATTGGACTTCCGCCCTCCCACATTTTCTTCACCCCGTTCTCGAAATTGTCGTCTTCTCGCTTTTAACCCCAAAGGCCGAAATTGCGCTGCTGATGAGGATGTTTTTAAGCCCCCCTTTTTTTCGTCAAATCCTCAATATGATTGGTCATGCCTTCTTTGAGGACCTCTTCACTTCCTCGCCGGTGAAGCCGGTGCTGATCATTTTCTAGATTCACTTCATGGCCCCCCTTTTGGACGGTTCCGAAGACGAAGCTAACTTTCCTTTTCTTCTTTCTCATCTCTTCCTTCGCGCGCAATTCCTACTTCAAAGTTCTGGATTTGCAAGTACCCCTCGTTTCCCTATGCCAGAGATCGAGGGTTGTCTCTTATGTACGGCGTCCCGATGTTCGAGATTCTGTTATTGCCCTAAGTTCCCTTCAGCTCGTTGATGCGTTGAGTTAAAGGTGACTTGGCTCGTGAATGTACCTTCTGTCCCTCTCGGCCTTGAGCCAAATGCAGAGAAATTTCCTCCTTTTGCGCTAAGGTCTCCGGGCTTGTTTAAATGTTTTTTTTCTCCTCCTCCTCTGGCCTCTGTGGAAATGTCGACGTCTGTAGTTTTTTTTCTTTTCGCCAAATGATGATGACCGCCCAAACCCTCTTCTTGCGGAGTTGCCGAATCGCAGATTAGCGATTTCTTCCCTACCTACGCTCGTCCCCGTCTTATTATCTGGCCCCGGCACCTCGCCCCGTTTCTTTCTACTTTAGTTGGCAAAACCTTTGCCTCTCATGCCCCAATTTCTCTCATTCACGCTCTCCCCCTTTCTCCACCGTTTTTTTTGCGACGATTCTGTTCGGCTAATAATTTGGCAATTCTTCTTCTTCTTGTTTTTGCAGCCGCAGAGACTAGAAGCAACATTTGTCGAGGTTTTGCCGATCTTCCGACAAGGTCTCCTTAGCTCTTCCATATTCGAAGACTCTCCCCAAACACGTTCGTCCAACTATAACAAATCCGGTTTGTGCTTTCCCCGTCAAGCGACTTTACGATGTCCTTCCCCCCCTCCTATTGAAATTGTCCCCACTCCCTCCACGTGAGGAAATACCACTTTTGACGTCCACCCTGTCCTTGGAAACTCTAGAGGAAGACCTCGTCCTTTCTTTCTTGGTTCCCCTCAAGGGCCGGTCGCTGCCACCTCTTACTCATGACCCCGGTGCTTTACCAGTGGAAAGATGTTACCTGAAATCCCCCCCTATGGCTATGAAACCCACTTAGACGTTCCTGACCGTCCCACCTCGATCTATCCCTTTACCCCCCTGGTAGTGGGCCTTTCCCCAGAATCTCATGACACCTTTCCTTTTCGTCCTTTCCCCGGGGGCGGGCGAATACTGGCTGAATAAACTTCCCCAGGAACATTACCAATTGTTTTCTTACCCAGGATTAACCCCGAACCCAGTCCCCCTTTTGTCCTTATTTCCAGCTCAACAAACACACCCTGAATTACCTCGATGCCGTTCACTCATTCTTCTGACCCTTCACTTCCCCCTCAGCACCCATCATAATTAGCTTCTCTTAACCCTTTCGCCCCTTCCTCCACATCCGCGCAGGCATTTCGTTCCATTTGGGTGCTTTTAAACTCTAATCGTTACCTGTTACATTGCATATTGAGAGTCTACTTTGCATTTAAACTCTGCGTCGATGCCATGAAGCCTTCCCTTTGGCACTGCACCCTTTCCGGAGTTTTTCCTGTCACCGAGCTCCCTTCCAACCAGAAGTCTCGACCAATCGTCACCAATTTTTTTTTTCCCATGACCCCCCTGACTGCACTTGTCCACTTTTTTTTTCTCAATTGACGCCCCCCCATGGCTCGGCTGGCGTTTTGCGTTTTTGAACCCCCCCTCTGAACCTTCAAACACGATAACCTCCTGAATACCGGCTGTGTCATCCCCAGGACTATTTTTCTTCGTCAACCTTTCTTTTTGTTCGGAAGGAGTTTCCGTGGCACATAATTGCCTCAAGAATACCTCACGGCAAGAATGCATTTTTAGGATATTCTTGCAACCCGCTTGTAGAGAATTTTTTACCCAAAATTGACCCTTAGGTACTACTTCAGCTTTCCTTCAAGGTCTTCCCCTCCCCCCAGTTACTAGACTTTTATTTTCAAGTCCCTTTTTATTCACCCACGACAAACCCAGCCCTGCAGTCCCCCTACCCACACAAGTACTCCTTTGGTAGTAAGCTTGTTCCTCTCAAAGCGTCCATTTTGCGGCAAAGACCTTGCCGAATTTCGACTTCTTGGCGGTTGGTGGGGTTAACAACCACCATTGAACACCGCTCAGGAGATCAGCATGAAAAACCAAATTTTTTGACATTTTAGCAGATTCGACAACGGTGCCTTTCACCCTCCTTTGTGACAATTCCTTGGAATAGTATCTTTAGGTACTCATTTTTAATTTCTGCGTCTTGGTGTTGCTCCAGGGAACTTCTAGACACCTGCCATTTCTGCGAAGCGTCTTCCTCATTTTTCCTGCCCTCCCCTGACCTTTCCCCCTGCGCTGCGTTCGCGCGCTGTTCGTTTGTCAAAAAATCACCTCTCTTTTGGCAGCATCCCGAGGTCATTACAAACCCAATGATCTTTAAATGCATTCCAGCTTCCGGTGCCTGGCTCTCTCGAAGAATGACAAGGTCTCCTCCACTTTCCAAGTTGCATTTAGTCTCTCCGGGCCCAAAGAGTCCCCCCTGAACCATCTAGAAATTGCGCACACGCTTGCTACCCACCGTTCCCCCCCCCTTCCGATGCCCTCTCCCCCCACAACTGTTCAAAGCTTAAGTATTTTATCCTTTATTCCTTTTCCCGGTCGCGAATCAGCACTGCATGGCAGGTCTCTTCCTGTAATATTCTTTCCTGCTCTTTTTTTTAGAATTTATTCCCCTTACCTTTCCCCCAACCACTCCGACGCCTCCCTTTCTTTCCATTCTGACTTATCGCCCCCCCCTCAGCCATGAATGGATTCCACGATTGTGCCATCCCCCTAACCATTTCCCTGCGACCCCCTTCCGCGTTTTCCTTCCTGCTCTTCCGCCTTAAACCTGATTCCGATGCTTTCTCTACCCCTGCCCCACCACGATTTCCGGGTACGATGCTTTCTATCCACCAGAACACCACAGTCCCGACTTGTTTGGCGCAGCCAGAACAGGTGACCCCCGTGCTTGACACTTCTTTGAAGCTCTCGTTATTCTCATCGGCCTCCGCAGTCACCGCCACCCCATTTCTACCTAATCGTAATCCTACAAAACTTGGGAGGCGTTCGCTCAGCTCATACTAAAATTTCGCAAGTCCCACTTGGCTTCCCTAACGGCCTCTCGTAGAGGAATGAATAAGTTTTGTTTGAGAGCTATCCTCCTGGGGAAGCAGTTCTTGGACACAAATTAGTATTTTCCCCCCTCCCTCTAAGCCTCCCAGTCCCCCGTTTTTTCTTTATTACCATTCGCTTACAGGTTTGTCGATGGGCCCTGCTTGCTTCTATTTAACCCCAGCCCCCTAGTTTCTTGGGACTCAGTCATCCTTGTTTTTTAACATGCTGGCTGAGGCACGACCGGTAAGTACCCTTCTTGTTTTTTAGCTTATAGTCTTCCACTTCCTTTGCTTTGAATTGTTGGTGTTTCTTTCGCCTCCAACTCATCCGCGTTCGGCGTCATTGTTCGTCTTGAAATCAGTTCATGTCCTTCCAGAGTGTTTCTATTCCTTTCCCCCCTCGAATCCATGCCGGAGGTTTTGGGTCCGCAGTTGGGTCTGTGTCCTTGCCTTATTATGACTCTATGAGTGGGGGTGAAGGCCGCCTTCTAACTATCTCGTCCCGTATCCGCCCAGCTCATTTTCCTCAGTTAACTCGGGACCCCCAGCTTTCTTTTCTTCTTCTCAAGGACCTTTGGCAGTTATTGATACCAACCGTTAGTGACGTTTTGTCCACTTTTATTGAGAGGATCTGAATTGGGTTCAAACTTGTAGAGCTTTTTCCATCATTTCTCTTATGGATATAAGTTCTTTCCCCATGTTTCCTCGAAGGTTTTTTTAGCAGCCGATTCCGCCCTGCCTTGTTGGCTTGGCCATTGGACAGTGTTGTTTTGATCGCAAGAAATTAGTTGAGAGGCTTTTTCACTTTCTGAGAAGTTTTTTTAGATGCCCACCTATGAATCGGCCCCAACAAATCTCTGGTGACTTTTGTGCACCACTCACACCCCTCCTCCCCTCTTCAAGTTAGAATGGCCCCCAAGGTCTATTTCGGACAGGCTTTGAAGGACGTTTCAACGATTTCTGTCTGGTTTTTTCCTTTGTCGCCCACGGGTCCGTTGAACTTGATCCCGCCGAGATATCCCCCCATGCATGTAACACATATTTGATCTGCTTTTCCCCTGAGCCTTTCTTTGAACCAACTTTCTTCCCCTTGATCCTCCCAGCCTGTGGCACTATGGACCCAAAACTCCAGCCTTATACATTCCGCCGGTTCTTGCCAAAGGGAAGCATTTGGGCCTACTTGTAAGCTGCCCGGAAATACGGATTAGTTTTTGTCGTTTTTTGCTCTGATGTAGTTGGTTTGCTTTTTGATCCTGTCTGTTTGAACCACTCCTTCTGCTTGCATGGAATGTTAGTCCAGAATCTGCGTCTTCCCTCCCTGTACACTTTTGGGTGGGCTAACTCCCATATTTGTTCCGAAACCATGGACCTTAGTGTTGCGGTTGATGTCTGTTTTCGCAGAATCCTTTTCCTTACCCTCCTCTCAATTCTTGTCGCGAGTGATAGTCCCTGAACCAGTCCCTTGCTTTTTTTTCCCCCCTCCTGAGTTACTGCTTTACCCCCAACTAAAAACGACCTCCTGCCCTCTTTGACGGCCAGTCACTAAGGTCGTTATTTTTCAGCAGCCTGTCATTTCCCCCCACCTTTTGTTTGAGCATTTAGTCCTTTTTAATAATGCGATGGTCCTAGCTGGAAATGGTGTTCCCGGCCCACTGTTGTACGGCTAATTTCCAGTTGAAATTCTTCCCTGTAAAGACAGGTTCAGCCCCCAGGATCTGCCTTTTTTAATTTTCGCCATGTCGTGATCGTTTTTCCTCCCCCCCCCACCAAGGTCGAAATGCACTGTTTTGATTTCTTATGGTTTTTTCAGCCCCCGTTTTTTGTGTGTAGCCACTTCATAAAGTAGCTGTACTCCTTTTCCTTCGTTTCCCAGCGGACCCATTCTGCCCCCCTCGCTCCTGTGACTCCCCCCCGTTTTGTTTGCGTCATGGGCGAGTATGCCCCCTCAGGGTCCTTGGTCCGTTGAGCCCCCGCCCTAAGAGCACTTCCCGTCTGGCTTTCTCCTCTCATTTCGGCCTTCATTCCTCCAGGCCGAATTTGTGAAAAGTTTTTTAATTCTTCGAACCCTTAGTGACTTAGATCTGATGTGGCGGTTCGGCCAGGACGGAGTCTCCGTATTTTTTTCGAGCTTTTTCTTGCCCAGCGAAGTCACTTTGCATTCCAATTGTCTCCATCAATTGGTCTGAGACCTTCCCTTTTTTTTCTAGCATCCTTGGGGATTTGCCAACCTCCCTCTCCGGGATCTGTTCTTGTCCTCCCCCGATAGGGTCTTCACATTTCTTTGACAAAGGTTGATGCCGTAACCCGATGCTTTTACAATTTTCTAGGCGGTTTTCTCTTCCTTTCGTCGCGTGCCACATGTCTTTTTACTCCCCCCCAACCCAGTTGCTTCTCGGGTTATTTTTGTTCCTACGTCGCATAGTGAGGATGGGAAATTATTCATCCCCTTTTCGCAATGGTCTTGAGGACCTTCCCCTACCCCTCGACCCAGGGATTTATTCCATAGGACCCCCTTAGAGAGGTGCCAACCTTTCTGTTCCGTTTCACTGTCTTCTTATTTCCATTCCCTCCCGTTTTCTTTGTTCTCTCGATTGGGCAGTTTCATCAATTTTGTCTCTTGAGGACTCTGCCTTACCTCCCTCAGATAAGAAGCCTTTTTTTCTATTTTCGTGGGCCGTAGCCTCCGGCCAATTAGTAAGTGATGTCATATGTCCATCCCCCCCCCTTCTTCATGATTTTCCAACAAAAGGAGTCCCATCTAAAGCCCCCCTGTTTTATTTCATCTTTGTGTTTTTCAGCGAAGTCCCTATGTCAAGTCCCGCCCTCCACCTGTCCAACTCCCCGCAATAGGGTCCTTACACCTTTTTCCTACAACGGCCTTTTGAATACTTCCTCTCCTTAAGACCGGTTTTCTCCTTTTCCGGTCTTTTTCATACATGTCGTAGAGAACAAGTTATAATGCCCAACTGCTGTCCCCCACGCAGCGAGCTAGCTTGCCATAACCGACTGAACACTTCTCCTCCTCTGAACATACCTTACACAACCTCGATGTTTTTTCAGTCCGTGGTGAGTTATCATTCTCACCACCTTTTTGTACTCGTCCTGGCTGTCTCGTGCCGTCCGCGTTTTTTTAACCTCCAAGTTAAACAGGGAACCCGTGAAATTTAGCTTCCCTTTTACCACAAAAATTGCCCCTTAGGCACTCTCCGCCAACCCCGGCCTGCCCCCTTCTATTGCCACGTTCCTTTCTTCCCTTCTTCCCTCCATTCGTTCAATTAACTTGATTTCAGCAACAACTGTTTACAAGCCCTAAATACAGTGCTTCTTGAGTCCTTTTTATTGTCCACCTCTCAGCTTTTTCACTTCCATCCAGTTGACTATTTGGTGAGCCACGCCCCACTCTGCGCTAGGCCATGAGCCTTCCCCTTGGAATTCCCCATTTCCGTCAGCATTGCTTTTCCCCCCCTCTTCTTATTCACCAGTCCCTCTTGAAATAGAACCCCCCCTTGAAATCCCGACCTGTCCTTAACTGCTGACCTCTTCGTGAACCTTTCCTTCCCTTCATTTGCCAGCTTGCCCTTCCTTTTTCGGTGCCCCAAATCTCACTTCCCACCATTCGTTTCCGGGCCTTCCCGCTTGGTCCTACTATACTCCCGACATGCTGCTTCTGGTTTTCCCGTTCATGCTTAGAGATCCGACATAAAGTTTTTGCCCCGACGTCATAATTTTTTGTTTAGGCTGGCACATCATGCTTCTCCTACCAAACTTGAGCCCGGCAGTTAAGAGCCTTAGGTCTTCTGAAATTCTCCTCGACTCCGGTTTTTTTTCTTCCATTCATGGCCCCGGACCACTGCTTTCTGCACCAACCCCCCAAACTGCTACCGAGGTCGGGCATCCCATTTCCCCCACACGATACCTGGTGTTCCAGCACGGTCAATGGAATGGTTCCTGGCTTTTTGGGTTTCACATCTTGCAACCTCCGGCTCTTTTCCCTTTCCATACCACCCCATGGTTTTTGAAAGCTCCCCGATGTCCCCCACTCCTCACATTCTTTGACAAATTCCATTTCACCTCTCCCTTTTTCCAGTGATCTCTTCTTTTTGTGGTCTCAGGGACTTTTTGACCCCCCCTTCACCGACTATTATGAGCGCTTCTTCTCACGTCCATTGTTCCTCAATCCTTTTTACATAATGCGTCATGCTGTGAATTCCTTCTTTCTTGGTCTTTGCCACCCCCGTACCCTCGCTTTGTGTCAGATTTCCCGCTGTCATTTTCCCACCCTTGATCTGGAAGATCACTTTTCCGATGTTTTCGTCTCTGAATTTGACCCTTTCGAAGCAACCTCCTGTGCGTTATTTCCCGTCTCGACGGGCACACTGCCCCGGCTATCCCTCCCGAACTCTTCCCCCCTCTTCTAACATTTTGACCCATTGCGCACTATAACCACGGTGCCCCCAAGGAGTTAGTTTTCTCCGACGTACTTTCCGTTCGCGAATCAGAACTAATAGAGTTCCTTCTTCACTACTCTTATGGCGGCTCCGGTGCTAGATAATTCGCCAGGCCGCCCGTCCAAACCCTCCGAATCTTCTCCTACGCCATGAGCCTTCCCTTTCCCCCCCCCCAATAAGAGGAACAGGATGGAAGTCCCCTCCCGACCGCCTGTCCTCACTAACCCCCCCCCCGATTACTTCCGTCTCCCTCAGGATGACAGATCTTACGCGTACCCCTTAACAATTCCCCATGAGGTGCTCTATATAACAAGTGAAACAATCAAGTACTACCGTTCTCTTGGCCGCGCCCGGCACGAGGGCCTTCCAAGTATGATGAACTTGTTTCCGCTTAGAGGATGGTAGACCTCGATTCGCCGTCCCAATCCTCCCCCCCTTAGAGACATCATATACCCCCATTTTGGTGAGGACGTCAGATTTTCCATCGGACCTACTAAATTGAGCCCAGAACTGCTCCAGCAGCTCTCGAGTCTATTATAATACAGGGGTTTTTTTGGTGGTTTGTGGTTTTTTTGTTTTTTTTTTTTTTTCTGGTTTTGTTGTTGGTGTTGTTTTTTCTTTTTTTTTTTTTTTTTTGTTTTTTTCTGTGGGGGGTGTTTTTTTTTCTTTGTTTTTTTTTTTTTTCGGTTCGAAAGACCCTTTTTTACCTCATTGAGCATTTCAGTTACGACCTTTTCTTAATCTCCCTCCCCGAACCCCCGTTTTGGGTTTGGCTTAATTTTTATACGGGGTCGAGGCCCTTCTATCCCGTCTTGGCTACCAAATGCCTCGCTCTTCAGCCTGGTGGCATTCCCCTCCTTGTGGATAACCGTGTGGTCTCTTTTGAAAATGGTCCCCCGTTGTCTCGTATTGATTGTGAGTTTTTAAATCCGTTACCGTCCACCCCTCTTGTGTTTGTTAAATTTTTGATCGAATCAAATCGCTCGGGGCGGGATCTCCCTTTCTTGGAAACTCCCTCCTTAGTCTACTACCAGAGTGGGCCCCGAGGAATCCGACGAACATGTATCTGATGGTTTGTTCTACGGTGACCTGCTCATTCTTAGTTCATTGAGCTCCCCTTATTTTGTTGAAGGCGACCTCTACATCTATTTGTTAATCCCTACTAATACATTCAAGGCCCCATGAGACCAATTTTTGAGGCTTCGCGACTTAACGACTTTTCTTCCTTTCACCCCCCTTTATTGTGTCCAGTGATTTTTGAAGAATAATTTATGGTGTCCCCCACGTTTTTTTTCTGTTTGGGCTTCGGTGCCTCATTTATAGATGGATATCCTGGACTTTTGCCCCCTTTCCTCCTCCCGAGCGCACTTCATTGGATTAGAATTTTTCCCCAAGGCTTCTCGCAACCGACATTTGGCGCGTACTCCTTTTTCTTGACTTGTGTTTTAGATGAACTCTTGACTATGAACCCCCTCTAGGGTTTTGCAAACAGAACAAGCAGCCTCTTCCAGCATTCTATGGCCCTTTCATTTCTTTACTTATATGTAACAGGAATTCTTTTCATCCTAACCTTTCCTTGTATCCTCACCCCTGAGTCAACCCCCCTTCTTCCTTCCTGTTTTAGACTACGAGATATTAACCTTCCCTTGTCAAATGAGTGATTGCCGTTGTAGACGCTATCGGCCACATGTGTTGATTTTCGTCTTTATCTCTCCTCCCCCGTTTTGGAAATCTTTTTTTCAAACCACGTCACCCCCATACTACCCATGTCACGGTGCCTCTTTTCTTGCCCAGGTTCTCTTTTTTTTTTGCTCTGTCAGAGGCTCTACGGGATTAGGTTTTTTTGTTTTGCAGTCTTCCATGCAGGTTTTTTCGTTTTTAACCCCCTTCGTGAACCTCTGCTGATTTTTCGCGTGAGACCTTTTTTCATAATTCTGCGGATACTCCTAGTTCCCACTTTTTTTTCCTTCCCCACAATATCTTATTTTTAACCGCTAACCCCTGTATGTTCTTTGTGGCCGTCTATTTTGTTTGCCTCCCCTAAGTGTCTTTTTTTTCCACTACCGCCTTTAGGTCGATTGGCTAGTATGACAAAAGACCTTGTTGAAGGGTTTTCATAGAACTTCTTTCCGTTTTTGTACCCACTCAAACCTAAATCGCATTGCCATCTTGCCTTTTTTTTCAACGTTTCACGCAGATGATGATTTTCAGATGGTCATGTTGCACAAAATTTTTTTTCGAATTCTCGCGATGCATTCCCGGAGCGGGTTCCTCGTTCAGGTCCAAGGTTCCCGGCACAAGTTGACTTCTCATGTCCTTTAGGCCTTTTCTTCCATGGACAGTTTCCTTTTCCTTCCTTTTCAGTGCACTGACTTAGCCTGTCGGTGCTGATATGTTTTTTTTCCCCCCCTTTCCCCAACTTCTCACTCGGCGCTATTGAGGACTTTTTCCCCTCCCAATGTTTTCAACCCTCCCGTAAATTTTGTGCCCGACTTCCTTAATCGGACCTTTTCACCTGCCTCCCTCCTTGACATGCGTTTTGGCGCTGGCGAGATCAATTCCGATTTTGTTCCTTTTGAAATGCTACAGACTCGCCCTTTTCCTTCCCTGCTCTTCCCGCTTCTCCTCCGCAGCACTTGACTTTCCAAGTCTGGATCTTGAAATTTTCCCACAAGCCCTTGAATATTTCCCCAGCTTTTCTAGTGTTGTAGGTTGACAGAATAGGAGAGATTTTCCAGATCATTTTTTTCTTTATGGCACTGATCTCATAGAGTTTTTGGTTAGATTGGTCCTCCTTGGAAGCTGTAGACTACTTTACCATTGAGGCCACCAGGCCCGCTCCCCCTTGATCGGGTCTTACGATGATGATTAACCCTCGTTTAGCCAAGGTGCGCCCATTTTCTATGGCGCGGTGGTCCCCCTTTCTCCTTCGGTCTTCCCTTCGATTTCTTCTGATGAACACCCCCCACCGATTTTGACTTTTTTTGGAGCCTGTTCAGCACTGAGAGTTTTCTTAGTACTAGCGACCAAGGCCCCATTAGCCACCAAATGTTTCTTGCGGGCTCTTCCCCCCACTCCCCTTCCCCAGTGCTTCGTTCTCTTCCTTTCTGTCCAAAAGGGTTTTCCCCCCTACCCTTTCTGCGCGGC
>Ga0179593_1377976_pt1 | contig 17647 bp, 23 predicted proteins | sample CZODoug2_1_08_16_FD_185931 | JGI IMG/M metagenome (GOLD analysis project Ga0179593, IMG submission 185931) | Vadose zone soil fungal communities from Angelo Coast Range Reserve, California, USA - CZODoug2_1_08_16fungal (PacBio error correction) | ecosystem: Environmental > Terrestrial > Soil >... | reverse complement strand
TAATCTCCTCAAAGGTTTTCAACCTCCAATCATAAACCAGATTCTCTCTCCCTCTCCCCGGTTCGTCATGGCCACGTCGCTGTTTGCTCGCTGCTTTCGCAAGAGTTGGTTCACCTTTTTCTCGATACATCTCCAATCTCCTTCCCCCCCCTCAGGCATAGAGGTCTGGTTTTTCTGTCCAGGCTGTTTTAGATCAGAAAGCTCCCTTCCCCTTTCCCAGTATTTTAGACGCCTCGGTTGACAGTTATGAGAGACGGACAACGTAGCTCTTTTTTATCCCGGTCCTGCACTCGTGAAGCTTTTGCCCTCTCCTCCCTGAAGCCAGGTGATGTTTTGGTTCTTGCTCCACATTTTACTTAACTTTGTCTATACCAGCCTTGTTCTCCTTCGTCATTTTCCTGAATGTAATTCTTTTGGTCCTTTCCTGCATTTTTCCTAGGCCGTCCAATCTTCCTTTTCTCAGATGGACTTCCTCCAAAACCGCCCCCTATTTCATGCAAGGAGCCGTTCTGGCAGGAATTTGGTCCTCCGCCCGGTCCGCCGATAAGATTGCCCGTTTGGTCCCCTCTTGTTCTCTTCGAGACTCTCGTCCCCAAACTGTACCGTGTGATCCTCCTATTTCCGCTGGCCAGACCAGCCCCTAGCGCAGCAATCTTTCGGTAACCTTACCTTCCACACCCTTTTCCAAGGGACCTTTTTCCTAGATGTCATGTTTTACTTCCTCCTCCAGATCCTTAAATTGCTCTCCACACACTCTGCTGGAAGGCCGGTGCGCGTTAGTTGACACACTGTTGCCTCCCCTCAGCGCCTATGCCCCGAAACCCCCGATTGACCCTCATTCGTAAGTAGGTCTCGATTTTTTCGCCTTCCATTGATGAAAAACTCCCTGGTTTCTCGCTGCTCTCTAAAGAGGAGGAAGCGCCTTTCTTGCAGAGAATTCGTTTCTCCCCTGAATAAGCACCCCCGGTCTTCCGTCCCTCATAGGACTCTCCCCTCTAGAACAGGCCGCAGAAGCCCTCCTGCGTAGATAAAGAATCTCCCCTCCGGCCCAACCCTTTACCCGAGTATGCAGTGCGCACTCAGACCTTCCCCCTTTCCTGACCCAAAACGCCCGGATGTGTCCTCCCCAAATGGCGTTTCTCCCTCTAGAAGAGGACGTTCGGGTTTCCTCAACGTCCAAAATGTTTTTTTCTAGTTTCCCAAATGTCATTCACTTCGGTGATTGGACACATCTTTCCCTGCCTTGTCCGCGAAACGATCCATGGTCTTCAGTTTTCCTCCTGGATTCAGGCTTTTGCCCTTCGGGACAGCCTGGTTCGACCCTGACCCCTGCGTCGTTAACATTTTTTTCTTTTTTTTTCAGCCTTCCTTATAATTGAGTCCGTTCCCTTGGTCTTTGACAACGGGAGATTGCCCCATTCACTCCTTCTACTGATCCTGACTCCATACTTTTCCCCTCCTCTACACTACTACTGCCTCCAAACCTAGGTCAGTTTTCCTCAAACAGTTTAAACTTCCTTCCTTGCATAAATACAGATCCTCCCTCCCCTCTCCGGCGTGTACCAGGTTTCCTCTTCTCTCCTGTTTGCATCGATACAGCATCCGTGTGTTGACGCATCCTCCTCTCCCAGGGATTTCCGCGGTTGAACCTCTCCGAGACCTCTACACCCCTTCCCAATCTTCCCTGCGACACTAAGCCATACTAATCAAGGTGACTACTACCTCCTTCTTGGTAGTTCTCGCGCTCTTTTTTACTACCTTCCTGCCAAAGTTTTCTTCTTTCTTCTCTTCCAGTCAATTTGCACCTTTTCAAGTGGATCTGCCTCATCTCAACACTTCCCTTATTAGCTCTCCCCGTTTCATGCTCCGCGCGCGAACATTCCCGACACTGCAATCAAACCTGACGGATCGCTTTCTTCCCCTATCATAGGGCGCTTCCATTTTTCTCTGCTCCTTCTTCCACCCCCAAAGGCATGCGTTTTTTATTCCTTTTTTTTTTCCTAAGCTTCTGCACTCTCCGACTCCATCGAGGCACGATTGGTTCTGCACTTTTTTCCTTCCAGACGGTGCCTTTCCCTTCACTAAGCTCTTCCTCTATCCCCTGAAGCAGGAAACTGGGATTTTGGTTTCCTCCCAGAATTTACCCCTCTCCCCCTTAAGTTTTCGACTTCTCTTTGCCCTGTTGCTGCATCCATCACCCCCTGACAGAATCCTGTGAAAATTGCCCCCTTTCCACTTCATGTAAGCAGGGAAGACTTCCTTCCGCCCTTCGTTATGGCTTTCTTTGGCAGACCTTGGTCCTTCCCCGAAGATACTGTCTTGGTCTTTTTCTCCCCACGTGAACCAGCAACTTGCTGTTTTTCTCCCGCAGTTCGGCGCAACAAGGTCCCCTTGTCTCCTTTCTTTTAGAAAACTTTACTTCTCTGTGGCTCCCGGATTCCCTGTCTCTGCCCTTTGCCAATCTCAACGGATTGGTCTTTTCTTCCTCTCTTGTTGCTCGACTGCGATTCTTGCCAGCGCCTTTTTCCCCTCGTTCTTTTTTCATTTTCTGCCTTTACCTACGCGATCTTTCCTGACATCCAGTTTTTTTCATCCTATTTTCTGCTGTCAATATCCCCTTCTAGAGTCTCCTGGTTTCCTCCCCCTTTTTATCCTCCAGGCGGCAGAAATCGCTTACTGTCTGTGATTTCCAAGGTGAACCTTTTTTCACTGATTCGGGATGTTTGTTCCCTCCCCAGCGCAAATTCCAACTGAGTTTTTTCCCTGTCCCCTTGTTCTCTCCAGAGATCCGTGAGTCCTCCTCCTGCACGCTCTTGGGCCGCCGCCGGATTCGTCGACGACTTTGCCGATGTTCTCACTGTCTCCCTCTTTGCTTTTTCTTGCATCTTTTTTTTTCTGAAATTCTCCAAGCACGGTGCGTTAATCCTCATTACTGAGTAGTTCCATTCCACCCTGCCTTTAACATTCGTTCTCGACAGAAGGGCAAAGAGACGTCCACATTTTCCCTCTTTTTGTTTTGTAGGAGATGCTGTGCCCTGTTTCTGCTGCCTGTTCGATGTGGACAAGATGTTGTCGTTGAATTTTTTTGTCTTTTTCCTCAGTAAGGTCTTATTTTTCCCCCCTTTTCTTTTTCCTTTAACTCCCACTTGACTTTTTTTGCCCCCACATTAACAGTTTTTGCGCTCACATCTTGCCCTTTTTTCGTCTCCATCCTTGATTCTTCTTCTTTTTCTTCCTCGGCCGACTTTCAGCTTAATCAAGGCGTTCAATTCTCCCCTTTTTTCATTTTTTTGCCCTTATCGTTGACCCACCGCAGCCCTTTCTTCAGGTACTAATCCCGCCAATCTATATTCTCTTTTGCGGCATCACTCTTTGGGTCTCTTTATGCGCTATCCTTTCCTTTTCATCTCCTCAGCCTTATGAACCCTTTGAAGTCTTTTCGTACAGGAAGTTTTGCTTTTCAGTCGCCTTCGGCTACCCCGTTCGTTGGTAACGCCTGGCGTCCTCTAAAAATCGTCCCCCGGAACTGCAAAATAAATCCTGGCGCTTTTGACAGATTCCTCTCCTCCGCCGCAATCCACATTGGGCCGGTTGTTACCCAATTTAGTCTTTTTTTTTTGAGCTATTCTTTCCAGCACCTTGTTCTCCTGAGGCGTTCAAGGTCCGTGAGAATCCACCTCTTTCCCCTCCACCCCAATTTTCCTTCTCCAGGATAGAATGTTCTGAACTTGCTTCTTTCCTGCTCATTCGGTCCGGTTTTCCCAGTATTCGTAGTTTTTATTTATCCGCCCCCTTTCCTTTATCAAATTAGCAACCATGCATATTTTATGCTTTCCCTCTCACACGCCTTCCCTTTTTTTTTCGTTTCTCCGCTGGCCCCACTTTTGAGTTCGGGAGCCCATGTCAACATATCCTCCCTGCTTTGTCTCGGGCCAATCGCCTCTTTTGCCGTCGAGCGCGTGCCCGACGGCTAGCCCCTGGTCCTCTTTGCGTTTTTAGTTAAGTACGAGCGAACTTTCTTAAAGAGGATATGTGCCATCCCCTTCCGGTCTTGCGTTTGATGAGTGCCTTGTATTTGTTCAGAGAGAGGAGACTCAGATTTCCGCAATGTCTTCCTACCTCCCGTCTGATGTTTCGACAGCTTGCTCCTTTCACCGTTCAGAATCATGTTCCTAGTTCCGCTTCCCCTCTGTTTTTTTTTTTTTCCTTCCTGCTTCTATCTCGAGCCGTTCTGCCTTTTCCGCTCTGCGTTGGCTCCTGATCGATGGCGTAGTTGGTTCCGTTTATTGCCGTGTATTTCTCCTCTTAGTTCTACCTGTAGGAAGAAGCCGCTTAGTGATTCTCTGATTTCATTTCTCGACTTTTTGATTTCCCTTCGAGGCTTACCCGTTGATCGACTCAAGGGGAAGAGCCCCCTTCTCTGGTTCCGTCATTCTCTTATGGCGGTCAGGAAGGTTGTCGGAGAAGCTTCCTCTTGGTCTTTCTATGAGATTTTGTTTTTCAATTCTGGCGAAGGGCTACTTCCTTGTTCATGAAATTCCCCCTACACTTTTCCAGACCCGTTGCCCGGACCTTATACCACTCCTGGTCCTCAGTGACCTTCCTTCACTCTTTCCTTAGCCAAACTTTCCGTGGCTTCCTTACTTCAGGCGTTTGGTAGCGTGCAATTCCCCGGCTGTCGTTTCCTTTTGTAGTGAACACTCCCAAGTGGTTCTCTTTCTCATATGACATGGCCCAAGGTGACCTCTCTTCCCCCCCATCCCAGTTTGTTTGAAAAACATGCGGAGTTTTTGCTCTCTTTTCGTTTGGTCCGTTGCCGTAACTCTGTGGGGTAACTTTTCCAGGCTGGTCACTTTTTCTCTCCCTCCCTGGAGGACTTCTTCTTCCGGTTATATGTCGGGCGCAGTTTTTCCGGAATATGTTTACGTTTCCTTTTGCTTCTCTGGCGCCTTCGCATGCTTCCCCACCTTCCCTGTATATTTTAGCCTCTATCATTTTGTCATGGGGACGTTTGTCTCCCAATGTCCTTTAGAGACAACAACCTCTACATCCTTCTTCTCTTCCTGCGGTCCATCGGTTATAATCTGCAGTATCTCCGCCTCTTTACATACCTGCGGCGTTTCCAGCCTTTTTGTGATAGAACTCCGTCTTCGTTCCTTCTTCCGTCATCTTTGTTCCATTATTTTTAATTTTTTTCTTTTTTACCTTTCTGTCTATTTTCTTGGCCAGCGCCATTTTTTTGCCTTTACCGCCGCTGGGCGCTCAAACTCTTTTTAAAAAACTAGTGAAATTTACTCCCCTTCTCTGCCAGAGGTTTTCCAGTTCATCCCTGTTGAATCCAACCTTCCTCCTGTTTATGCGTTTGTCGGTTCTGTCCCCTCTATCGGAGCACCGGATCTGTTTTCCTGCGCTTGTATCCCCTTTCACCAAGAAGGAACCTTCCAATGTTTTGATGCTCGCCATGCCACTCTTGTTTATCCCCCTATTTTCATTACCATGTTAAGCTCGGTTTGATGTCGTTCAGTCACTTCATTCGCACGGCTTCCTCTTTACAGGCCTTCCCTGCTGAAACGAGGCGAGCCGTGTTACTTGAGCTAACGGCCCTAGGCTTAACACTCTTTCCCTTGGCGCGGTGATCTGCTCTCTCCAGATTTTCACACCTATCCGGCCTTCGTCCGGTCGCTTCTTCCTTCTGTTAGAGCGCATGCCTAGGTCTCCCTGTTTGATAACCAGATTCCTGTCCCAAAGGTTCCGCCCCGTTTGCCCTGGTATCCTTCTCTTGATTCGGATTTTTCTTTTTTGGTTTGATTCCCTGCTTTTACTGGTCAATGCTACCCTCCTCTTTTCCTCTCCCCTTCAGGTTGTTGTTCTCCTCTATTTTACATTAGAACTTCCCCCGTTACCCCAAGTCACCTTTTTCATGAACAAGACTCTAGAGATCTCCCTTCAGAAAATTTCCTTTTTCGGACTTTTTTCCTTCCCTGGTGCGAAAGCAATTTCTCAACATAGATGGCGCGCTACAGCGAATCCTGGCTGTCCTATAGATGATGTGTGTCAATTCTTTCCCCTCCCATACCATCTCCCCCTCTCCAAGGGTCCCGAAGTTAGACACTCCCCTTTTCAGTTTAGAGCGCCCGGCCCACGTCGATGAAGCTGTTGCCCCTCGTCTTACTGAGAGAGTGAGACAAGCGTAAGCCAGAACATGACTGGATGATGGTAGTTCTTTCCATTTCATGAACGCGGATGCCGACCAGAGTGGCGATTCCTTTTTTTTTTCCCCTTGCAATGTTAATGTACTTTCGTTTTTTTATTTTCGGTCCCGAGGAGTGCCCCTGTTCATTTGGAATAGATCTCTGACTTTACAGACAAAACTCCAAATTCTGGCCTCCCCCCTTCTGTGTGATCTGGTCAGGGCGTCCCTTGTCAATCCTCCCTATGGAAGTTCTATCAGATGCCTCTTGGTCACCTATGTTGAGCGCCCGAGTCCGGAAGTCAATTCCGTTTTCTCGAATATGGCTCTTTCCAGTCCAAACTCTCAATAACCTCTGACTCCCACCTCAAGTAACCCCCCGCACCTAACCCCATTTCCCAAGAAGTCAACGCCGCGGCTTTCCGTCGACGAATGTCTGCCGTAAATTGGATTCAAACCCCCACCGGCTTACGCCGCGCTTCGAGTTCCGTCCCTCTCCGAGTCCTGGTGTCCCCTTTTAACTTATTAAGCCCCCTATGACCCGCCTGTTTTTCAGGGGTCCTAGATTTTTTCCCGGAACGTGATCTTTGATTAAACTACCCTTGTCCATCGCGCGCGCGCGACACCGCTCGACCTTGTATGTGGCAGAGGCGCCGTCCTACATTTAAGTGAACTCTAAGCCCTTCCCCCTAATCCTGATGCCCCATATGGAAGATCCAATTCTATCCCATTCCCTAATGCACGCCCTCCCGCCTTTTGAGACCGGCAAGTTCTCCTGAAAGTCGACAACCCTCGATGACGGGCTCCGCCAAGAGAAAAGAGTCCACCCCCCCTCGTCTAATTTTGTCCCTCCCTTTGTCTTTAGACTTTTAGTCAAGAGAAGGTCAATGTGGCTCTACTCTTCAATTTTTTTTATTCCATATTTCCCCTTGAACCTTGATTTCGCCCCCTGTCCGCGAAATTGACCTTTAGTTGACCCGCTACTTTCTCTCATTTTCATTCCCTGGACCTGCTCCTCGCCTCAGTGGTGTGCGCCATGTCCAAGGCGTGACACCTGCTGCCGGCTTTTCCAAGTCTTCTTATTGTGGAGTCCTTTGGTCACTTTTGTCTGGTAAACCGGTTTCCTCCTGTCTTCCCTTCCCTTTCCTTAGTCACCACTATCCTCATTCCCCAGCCTCTTTTTGTGCCCCCTCTCATCTGGCTTCAACACGGACGCGCGCTCCGTTTCAAACCTTTAAACCCTTCCCGGACGCACTACTCCTTCTCCCCTCTCAGCAGACCTTATTCCGACGTACGGTTTATAGCTTGTTGACTCTCGTTTTGTGAAAGCATTCCAGAAGTGGTAGAAGCTCTTTTCCCTTCAAGACGGAGGAGGCCTCCTTTTCTTCTCCCCTCTAAACATTCCCGTCACCTCAAAACCTCGCTTCTCCCTTCTCTCGATCTCTTTTGCTGAGCTGGGCTTTGCGTCCGGCGATCGCCCTCGGCTCCCCACTCTCGTTTCTCTCCCGTTCTGACAAGATATGAACTTTTGAGGACAGTTGATACCCGCCCCCATCTGCTCTTAGGATAGGCAAAGTTATGATTCATACCCGCTTTCCTCGCGTACCGGTCACTGCACGCTCAAATCAGACCTTATCGCTCGCTTTTTTCCAAAGATACTGTAGCGACCGTTCGACTGCTACTCCTCTCCGGAGCTGAGTTGGGCCCTTCCTCCCTTGTTTCTCCATACCTGTCGGGACCCTTACTCTCATGAATTCAAATCTCGGAGATGTTTTTTTACCTTCCTCTCCCCCTTCTTCTTGTTGCAGTTTCACCGAACCTCAGCGCGGTGCCAGCGATCCGCACTCCTTCCACTTCCTTTTTTTGGTCCCCTTTCAATCAGGAAAAATAGCGAACACCCTGCATTGGTGCTCCTTTCTTTTCCTTGTATTTTCCTCCCATTCCAAACCTTCCCGAATACTGGGCCCCCTTCCTTCACCGTCATTCCCAGCATGCAGATGCCTTCCGAAACATTCGAGCATGTTTTTTTCTAAGGTGGTTTCAACTACAGATAATTTCTTCGTCCTTCTCAGATAACATGCATCTACTTTTGTCGGCCTCCCCTTGTCGGCTCACCCCCCACCTGGAGAAAAGGCCCTCCTTTATATTTCCCACCTTTCGTATATGTTTTGCTTCGGCCGGCGAGATATCTGTTTCACCCCCGACTCCTTTTCTCTATTATAAGATGCTCTTTTTTTCCCTTCTGACAGACCCCTTTCGTCCAAAATGAGCTATGATCTCATTCTTACTCTGCAGACCCCCCTGCCTCTCCGACGTCCTAGCTTCTACTCGTTCGATTCTCCCTTTGCTGCATTTCTTTCTTATAGAGTCCTATCTTCCTCCCCCCCTCGGTGCTTGAAAAGTCAGGCCCTTCCCTTCTTACTTTTTGGAGTCTTTTCCACCGGGGCCCCCTTCTCTTGCGTTTGTACGCCATCCAGGCTGTCCTTGAATGTGGGATCTCTCCCTTTCCCTGCCGTTCTCCGTTCAGCGCTCCTTCTCCGCGTCAGTCCCCGCTGGCGCAGTATGCTTATTTTCCTCCCTTTTTGCCCTCTGGTTTCTTCCACTGTCGTTTTTTGTGTCGAGTTGGTTAGATGCCCTTCTCCTCAGGTGTCCCTTTTTCCTTCCCCCTCAGTAAGTGCGTACGTGCCCCTAAACCCCCTTTCCCGCCCCACCTTTCGCCACAGTCGAACAGTCACTCGCACCGCCGCATCTCTATCTCCTCCAATGTTGTTGTTTCGTTTGAGCTCTTTTTTTTTTTGCGACTTGCCTGGATGTTTACGTGTCCCCGAATGTTTCTCTTTTAGGGTTGGTCTTGGCTAGTCCCTTTCAGAAGCACCGTTTCCCTCAAAGTGAACCCAACTCTTTTTCTTGTCAAATCTCCCTTCGACTTACCTCGGCCCGTGCTGTTAGCGCGGTCTTTCTTGACATCCCCCCCCTTACTGTCCCGGTATTAGGACGGACTTCGCTTCCTCCCCTTCCTCCGTCTTACTCCTGAAGATACACCCTAAGTTGTTTCTCCGGGATGGAGTTGTTTGGGTTAAAACTCCCCGCCTCTGCGTCTTTCCTCCCGCCAGACCGTAAAGCATTTTTTCTCCGGTGTGTTGCTTCACCTCCTGTGGCTTAATTGAAGCTCGCTTCCTTGTCAGGTCCCTTCCTCTTCCCTCCTTTTCTTACACAAATTCTCTCTAGCGTCCGGCTCCGTCCCCTTCTTCTCTTCTCCTTCTTTGAATCCGGCGTGGCTTTTGTTCCCACGCCTGGGCTTCATTCCCCCCCCCATGCTTGAAGAAAACTCCCCCTAGTCGCTTTGTCCCCCCTCGATGACGCCCTCCGCCATCCACAATATAGGGAAGTTTTCTACCTCAAGGTGCCTTTTCCCTTGGTTGCGCAGACTTGCGTTCACCGCCTTGCTTATCTATTGAGGAGTCAGCCTAGTCAATGAAATGATTTCTAGTAGTTGAAACCTTTCTGACATTCCTCCTTTAGAATTTTGTTTTTTCCTTCTCTTCCTTTTGGTCGGCAATTTTCCCTGATCTTCTTGTTTTTGCTTCCTCCCTGTCCCCTCTCATTTTTTTCCTTTCACTGTTTTTATATTTCATGCTTATTCGTCCCCGTCCGCAAAAGTTTCTGATGCACGGATCGTCTTTTTTCTCCTCTTTCTTCTTAGCCCCTCACCAGCGATAGAAAGAGGTTTCTTATTCCATTTCTCCTATTTTCCGTGTTTTGAGTTCTTTCCGGACGTTTCGAAACCCGTAGGCGCACGTTAAGTGCTTTTTTGCCTTCCAGTCGCTTAGGCAAATGGTAGAGCAGATTCTTCCCTCAAGAAGAGATCCGTGACTTGAGTCTTTCTGGTGATGGACAGGTTTTCTGTTTCTACGAGAAATCACTTCTCGCCTACCATCCGGGGATGTTTCGATTCTTGCCGTGGACCAAGTTTCGGATGGTCGTCCGATTCTATTTTTCTCGTTGGCAGAGGAGTCGAGCAGATCTCTTAACAGTATAAGATAGTGAGCAGCTCTCCTGACCCTCTATGTCTAGTGGGGTGTTGTTTTTCTTGAAGTTTCTTGGCGTTGTATCGGCTAGGGATCTTCCGCGCAGCCGATGAGGAGGAGAGCGTCGTTCCCCGTTTTCTCTGGTTCTCTTAAAGAGAGCGATCCTCACCTTCTCCATAAGGGAGATTCCCTTCATTACCTCTTTTTATCCTTAAGCTTGGTTGAAGGTTGTAGGATCACTCAAGTCCGTTTTTTCTCCTATTAGCTTGTCGAGTCGGGGCATTCGCGAAGGACTCAGTATGTTAATGACATTTAACAACTTTTTGTCCCAGCCTTGCGGAATAAAATTATCCCCCCCCTCTTGGAGAGGAAGACTTTTTTCCCTCCCGTTGTAATGCGACCCCTTGTTTAAGAGTCACCTTCGTGTAATCTGCGCTCGGAGCGTGTTGTGCAAGGGCGGCAATTTTTTTAAATCAGTCTTCCAGGGGGACCTCTCCAAAGAAACCATTTTTTTCTGACCTCTTCCCCTGATTCCTGGATTTTTCACCTTCCAGCACCCCTATTTGAGACCCAATTTTCTCTACGTGTCTTTTCGCTCTTTGGCGCTGGTGAGTCGCGAAGTTCTCGTTTGGAAACTTCAGGATGGAACCTTATCCGCCGCTGCTTGTTTGTCTGTTCTTAGCTGGCCTTTTCTCGGACACTTCCCGTATCCTGTGCTCTAATTTTCCCTGTCTGGTTCCCCCTCACGTCTCGGAACTCTTTCGCTCTCATGCTCTCTTTTTTCTTGCTTTTAATACTGGCCTGGAGGACACCCTCTCGCCATCTTTCCTCTTTTTTTTTTCACTCTAGGGTATCCCTGAGTCATCCTGAAGAATTTTCCGTCCATTCCCGTCGTGCTTCCAGAAGGTGTGGTTTGATTATACTTCCTTCGTCTTCTGTCTGACGAATTCCTCGGCTTTCGAAATTTCTTCAGGTCGTTTTTTACCCTTGCTTGGCTTGTTTTATTTCTATTTTATGGGATGAGACTCTCCGTCCCTTGGTGAACCCACGCAGAGGGGAGCTAACCAAGAGGTTTTCGTTTTTTACCAACTAGTGGGCAAGCTGGGGATCGAGCTCCAGAGTCTCGACCGTTTCCTTGAACCAAATTTTTTCTCCATTGCCTTCATTACTTCCTTCAGTTTGCGGTTTTTTGTAAATAGCACCTACTGTACTCCCCCGTCCGTTCTTTCCCCCCTACGCAGGTCTTCTCAAATCAACCCCCCTTTTACATTTCCCCTTGGTCTGCGTCGGGCATCGCCCGCTGGTATTTCGCGTCATGACCCTGCATTAAAGCACCGGTGCTTTAGGAGGAACGGCCCTTCTTTCCACCCCCGGTGTCCCTTAAATCCCCTTCAGCCTTGCTAACCCCCCTTTTTTTTAGCCGGGTACGGCGCTATCGGACGCGGCCGGCGACACATTTCTGAAATTGTTCTCCCTTTTCCTGTTTCTAAGCTTTAACCCTCATTGCCCTCCGGCCTCTTATTCTCCTTTCTCTGCCTCTATGTGTCAGACCTTTCATTTCGATCACCCAGCTGACGGCAAATTGTTGACGATTTGTTCCCCTGGTCGCTGAGCGGAGATAGGTTTTTTTTTCCTCTGGCGTTTACATGCACTTTCGCCTGTACCTCATCTTGACTCATAATCTCCCTTTTTTTTTTTGAGAGCGTCTCCAGACCCTCAAATTTGAAACAGCCATCATCCACGGAGTTTTTCTCTCCTGCGAAGTCGCCCCCTGTTTTTTCCAAATTGTGCATTCGCTTTTTTTATCTCCAAGAAAGTGAGTCACATAGCCCCTCCCCTCGAGAAGTCCTAATATCTTGAACCCCTAAGAATGAAATAGCTGATTTTGTTTCTTTTTGACGATCCTGTAACGATCTCGCACAGGGAACCTCCTGTTCGCCCGCTTTCTAGATCTCCCTTCCAACAGTTCTCTTGGTTTAGGCCAGACAATGACTCTTCTTGACTTCTCCTTCGGTTAGAACCGTGTAAGCCGACAGCCAGGGTCTTTTTTTGATTAACCTGGTCAGCCGAGTTATAACAGGTGGCGTCTGCCTGTTCTTCTTCTTTTTTTGAGATTCTTCTGAGGACAGCTGCCTGTTCTCGATGGAGAGGTCAGCCACCCCCCTCCAACGGTCCTTGGAGCACTCCTGAAGTTTATTCCACTTTGATTCTTCTCCGCCTCGGGCTTCTCCATCGTTGGTCAACACCGGCCTGTTTTTTTATCTCCATTCTGTTTTCTCCTTTTCACCCCTTCCTTCTCCTTTGGCTATGGCCCGTAAATAGAAATTCAAGCGAGCGCCCGCAGGTAATAACCCCCTACACCCCTTTTCCTCAAGTTCAACGCCCGAGGCCTTTCCTCTCACGAAGGACTGTACCCACCCTTTCGATCCACCCCTTTTTCTGGGAAATTCGCTTTCTTCCCTACAATGCTGCCCCGAGTACGCTCCGATGACCCAAGATGACCCCTTGTGGATTCCCTTTATCTTTCCTCTGACCTTTCTTGTACACATCCCCCCCATGGCAACCCATATCCGCTCTCTCCAGTATTCGGAACTGATCTTTATTGGATGGCTTCTACCTTTCCTCAGCAGAAGTGCAAGACGTGACATGATGAGACTCTCTCCCCTATTCTCCCCTTTCCGAAGAGACCCTGTATCCCTACGCCTTTTACCTCTTCCAATTTCCTTCTCCTTCATGACCCCCCTGATAGGATCGACCAAACGGCTCGCTCAACTGGTTGGAGGCAATAGTCGCGGTCTTTTCCTCCTTTTTCCCCCTCCTTTTACATAGTTCCACCTTGAACTTCCCCCGGTGATGGAAAACCACTCGCGCCCCTTTCAGTCCTGAGGAAAAGCCATGGTAGAGATGACTCAAGAGGGTTTGCCGCTGCGCAGTGTGTCGCATCCAACGGCGTGACTGCTGCCGGACCAAGTATTTATTTCCCTCCTTTTAGTGGCCCCTTTTGATTTCCACCCTCTGTTTTAGACTGTACATGTCCCTCCGTCGACCCGAACTTCGCCTCTGCAATGACGAGTTGCACCCGGCCCTGACCAACCGTTCCCTCCTTCCCTTCCTCACCGTTACACCATTCCTGCCTCCCCATGGACTTCCCGAGCGTCCCTTCTTTTTCAGTTTTTATCCAGCTAAGGGGGAGAGATTCTAAACTCCATTCGTGGTCGATTATCCCACCTCAGCGGCGGCCGGCTTCCTTTCTCGATGCCGCTAAAAACGGCTCTCTTACCCCCCCCTTCCTCCCCTCAGCAGGAGAGAATCCTTTCCCGAGTTTTTTCGCGGACGCGATCCCGGCATGTCCCCAACACGCTCTTATCTTCTCTTCGCCCTTCTTAAAGTGGTTCCCTGTGGAGGTCAAACGCTTCTCGAAAACATAAAGGATGATGTCTTTTGACAGTGTCTTTTGCCTCGTTGTCCGCGCGCGAATTTTAGAACGCATCCAACCCTCCCCACTCTTCATCGGCGTATCCGACACGATTGTCTCCTTTCTCTGCTCACTTATGGAACAACCAGGATCTGAGTGGTCGGCCTTCGTGTTTCCAAGCGTCGGGAAGCGCTCGGAACGGCCCCACGAGGCTCGACATTCCTCTCTTTGTGTCTCCCTTTCGTGTCCCTCTCACTTTCAGCTCTTCCCCTACTTTGCAAACCTCCACTCTTCTTCGTTGGTAGTCCGTACCCGTCCAAATTATACCAAGTGCAGGGGTGCGGTGTCCGGTCATGATGAGGTGCTTCACTCCCCCCAACCAAGACCATACTAAGGGGAAAAATTCCCTTGAAATAAAGGACAGACATTCTCATCAAGGAATCGGCAAATTAGAGAATGTCGAAAGTTCGTTCCTGTGGTCGGACCATTCCTTTCTTCCTCTGACGAGAACTGCCTCTCAACCTGTTTTTCTTTCATGACTTATCCTCCCACCTCCTACCCGGATGGATTTTTCTCCCCTTTAAATTATGTGGAATATATGATTGCGTCGAATCCAGGTTGCCAAAGAGACTTTGTGATTTTTTCCTCTCTTTTTGGATTCGCCTTCTCCCCCAGAGCAGAGTTTAATAGACTTGAGTCTTCCTCCACTGCTTTTTCCTAGAGAGATCTCAGAAGTTTCCTCCGCATGATGCATCCTGGACCCCGGATTGCGCCTTTTTCCTTCCTGCCCACCTTCTCCTCCCCTTGGAAAGACCTCTTTCCTGTATGGGGTCAGTTGTCAAGTTAAAGGGCCTCTGCTTTAGGGCTGTTTTTCCCGCATCCAGGCGCAGGCACTGATTTGGATCTCCGCCAGGTCAGCCGTTCTTCGCTTCGCGCATTCCTCCTTCCTCCCCGTCCCTCTTGAAGCAGAAGGCTTCGTCTCCTCCCTTTGAGAGTAGAGAAAGTCACTGCGATTTGTCCTTCGCCGGCCTTTTGGGCGCGCAATTGAGGAAAAGAAGTTTCCCCTCCTTACTGCTTTCCAGACCACCCATTTGCCCGTTAAAATTTCTTTTCCCCCCTTCGTCAGTCATTCCCAAGTGCACCGCCCCATTCTCTTTTAACCCGTGTTTGGGGATGTCTTGCTTTTTTTCTTTTGATTCCTGCCTTTTCCCTTGTGGAAAGACAGTTGATATTGAATGGTTCTGTGCACCAAGTACTTGCAGTACGACGTGCTTTTCTCATCATCGCACAACTCTGACGGCGAGTTTCAACCTTTTTCTTTCCCCCAGGCAACGTGAGGTGCGACTGCCTTCTTCTCTGCCTCCCCCCCCTATTTGCGGTATCCCTTTGTTCTCGCTGACGCGGAAGAAACCTTCTTTCCCTTGCGGAGATCCAAAATGTTGCCGTGCGTCCTGTATGGCGTACACCAGCCGAGCCGAGGCCCGCGTTCCGGTCACGCCCCGCACCTCCCTTCTTTTTCTCCCTGCCCTTTGAGCAGCACACCTTGTTTCTCCTTGCGAGCGACTATTCTTTAAGTTGAACCATTCCTCTGCATACCTCTTGATTGAAAAATGCCTAAGCTCGCGTCGGCGACCCCGGTCCTTTGCTCGTGCCTTCGGAACTCGGAGATGGGGTTCCCTCCTTTTCCTCCCTGACCCCCTCTCCTTTCAGCCCCCCAATAATTTTTCCTGGCCCTTTCTTAGATGACCTCCTCAGAAAATATACGGCCCTTTGGCGACACATCGGAGCAGTGCTTTTTCTCGACTGGTCCTCCCTTTTTCATGTAATTTTAGTCTTCCTCCTTCCTAAGACTTACTCGTAGGTTTAAGCCCCCCTTTTCTGCGCAATGCTCTAATTGACTGACCTTGAGTTTTCCTCTTCTTAGGGTTTTTTCCCCCTTTTAAAGGATTCTTTCCTTGTTTGATATCAGCTTGCACCGAAGCACTTCGACCATGACACTTTATATTTTCACTTATTCGACAAAGCCGAACATTCTTTGACTCTTCTCTCTTTCCTCTTCTATTGATGCCCTTGCACCGAGCTACCGCCCCCTCCTGTTTGTTTTAATAGACCTATTTTTTCCGTAGATTGATTTGCAAGACTTGGGCCGAACACCCTAGTTTTTTTTCACCACGCGCGCTGGTGGGGAGTAGAGTAGAAATTCTCGAGGATCTTTGCCCCCCCTATTCCTTTCCATCTTTTTGATGAGTGCTTGCCCTCGTTTTTTTTAGTTTTTTTTTTAGAGCCTCTTCATCCCGTCTGACACTAATAGGGATGTGTTAGATCATGATTGTTTTTCCCCCTGGGACCACTTTCAGGATTTCTGGTGCCCGGGAAGATTTGAGAGAGTGGGCTCTTATTCCGAGCGCTAACCATCTCCTCTGGTTTCTCCGCCTGATTTCTTTCTAGATTTTCTAGTTGGTATATGGCAGATTGCTTTTTCTCTGATCTTCATAAATTCTCAGTGCTTTTCGCTTTCGGATTTCAGAGTCGACAATTTGATTGAATGCTTTCACGCGCGGCCCCGGTAGCCCCCTATCGCCTGTACGCCTCCCCCCGGCCTCCCCCCTTCTTGAACCGTTCTCTCTCGCAGGTTGTACCTTGTAGTTAAGAGCGTAGGTGGTATGGCCCTTGAGAGGTGTTTCTCTCGGGGCATTCTGCGAAGTGCGACGATGTCTATATAACCCTTTTCCCCTCCCCCTGATCCTTCCCCCATTTATCCCCCACGGTTTTTAATGGCTTTTCACTTTTTTTCTGCGACCCACTGTTTTCTTTGTCAACCTTCCCCACGGTATCGGCTCTCCGGATGGTGTCGCGCTGCAAGTTTGCTCTAATGTGTCCTCCCCATTTCCTGGTGGTTACCCCTTGTACCGACCAACTTTTTTAGCTTCGATTACCACCTGAGGCCGGATGGATCTCTCGCCCCCGCCCTTGCGTCCATTTTTTCGTTGGCTTGGGCGCTTTGGGTTTTGTCAGGCGCCTTTCCTCCGCGGCATTTCAGGTCGCCCGTTATAGACGTTTCTTTTAGGCGGCCTTTTTCTTCGGTTTAATATCATCATTTACTTCTGCCTTGATTATGCCGTCCCCCTCAAGTTTCTGACACCCCATCCGGCGCCTGCCTACTCTTTTCGCAGACTAACTCCTCTTTTCCCTTTTTAGTTTTTTCTTTCAATGGTCCTTACTTCCCCACTCTCATAAATTTCCTCCCCCTTTTTTTTTTTGGCGTCATAGTTTCTCTTCTTCTCTCGGCAGTTTTCGGAACTACCCTTCGGCGTGACAGCCGGTGTTGGTCAACTTTCCTGCGTTTCCTGTCTGGAATGCAACTCTTCCTAGGGCGTTGTTTCCAATTCGTACTTTGTTGCTTTTTCTGGTTCCTGGACGCTAGTTCTGCTGCTCTTTCTGGGCAGCTTTATCTTCAGTTCGACTTCTACTCTTTCTCTTCCCCCTTGGTGACAAACTTATTCCCCTCTCTCTTCTCTTAGAGAGGATTAAGTTAATGCCAATTTTAAATAAAAGTCAATCTTCGTCCATGCGTTGCGGTGTGGATTTACCTCGCAATCGAGCAACTGCTTTGTCGAACCGCTTCTTCTCTCCCCCTCCCCCCCAAGAAGGACATGCCCCCTGGGATGCGATCCTCATTCTCCCGAGCTTATTATCATGTTTCCTGCCCAAATTACATCACAGCATACAGTGCGTGAGGTTTCTCCCCTTTTCCTTCACCTCTTAGGATCCCCCTATGCTCTCCTTTTTCTGGTCAATGACCTTCTTCTTGTAAATTCCCTGTGCGCGGTGATGGTCTCATACAGCTTTCCACACCATCTATCCTTCACAGATCTATCGCTGTCGCGCGCGGCTATGTTCGCCCCTGTCTTAGTTCTCCCTTTTCCTTCCCCCCCTGGTGCAGAACGTGGCAATGGTCTCTTATCCTCAGTTTTTATTTTGGTGAGATTGGTTTAACTGCGCGTTGGAAGGGTA
>Ga0179593_1495228_pt1 | contig 17648 bp, 16 predicted proteins | sample CZODoug2_1_08_16_FD_185931 | JGI IMG/M metagenome (GOLD analysis project Ga0179593, IMG submission 185931) | Vadose zone soil fungal communities from Angelo Coast Range Reserve, California, USA - CZODoug2_1_08_16fungal (PacBio error correction) | ecosystem: Environmental > Terrestrial > Soil >... | reverse complement strand
CCCCCCCCTCCGGGGAACGGCGCACTTGCCTGTTACTGGGGAACCTTTCTCCCTCCTGACTTCGTTGGTCGCTTAGGACAAGGGGCTGGAAGAGTTTGTCCTTTATGTACCTGCACTTTCGACGCTCTTATTCTGCTCAGAACTGGCATGAAGGTAGTGCAAGTAGGATACCTGGTCTTCCTCCTACAGAATCAGTATCTAACGGTGTTCCTTTCCCCCCCTTACTGAACCTGGGTAAATTACAGTTGCCTCTTCTCTGATAGCTTCCATTGTTTCTTTTTTGGTTGCTTCCACTCTTTCCCTTCCCCAGGAGATGAGTCACAATCCCCCTTTTCTTTTTGAGGGACGTCGCTGTTCATAAGGCGATGGTCTCCTTTTTTGCCACGTAGCGCACTCCCTTGGGCGAAGAACCCTTCCCGCCTCCTGTTCAACGTTTCCCCTGCGCTACAAGGCCGTCTTTCCTCCCTCCCCAGTCTGGCGTTCTTAATGGCATTTTCACTGAATTTAGGCCGGACTTTTCGTTTTTTTATAGAACCGTGCCTCTCTCCGAGGCTGAAAGCTCACTGTTTTTCTCCCGCTATACTTTTTTACTTCCCCTACGGGTTTAGTTCTCCGAGTGCTGAGGCTTCCCGAATTCACCCTGTCGTCGCTGCCTTCTCATGGCGTCGTTTTCCTCCTCTTTCCTCTAAGCGTGAAATCCTCGGGACCTTCTTGAATTACTATCCCTTAGTACCATCAAGCTAGTATTCTGAGAAGGAAGTGTATTTCCGTGAGATTTTCTGGATTCGCGTCCCTTTCTTGTCTCTTCCACCGGACCCTCCTCGAACCTGTTGTAGCACCCCTCCCCTCGCCCTCCCTTCCTTCGGTTTGTTACGGCTACTCTACACTCCCTCTCCCGCGGATCAACGCGTCAAAGTGACCAATGGTTTTCTCTTTCTTTTTAAGCGGTATGAGCACTAGTCCGAATTTTATCTGACCTGACCCGCCGCGCCCGTTTGCAGTTTTGACAGAAGCCAATTTTTTGACTCCTGCGGTTACTTTCCTTCTTTTCTCGTCGCGAACCACAACGGTCGCCATTTCCCGTACTTACTAAGCGCGGCGACTTCTTTCCCTTCGAACAATCTCTTTCCTTTGTTATGGGAGGCACGGCTTCCCCCGGATTTTATGTTTCCCCTCCTGCTGTTCAGCACTTACTATATTTACATCGTCCGTTTTTGAGGAGAGGGCCCTCATTTTCTCCCTCGTGACCTCATTTTCACCTGAATTTCCGGCTCAATTTTTTCCCGTCGAGCAGGTCCCGCTCGCGCTGCAGGGCCCTGTAAGAGTCGCGAGTTCTCTCATCCAGGTCCGGTGACGTTTCTTCCTTTTGACCTTTGCCGCAAATCCATAAGCCGGTTTGCACGGCTTTTGCATGTAGTATCACTGAATGAGAATGCTTTGATTTTCGCTTGTAGGGCATCGCTGATTTCTCTTCCCTGCGCCCTGATTCCGTCTGATGATGGAAATGATCCTCTGCTTCCCTTCAAGACCGATCTGTTTAACTGCTCGGATCCTCTTCTGGTTCCTTGAGGCACTCTCTTTCTTTTCTCTCCAAGGTGCTCGGTGGTTACTCCGCACATCTGAGGGAATAGACTACTTTTCCTCCTCTCCCCTTTTCTTAGTTATCCTCGGAAAGTTTGGTTCAGACGGGCTTTTATAGTTGATATACCCCCCCTTATCTTTTCAATTGCAGCCCACTTTTTTCCCCTCCTCCATTGACCTGCCATAACGCTTCGGCTGAGGTGACACCCCCTCCGCCCTCACTTCTGGCGAATCAGTCCTCGGTGACCCTCAGAGGTCGCGGAAGCAGACCTGTTCTCCTCACCTAGAAACAACTCAAACTCCTTCTTTTCCGAACTCGCAAGGCTTATCCATCTCCTTAGCGTTTTTTCCCGTTCCCCCATGAAAACAGCCCTTGCTGACCTTCTTTCGTTCGACGTTTGTTCTGCAAAAGGTCGGATTCTCTTTCCCTTCGAGTCCTGCGGGAGTTCCGTTGAGGTCATTTTAGGTGCTACCGCATCTTCCAGTAAAGGCCTTAGTCGGTTCTTCTCCCCGCGCTGATCCTTGAACGGCGAGTGGGATGTCCTGCGGCTCCTTTTTTCCTGACCTGGCACCTAGAGTCGATGGATAATTCCTCTTCATGTCTGATCGAAGGCTAGCCCTTACTTTTTTATTCTGTAGAACGGAAACATTTCTTTTTCTTCCTCTCGTTCCTAGGCCCCATGCCCTGTAAGGACGTCTTCCGCGTGTCACGATTTATCTGCTCCCTCCCTTTCCATTCTAGCCAGCACTCCTTCAGGTTCCTGCGCTTTCTTTACAGCATGTTCGTAATTAATCCTTGTTTTTGTTTCCGGCGGACGGTACCTTTCCTCACCTACCCCTGGACGGCGGAAATGTCATGTCATTTCCTTCTCAAGTTCCGGCGCCCTTTCGATGACGCGCCTTCTCCTTCTTTAGGTCTTCTGCACGTCCAGCACTGCTGGCAGCAGCAGAGAAAGCTTAGTCATGATATTCACCCTCTACCTTTTCTCTATACTCTGGATGAGCTTGCGTCGAGCCCTTCCCTCCCTCCTACGTGTGCCGAGTCCGGTGTGAGGCTTGGCCGGACGGCGTTCGTGATCTTCGCAGGTCCAATGAAGTTGAGGTTTTTTTTCCCCCATCGTGGCGTGTGCCTGCCCGCCCAGCCTGTTCGTCTCTGACTCGGGAAATCATCCCGATCTGAAGCAGATTCGGGGCCAGTCTTTACCGTCTTGCATAAGGACTCTTTTCTCGATTCCCTATTCCACCTACTTTTGTAGATATAGCGGCGTCCCCCTTTCCCCCTTTTTTCCCTTCTTTTCAGGAACGGTTCTGAGTGCTGACGGTCAAACCTCGGTTTACGGTGTGTCCCCCCCTCTCTTTCTTTACTAAGAACTTTTGTTGGAGCAGTATTTTTTTTCCACCCCCCTTCGGTCTGCGGTGACAGGCACGCAGTTATTTGGGTACTCGTCTAGTAGATACCTTCTTCCCTTCTCTCTTCCTTGACCCATCTTGTAGGAAAACGCGGCCCTTTTTGCGGATCACGAGGTTAGGAAAGACCTTTACATTTCTTCCGGTCACGATCCTGCTCCCGTATTTTGACCCCCTCGTTCTTATTTGAGATCCGAGTATCTTGCAGCTCTCGGATTCTGTGCATGTAGCACTCCCCACCTTCTCGTCCCTTTTACGACAGGGTCCGTCCCTTAGATCCCTGGAAGCCTTGTGGACAAGCGCGGTTCCTTCTATGCTAGTGGTTCAAGTCTGTGAGGTCCCTCCCCTCTCCAAATCCGTCCGAACAGCATTTTATCTTTTCTTCCCTTCTCGATTCCGGACTACCATATTGCTTGTATGCCTTCCCGCATTTTGCTTTGTCCGTGCGCAGGGCCCTCTACGGGAGACTGAGGAGGCGCGCATCTTTTCTTATTCTCCCTTTCTTTGAACCTGCTTAGAGCTGCCGTTTCCTTTCTCCTTACAGACAGGAGGCCGGAAAACCCAGACGTATTTACTTGACGAACACTTTCGATGTCGGCCTTTCTCGACGAAGGGGCTCTCTTATACCTTTCCATCGACGACCGTCTTTAAAGATGTGAACACCCCCCTTCTTTCCATTTGAGGTGTGAATAGCCATAAGCGATACGTCGTTTCAGATGTCGCAGGTACTTACCATTTTTTCCATCCCTACTCAGGATTCTTCGATTTCCTCCACTATAGTAGTTATCCCGAGCGGCCAAGCGATTCGCCCCCCCTGTCCTCTGCGAGTTTTCGAGTTAAGCCCCTCTCTTTTCCTCGTTTTTTCGACTCTTCGAAGGGCCCCTGTGGTCCTTAGAGGGGAGCACACCTCCCCTCCCCTCCCCCCCACGGCAGCTATTTACTTAGGTTTCCATTCTCTTCTTCATAAAGGGCCTGTCAGGGCCTTTTGAAGGCATTCCTTTAAAACACTTTAGAGTACCAGCCCCCTGGCGATCTTTTTCCCGGGTGTGCTCTTTTTCACCGCATAAGCGAGGTGAATAGAACCCCTTACTTCTTCCGGAACCTCGCTTTCGGTGTCCCCTCTGACCTTGATACGACTCTCTGCGGTTCCTTTTCAGGGCCTCGGCCCTCTTCCCGTGATGAGCTTCTTCCTATTGCGGACCCGTTTTCCCGTTATCATCAGGAATTCATTTGGGCCTGTTTCGTCTTCTCTTTCCTCCTATGCGCCTAAAGTTTCACCCGTTGTCCCCTCGAACGCGGATGTGACTGACAGTCTCTTCCTGAGTCTTTTCTTTAACAACCGATCCTTGGAGATAACGCTTCTTTCTTCCCAGCTTATTCTTCAATAAAACTCGTCTCCTTTTTCTTGCGTGCTAAGTCATCATATCCCGCCGGAGGGAGATTTTTCCTCTACCTCCCTTCGTCATATGCAAGATCCCCTGTTTCTTTAAACAGAGATATTTTTCTCCTTAGAGGATGAGTAGGTGTTTACCCCCCTCCTTCACTGTTATCCGGTCCTTTGGAAGCCTTGATAGCTCTTTTCTTCCGCATCGGAATTCTGAGGGATGCTTGCGACTTCTTTATCGGCACGGGACAAAGTGTAAGCGGTCATGCACTCCTTTCTCTTCTTGCAAAGGCCTAACCGGGGAGATTCATGAGGTCTTGGGCTTGCCGCAGCACGTTTTTTAAGAGCGTCACCCTTCTTTTTAAGCCGCTGAGTGTCGTCGCCAGTTTCTTTATCGACGGCCCTGGAGACCTCCGCATTTTTTCTGCAGGCCGAATTTTCAACGAGGACTTCCGCAGGTACTTCTCCTGTTGGCGGTCTTGGCCCCTCTTGCTTTTCCGGCGGGGCTAGCATAGTGTCCCTTTGCCTCTTTCCTCAGCCCTGAACGGTCCCCCCCCCCTCCTCGAAGAACCAGGTCCCCTTGTCCCGTTTTTATCCTTTGTTGTGTAGCCTCCCCCCCCCCCCTTATTCTGTTTGCCATCGTGTTCTCTCGTCCCTTCTTCTACCTGACAGTCGCGGCTGATTTTTGGTCCCAGGTATCCGCTCCCCTCCTCGGGAGGCAGATCCACTAACGCACGGGCATTTCTGCCGGGTCCAGCAGAATCCCTCTGTTGTTCATTCTCTTCCAGGCACGTTGCCGGAAAAGGAGGCATCTGCTGGCCCCCCTTCTTCTCATTTCTTAACTCACAGAGGAAGCGCGAGGATTTTTCTTCCTGAACTGAGGCAGGCCCTTCTAGGAGCTAGTTCCCCTCTAGCTGGCGGCACACCAAGTGACCCGAATCTATGCGGCACCAGGTTCTTCTCTCCTCTCGCTACGGCCTACTCCGTTCCCTACAAATCGTAAGCGCGCAACTCCCTTCCCTTTTTCTCTTTTCGGTCAGCGTCGGCGTAGTGGAGCGCGTATCCTCTGCGTTCTCTTCGTTCGGCGCCCTAGTTCCTTTAGACGTGCAAACCGTCGCCAGTCCTCTTCCTCTCCGGCCAGTCACCCTTCAATTTAAGATACGCATGGACCTTTTTTTCCCTTTTAGAGTGCGCCACGAACCAGCGTCGCCACCCCCTTTCCTCTCCTCGCCTCTGCACTCTTTTTAGCCCAGACTGACCTGATCAGCCTTGTTTGAGATTGAACGTCAGGTATTTCCTTTTCCCTGAATAGTCTCGTTGTTTCTAAGGCTGGCCTTCCTCAGTAGCCTCCAGCGATACCAATGGGACTCCAATTTTACGACTTCCGGCTGTGTCGTTCCTGACAAGAGTGATTTTTCATTTTGGCTTCATTTTCCTTTTCCTTGTTTGAGCCCCTTCGAGCTACGTGGGGGGCGACCTGCTGGGACTTTTTCCTTACAAAGCCAGTAGCTTTAGTAGTTCCTTTCTTTCTTCGGGGAAGCGATTTCCCAGGCTACCTGTGCTTTTCCCGCGTAATCAAGAAGTTCGTTGGCGACTTCCGTAATTCATAACTCTTATTTCAGATTGCCTTTATAATTCATTAATGGTAAATGCCGCCCCCCCCCCCCCCGCCCCACCCGACAACTGACACCTTTTTGCGGTTTTTTTTTTATTTGTTCGTTTTTTTGTTTTTTGTTGTTTTTTATTGTCCAGTGGTTGTGTGTCTTTATTTTCTTGTTGTGGTGTTTTTTTTTTCCCGTTTTTTGTGTTTGTTTGTGTTTCCCTTGGAGTGTTTTTTTTTTGTTTTTTTTTGGTGTTTTTTTTTTTTTTTTGTGTTGGTTTTTTTTTTGTTCTTTTTGTTCTCTGGGTTTGTTCTTTTTTTTTTTTTTGTTTTCCTTTTTCTGTGGCGACTAAATCTCCCGCTGACCTTTTGCCCGGGGAGCGTCATTTCGGTCTGTTGTGAATGGACGTGTATAGAGTATAGGTGGGCGGAGTTGTGTCTGTTTTCTACTTTGGGCGCTTTTCCTCACTTCTTCAGCACGCCGCCTGGCCTTTTTTCTTTGACAATAACGACTCCTCCCACGGTCAGACTACCTCCCCTCACCCCGCCTTTTTCCAAGAGCCGTCTTTGAGCAGATTAACAGTGGAGGAGCCTGGCATGTTTTTCTCCCTTGATTTCTCGTAGAGAGCTAGAACGTGTAGTCTCTCCCCTCTTGTCTGCATGGCTTCCGGTGAGACCTCCTTCTCTTGTCCCCCTAGTCGGTCGGGTTGATGTGTCCGATCTCCCCCTTTTCTACCGGAGGGTTGCCACCCCCCGTTTTTTGGTGGGGGTTTGGTTTTGGCGACCGGCTTTTTTTTTTCCCTGATCAGATACGATCCCTTTTTTTATATCCAGTCCTGGCCTTCCTTTTTTCCTCTGGCTAGCACAGAAAGGAGCGCTCCGTCCCCACAGGTGATTTGCTCTGCTTAGGAGGCTTTGGTATCCTTCCCCCTGGATCGGCTCCCCTCCTCTAAACCCTGCTCCTTGCGACGAAGTTTCCCCTTCCCCTTTTTTTCATTCGTTTTTTAGCTGATTATCCCCCTCCCCTTTCCTCAAGCGACACGCTCAGCATTGTAGCTATGTGGATCTTCCGGTATTTCTAATCTAGAACACATTGAACGAATCTCCAATTTGCTCGGGAAAGTCGCCACTTATTTACTCAATGCGGGTGCTTTTTTTGTGAAGTATTGCTGCACAAAGGCCTTTTTTCGGTTCATGTCTCCCTACATCCCTTCTCGTCTCACCCCTCAAGGAGAAAAACATATGAATAATTGCTGCCTGTTCCCCCTCGATCCGTCTTTTCTAAAAGGCCGAAATGCCCTCCGCCCTACTCTCCATCTCTTTCAAGGGCCCCTTTGCACGTTCTGCAAGAATGAGCTTCTTTTTCCTTCTCTCTTGCCCTTGAAAGCCTTAAAGTGACCCTTTTTTTCCGCATCGCCGCTCTGAATAAGTCCCTTCTTCCAGCGCGACGAGCCGAAGCCCATAAAAAGAACCCTTTGATTTACGTGATGATAATGACACTCCCCTCTGGTCTGCCACTGATGCCATGAGAGTCCCTTCTGTTTTGTTTATCGGTGAATATGGCCCTCTTCTTGCACCCCCCCTTTTTTTTCGAGTTTCTCTCTCCTTTCTAAGATGGCATTTACCGAACTCTCCTTACCTGGGCGACCCGATTTTCGTTTTGATGAGATAATAGGAGAGATAGGACCTCGTGACCTCTCCCCCGGTTGGAACGGCCTCCCCCCGTTGTTTTTGCCGCTTCGCACTCCTCATTTCGAGTCTTCTTGGAAAGTTTGCTTGTTGGGCTAAGTCTTCTTCTTTCCTGTGGCTTGTATCGGCTCCTACCATTGTTACTAATGACTTTTCCAAAGGACGGCCCCTTCCCCCCTGCATCGGCATACGATTTTTCCTCCTTTGACGTCGGCCGCTTTGAAATGCCCACTCCCTACCGCCTTAGTGTGTCGTGCGAAGCGTGAACCTTTACCCTGATGCGGCCGAGGAAGTTTGAGTAACCTAGCTCCAGGGCCACCAGAGGTGTCACCAATTCTCCCAGGATGGCCCTGAGAACTCTCTTCTTTCCTGAGCCTGGTTCCTACCCATCAAACATCCCTTATTGTCCTCGCTGCCTGTCTGCAGTTTTTCCAAATCTTGGGCTGCGGATCACGTCGCGGGACGGAAGTCGGCCCCGTCCTTTTTTTATTCTCGTCTTTTTTACCATCCTGGCCCTTCTTCCGGAGAGAAAAGAGTTGTACCTTGGGGACTTCGGAGAACCAATTTTCTCTCCCAGGGAGGATGATGGACCTGGACTTTTTTTTCCTCTTGCGTTTCGTGTATGCGACGACGGAGCTTCTACCGACTGGCGAAACATCTCAAGTCGTTCTTCTCCTTTCTTGATCTGTTTTTGAGCGGACCTGGATGTGAAATGGTTCTTTCCTGAGTGAGCGGCGAGACCTTCTTCCTCTCCATGACCAACTGCCTTCACTGCACTTCCGTGTTCCGCTTATTATACTCCGTCTGTGTGTTCGTGAGTATAAGGTAGTCTTTAACATTCTCCAAAAAAACCCCATTGCCCTTCCCTCCCTTTCCGGTAAATCCTCAGCATGGAAGCTTTAATCCCTCAGCAGGCCTACCGTCTGGAGCATGCCGACAGGCCAATTGCTCTTCCTTCCTTGAAATAAAGACCGGGCAGGCAGCATCTCCCTTTGTCTCTTGATCGACAACTATCTCGTTCATCTCCCCCCTCTTGTTCCTTTCTTGTTTCTATGCGGCTTTCCCTGGTAGAGGTCGCCTAACGACGTGCTTCCTATGGCTGACTTCTTCGTTATCTCGCCAGTAAATACTGTCCCTCCTGAGGCGGGGTTTTTCATTTGGACGTTGGGGTTTCTGCTGGTTTTCCTTCATTGAGATGCTGCCTCGGCATAGCCCCATCTTCGGGGTACATGCATTTGCCCCCGATAAACTTAAAGTTTTCTTTCCTTACCTCGTGATGAGCGACTACTCTTCCGCTCTTTCACAGCTTTCCCTCCTTTTTTCCTCTATGTACCCAGGTACTTAGTGAACGTGCACGCCTTAAAGACCCTACCCTCACTTTTTTCCCCAATCTCTCTCCCTCCTCCTTTTTTGTTTTTTGTCTTCGTAGATTGGCGTACCCGTACTGGTTTCTATTTACGTCTGGTCGCGTGCCCTTTTGTCCTGGTGTCGGGCTCGTTCTTCCTTGCCATCGTTCCATTCATAGTCGGTGCCATGAACCGGTTTTCTTTTTCGCTCAACTCGCATTTCCCTCCCTCTGCTTTCAGATCGACTGGACGAGGAATATTTTCCCCCCTTTTCTGCCGCTCCCTACGGTACAGCTGATCTCACGGGACCCTTCATTTTCCGCCGAGATCACGACGCCGCTGGGCACGCTGCGGTCCCTGCTCTTCAGTTTTCCTCGTATTGCGGCCGCCTAGTAAAGCAGCAGAGTCCCTGTCCATTTCCAGTTTATAGTCTGAATTCTTAATAGTTGGATCAGGACTAGCGCGTTTCTGCCCGCCCCTGTTTCCCTTTCCTCGCCTCTCCTTCCGGCTCCTGGAGGCGGCATCTCGCTTTCTTGGACGGTGGCGACGCTGCAATCGTTTTGACCGTTTTTTCCCCGGTTTCGTGGCGCGTTAAGAGTTTTCACCACCGACTGGTTTAATGACGAAAACAGTGCGGCTGAGCCGAGGGTCTCTCTGCACGCTGACGCCCGCTTCTAATCCTTTGCCCCTTCTTGCTGTGACACGGGCCCGTTCATCGCGCTCCTCCTCCCTAGCCATGCCGGCGGATGTCGCGGCGGTGTTCCAGCAACTGCTGTTTCTTCGATCAGCACTTGATAGTAGATCCAGAGAATTTTTCTTTTTTGAGGTTTCTCCTCAGCCGCGCCAATTTTTTTCTCCCAGCCTGCGATCGCGGGTTCGAGAGTCTCCGTTCCCCCCCCTTTATTCTCGGGAGCACTCATCCCCTAACTGCAAACGGATAGGACACTCTTCCTTCTTTTTTGGTGTTTGTGGTTTTGGTGGGGCAGCCTCCCCTCCTTTTTTCCTGCGGCATTACATGACGAGTTCAAATTCGTCCTTTCAGTCACTTGACGAACACCCCCTTTGTGCGAGTCACAGGGAGATTACCTTCGGAAAGCCTTGCTTTTTTCCCAGGATCTCTCTGAGTGTCCGGATTTTTTCCCTTCCGGCCATTCTGCGCTCCAACGGTTTCCTCTTTTTGTATCCTCCGCGCCGTCTTGTGTTAGATTTTTCCTTCCCTTCTTTAGATGCCCTTTTTTTCACCGCGTCCCTTTCTTCCACCCCCTTGTTGTCGGGATCCGAGTAAGCAACCCTATGATCTTTTCCCGCAAGACCCGTTCTTTAGAAATGACGTGACGCGACGTCAGTTCGTTCCCTTTTTCTTTTTTTGTTACAAAACCGAGGGTGTCGCTCTCTCCTTCGTTTCTCAAGCCTATAACAGTCTTCCCAGCGACCGCCCTTTCGTTTCCCTTCCGGTCAAAGATAGGGCGGGCGCTCTGATCCTTACCCCGTCCCGCCGCACTTTGCCTCTGAGGACGTGCCCCCTATCCCCCTTTTCTGAGGCTCACCATCCACTCATGAGGTTTAAGACTCTCCTCCGTGCCATCAGTATGAGTCTGAGCCTCAGTTCCACTTCTCACGTTCCTTTTCTGTAGTGGTCTTTCCTCTTCCCGTCAGGTCCTGCTGCTCTCTCGTTCGCTCCTGCGCGGATTCCTCACTTTATCGGCCGGGATCCTTCGGTCCTGCAGGTAATGCTCGGAACAACTGGCGACATGCTTTCCACTACGGCGGCCGATTAACCGCTTTTCTTTCCTCATGTCTTGTCCCCACAGTGGGCAATCACGAGTCACCACGGATTGTGAGTTTTCTCTGAGTTGCCGGTCCTCTTTCTCCTCTCCTGATTTCTTCGACTCCTGCGTACCTGGAGTGTTAGTTCTTTCCCGAACAAGCCTTAAGGGAATTAGTGGAGGCGGTCAAATGAAAGCTTTTTCTTCGTTAATTTTCTTCTTTAACAGGTTCTCGGGGAGCACGTCTTTCGTCACGCGACAGACCCGACAGGTCCCGGTCTTGGTTCTCTGGGGGACTGTGTGTGTAGCCTCCCAAACGAGAGCGTTTCTTGGGCTGTTCTCGCACTGTCCCAGAATTCCTCGGTGAGGGCCCGCCGTCCCAGGTAGCCCAGCAGTTTTTAGTCAGCGCCACCGCCTCACACTCTTTCCCCATTTCATGCGGGGCCGGCGACTCGAGCTGCTTGCGAGTCTTACCTGAAGGCCACGGCGGGGTACGTCTCCCCTGGTTTTACTCAAGGTCGGAGCCAAGTCTTTTTTTTTTAGTTTTTTCGCGACCGTTGTGCGTCGTGAAAGACTCATCGTCGGAACTCGCCCCCCTGAGATAGTCAATGTTTTTACCATTTTTTCGGCACACCGTGCAATTTCCTTTAGGACTATGTAGTCGAGTCTCCCCCTTTTTTTGCTAGCTAGTTCTCCGTTGATACCTTTCTACCTCCCCTCAGAAACGGAGCACGCTTCTATTGGATCTGCCGTTTCAGCTTCGGCGTTGCGGATTTCCTTTCTACCCCAGTCGCGGCGAGATCGTCTTTTATTAGAAGTTTTTGACGACTCTTTTCTTTCCACCGTCTTCTCTTATGCCCAGCGGCCATTACTCCAATTGAATTTTGTACCTCCACTTCGCCAATCTCCTTGACCTGCTTAATTTCAGCCAGCCCCCCGCCAGCGAGACACACAGGGCTATATAATCTCTCTCCGGAACCAGTAATTCCTCTCCGCCGCTGGATTTCTTCTTTTATGTTCCCCGGACCGGCACGAAGTAGTCTTCCTTCCTGCTGGATGATAAGCGCGCAGGCAGGTTCTTCCGTAGCATTGCTTTACTCTGGTCCCAGACATGAAGCCAAGATTTTGTTCTTCCATTCCCGTCCAGCGTGTTCCCTTTCTTTTAATCTCTTTTATTCCCTCCTTTTAGTGAGATCCCCGCAAGACGTGCGTCTCGACTGGCCTTCCACGGCCCCCTTACAGTTCGTTCTTGCGAGGAGGCGGGGACCCAGGGGATCCCTTGAATGATCAGGCCACTTTTGCTTCTGGATCATGCTCGCCACGTCAGCGAGTTCTTTTCTGATACCTTGTCGTCCCCCTTGAAGATCCAGGGCTGATCATTCCATCGCCTGTACGGTTTCTTTGATGCGGCGATTAGTCCTTTTTTGCTGTGTGATGCCTCTCCGATGACATCTTTGTCTCCCAGTGGACGGGTACATTACGGCGTGCTGTTAGTCGCTTTTTTTTCTTGCGGACGTTGGCACGTCGAGCCCCAATTCCTTATTTTTGCAGGAACTCCTAGCCGTCGCTTTATAACTTCCCCCTCCCTCCTAACTGGCCGGAGTTCTCAGCTTACCAGGCTAGATTACTGGACTTTTTGCACGCCTTCTGTAGGACGGAGTATCGTCTTCTAGTCAGACCCTGTGATCCACTGTCTCATCCATGTCTCACTTGTTTGGGCCCCCCGCAAAGTACGACTTTCCTATCCCCATATCTTCCTTCTAGTCTTTCGATGGCACCGGCCTCTCTACCGTATGTCTTTCTTGAGTTTTTTCCGTCCATCAGCTCAGAGACAGTCTGTAAGGACGCCGACCCCCCCATTTTCCTTTTCTTTTGAGACGAACATCCTCTTCTTTCGGCAAGGACGGCACCCCCAAGGACGTTCGACTTTGGTTGAAGATGTCCTCGGGCCTCGACATTTTTGATCGGATTGTCTTCTCATCCGAGAACGCTTCCGTGCAGTCGCCCCCTTAAAAACTTGGGCCACCTTCCCTCTGGTTGTTCATTCTAGTGACCAAACCGTTCATCCAGACAAAGTGGACCCTGTTTCTTATGGATCTGTTGACAGCATTACGGGTTGTCTTCCTCGAAGCGCTTTTCTCTTACATTGGACACGCCGCGCACTTTTTTTCCTCCGCCCGCGATTCCTCTTGTCCGTACGTCTGAGTCTTTCCCTCCGAACCCACGGCCGCGTACGGGCCAGTCTAATAGGACGCCTTCGCATATAAAGACCTGACTCACTGGCGCTTCAAAGGATACGGTTTTACTCGTTGTCCCACATTTCCCGACCCCTTCTCTTCCGCCTAGCCTCCTTCAATAGGACATTCCGGGAGACGCTCCTTTCGCCACGACTTCCGGCGGCATGACTCAATCTTAAACCGTTTTCTCACGTGGCACGCTCCTCCCTGGTAGCCAGCGATCCATTTACTTCCATTCGGTTATTTTTTTCCCTCGCCGGCACGCCAAGGCTGACCGTGATGATAGTTGACTGATGTTTCACCCTCCTCCCTCCTTATACGAGTTTCGTTTTTCTTATAGGGTTTGCTCCTTCTGTGATATGTGCTTCTGTCTCCGATTGTGCGTTTCCCTCTCGACCCTGCGGCTCGGCTATGTGTGATGAAGATCCGCAGGCCTTCCCCTCCGCTGTTACCCGTTTTTTGTCGATGTGGATGCAGATGATCCCACTCCCTCTTTATATCTCCCCGGTCGGTTGGTATTTTGGACCCCCTGGCACCGACCCTTCCCTTTCCATCCGCACGTCGAGTCTCCGCTTCCCTTTTGTTTTTGGCTGGGCCGTTTTTAGTTTTTCTTGGTTCCTTCCCCTCCCCTTCCAATTAATTTCCTGATCAATTCTTTCCCCATGTTAGCCGCCACCTGGAGACGCATCAATTAACCCTTTCCGCAGTCGCCTCTGCCAGTGAACCCCGCCCGCCTCTTTTCCGAGGTCCCGGGCGGTGGAAAAGGGCTTGATGTTGCGATTGAACTCTTTCCCCTTTCTGACGATGCCCAACGCAAGGGTGGTCCCCCTTCCGTCTGGACCCATCCCCCCCCCTTGGACAGGGTCGGACCGTTTTTCCGACCACAGTTTTTCTTTTTGACGAAGTAAACCCTTGGCGGTGCGGCTCACGAGAGGAAGGCTGTTATTTTTCGTTGCTTCTCTTATAGGGCTCCCCCGATAGACGGCTCTTCCTTCCCTCCCCTCGCTGCCCTTTTTTCTTGCTCCAACAGGGATGCCCCCTCTATGGATCGTATGACGGAGCGTGCTCCCCCTGAAGTCGCCTACGGGCTCTTGCTGTTAGACCGACTGTCCCTCCCGCAGTGATCGAAGGAGATGACCCTCCTGATTACTGTGTTTAACTTTCACGAGGGACGCTTTTTTCTGTCCTAGAGGCCAGGGTGAATTTTCCAGCCGACTGACCATTTTGCACCGGCTGAGGTTCGTCATTACTCCTTCGGCGTCCTTTTCGGTCTCCCGCCAAAGCAACCTTTCCCCCTGGGACCTAAACCGCTTTTTTTTTCCCCTTCCCCTCGCGTTCCCGGCGCTTCTTCCCGAGGTCCGCTGCGATGCCAGAGGAAGTACTGATTTTGGAACGTCCATCACATTCTGGAAAGCGCCCCGGTAGGCCTGTCTCAACTACTTCCTTTCCCCCTGGGCTCATGCGTTGGTCGATCTTCCGCACCGACGTCAGGAATAAGAGCTTTTGCTTCGCAGGCCTTCTTTCTTTGATCTCGCCAGCCATTTGTTGAGTTTGGCCTGTGAGGTTCCCTGCAGAAGAAGCTCTTTCCTCGGCATAAGTCGATTCCGCCAGCAAGCCTTTTTTTTCTCAGGATCGTCCCTTTCCCCGTAAGGGCCGGACCCCCCCTCGCGCACTCTTCCGCTTTTTTTTCATGACCGAAGGTTCGCTGACTTCACCCATGTATCACTTCGATATTGGACGAGGGTTTTTGTCTTTTTTTTTGCTTACTGTCCACCGCCAGGACCGACGTTTTTTCCCCCCCCCTCTCTCTAGTCCCCAGTGTTTTTTTCTCTATCGGACACACCAGTTCGTTTTTTTTAAAGTCAGTGCCACGCAGGCCTCGCAACTCCTTTCTCGCGAATCTGCGGCAAGCCTGCAGAACCACCGCGAAATTCTTCTCCCCCTTCGATCGAGGTCCGGCCCTTTTAGTTTACTTGGGTGGCTTTAACCCAACTCGGCTTCTTCCTTACCTTCGGACCGGATGCCCCTCTTTTTGCCGCTTCCCGCCCCAACGTAAACGATGATCACCCCTCGCGGGGACTGCATTTCTTTCGAGATCACGAAGACGTCCGGTCCCCTGAGGAGAAATTCTTTTCCTCACGTTCCGCCCTCGGTCCGCAGCGACAGCCCCTTGCGACAGGTAAGCTAACGAGGTAATAGTTGTCCTCTTCTTATCTAAAGCGGGAGCTTTCGGACAAAGACCCACCGTCTTTTTACGTGCCGTTTTTGTCCCCCCTGCTGGCTGGCGGCGCCCGATTTTGGCCGTGGCTAATGGCATGAAACGCTGCCCATGAGATCCTGTGCTGTTGCCCTTCCTCAGGTGCGTGGAGGCAATTTCCGAAGGAAAGGGGCACCCACAGACGGATTTCCGCGAAATTCGGTTGCCTTGAAGCTGGCAATAGATGCACATTCCCTCCCTGGGTCCATCGAAGACAGCGGGGCTCCTCCGCAGGTCCTTTAGTTGTTCCCCCCATTTGAAAGAAGAGCGATTCTTCTTTTGCATAGAGCGTCGATCAGGCGAAGAGTTCGTGTTCCCTGTCTCCAGAAATTCATCCTTTATCTACAGCAACTTTTTCTTATTCCATCTATCTGAGAGGTCCGTAGGCATCAGCGGTAGTCTTTCCCTTTTGCGCAGAGTCCCTTCGGTTTTACTCCGGGTATCCGAAGGAAGAAGGTCCCCTTTTGGGAGACCCGCCAGCTGGCAACGTCCATACTGTAGAAGTGCTAAGTTCTCCCGGTTTCCCTGCGAGTCTGTTCCTTCTTTCACGCAGGCGATGTGGCCTTCCCATTTAAACTCCCGATTCTTTTTTCCCTTGTGCGAATTTTTCTCCACTTCCTTTCTTTTGACGCTGGCCGAGAGTAAAGTCCTTCCGGCCTTCTCACGAAGCGATCCTTCAGAAGGCTTTTGTCTGGGGGGACGCAATTTTTCTTGGCGGGGCTTTTTCCCCTGGCTAGGCCGACCGACGATGATCGGCTTTCCCCGATTTTACCAGTTTTCCTTCCCTTGATCTTCATTTTTATGGTTTAAGGACAAAATATTAGCTTCAGCCAGAACCCTTCCTCTGAGATTGCCCCCTTCTACGTGAGTTTTCTCTCGATTCTCCTGATTGGTCTCTTTCAACCCCCCAGCTGTAGCTATTGTGGCTTCCTCTCACCCGCCGCACTTCGGTATTCGGCGGTCACCGGAAGGCCGCTTCTGTTTTTTCACGTCCAGCGACAGGGTCGAGCGTTTTACATCGGAGTCTCCCCCTATTGCCCCCCGGTTTATTTGGCCATTTTCTGGGACCCTTTCTTTTCCGTTCAGACATTTGCTCTCAGTCGAATCACGTCTCCTCGCGGTCGACGAGTGATCAGAGCCTCTGCCGGCGGTCCTTGTTCTCTTCGCGGCGACCTGCGGGGGCGTGCCGCTCCTTTCCAGTCACGTTTCATCGATACTGAAGGTTCCTTGCGCAGTACACAGTTCGACATTGGCCACCCGTCCACTGTCCCGTCCGATGAAGTAGGGCCGTCCGGCAGGTAGGTTCCCCCCTCGTGCCATTCCCGCTCATAAAGGCTCTTTTCATACGCAGAGTGAAGATGTTCTCTTTGAGATGTCTTCCTCCTGTATTTAGCAGGAAGAGGCTTGTGTTCAGGAAGGATTATTCCGCTTCAGTCCCCTCCTGTAACGTGCATGCGTTCTACTTGCCGCGGCGGTGAATAGTAAGGCCTCTTGACTTCCTCCTTCCTCGTTCAATGTCCTAAAACGGTCAGCTCTGGCGGCTCGTATAGCCTCCCCCCCTCGTTAAGCGAGGGGGCCCGCTTTTGCGAGCGTTCCACAGTTCCCCGGTTGCGACTCCCCCCAATGGATCCAGCTCCGCGAAGTTTCCTCTCCCTTTTCCCCTGTCCCTGTTTTTCAGCCGGGCTACGACTCTCCTCTTTGCTGGATCGGGAAAGTGCCTTTAGCGGACACTTTTTTTTTCCCCCGATCTCTAGGATGATATCGAACCTGAGACAGGCCCCCTTTGTCCTCTCCTAAGGTGAGAGTTTCTGCCCCACTCTTCAGTATCGAACTTCTTCTTTCTTTCACATATTTCCGGGCACTACAAGTGCCATCCGTCACGAATCTGTCGAGAGCACAGTTTTTCTTAGCATATCCAGGCCTACCTCCGTCCCCTGGCCAGGCCTCTTTTCTTGCCCCGCGGAGTTGTAGTCCCGTTGAGCGTTTATTCCCAGGCTTTTCCGAGCTTTTCCTGGCGCAAAGATTTTTTACTTCCTCCGTGGCCCACACATTTTCCTTCCCCCCAGAGGAAAGAGAAGCGCCGAAAGTCCATCCTCCACCCGACGAATACTTGGATCCAAGGCGGTGTTTCGTTGCAAGCGAGCAACAATTTACAGCGATAAACAGAAGCCGGGAAAAGCTCTTTTCCCCTAGCAACCGAATTAACCTCGTTTCTGACTTTCTTCATGTCTTCCCCCTCCCCTAGGTCTACATTTAGCTAAAGGGCTCTTGATCCAGCGTGGCGACATGGAAGGGCATTTTCGCCGCCCTACTATTAAATGCCGCGCATGACCTTCCGTTTCTGTTTTTTTGACTTTAAATCCGGTCTGCGCCGTGTCGAT
>Ga0179593_1494807_pt1 | contig 17649 bp, 17 predicted proteins | sample CZODoug2_1_08_16_FD_185931 | JGI IMG/M metagenome (GOLD analysis project Ga0179593, IMG submission 185931) | Vadose zone soil fungal communities from Angelo Coast Range Reserve, California, USA - CZODoug2_1_08_16fungal (PacBio error correction) | ecosystem: Environmental > Terrestrial > Soil >... | reverse complement strand
GTTTTTTTATATACTTATGCCCCTATGCACAATGATTTCCCTCCTGCTTTCCCTTAGTAAGGTCGCTCACCTGGTTACGGCTTCCACCCTTCCAACCTCTCAGTGAGGAGTCCCCCTTCAGTTTCGGCGGTTTGGCACTTCCCGGTTTCTCGGGTATGTTGGTACCCCCCCCCCAGTTGTTGAAATTTGATGGAAGGCCGTGGTCCGCGGATTGACTTTTTCATGCCCCGTTAGTCAGCATTGAATTCTCTTTCGTTAACGCTTTTTAATTCGTATCTCCTTTTTTTGCGCGGAGGAGGTTGGCCTTGGTCTCTTGATTTGAAACGGACCTTGACTCTCGGAAGTCGCAAGCGTAATACCCAAACCTCTTCACGGCTTCATGGGCCCCATCCTTTTTTCTTGAACTTGCTTTGCTTGGCAGCTAACTTCCCAACTTCTGAGTTCCCACCCCCCTTTAAAGAAAGACCCTCTTCCTTTCCCCCGGTGTGGTCCTGACCTGGGCCGTTTGCTTTTGATTTTTGAGAAGTTCCCCCCCACCTTTCGCGGACTCCGGTAATCAAAGCTTTGGGACTTCTCCCCCGCTGGATCCGCGCTTTTCCCGCAGCTTCCCCCAACGATCGATGCCTTCCTTTTTAGTATGGTCGGAGTTTTAGCTCGCCTCCTTTCCCCTCCTTGCCGGCCTTGATAACCTGTCCAGACAGCCTTGTGCGGATGATAGGAACACGTGTCTTGATAGTCTTTTTTTTTCTGATCCGTGACTCAGGCATTTGTGTTACCCGTGTTTTTCGGACTCTCCCAAAACTAGCGTATTCAGTTGATTAATAAGCTCATTTTCAAATTCTTCAGACCCCCCAGACCCCTGCTAGACCCCACAGATACCATGCGTCGGCCTCGGATCGTTCCCAACGTCCTTACGTGACCTGTTCTCTTTCCTAGTAGATGGAAACCCCCATCTCCCGTTCCTCCCAAAGATGTTTCAGATATTCTTTGTCAAACCTTCCCACCCCCTTCTACGCGATTCCTTCTCGTGAACCTCCCTGCCCGAATTCAGATCTCTTTTCACAACACTAACCTTTGGTTTTGAGTCTACCATCTGGCCTTTGCTCCGCTTTTCAACGAAGAACTCGCGTTGTTTATCTTTTTTCCCCCTAATTTTCACATCGAACAGCTGTTTATTGAGCCCGGAGATGGCCTCTCCGACTTTCATGTTTTCTCTCCCATTCAATGACTTTGTTGCTAATACGTCTGCCTCCACTTTTTATCTTGGATTCTCACTTGTCAGATGGTGACAAACAGAGGATTCCTTGCTGGTCCCCCCCCAAGCTTTTTTGGAATCACCCTTTTGGCCACACCGAGTCCGGCCCCCTCGACCAACCGGCATTTGCCCTTCCTTCGGCAGCCCACCCTGCAAGCTTCGGCACGGTGCCTTATATATAAGCTGTTTCCCCTTATCGAGAAAAGTTTAACCCTCCCTCACCCTCCTGCGTACCTGGTACTGCATCTCGATCGGTTGCTTCTCTTTCGTTAGTTGCGCCGTCCTCCGGATCCTCCCTTCCCCCCCTTCTTTTTGATGCACTGGTCTTTACCACACGGCTTGAGAGTTTTCAACGTCTCTTTTTCTACAGGTTAAAGTACTTCCCCCCCCCATTTTGTTTATCTTCTTGTTTATGATATGTTCCCCTGACCCTTTCTCGCGCACAGCCCCCTTCCCCCCCATTTGCACCTGCCGCATTTCCATTCCCCCAAAAACTCGCCTCTATTGGATTCTCTCGACCTTAAGGAGATGCGTTTCAGTTTGGCCCCCTTTCTGAACATCCAGTTCCCTTCCTTCGTTAGCCTTTCTACTCCCGGTTGCCCACGTTCTCCGTCTCTCCCTTTCCTTTCAATTTCAAGCCTACAGATCAATGCCCGTTCCTCCCCACATTTCCCCAACTTTTCCCAACATCCACCATTCCCTCGTCCCTTTCCTTTTCTTGCCCCTTTTATTTCTGTCGTGAATTTCTTTTACCTGTCTTACCCCTTCAGTCCCCTTCTTGCCTGGCTTCCCCCCTTCATTGTTCCCTCCACTCCGCGTTAATATTCATCTTAGTTCCTCTATAAGAGACAACGCAATTTTTTTTCCTCCAGGGTCCGTGCGAATCCGTGTTTCATAAAGTATACGTCATGCCGCGCTCTTTCTGGTCTTTCTATTTTTGTATGTTTCCCCGAGGGTTATTTCTGAAGGCAAGTTTCCGTTGATTTGTACAGGTCCAGCCTTTTCCCCCCGGGTCTATCCTCTTGGCGGCTCCTCCCTTGCTGGAAATCTTTTTCTGTGTTTTTTTTTTTTTTTTTTGAATTTTACATCCCCCCAAGAAGGTGATCATTTCAGCCCACCTCTTAGCCCCCCCTCTTCCTGACATACCTTGCCCCCTTAATTCAATCCCGACCCCCGTAATTTTTTTGATCCCCGCCCCATATGAAGAATTTCTCTGTGGGGTCCCCTTTTTTTTTTGTCCCCTCCCATTCCCTAATTAGATTATATCCACCTGCTGTTTTTCTCTTCCGCATAGGACCTTCTTTCCCCCCCCGATCTTTTGTTGTTCGCCGCGGTCTCGCATTACGTCTTCCCCCTTTTTGAGGCGTTCTCCCTGCACGTAGAGGGTGGCCACTGCCCATTTATCCTGGCTTCAGGTGTTCCCTCCCCCCTTACACACCATGACCTGCTTTAGTTTTTTCTTTTTTCTTTTCTGCGGGTTTTTCTCGACCGGCCACATTGAATGACTTATTATCAAGCGAACCACGATATTTGACCTCCGTCCCGAGTCCCCTACCATATTCCATCGATTCTTCCCCTAAGTTTCGGTGTAGGACCCAGGTCTCTTCCTCTTTAACCTTGGTTGAAGTGCCGTGTCTCACTTTTTACTAGTTTCTTTTCAGTCGCTGATATTCTGGTCATATTGGGGTTCACACTCATTGGCCCTCGTGCAGGCTATCAAGGTGCGGGTTACAAAAGGGTTTCCTGTTTTCTTTCTCCCCTTTTCCAGGGTGTCGGACAGTTTACTACCCACCCTTACCACCGGTCTCAATGGCGTTTCGTCGAGACCACTGCTGCGTTCCCCCCCCAACGGGCCTTCCCCCGTTTTGCAAACACCCTTTCCCCCCCTTAAGTAGAAGGCGACTTACAGGTCATCTGTTTAAGTTTGGGTAAACTACGAGCGTAGCGCCGTCACCCCTTTCCCACCCGCCCTTTAAAGACACTGATCTTTTCGATGGAAGAGATTTTCGCTCCGGATGTTCTCTTTCCTTCTGCCGCACCCTGACATGACAGACCTCCTTAAGATTTGATCGTGCGGTTGTAAAGGTTTGTACTGTCTGCCTTAGGTTGGGAACTCCTTACCCATTCTCTTGTGAGACCATATCCCTCGCCTACCTAGGATTGACGAATGCGTTCAAAGCCCTATCACATATTTTCTTATTCCGTCTTATGGGGTTTCACCTAAGCATTTGTTCTTATTTTGAGTATAGGCTGGGCCTCTACGCAAGGTCCCCAGTACATCGGATCCCCCCCTTCGGCGTCGCGTTTTTCTTCTCCATTTTTTCCCCGTCGTGTTATTTTGGTCCTTCAGCCGCTCATTGTATCCTATGTTGTGACCTGTGAACCCCTGGGCCCCCCTTTCCCGTACGTCTTACTGCTTCGCTGATTCGTTTGAGAGTACCCATGCCCCTGTCGAAAAAGCAAACCCTTCTTCCAACAAGCTTGTTCCTCCTTTTTAGGTTGGTGTCCCCACCCCCTTATTGAAGTTGATACTCATTTTCCTCCTACTTGTTGCTCGAGATAAACGGCCGTCTTACTATTGCCCCCCGTCACCATCCGAGCCGCCGCCCTGGAAACCACAGTGTTTTTCACGTTTTTCTGGCCTTTTTACCGAGAATGACTCCTTTGTCTAACCCCCTCCCTCCTATCTACGAGGTACCCTGAAACCCATTTTTCAACGCCGGAGTTCAGGCCCCTAAATTCCCATGAGCCCCACCGAATCGGATTGTCCTAACCAACTTCTACACGCCTTACCCCTCCTTTGCAAGACTGACCCTCTCGACGCTTAGGACCCGAGTTCAGTTTTACTGAGGTTTAGATGATGATTCCTTATATCCCTCATAACCGATCTCTTTCTTGCTTCCCCAGTCTCAACTCATTCCGTCCAGTCAACAAGACTTGATCGTTTAAGCCTCTCCGTTCTTCCCGGTTTTTGCTCCCCTATGATTCTATATCCAACCTCTTGCCCCTCCCCCTGAACCTCAACCACTCCCCTCCAAATCGTTCACGCCAGGGTCGTCCATTTGCAGGATCAAGTCTCCACGACGAGAGTTTCATAATTTGTCTCTTTTAAGATCGACTTCAAGCTGATAGGCCATTTCTTGATTATGTGGCCCTGGGACAGGACCCACGATCGTGATTCTACACCCCCCCCCCCCCCCCATCTTATCAGTTTAGGGGTCTCTGAGAATCTATTCTTTAACCCCCCCCCACCCCCTGCACTTTGTGTAAAGATTCAGTTGACGTGACGCCCCTCATTTTTCCCCGCTTTCCTTTTCCGTCTGTTCCCCCCGAGCCCTTTAAGGGCTCAACTAAAGACAGGGTGTTCCCCCCTCCCTTTTCGTCTTCAAGAGTTGAAACCCCTGGATTTAAAATATCATGTCCCCCAACTATAGCCCCCTCTTCGCTCGGCTGCAGGGCCAATTCCCCTTCGACCACCCTACCCACTTATGTACGCCTCTTGGAAGAATTTATGGATTGGCCGGTTGCGAGAAGTTTTCCCCACCCTAAGCGGGTCTTGTCCCGACGTCCCGTACTTACCAATTTTTCCCCCCTGTCCCCTTCCCTCTCCTACCCGTCCGATTCTCATTCCCCCCATACAAGTGTTTTTCCCCCTGGTTCTACCTGATTTTCACTTGTAAGCGTTATCTTCGCACATTCGGTCCTTAACCTTGCCTCTTTTTTCGCTGTTTCGACGGACACTTTTCTCGAATCCTGCCCTATGTCCGAACCCCCACCCAACCCAACTTCTTCCTAATAATCCGTAGAGTAGCGGACCCGCAACCTCCTTTATATAGAGAGCAGTGGTTAGGATTCCAAAACCGTCGCCACAGTCCTCTCCTTTAGTTTGGCAGCAAACACCATTCCTGTTTGTAGATAGTCTCCACCAAGATTTGTGAGGGAGTGTTCCTTTTATCGGGGTTCCTTCTTTTTTTTTCCCGTTTCCGTCAGGTTGATCTTGGGCCTGTGGCCTCACAAGATTTCAGCTAAACTGGTTTGACCGACTGCCAGCCAGTTGAGCCTGGCCCTTGTGAGCTTCAAAAGGTCCTTCCCAAGTCTCCCCCTCCGATCGGGCAACCCCCCAACCTGAAACCACCCTTTGTTCAATTCCTTTCTTCACTTGAAACTGATTGACTCGGAGCCGCGACCTATCCCCCCTGTGTAGTTATCTCAATCGATGCCCTTTGTCCCCTCTTTTTCTACAGCACGGAAGAATGTTGAAACACAAAATTCCTGTTCTCGCAAGGGGGGGCACGGATTCATTTCCTTCACCGAACCCTTTATGAAGTTACGTCGAAACAGTCTTACGGACGTCCTCGGCCCCTCACAGTGTGCCTTTGGTCCTGTGGTAACCCCACCTGTATGAACGTTGCATTTCCCCTTTCTTTGTTTTCTCAAATGGCCGTCTTCCTTCGGAGATCCCGGAGGAATGAGAGAATTTTCCCTGTGGATTCTCTGGTTCTTCCTGCGGTTCTTTTTTTTTTCTTCAGATGTGGCCACGGACATTGCCCCCCATTCTTTTTGGTCCCTCCAGAAAGCGGAACCACCTGATTTCTTCCGGCTAGGTTGTAATCCCTGGGGATTCGGCAGCTCCTGGACCATGTGCTTTCCTAGAGACCGCCTGACCTTTTTAAGTCCGTCACTCTAACGGAAAAGACCCGATCCATACTTCCCCCTTAACCGGGGTGGTGACGGGCCTGGGACGATCTGTGAGATGACTTTGCCCATACCTCCCCCTTTTGTGGTCCTCCCCAGTACATCAAACTCTTTGGTCTGGTCAGAGGAGTCTCCTTCAACGGGCCCACCTAAGCTTCACGTATCTAGCCCTTACTTGTCTTCCCGGAAGTTTGCTTTGTGCACTCCGTTGCCCCATTTCTCACTCCGCCCGCCGAACTTTCCCCTGATTTAGGGCAAAAGTTGTTTTTTCCGAAAGGAGGGCCCCACTTTTTTGTCTTAAGTTCCTTCCCCCCTTTTGTCCCCCGGTTTCCTGATAATTTCGCTTGGCTCCCTCTTCAGATTTAACACTTCTTTTCCGTCCCGAATGGCTCGTCCCCCCCCAGCATTGACCTCTCTAAGGAAGTGCCCAAAAGAGTTACTTCCCTGCGACCCCCCTTCCCGTCGAGTCGATGCAATTTTTTTATCCCAGGCAGATGTCTTTCCCACCGGAAGTACAACAACGCTAAGAGTTGTTGCTTCCTTTTGAACCTCCCCTGGCCCGCCCCCGTTAGCTTAGGTTCCTATCTCGTTGTTTTTTTAGACCTATTAGCCCCTGAACTTTTCTCCTCCCTCCTCGTTAGAGTGTGCGTTTTGCAACTTTTTTTTCCTCCTAACTCTTGGACGCCCTTCGTTGGCCTCCGTCCTTCCCGCTGAATTAACCCCCCTTACTCGTTTTCTCTTGTTCCCCCAGTTTTCTGTGGGAGTCTTCCTGGTGGTCTTTCCCATTCACATCTCTTCTTAACTGAGTAGCGCTCTTTTTCCTTTGACCGAACGGGGAAACACTCCTCTCCGCTTCGCCAAAAAACCCCAGTCCAACATTCCCTGACACAACTGTTCACAGTATCTCCCGGCCTCGGATGATCTCTTTCTACATCGTGGCCGACCGTTCTTCTCGTACCAAACTCCTTTTCCCCCTTCTTAAAGGGAGTCTCTCCAGTTTCAGACTCGCTTTTCGTTGATATAATTTCCCGAGCCTCCATTGTCGCGCGCACACGGATTGCTGTAGTTACAATTTCTCTCTCCGATACGGTCGTCTAATCCACCCCAACCAGTTCAGGGGCCTCTTCCCATGTATGCCATTTCGCTTTTCATCCCGTCAAACTTTCGGGAAGATGGTCCCACGCCCCCATGGCCAAAGTTTAGGTCCGCCTTCCCATGGCTAAAGAGTCATATTCGAGGGTAGGAGCTTGCGGTGATATGCAGCTGATTGGAATTTCTTGGGCCACCCAGAAACACCCCCACACCGGGACAACATTTTTCTACCGGGACACACAAAGACCACAGGACACATTACCAAAAGTCCCAACCCCCCCCTTGGCGGACCCCGCTCAACCTCTTCCACAAAAAACCCCCGAAACACCCCCCGGACCCCCCCGGGCCCCTGTGCCTCCCCACCCACCTCAAAACACCCCCCCTAACCCACCACCCCCTCGAATTTCAAGTCCCAAAACCCTCCTCCGGTTGCCCAGCCTTATATACTCCACGTCGCGATTCCTCATCTCCTTTCTGACCCGGACGTCCCCCCCCCCTCCTTCCGTAATTTCATCCCATCCCCCCCCCACTTACCAATACCCCCATCCACATCTTCACCCCTTGCAACCCCAGGTCCCTGAACCTGAGTACAGACTGCCTCTTTCTGTCTTATCCGTTTTCCCTGTCCTGGCGTTGACAGTTTGTTTGAATTTTTCCGACCTTTCCCACTTCGTTTCCTATTTAGAGTTGCCCGAGGAGAGTTAAGACCCCCAACCGCGTCATCTGCTTCTCAAGGTTCTCGTCGTCCTCCCCCCCTTTGTCCAAAGTGATTACGCCACCCACTCCCTCGATGTCTTGGAGTTTTAGTGTTTGAGTGGCCGATAAAGGGCTCGGAGTTATTTTCCGTCCTCATTCCTTTTTTTTTTTTTTCCCGGTACCCTCACAAGCTTTTTTTTGAACTCATCGTGCCCGGTCGGTAGTCCCCTTCCCCTTATTTGATTCAAAGAACAGTGCACCCAGCCACCACGGACAGTTTCCAATTCAGGCCCAACTGAACAACCTCCACCCTCCGAAGAAGAAAACCTTCTGTTTTCGTCGACCCCCGTACTGGTTTTAACTCCCCATTAGTCAGTGTGCTGTGGGCGCAATGTTTTAAATCTTAATGATGAGGACCTGTTTTCTTTCGACCCTATTTTTCTTGCGTAGTCCCCCTCTACTTGAGTCTATTTTTTGTGAAGGAGCGATTCGCCCTTTAAGAAGGAGGGCTTTCGCGCTAAGTATACCGTGTGGAGACGCATAGATAATGATAGTGATCAGCTTTCTCCTATTAATTTTTTTTCTCCCCCACGACTTCTTTAGATTTTTTTTCCGCGCCGTCGGGTTTGATCGGCCTTCAATTGCAGTTTCCCAACGAATCCCATCCATCTATCTGAAAGAGAGAAACGATGCTCCGGACCGTCTCTATAACCTTCCTTTGGTTTTTCTCTTTTGTCCTCCTACTTGCTACTTGTTCATCCTCTCTTTTTTCAGTTTGAGAATTCTCTGTTCTTGATATTTTTTTTTAAATAAGGTTGCCAGTTTCCCTTGTGTACTCCAATGGCTTTTTTAACCAGGTTTTCTTTCGCCCTTCCCCCACCTGGCTTCTTGAGAATTTCTACCTTTCCAATCCCCTCTTGTCGAATTGTTCATTGGTTACCATTTCAAAACTGGCGGTAAACCCACCTGCATGTGCGCGTCACTGACCCCCCCCACCCACCCACATCCGCGTCCCCCCCTTCGAATAAATAGTTGTCCTTTTTTTTGTGCCCCCGAAAGCTTCTCGCCTTTCCCGTTGACCCCTAAGATACCCCATACATGAATGTATTATGGTGCCTCTGCGAGCTGAGTACTAGAAGGTATTGATTCCTCCTTTTCGTGTGCATACTGCCCCACATTATTTTACCCTGTATGGACACCCCTCTTATCTTTGCTTTGTTGTCAAGGTAGGGTGACCTTGGCGGCCCGTATGATGATGACGGCATTCTTTTCCTTGGAGCCTACATCGCCTTCCCCCCTTCCTTCTTTTCAAGTGTCATCCGCTTCGCGGCCGCTTAGGGGGTAAGGCTGAGCAAGAACCGCTTTCTATCTTTTTCTTCCCGTCGTCTTGGGCTCATTTCGAGCAAACTGGCCTCCAACCGTCTCTCGCCTCCCTTCGCCTCTTTCTTTTAAACTCGACTTGCTTGTTCCGTTTTTCTCAAGTGTTGCTATTCAGAAGAGAGTTCTCTAGGGAATGGACCTGTTATTAATCCATTTTCTACAGTCAGGATGTAAGTCAAGTCCCCCCCGTTTTCCTTCTTTTAGTCTCTGGCTTCTCGACTTTCGACCCCCCTCCCCTACAGGACGAAAACCCCCGCCCCCTTTTTCGGAGTGCGGCTCGATTTCTGTTTTCCAACTATTGCTTACTCTTCCTCCTATTTTGGGAGAGGATGATGCTCCTCCCGCGTATAGTTTAATGGACCCGACCAATCTCTAGCCCGCTGAACACCCCCCTTTTTTTCACAGTGGTTGTTCTTTTATAACCCCCAGCCCCCTCTGATTTTAGTTTCGCCCTCCCATGACCCCAGAGATCTGCGAGACGAAAATACGGACTTTACACTGCGCATTTATCCGCCTCTTCCCCTTTCCGAGTACCGCGCGGACTGAAGTTTAACCCCCCTTTCTCCCCCCGCCGTGAAAAAATAGCATTTGACAAAGACATGAGTCCATCCCGTCGCACTTTGAGGGATCCGCTTAGCAGTTTTTGCCTTGTTCTGATGCTTACCAGAATACCCCCCTCCAGATCATCACCCCCCCACCTGTTTTAACCCCTCACCCGCTCCTGGACTTCCTCCCCCCGCGTTGATAGATTGGAGGTCCCTGAATTCAATCATTTACTCTTAGATTTGAGAGGTGGCCTCCCCAGACTGCTCCTTTTTACCCCACCCCCCACCCCCCGTGCAACATTCTCCCCACCAACCACTATCAACGTCCAATCAGGGTGACGAATGGTCTGCGAAAGGAATCATTCCTCAAATCAATAAGGCTGATCCGACGACTCGACTGCACATTCCTATCAGGTCCCCCGGTTGAGACTCAATTAGAGTTGTTCCCCATTGGAAGTGTTCACGCTCGTTTCGTTTTTCCCCAACCCCACGGTTAGTTTTCTACTTGGACCCCGGGGTCCTGTTGGCTGTTGCAACCGCACGTTGTTGACAGTTTTCAAGTTTTGTCCCTCCCCGACATCCCCCTTTTTTTCTTACCTTTTTCCTTTTAGTTATCCTCCTGCCCCCGCATCCCCCCCCTGGAATGGGCGAAAGAAACTCACCCGAACTGGGTTGTAACCCGCGAGTACGCTTCATCTTCCCCATGGATCCAACTATCTTCCCCCTCTAATTTCGCCCAGCCAATGAAACCCAAGGCTTTCGGTTACCCCTTCACCCCAGTTCCCTCTTCGATTTCAAGAATTCCCCCCCGGAACTTGAGAGCTGGCTGCCTTTATGGATTGCCCCTCGGGCCTTCCTTGTACCCCTTTCTTTCTTCGATTGTAAGAGTCACGCGATTTTTTTCCTGATCCTCTCCTAACCCCGAATGGACATTTTTAACATCTTTCAATCCCGGTCCTTTGGGTGGGATCACCTATTGAGACTACTCTTCCGTTGATATGAGTACCTGCGGGATGCACCCTTTTCGATCTTTTTTTTTTTCCTTTCACCGACTTTTTCTGACATAGCTCCTTGTCAAAACCCACAAAGATCTTGACTCCTTCTCTTCGCTTGAACGCCACGTTTCTTCCCTTCCCGCAATCGTGACCCGGCTTTAACAACCCGTTCTGCCACAGTAACATTGACTTGTCCGCAAACCATTTTAGAGAGCATTGAAGCATATTTATGCTCTTGTTGCTTTCTGTGGTCAGAATGCGTCTTCCCGTTTTCCTTTTTTTCTCTTTGGACCGGCATTAACCTGTTATTTAGATAAGTCATTGTTACTCCCCGTGCAAGTTGCAATTTTCACTTTTTGGCCCATCCCCTTCACCCGGACTTTAAAGGAACTCGACCCCTATCGGACCCCTCCCCCTTCGCACCTACCTCGCGGGTTTTCATTTCCAGAAACTTCTTCCCCCCCTTCTCGTCCGTGAGAAGGATTCTTTCCCTCTTGTTTCGTCTTTCTCAAATGACCCCCTTTTTTTTCCTCTGCACCCTCTAGACCTGCGGACTTCTTAACCGTCTTGTCCGCGCCATTGGTACGAGGATCCTCCCTTCCACCTAACCTTATCCAAGGTAGGCTGCCCCCGATCGGGATTCCCCCCTTCCCGTTTTAGAGATTTTGCATTTTTCTTTTTTGATAAGTTGGGACCTTTCTTAGTGGCGCTGTATTTTCTGTCGTCCCCTTCCGCCATGACGGTTTCCCTGAGTGTAACCTGTGAGTAAGACCTTGGTAGCGCCTTATTCTTGGCCCTGAGAAATTTCTCTGTTATTTTCCCGGACCTGTAAATACCGTAGTATTTTTCTACTTCCCCTTATACCCAAAGATTGAAGTTTCTCACCTTTGGAAGTTTCCCCTTGGAAATTTGATTGCCTCGTCTCCCTAAAGCATGATCCAGCTAACTTTACCCAATATCCTCTTCCAGCATGTTTTTCGACATTAGCCTGGTCGTTCGTATGTCGCTCGACTTGGAAAAGTTGATTCACCTTAACACACCGTCTTTTGTGATTCTCAGGCTCTCTTCCCTTCTCCTAACGAAGCTACCCCGATCCTATATATCTATGGGACCCCTCATTATTTTTTTGAGCTTGAAGAATGTTTTTCCTCCGTCGTAAAAGTCACTCCCAGCCGACCTGTCAACGAGAATCTGTCCCACGGGTTTCAGGGCCACTTCGTGGTTTTCCTCTCATTGCGCGGCGTTTTTTCCCCCCCAGGCGTCCAGCAAACGATCGCTATTGGGACTCCCATTATTATCATCTTTAGTACACGTTCAGAACAGCCCGCTCCGCCAACAATTAACAATATAGCTCTGATAGGTCACACAACGCTTAAGCCGCAATCTTCCTCTTCCGATTTAATCCCACCATTTTTTCAGATGGATTAGGTCCCCCTTCCCTTTCCCACCACGATACCGCCTTAGTTTCCCTTTGACCAGAGGCCTCTTCACTTATGTTCATATCTAAAAGCCCTTCCGTTTGGTTGTGATTCCTGTCCCTGCTTCGGAAGGACCGTTTGTTTTTCCGCCTCGTAGCTTGGTTGAGTCTGTTGCCTAAATAACCTCTACCCTATTTTCTAGCTTACTTTTCCCTCTCATAGGTAGTCTGCATTCACTTACCTGAGTTGAATAGAGTCGCGCATGTTTCCTGTTTGAGGAGGCAGGTCTTTTTTTTACAAATCAGCTATTCATGCGACCAATACGCGCTCTTTGATTCTTCCCTCCCCTGGTTCCAACATTTGATTCCCTTGTACAAACAATAAGTGCCCCTGCCTCTGGCCCCACCAGTTTCAATTATTCCGTCCACGTTCTTGCAATTATTTATCCTCTGTTTTCCTGAGCAGAGAAAAATCTCAGAGACCAATCTCCCTTCCCCCACATGAAGATCTCTCTCGTTCATCTCGTCAGCTCCCGGTTTGCGATCCGGCGAGACCTTTCCACAAAGTGGTTCTTCCCGGAGATCCGGATTTTTTTGTCTGTATGGAATTCCTCTCTCCAGAAAGCCGGTCCCTTCTAGTCCCCACCATTGTGGAAGATTATTCTTGGATGTGACATGTCCGCTGTACCAGGAAAGGTGCGCGCCGGGTCACGCACGGAAAGTGCCCGCCTGCTGAATGCCCACTTGCTCAAAAGGAGCGAGGTTTATTCGTATGGCGATGCTTCCTTCTTCCTTTCTTTTTGGCACCATCATGTTCCTTCCCCCCACCTACGGCTCCTACCCATCCTCTCAGTTACCCGTCCCTATTCCCTATTCCCCTTTCCCGCTTCTTGCCATGGAAAGAAATCAATCCCAGCTCCCCCAACAGTTCCACCCCCCCCCTTTTTTTTACCAAAAGAGGTCACACTCTTTTCCCCCCCACGGGAAATTACTAGCCTTCCCCTCGAACTCTCTTTGCAGCACGGCGGTTCTTCCTCCTCCGTTTTTCGCCTGCCGGTCCCGCATTTTCAGGCACCGTCTCCTGATTGTATATCTCATCTATTCCTCGATGAATGCAAATTATCCTGCCCATCTCCCTCCAGGTATTAGTTCCTCCCCTTTTTCCTACTTGCAGAATTCCCCCTCCCCTCTCGTCTTGAGTGTAGTTAGGTTGGGGTTTGCCCGAACATATTAGTCTGAGTTCTTGCCGTTCCCCTCGGGAAGGGCGTTTGGTAGGTTTTCCATCTTTTCCAAGGTGCGGACATTCTTGATTCGATAGTACCGTTCACGTTTATCGGACTTCAGGTTCTCAAGCGCCACTGAAAGAAGGGTGACAGAACTTTGAAAATTCCTCCACCTCTACTCCCCCTATCCATCCCTGCATTGAGTAATTAGATCGAACACCCTCATTTTTTTTTGTCTCCAGCCCCCCAACATTCTAGGTGTCCTCATGTTTTGAAAAATCCTGGACCTCCTGTGCGTTCGACTATATCGCGTTCGAGGACAGATCTTCCGCTCTTTTTTTTTTTTGGTCGCCTCATGCGCGAGCAATTTCCGTTCGACGAGAGTCCTAATATGTCCATCGTAGCCTCCAGGTACCTTAAGCGTGCTCTCCCATATAACCCAAAATGATGGGCGAGATTTGTTCTTTTGATAGCCAGTCGTGTTATCTCTTACCCCGGCTTGAATAGGACCCACCTCAAGTACGACCCGACTGAGATGTTCCCTGTCACTTCCATAAACGGCCCGGCGCCTCCCATATTGCGTTTTATTCTTTGTGATCTCATTATTTAAGTGATTATTGTTCCTCCTCTTTTTGTTTCCATGGATGTCTCTCTGTAGTTCTGTGTTAACGTTTCTGGCATTCGTTTTAATTCCCAATTGGGTTTAACACCCTGGTACCTTTTATTTAGCTTCCCGTTATGAGTTTCGGCAGGCCCCTCCAAGTCTGTTTGTGAATGGTTATTGGATCTCCTCAGTAACCAACTTTGCATTTTTGCGCTTACCCTCCCATACCTTCCCCAAGTTACGTATACCGCAGGCACGTTTTAATTTTTTTGCTACACTGACTAGAGTCTCCTTTTTACTTTGCCCCCCCCGAACTCACATTTTCCTTATTTTCTCGTCCATTCTATATAATGATTCTTCTTCTTTCTAATTTACTAAGCACCCTGGACTCCCTCCCCCAAGGAAATCTTTCTAGTTTTTTAACTTTCTTTTCATCATTTACACGTAGTTTTTCAGAGCATGCACGATCCGCAGAACATACCCCAAGAGGACTGTCTTTCGAAGGTAAATCTCTCCTCTTTAGTAGGTCTTCCCCTTAGGTGTGAGTTCTGTAAAGCACCCAGTTTTGTTTTTGATTATTTATGAGGATTGAGCCTCATCGAACCCTCTTCCCAGACTTCAATCTGTCACTCCGTTACTTCTTTTATCTTTGAGATTTTCCGGGAACCCATCTCTCTTTGACGATCGAGGTAATTTTCTTCCTCCAGTGAGACCGTTAACAGTCAGGATTTTTTACTCTATCTGATCTTGCTCCGTTTTTTCTCGGAAGAGATTGAGGTTTCTCCCCTCAAAGAAAACGTAAGCAACGACTTTTCTCTTCTTCTTCTGATTGCAGTGTGTCCACACCCTATTCTTGCCTTTTTTCTTTCTCCTTCCTTCCTTTTTTTGTGGTCGATCTTTCCCTGGCCCTTTAACCCTTTTTTTTTACAAAAAGGGGTGTTTACACATCCCAAAAAATCTAATCACCCCCTCTTTTTCATCCATGGCTTTTTCTACAGCCTCTTGATTTCGTATAAACGCTGACAGCTCTATTCGAGAAGGGACATCTGACTTTAATTCCCGATGTATTTTCCTCTACCTCCAAATTCCTCTCGCCCCTCTCCTGAAGTAACATGATACACGCCTTGAACACATCCTGAATTGCAAAAAAGTAACTCTGTCGTCGCTTCGGCTCATCCGGTTTTAGTTATCTGATGCTGAAGACTCCCAACGCTCAACCATCCTAAAAATACCTTCCCCTCGGCTCTCCACTAGAATCCCCACATAAGAGGAAGTACTCCCCAAGTCTTATTGGCCCTCCTCTCAATCTTCTCGGCTGGATAGCTGTGCTTCCCCCGATCGATGAATTCTCTTCCCAACCTCCTGGATACTTTCTACCTTACGCACATCTCAACTTTCACAGACAGGGTCTCTTGTCAAGTTCATTCGGAACCTCTGAAAAAACTCTTCTATAAGTAATTCCTACGATAGCGGAATCTTCCACCTCATCTCCTTCCAATGTTGGTTCGATTCTTTTCTGGGGAACTTTAGGAGCTAATCTTCTTGATGATCCACCCCTTCAACGATTCCGGTTAAGTTAGGGGTGACGCCGGGGACATTTCCTGTCCCTCCACCGATTGTGGACTGCTTTTTTCCGTGTGACCGCACCCTACCATTCCTAAACGCTTTCCTTTGGCTGATCCTACTTCCTAAAAGCAGCCCTGGCATGTTTTTTTTTCACCCCCACCGGTGTAAACGCCCCCTTTTATTACCTAACCTAGGCACTTTAAACAACCCTCCCCTCTCGTATCATCCCTTATTTAACCCTGCTCTTTTGCTGAACCACGTAAACTTAGATCAACCGCCCCCCTCCCCACCCTTCTCTCCCTCACCTTTCTCTATCTCTCTCCCTCCTCATCCCCCCTACCCCCCTCATCCCACCCCTCTCCTTCCTTTCCTCCTCCCTCCACCTCCAGCTTCCCCCTCCCCTCTCTTCCACCTCCTCTCTCCCATACCATCTCCCTTTCCTCCCCTATATCCACCCTCTTCTCACTACCCACATCTTTCTAGCGCTGTACGACCAGGTCTGGGGTTTGCCCTCTGCGCTCCGGGGTAAATAATTCGTTTTTTTCGTTTGACTTCATACTGGTCGCTTTTCCATTGAAGCTAATCCCCGACTTGTCGCTTTCCAACTCCAAGTCCTTTCTTGTTCTAACCTGAAATGCGAGCCAGAGGAAGCAGGCTCATAAAACTTTGATTGCTCCAACGCATTGCGGTACGCTCCCCCCTCCTTTCCCGTAATTCTCTCCGCCCTCGTCGCCCCACCCACGTCGCGCTCCTGTCGATTAAAGCTCAGTTCTCGCAAATGAGGGCAATCGGGTACTGCTTTTTCCCAACATGCGCCCCCATTATTCGGTTGCGCCCCCCAAACCATTTATTTGTTTCGTCTCCCTAAAACCAGAGTGCGCGGATCTGTTCTCTTTTGCCCTTCTTCTTACGTCTTTTCCAGTTCCCTTTGATCTTTGTCCTTTTGAGAACTTCTTTCCATGATAAAGGGGTTCCTCGAATCACCGTTACCCACTGTTCATCTTGCAGATTTTTTGCTGTCCCAAACGACCTCCTTCTGCCTTACAGTACCCTTCTACCTTTACTCCCTTTATTTTGAAATCCACAACTTCCTACCAATCTATTCGTTTAATTAGAGTTAATTTGACACACTTATCTGAAGAGATCCCCCTCTGATATGATCCCCCGCCTCTGTTTTATTCTTCTTTTTTTTCAATCTATTCCCGATCACAGACTCACTCCGCTTATGATTGCCCATCCTGTTCTCGGGAAGACTTATTTCCAGAACCTAACCTCTCAGCCCCCCTTCTCCCCGAGTTTCCTTTTCCCTCTTCCCTTTTTCAAAGTTTTCCTATTTTTTTTCCTTTTTCTTTGGAAAAGTTGGGTTCACTTTTGAAAGTGCATTTTAGATGGATATGATTAACCCCATTCCCGCATCAGGATATCGAATCTCCCCCCCCTACGTGGACCTTATTTGTCTTTTTCCTGCTTTTTTCGTGAGGAGGATGTTTGCCGGGGATCTGTTGTCCAAGGAAACTCAATTCCCGGCCTCTCCCTCCCTGAAATACCACCTCGATCTTTGAGATTGTAGCCCTTGGCCCCTTCTTGCGGTTCAAGTTTGGCTTGCCTGCGCGACCGTGAATCCGGATCAAGGACACTGTAATGAACCTAGGACCGGTCACTTTTTGGTTATTCGGACGGGCCGGCGTCTTCGGATTTCCCTAAATCCTCCCTTTCTGGCTTATCTTTCACACACATCTTTTGGGAGGAGCGCCTAGGAGCGGGCGTCACTAGAAGTTCACGAAGAGATGCTTTCCCATTTGGAGTGTGCAGGAGTTTTCTTTTTGATTTCTCCTGTTCCTTCTCTCCCACAAATCCTCAGCAGAAGTAACGTGCGGTATCTAAGTCCGTGGTTTCTTTCGGAACTTTGTTTCCCCTATCGGATAGCTGTGTGGCTTTCCCGCACACGAGAGCTTTTCTTTTTTCCCCTCCAGGATTTAGATATGTCACCCCTCTGTTAGAACTCCCTTCCCCCGTCCGAGAAAACTCCTCTCCTTGATCTTTAACCCTCCCTTAATCTCGACTCTTTCCTCTTCTAGGCCCCCCCTCCTCCTGCTCCTCAAAGTGGTCATCTTCTTTTAGGCCAAACAGATCCACCCCCCACTGAAGATGTTCGGTCTACGTTTCCCCTGTTTACACCTT
>Ga0179593_1408339_pt1 | contig 17649 bp, 19 predicted proteins | sample CZODoug2_1_08_16_FD_185931 | JGI IMG/M metagenome (GOLD analysis project Ga0179593, IMG submission 185931) | Vadose zone soil fungal communities from Angelo Coast Range Reserve, California, USA - CZODoug2_1_08_16fungal (PacBio error correction) | ecosystem: Environmental > Terrestrial > Soil >... | reverse complement strand
CCCTTCAATGCTGATGATCTCCCTAGTTGTATGTAAGTCACGAGCCGACTCCTGACGTTGCATGGATGAGAGTTAGGCACTGTGCTATGCCTGTTTACGCAAGGATATTCCGCTTTTCCGATTCCGTGTCGGCCCCGCCGATGTCCCTCGCCCGGACGTGAGATGATTTTTTTTTTTCTTTTATGCGGTACAAGAGTTTAATTACACCAAGAGGTTTGAAATGCAACTTCTGACTTTTGATAAAGTTTTGGTCTCCTCGGGCCCAGGATGACCAGTGCAGTTTAACTTAAGTCCCAGGAGAATTTTTAATCGTCGGGGCGATTCTTTCCTGTGATGGATTTTACCATGACCCCCAGCTTGATTAACAAGGATCTGAGGGCCTAGGATTTACTTTCTGTCTCCCCTATACCCTGCCTTTCTTTATATGGGAGTTTTCTTATGGCGCGATGCAGCACCATTATTGCGTCCCAAATGGCCCTTGTAGCTGCCTCTCCCTGCCGCGCTTTCCCAAGGCAAGCTGCGCTGCGGGAGGATTACGAGCTTCCCCGATAACCCAACCGGCCCCCCAGCTCCTACGCGGAGGTCCCCCCCTTTCTGCTCGCCTTGGTTTTACGCGCCATCCTTCTCTGGGAACCTTCCCTGCAGCGGCTTTTTTCTGTGCTTGGCTTTGGTGATTGTCACCGCGCTGCCCGCCCCGAGTAATCCCCCGCAGCTCCGCCCCCCCCACTTCTGGACCATTTTCCCCGGCCGGCCCCAGTTGCCGGACCGAGGCCGCCAAGCTCTTGCCGCGGCCGCGTCCGTCGCGCCTCCGTGATGGTGTTTTTTACACGCGGACGTGGCTTAGGTCTTTGCGGATTCCCCTGTGTTCGGACTGCAGCCTTCGGTTTGCAACAGGTGACGGAAAATTTTACTTTTTTTCGTAACGCCCCTGCGATGGCCATTTCCCTCCCGCCCCTTGCCTTTTTCACCTGCGCCCCCGTCCACCAGAGATAGATCTTTGACCAATTCCCTCTCCCTTTTTTCCTAATCCCTCCGTTGGTGTTCGCGTCCCTTCTTTCTCGAGTGAGTCGGTTGTCGAGTGACCGCGACCCGCCCAAGGTTTCGTGATCCCTGTCCCTCTCTTGCGTTAGTCGTATCCATGTTCTACGTTCAACTTGTCCCCTGTCCCATCCCCTCAACCTCCTGGCCCCGGCAACCGCCACCTGTTTCTCATTTGATTCCTGGAGAAGTGCGCCTATCTCTTTTCTGGCCGCGCGGCTTGGATCCGTCTTGTCAAAGAATTGTCTTTTTTACCTCCCTTTGTTCCACCGGTTGTGGATCGGAGGGAGGGCTGCTGCTCGGTCTCTAGTTTCGCATCATTTGGCCCACCAGTTTTCCTGCACCGCTGCGCAGATTCTTTTTTAGGCCTAGGGATTTGGCGGGAAAGTCAGGGCTACTTCCACCCCCCGTTTGATTTTTTTCGCTTCAGTCGAGGAGTTCGCGGAAGGTTGGTGCGGATTTGAATCCTCACGTTTTTGTTGGCAGCGTTCTTTCGCTTGTTGTCTTTTTGCGACTGCCTCGTTCCATTGTGTTCCAGCGGGCGGAAGGGTCTGTACCTCCGAAGCATAAGGGACGACAACTGGCTATTCTCCCTGTCCGAGGCCATTGCCGCCCGTTCGCCTTCCGACCGTTCCGCAGTGCTTTCTCCCCCAGCTCCGCGCAGCGCCTCACAGTTCTTACTTCCGGTCCCTGCCGAGTAATGGTTTCCTCCCTAGCCATACGCCCGAATCCTCCTTGCAGTTCCGGCTTGTTGGGGGATCAGTCGCGTCCCCTGCCGCGTTCGTTCCATGTGCCTTTTGTCATGTCGCCTTTTTGGTTTTTTTCATTTGACGTTAGAGGGCGAGCTTAGGGTCGTTCCTTGATTATACCCAGTCCCGTCCCTCCGTTTTGCACCCGGCTTCTTCGTGTGTCCCCCTTTCCGCCGATTTTGAGTAATTTTCTCTACCTCGGACGACGAAAGCTCAGTTTTCTCGCTGGCACGGTTGATCGTCCTCAGCGCGTCGTGTTTGCTAATCTTCTCAGCTCATCCCTCCACCATCGTCTGATCACAGCCTTGACATGCCATTGGTTGTTTGAATCGCGATCCGCCAAAACGGCTCTGTTGGAAGCCCTTTCCCCGTCAGCTTCTTTTTGCCTCCCTACAAGAGATCTCTTTTCCCCCCAGCTTCTCGGGGACCACACGGTAAACTTTTGGAGATGACTACTCCTCACTAGTCGAGGGCGCTTCGCTTTTTCCTCCCGGTTCGGCGTTTCGGTTTGCGAGCGGTCTTTCCCAGCCAGATAGTTTTTTTTTTTTTTTTCATTTCACCTGGCTCACCCCCGTCTTCTCTGCTGCGCAGAAGGCTTTTTTTTTTACGGTCAACGAGATGCATTTAAGCGAGTGGAGGGTCCGGCACGTGCGTTTTCCTTCTCTGCTTTTTTAGGACAATTAACTACAGTGAATTCCAGCCAGAACTTAGCGGATGGAAAAACCCAGAGTCTCTATCTTTTCTTATCTTTTTGTACGTTCCGGTTTTTGTTAAATACCCGCCTTCGTTCTGTTCTGGCTCTTCACTAAGCTGTTGTTAAGGTTCCCCATTAAGAGACGCCGGCATCTGCTTTTTGTCGGAGGATTGTCCCATCCTTACATATTTCGACTCCCTTAAGTCGCTCTTTTTTGGACCCGGTGGTAATGCATTTGAGGTTCGGTGCTTTTCAGTTTTTGACGAGGGGGCTGTCCCCCTCCTGCTTTGGCAGGACCCCCCTCTTCGCCCGGGGACCCTTTTTCATGTTTTGACATTAAGAACCTCGTCAGATCGCCTTTCCGCTGCCGGCATAGAACGATGTTTTCCCGGTCCCTTTTTTTCCCCTCCTCGAATTACGAAGAATTGCGCTCGTTGAGGTCTCAATACGAAGGATGACCTTAATTTCCCCCTGGTCCCCCCCCTCTCAATGTTCGGTTTTTTTTCTTCTAGTCTTTCATATATGAGTCTCTTCCAGCAGGTTGACAGCGGGTAACCTTTATGCTTGTTCCCCGCTGTCGCGGATGGAGTTTTCTAGCAGCTTCTGAGGACCGCGTTCTTGTACCCGGTTTCCCAAAACCAGGGCAACTTTTCGGTCTTTAGCCGTCGCCTTCTTTTTCGCTTTTTGACTCTCCTCCCCCCTGTATTGTCCTCCTTTTTCAACGCCAGACCTTTGGTTGCTTTCGTCCGCTCCCTTTTTCTTTTTCCTTTACGGCCCGCTCGCCGCTGCAGTCCTTCTCCCTCCCCCAATGTCCTCCCTGCGGGTCTCGCGAAATCTTGACTTTTTTTCCCCGCGTCCTTATACGGCCCCGCCTGCCCCAATGGATGATTGCGAGTGGATCGGACTGGCACATGTCTTTTTCTCGGCAGTTCAGAGCTTTTAACTTCCGTCCCATCATTTGCTGTTGTAGCCTAGTCTTCAGTCTGTCCACAGGACATGCCGGCTCAGATCGTCCCCCTGCAGGTTCCATTGGCATTCCTGGCTTTTTATGCTAGTTAGGCGAGACTCGCGTGCCTGGGAAGGGGATTGCAACATTCGGCAATTTTTTGATGGACCCATCATTTTCCCCGGATTAAGTTTCTTTTCCAAAAGAAAGTTTTTGCCTCCTCCCAACGGCCCGCTTCCGAGCGGGTGTATTCGCTCACGCCCCCCCATTCCGCGGTGGGCCGCGATCTGATGCCCAGGCCGGTTTCTCTGGACAGGACTGCCAAGCCAAGCTTGCGGCGGCACTCAGCTTCTGCTGGCTTGTTTCCCGTGATGTGGCCATGATGCACCACTCTTTTACCTCGAGGAGTCCGCCGAAGATCTTTTTTCACCCCGTAGGTAAACTTACTGACCGACCTCTTCGCCAACGAGCCCGCCAGCCTTTTTCCGTAGTGCCCTTTAGTTATGATATCAGGCCTAGTTTTCTGCGTTTGTTTTTTGAATATAGAGTCCTTCCATATGGTCTTGACATGTGCCGACATTTGACTACTGTACACTAGAGATTAGGTCTTCTAAGACGTAAAAATGGTGGTCCTGGTCACGGCGCAGCGACAAAGCGAAGTTTTCTCCCGAGCTTAAAGTACTCTTACGATCCTTGTTTTGCTTTCTCTGATTCTCCGGTTGATAGTTTGATTCGAGGTCGGGGGCTTTTCCTTCTGTTGTTTTCCCCTTACTTCTTTTTTTGACATCAGGCCCCCTGATTACTGACATAAGCTTATAAGACATTGTCCCCCCTCCCCTTCCCTGCCCAACTCGTCCATCACCTCCCTGAGAAATAATTGGACACCCAGTCGGATTCGACGGTGTTCATCCTCAGAGGAACCCCGGGACTCTTTGGTGATGGGAGTTAGGTTTACCTTAGGTAGTGTGTTTACTAAGGACGGTCCCCTGGTCCGCCGTTTTTTGTGGCTGCTTAATGGAGTCCGGGTTCTCTTTCCTTATTGAGTAAATGTACATGTCCCCAATCCCTCCCGCCCTTTCGGAATGATGAAGACGTCTTTTCTGAGCTTTTTCTTTTTCCCTTTTGAGGGTCCGGGAGAGCGTGGGTCCACGGATGGTAACACTGATCCGAGGCCCCTGAGCCCTTTGGTGAGCGTCGCTCGAATCCTCCCGCCCCCATCAGCTCAGAGGGCCGTCGAGTCTTGGTGTAGGAGTTTAGGCACCCGTTAAATGATGGAAGTCTTCTGGATGGACGTGCAATCTTCCACCCGGGGAACGCACATATATCCTCTCATACCCCCTTTATATGTACGTACTCCAGTCCCTTAGAATATCCCGGTTCTCAGATCCCTTGAGTCAAGTCAGGAAGCAGATCTTTTGGCCCAACGGAGCCCCTCCCAGCACCGCTGCGTCCGACGTTTGGTCTCTTGACCGGCATGTCCACTGCCATTCCTGGTGGATAAGATCCACGTTTTCCTGACTTCCCTACCGTTTCCTGGTCGGGTGGGCCGTCATGCGCGTACGATACCTCACCCTTCTCTGCTTATCCATTCTTGCAATGTTGGCGGCCCGGGCCGGCGGCTTTTCGCTGGCTTGTCCGACCCCCTGACCCCCACCCCCTTCCAGGCCCGGCGCTATCGAGGTGAGTACAAAATCCCCTTTTGTTGGTCGAAGCTCTCGAAATCGTCCCGAAATCCTGCGAAATGGTGCCCGGTTCGGCCCGGTTGGTCCACCTGTCCCCGCAGCGGTCCTGTTCTCTCTCCTTTCCTTCATTCCGGGACCTCCAGCGTCATGTACAAAGCCTTTCTTCAGGTGGGTCCACGGTTTTAACACAGTCCCGACACGCGAACCCTGACCACTTGATAGGGTAGGGCATTGCCTCCCCCCCCTCTCTGTATGGTACCCCCCTTTCTGATTAGGCGATCATTCTATAGGGTGGGAACGCCTTTACATATGCGCATTCTCCGGCCCGGACAGTTAGCTTGTTTTGGGTCGCCCCCGCTCGGCGCCCGTCCCGGGCACTCTTTGTGCCCCGGTTGCGTGTCATCATCGGCTCGTCCGGCACCCGGCCGGCCTCGGGCACGTTCGGGCTGTATCTGCGTTCCTCGTTTTCAATTTGTAGCGATGTGGCTGGCCGCCTCCTGCCCGGCGATTCCGCGGGGTAAGCTTCTCTTGTTTTTCGTCCACCACGCTGTGACGTGACAGCCGCATTTTGCTTGATGGACAGTCTCTTCTCCTCCCCCCTCTTCTCGTTCTTGTTGTTCTGATCCATGTTTATATAGTCCTCTTTGGAGCTCATCTGGTTCTTTTCCTTTCTCCCTCAGAGTTTGAAAGTTACCCGCGGTCCTCGATGTTCCGTCCTGGGGCTGCCCAAGCTTACATGCTGCTCCCCTATCAGCCCGGCCCCCCAGTTCCCCTTCGCCTTGGCCGCGACTTTCCGGGGGATAGAGAGTTTTTTGGGGTCTGCTTATTGATCCCTCTCCTCACCAGGCCGCCATCGCGCCCCCCCACCCCCCTTGGGAAAAGGTACGTCGACAGAGAACGGGCTGGCCCAGCTAGACAGATAGTTTTGCCCTTTCTTGCTCTCCCCCAGGCTTTCACTTCGTTTTCACACTTCGATGGTCTAAGACCGGGACCCTTTCTGACCCCACGACGAAATGAAGGGACCCCAGTCCCCAGGTGTTGAAGTGTTTTCTCTGGTTCTTAGATGCAAGGGACGAGAGGACCCAAATAGTGGCCCCCCCGGCATTTTCGACCTGCGGTCCTATCCGTAGGTGAGCCTTCCGAATTCATATCCCTGCCAGATGTCTTTGTCATTGCTCATAAATTACGGTCCCCTGCGCGAGGATCGTGATCTCTTGTGATCTCCCCCGCGGCATGTACGTCACTTCCGCCCGAGCCGGGTCTTTTGTTTTTTCCCTGTTTCTGCCGCCCCCCCGCTGCCGCCCCCGTACGTTTCGCCCATGCCGGTTCTCCTCGCGAATTTGTTGTGACCCTCTCCCTTGATTCCTCTTTTTTCAGACATGCACAACGTAGATCTACTTCGGTAACGTTTTGCTCTGTTGGCCCCTGATATTTTTCCTCGTACCGGCCTTTTTCACGGAGGCAGAAGCTGTCTCTCGGTTTTAATGACCTCCTTCTTCCGTCTGTTTTCTTTGCGGGTCGGCACGGCAGAGTCGCTTCGAGTCGGCGGCTTGCTGCAAGGGCCGCTGCCGACCCGGAGCCTCGTTTTAACCCCTTATGGAACCGTTTCGCAGCGTTCCCCACTGTCCCACCCGCTCCCTCCCCGAGCGAGTTTTGGTTCACCCCCTCTCTAAATGCAACCACCTGGCCTCTCTCCCCCAGTAGAAGCGGCGGACCAGTCCTTTCAGTCTTCTTACCGCAACCGTCTTCTTTCTGCCACCTTAGGCAGCGTTTTTTGAGGAGTTTGTGGTGGAAATGATGTCACCGCGAATCCAAAAGAGGAGCCCTCCCAACCCGAGCAACTGCCCCGCGTGACATGGTTTCACCTTCACTTTTCCCCCCCTCCCCTTCCAATTTCTTCCCGCTCCTCCGAGGCCCTAAGGATAGGCATGTCGATGCTCGAATTTGGCCTTAGGCTCATTTTGTGATATTTGCTTTCAGTTTTCCTGACTTTCTATTGTGTTGACCCTTTGTGGCGTATTTTATTACTACTCTGGACCCCGAGTTATTTCCGAGGACGCCAACCATTTTTGTACATGGTCACAGCGTTAAGGCCCCTCCCTCAGCCCGCCTTCTCTTTACTTCTATTACACCGTTTGTTATTTGAGTACACCCCGTTTTATGACCCTCGTGATTTGAGTGACCAGTAAAGCCTGGTGAGCTGTTTTAGTGCCCCTTTCGCCCCTGCACGGTCCATGAGTACATTCCTACTCTCACCTTTTCCACAGTCGCCATATCCAATGAAATCCTATAGAGAAAAGCTAATAATAATTTCCCTGTACTCTTCCCCTCCCCCTAGCCTGGAGTATCGACCTTAACGATGGCTCTTGGCTTTATGCCGTACGTTCCTTAAACTGGGGGTTGTATTTCCCCCATGGTTCATTGTTTCCTCCCGGTTGTCTGGGTAGTTGAGGGCTCTCCGCTTTCTTCGAGTAACATCCCCCCTCTTCACAGCCAGCCACAGGCTGCTGACGTGGATTGCACTCGGGCTTGGCTGGAATTCATGGCCTCGACGGAAACGTGAACTCCTCGTTTTTCGAGCTTGCCCCTTTCCCGCTTGATTTTGGGGATGCTTTCCTCCGACCCCTCGCGCTTTCCTTTCTTTTCCTGGTGCGCACGCGCCCCATTATGGAATCAGCGCCTCCTTGTCTTCCTACCGGCTGCGTATACGCCGGCTCTCTCCTGCTATGCCGGAAGTTTTCCCTTTTTAACATGCCCTGGCTAAGTTCCTTGTGCAGTTCTGCGGTCTTTCCCCCCCGCATCCGAAGAAGTGCGCGACAGCTTATGACCATTGAACGGCCTTCCCCCGAGCTGCCCCTTGCCTCCCGCAAGAGTTTTCCCCCATTCCTCATCCCCATTCGCCGGATTTTGGGGGACGTCAGGTGGTTCACCGTTCGCCTGGTGAGCGCGTCATTGTCGTATCTGTGCTGGCCGACGGTTGGGGAAGCGGCTATCACGTCCGGAAGGCACCTCTCAAAGGGGCCCGAAAGCGCACACCGGTATTTTCTGAGGGTGCGTACATTACGAGCGTTGTCCCCAGAGAGCGCGTCGTTCCCTCCGAAATAATCGGGATCGTGCCCTCGGAGGGAGTGTATCACTGAAAAGCAGTTCCCGCTCTTTACTTTCTACTCCTTCTCGCGGACCCCGCGTCATTAGACCGTAACTTTCCGTCCTATTTGGCCCAGTTTTCCTACGCTCCGACCCCGTCCCTAAAACCCCCGATCGGGGACGCCCTTCGTTCCAAGAGTAGTTCGTGGGAGCCCCACTTCGAGGGTTCTCTGGGTGTTTCCCCAAGAGGTAAAGGATTGAGAGGCATTTGCACCTGCGGATTTCTTCGTTTCGCTTCCCTCCTTTTCCCTGCTCAACCCGTCCCGGGCCAGCCGCGCCGGTTTACCCTTCCCCGCCATTTTCTCGTACCCGGCCGTCCCTTCTCGCCTTTCTCCCCCCGCAGCACTGGTGTTCTCTCTTCCCTTCCTCTCTCCCCTTGATCGAGGTGAGGTCAGGACCTGTGGTCATTTTTTGGGGCTAGATTCCGTCGATTCCATCCTCCATCTAGAGCCCTCCCCTTAGAGCGGATTGGACAACCAGTCCAAGGAGTCTCCTTTTCCGGTGTTTTTGAGTCTCTTACGTCCGGGGTGTTTCCCCCCATGCAGTTGTTTACTATTCTTGTTTTTTTCCTTGGGTGTCGTACTTGCCTCACTCCTTATTCCGGCGTCAGGATCCCACAATGCTCACGGCAGATAAGCTGTGCATGCTGCTGCCTGCAGGCCTGATGTTTCTTCTTATCGATGGATGCTTTATACCGATTCGCATGGTCAGCCATCGCCGAGCCGGTAGAAGAGTCAACGGGTTGCTAATCGAATCTTTCAGACGGTCCTTTCCCCCGGTCCGTCGTCATCAGCTTCCCTTTCCGGTGTTTAACCCAATCAGAGCTTTTTCCTCCGTCCGCGCTCGGGGATAACAAAATGGACGATGACCGGCAGGCCCTGCGTCCCGCGTTGGCCGGGTTAGCGAGTTCCCTCTTTGATCTCGAGTCAGCCTTTTGCCCGAGGACTCGTCATCTCCCTCCGCTTTACATCAAGCTGTCAGCAGATAAGCCGGAACCGCGTACAGTGTTCAAAACAGGGCGGCTCTTTCCCCTGTCTTTCTTTTCTTGCATCATCCGTTTGCTTTATCCCAGGAGGTTACGTCACCGCGACGCGCTGACTTGGAGGTTTCGTTCCCAGGTGTCTGGCTCTCCTTCCTCCCTCTAAACTGCCTCCCCCTCCTTGAACGATGGCCCGTCCCTTACGCGTCGTCGGATGCGGTGAAATTTTTAGCATCTGCCCCCCAACGAATGAATGAAAACTGGAGTCATTTTCCCGCTGTGTTCCTTCCCCCCCCCGGCCCAGCTTCTTATCCCCCGGCGTTACCTTTTTTTTAGGCCGTCCGGCGTCCTTAGGAGACTTAGCCAGACGGATTAACACCGGATCGGCTCGGCCGGCCCATGGGACGCGGCCCTAGGTACTGCGATCATCGGGCGTTCCTCCTCCCTTATGCCGACCCGTTCCGGCGTTTTATTTTTGCCACCGATTGTCCTTATTTTTTGCACCCGCAGTGAAAGGCTCTTCACGCGGGTCGTTCTAGATCATGCTCAAATCTGGCGCCTCGTCTTCTCTTGGTTCCAAGGAGGTTAGTATCGCCCTTGACATCCCAAGCCGTCGGGCCACTTCCCGTCTTCCCATGCTTGGTGTCTTTTGGCCTTTGATGCTTCCCCTCTAAGCCCTCAGAAGCATGTCCGCTTCCGCCCGCCCCCGCCACACCTACCCGGGGAACCTCGGAACAACGAACCCGGCGTCCGACTTCAACCAGCTCACCGCTCTTCCGGTCGCTTATTCGCCGCCTCCTCTTTCTTCTAGGTCTCTTTCCATAGTTGGGGCAGGCTTCTACGTGCAGGTTGGTAGAACATTGTCCGATTACCACGCAGCGTTCCCTGATCCCCCTCACTCCTTCCAAATGGCTTGTACGTCCGCGACGGCCAGCCACCGCTACTCGCGCATCCGGAGTCTCTATATTTACTCCCTCAGTTGTTGTTTTGTGATTCCCTCCCCCGGTTTCCTCTTTTGAGCGCTGTGTTCTGCGTTAAAAGTTCCCCCTCTAGTTGCGTGCTAGCTGACATGCTTTTTCCTTTCGTCCATGTTCTACGTAACTTTCCCCCTTCTCCTCCCTGAAATCAACTCCTGACTACACGCCGGGTCTGCACCTCAGTCCTGAGCCTTTTTACGGGCCTATCGCGAACGTCTGCGTGAGCTGGGCTTTTGCCGTCTTTTTCTGCTTTTTCTTTTTTCAGGCTTGGTCCCAGGGCGGGGCTCGGCTGGGTGGTGTTTTTTTTTTCTCCCGGGTCTTGCGGGCTTCGTCTCATTTACCCCGCGCCAGAAGCTGCCGACCGGCCGCCGCGACGGTTGGCGGGGGCCTTCCCGCCCTCTTCGGCACCTTGCTTTCCTCCCCCCCCTTCCAGCGCCTTGCCGTTCCAGTTTGTTGAGCTAGCCGACCCGCAGCAGGTCAGCTAGCTAGGCGTGGTCGTCGGGCCCTCCATCCTCGGGCCTTTCATGGTTTTGCCCTTTCCTCTTGTCCAGGCCGCCCGTCCGCTTGTGCGGCGGCCTGTGTCTGGTCCCCTTCCTCCTTCCCCGATCCTTCCTCCTTCTTCGTCCTTCATCCGCCCCGTCGGCGCCGACCAGCTTTTCTGGGGCCTCCTGAAGTAAAAATGAAAGCTCGGCCGTCAGAGCAACGTTACTCCTTTGTTCCTCCCCTGTGCATTCTTTCCTTCTGGGGCCCGTCAGGCTCCTTTCCCTGCAGAGCGTTCGCGAGCGCGTCATGGCGTCGGGCCCATCGGAGGCCTTGACGGAGGCGCTTGGCCCCCCTCTCTTTCTTTCGGAGGACGGACCCCCCCCCAGTGCATCCGCGGCACAGCGCGCGGCGCTTGCTTCGCCTTCTTGGGCCGCCATGCGAAATTTAGACCACTCTCATGTTCCCCTCTTATTGACCCTTTTTCATCCCCGTTCCCCCAGCCTTGCGCGCGGTTAATGCCAGCTGCCTAAACCCTACATACGTATTTACAGATGAAAGCTCCCGGTCCCCCCTTGTGAAGATTCCTTTCCCTCTCTTCCCACCACGGATTCAACCCTTGGTTAATATCGGGTGACTTGAGGAAGAGGCTGGTACTATCCTAGTTCGAGGAACTTTATCTTGTGGGGGACCTCCGTCTGTGCGATGCTGACGCCTTCGGACGGCGATCGTATAGCGCTCTTCCCAAGTGGAGAAAACGTACGGGACACCGATGGTGGCCTAGCCCCCCCTCCAGCCCCGCCCTCCCGTCGGCCCGAACAGCGCTTCTGCTCCCCTGGCCGGTCCACTGGTTCTGATCTTTTTGCTCGTGAGGCAGCCTCACCCGGCGATTGCCGCGGTACCTCTCTCACTGCCTCACCATTCTCGTACGAGCAACGGCCCCGCTGATTGGCCGCGGATTCCAACCACCTACCCTTTTCTCTGCGAGAGACGCAGGGTTGGCTGGTTTTACCCCAGCGTTCCTCTTTCCTGGCTCGCATCGCACGTTCTCCTCTCCCCTGTCGAAGTACACGCTTCCCCTGTTGTCCCTCACATGAGTGACGCGAAATCAGCCGGGTGGCGAGCGGGCCTTTGGCTTCCGGACGCTTTGGCGCGCCTCCTCCCCACCCCTACATTTCTGTCTTCCTGCCGATCACTTTCTGATGAGAATAGAAGGACGCGTGGGGTTGGGGGGGGGGACATCTGCACGCCTTACCGGTGCAACCGTCCTCTGTTTCCCTCCCCAGACGCGCTCCGTTTTCAAGTCGCCAACGCCCGACCGCCCGGCGACTGCCGTGGTCTCGCAGCCCGCCGTTCGCGAGCGGCTCTTCTTCCTAAGAAGTTTCCCGAGCGCCGACCTTGCCTGGCGCGGCGGGTCGCGCCTCACCCGCCGGACGCGTCGTTTTCCACTGGATAACTCCTCCCTCGGCCCCTGCCCGTATTTCGTGCCGGAATACCTGCGATCGCCACCGGCTGAATTTACGTAACCACGTCACTCCTGTTGCCTTTGTCTGTTTTTTCTCCCCTTGGTCTGCTGCGAAGAAGAGCCGGCGATGACAGGCCCTTCTGGCGCCCTCCTCTGACATCTCTTCTCGTGTCTCGCGGTCATCCGGACACAACGGCAAAATCTGCCAATGGAGCTTTTTTCCTCTTACGTGTCTTGCTTACTTTTTCTTGCTCGTCCTCTTGTAAGCACAGAAGATGTTCGGCCTGGCGTTGTAAATTACCGCCTCCTTCCCACTATACTGCCGCAGGCCGGAAACAGAAAAAGAGAGATCGGGCCGTGAGGCCCTGTGTTTGGGCCGCGGACGGGCGTACTGCCATGTCCATGGGACGATGGCCCGTTAAACAAGCCCGACGGAGCGCGCTGGGGCGGATTCGATCTCCTAACCCCCCTGGCCGCGTCCTCTCCGTCGGCGGACAGGACGTCTTCTCGGAATGCAGCCTCCCAGAGGCCTGGTCCCCAGTCGGCCCTTCCCTCTGCTGGGGTTTTTGTAAATATTTAACGCGAAGCTGAAGAAGGGAAAGAGACCCCGAAAAAGGTCTTTCTCCAGGGAATTCAGCAACCCACTACCCAGGCCTTCCCCCCCTCCCGCAATCCCCAGTTCTTAGTAGAGCTACTCCGTCGGCTTTGTTCTTTTCGGTCTCCTAGCGTTTCTTCGCGTGCATGTACTAAAGCAAGTCTTGACGGTCCCTTGACCCCCACCCGACGATTCCCGAGCCAAATCTCCCCAGGATGGCCCCACGCAGGCCTAACGCACGCGCGATAGTGATAATCTTTCCTACCCTGTTGTTGTTGTGATGAGATCGGTATCCGTGTCCTCATTGGGCTGGATGTTTTAAGGGACACACCGGGTGGGTGCTGCTCCCCCCCCTTTGAAAACCCTTTTCGTTTTTCCTCTTCCCCTTGTTCTCCGGAACTGGTCTCCCCAGTCTGTACGACAACCATAAAACGCTATTGACTGGCAGCCTCGAGCATGCCTGCGATCGGTCGCCTCTCTGACATCCTTTCAGAAGCTGCTGGCAGGGTTCACTGTTTTAGGGTCGCCTCGAGTAAGACCCGGTTGTTTTTGTGGATAGTGACTGGAAGCGGGCGGCATTAGCGGGTTTCTGTGGAGAAGAATCACTCGATCCCTCTTTCCCCCCCTCTAGCGGGTTTCCGCCGCGACGGCGTGGCACTTTCCAGGGCCCCCCCGTAAGGCCTTTCAGCAGCGGCCGCAGCGTTCCCTCCCTCCCGGCCTTTTTATCCTTTCGTTCGGAATCCCTCCCCCGCGGCGCTCCCGCGGTGCCTTGAGCGTGTGGTACTGTAATGTCAATGATTTGCCCTGCGTCCGCTTTGTTTTTTTTCCTCGTCCCTCAGTGCACTTCCTTGTCTACGCTGATGCTCGGCCCGCTTCATGTCCGGCCCGTCCGTCTCCTTTCAGCATTTCCCCCTTCCCCCCCCGAAGGCGCAGCGAACATTTTCGTGACAAATGACCGAGACGCAGACGCAAGTTACGCATTTCGTCTCCCTTGCATGGTTTTTGCGGGGTCTCTTAGGCGTTACAGTTCTTCCCGGTTCGCTACGAGAGACCCCGTCTCAGCGCGCGGGCATTCTGTTGTTCGACGGCGGCGCGGGCCCGAGCGCGCTTCGGGTTTTTTCAGGTACACGCCAAGCCGCCAGCCCCAGGCCCTAGTAGGAGCGGTGCAGTATGACCGCCTTTTCGAGGCTCGGTTTTCGTCCGCCAGCCTGCCTTATCCTCCTGCGAAGAATCCCTTCTTGTGCCCTTCCCTTGGGATCCCAGTGAGAAGCGGCTTAGGGGCGGAGCTGAACTGTAAGAGGACAGCGTCTTTTTCCCGCCAGGCCGGCCGCTGTCCCCTGAAGATCGCACCTCGACCGAGCCAAACGTCCATTGATCGGGGACGGCTGACTCCCTTTGGTCTTATTGGTCCCCTACCTTAGAGCGCTTTTTGCCTCAGTTAGGAGGGGGGGAACCATTCAAGTGGACGATGCGACGCATACCCTACGCAGATCTTTCCTGAGGGGCTATTCCAGTTTTTTTTTTTAACACGTCTGGCCACCTCACGAGGATGTCGCTGTTGCGACGACTCTTTCCTTTAAGCCCCCCCGGAACCAGGCGTCTGACCGCAACACCCGGAAGTTTCGCCTTGATTTCAGCAGGCCCCTGGGTTGGGTGTTCCCTCACGAGCATCATGTTAAGCGCTTTATAGACTTGACCCGGATTGGACGATTTACAGATTATAGGAGAGGTCCGTAACCAGCTAGTCCTTTAAGCACAAGATAGGAAGCGGATTTTGGAAACAAGTCCTTCTTTTTTCCTCTCTTTTCCCTTTTTGTTGTTGTAGATTCCTTATAGGTGTTAAACGCGTTGCTGGTGAGTTAACTATGTTCGCAGGGATCATAGGAGAAGCTTACCCGTTGGATCTCCTGTTTTTTTCTCCCCTTCTTATGTTCATGAGGCATCCCCTCACGTGAAACCCCCCCAGTTTTGGTGGTGACGCATCCTCATTGTAAGGGTGTGGCCGGTTGCGTTGGGCTGCGGGCTGAGTCTCTTCCCTGTCTCCATCGTCGCGGTGGTCCCTTTTTTGTTTTTCTCGTTTGCAAGCTCCCCACTCTGCTTGCCCGCAGAGGAGATTTTCCCTAGTCACGCTGTACGTCTTTTTTTCCAACAGAGAGAAGCTGGGCCCTCCTCCCTCTCGTGGATCCTGATCCCCCTCCCCTTCTGTCTTCGTTTCCCTGGTTTCGTCCCCCTGATGCGGGTTCGATGGTTAGAGTCTTCTAGTTGGGAGGGGCTCGACGGTTTAAATTCTGTGATTTTTCTAGCTGTAGACAGCTCCGCGGACAGGATTGTCAATTTTTCCAACCCTTAACCGGAGAGTGACTGCGTAGTTTCTTTAGAAGATTTCGCGATGCTGTTTGATCGTAACTCGTTGTCCGTACGTCACTGCGCCGAAGAGTCGTGTTTCCTTTGGACGTGTCCCCCCTTTTTATTGAATTAGACGACGCCGACTGCCCGCGGCCTCATAGGAGCCCTTTTACCTGCGCACTTTAAAAACAGACTTTTCGTATAGAGGTGCGGGGAAAAGTGATCCTGATTTCGGAAGACCCCACCCTTTTTGGTCAGGGAAACTGGAGCATGCGTTTCTTTCTTTAGGACAAACCGGCTCTTCTCTGGCCAGTCTCCCCTTTTTTTAAGGTACCCTAAGCTTAGTCGCAGAGGGGGTGAATTCCCAGAGCGGGCTTCCACGGGATCGGGCTCTTCATGGCAGACACGATTAAGCTGTTATAATCTTATTAGGATGCTGCAGCCTTTTCTTTCCCGCCGCGTGGCCATCCTTGTGGTGAAGTTAGACGAGACCCCGACCCCCCCCATTAGACCCCTTCCCTTGGCGCGATTGGGCTCCGCACCAACTGGGAAGAGGATTCCGCGCTGCCCTTTAGTGGTTTTTACCCTGAAGGGAGGAGGTCTCACTGAACGGCCAGGGCAGCGGCGATGGAGTGCGTTCTTTTGGTGTTGTATCCCGCGTGACGGCTGACCTCCGCAGCCGCCCTTCGGCACCCTACACACCTTTTTCCAGTTGGGGCCGGAACCGACCCGCGGAAAAGCCGTCCAGACCTCCGTCTGTCGCGATAGGAGTTCTTCGCGCGAGAAGTTGTTACATTAGGTCTAAGTTCATTGGTGCAGTTGCCGCCTGGTCTACTAGGTTCCCTGCTGTGCACATTGTTAACCTCTTTTCTAATTCGCATTGCAATAGGAACCCGAACCTCATGGCTGGGTACTTTTGTAATCGCTTTGGCCCACTCCCCCAAGCTAACGACGGACCGGCTACATAGAATCTCTTTCTTTCCCAGCGTGTTTTGCGTGCCTTTTTTCGGTTCCTCCGGGAGGGCTGGGTGCGCTTTAAACGACCCCCCGCCCAGTGTTTTCTGTTTTCGCTGGCCATCGGCTATTGGATGTTATCCCCCCCCTGTAATTTTACCACTTGAATGACCCTACCCTACGTTTCCCCCCCCCCCCCCCAAAACCCCCCCCCCGCCAGAGTAATAAGTTTTTTTCTAGTGAGAAGTGACTATCGCGGAAGGTTAAGGACGGTTTTGATGGTGCTTTTCGTCCCCCCCTTCCCCTTTGGGTCGTGAAGGCGGAATTTCAGAAGGTTTTTCGGGGGTTTTATTCGCGGGCGGAGAGGGTCGTGTGTGCATCATTGCCTCCCCGACCCTCCCTCTTTCCTGCCGAACGGTGGCGAGCGACTTTCTTTGGTTTTTTTTCCCTTCGAGGCCCAGCAGGTCCCCTTTGCTTGTTAGAGGAATCAGCGACAGGTGAGGTGAGATTTTAGCGAAGAGCGTAAGCGTGCCTTTCGATATTGTTTTGTTCTGGCTAAGGCCATAGTTACCATGATGGCCTTTTTTTTGTCGCACGTCCCGGGAGGTAAGAAGGAGAAGAAGTCGCTCTTAGTCTGAAGTGTGGCGCGTAAATGGGCAGTTCCCTTAAGCAGTGACGTTCCTTTTAAGCCGTCTGAGAATTTCCCCTTTCATCCGAGGCGCCCGTCTGGTCGCCGTTCCAAGCCTGCGAGCAGAGCATGTTGCATAGTTTTCTCAGCCGCACTTACGAATCGATCTTCTTTGCACGTCGGCTTGGGGGGGATCAGGTCGGTGCGTCGTTCTCGAGCGGCCGTCCTTTCGTCTGGGCAATCTGGCGAACGCGACTGGGAGGCGTCGGGAGGGGTCTCTTCCCTTTTTCCAGCAACGACCGCCCCCGGCACGGCTTTTTTTGTGACAAAGCAGATTGGCGAGCAGAAGATTCTCACGGCGACGAAATAGCGGTTGCCCCCCCCTCCTTGGTGTCCTTTGATCCCCCTTTTTCCACAAGCATTTTTTCTTTTTTTTTTTTTCTGTCCCGGCCTTTCGCTGCTCCCGACTGTAATACGCTTTTTTCTAATGGCAAGGTGGCGCGTTTAAGTGCTTGCCGCTCGCAGATCGCTCTTTAGACCTGCGACCCGGCCCACTGTCTAGGGGGACCGGCCAGGGACCCGGCGCCACGTTTTCGCTTTTAGCTCTCCACAGCGCGCGGCGACTTTCGGGTGGGACACCCGCCCGTGTCCCTTTTGCTTGCTTGCCTCCCGGCCGGGACGTTATTCGTTAGAGGGGCGTTCAGCAAGGCTAGGCATTCCCCAAGCCTTTTCCCCTCGGTCTGGCTTGGTTGTTGGCAATCAGCCGCCGCCCCCGCTCCGTCCGTTTTGGCATTCCCCTTCTTGCCTTTTTCAGTTTCAGAACCGGGGGCTTACTTTGCATTCATTTTTTCTAGCGATGTGGAGGCAGCTAAGGACAAGTCTGAGTTTGCCTCTGGTATCTTTTTTCCTTTCCCTTCTCACCAGCCTAGTTTACGCTCCTCAGCACGGCGGCTGGCATGCGAACCAGCG
>Ga0179593_1697395_pt1 | contig 17650 bp, 21 predicted proteins | sample CZODoug2_1_08_16_FD_185931 | JGI IMG/M metagenome (GOLD analysis project Ga0179593, IMG submission 185931) | Vadose zone soil fungal communities from Angelo Coast Range Reserve, California, USA - CZODoug2_1_08_16fungal (PacBio error correction) | ecosystem: Environmental > Terrestrial > Soil >... | reverse complement strand
TAACAATTGTGCCTTCTTCTTTCCCAAAAAAGATCTGATTGGGGTAGGTGCTCTTCCTCTTTTCTTTCCCTGACGGAGCTCCCCTTCTTCCCCCCTCATTTAGTATTAAGAATCCTTCCCCTTATGTTCAGAAGTCTTTCCCCTTGGACGAATCCCCCCCCCAAAAGCCTTTCCTCTGAGGCCTGCTCTTCGGGGACGCACTTCTCCTGCCTTTTCGTCGTGTTGTTCGTTTTCCTTCCTGGGTCATGGCATTCCACAAGCTGCGGCTTTAGCACGAAGCGGCAGCTTTTCTTGAATCCCGAGGGAGAGGCACGGCCTTTCCCCTGGCAGCAAGGAGATCCTCCACCTAGAGAAACTCCCTTTCTCCCTAATAGGTTAAAGAGAGATCATACCTTCTTCCCTTAGAGGCAATCTCTAGAATTTCTTCTGACCTTGCCGATCCCGAGGATTTCCAACGGCTCCCTTCTCAAACTTTTCAGTCCCTTGACGCGAGTTGCCGGGCGTATTTTTTTTTTTCACCCACCAGAGAGGAGTGAACGCCTTTTTTCTCCTTTTTAGGTCCTGAGAAGGGTGATTACAAGCCGAGCTCTTTTCTTCCTCGGCGACCGTCTCCGCGCACAACCGTTCCTCCCTGGATTCTACCGGGATCAGCTGAGAGGTCTTCCCGGCAGAACTCCGGACCCTCGGTTAAAGAGCAGGCCTTAAATCTAGTCTGTTGCTTCTTCCTCGCACACGCCGGTCCAAGGATGTTTTCCTTTTTCTCTTTTCCCCCCCCCCCGTGATCGGGTCTCTTTCCCGAGCGTTGGAACGAGGGATAACCTCCTCTCTTTCCTGGGGAGAGTCCTACAGTCCCTTTTCTTCGAAGGAAAAGAAGGCCTTCCCCTTCGCCTCAGAAAGAGTCGTCTTCCTTTTTCCCGAATAGTAGAGGCTGGCTTGCCCTCAACGTGTAGTGAGAAGGAGTTCCTTCTTTTCGAATTTTACCCCCCCCCCCCCCCCCCAAGGAGAGCGCCTTTCTACCTGAAAGGAATGAACTTTTTCCTTTAAGAGGACCTTCTTTCCCCTCCGGTAGATTACTGACTTTTCCGAAAGGTCCAAATGTACTTCTCTCCCTCCTCGCTGCAGAGAAAGGTGGAGAAACCCCCTCCAGCGATCCCCGAGAACGTTCAGTGACAAGCTGATTATTTTTTCGCCACGATTTCTTTTTTCCTTCCCTTAGGAGAAACCTCTTTTTCTTTCCGCTGTTTCGCTCTCCAAGCACCTCCGTTCCTCCCCTCTTTCGAAGTCCATTCGACCTTCTCTTCCAGTGAGATTGAAGATCGTTCTTCTTCTTTCCCCGGAGGAGCCGTTGAACTTCTTTCTTTTTTATGGGATGGACCGGTTTCCCCCCCCTAGCGATGGGTTTTTGCGCGTTCTACTATTCCCTTTTTTCTTGAAGGCAGGATCTCTTTCCTTCTTCTTGGTGCCAGTATATTACGATTTTTAGACCTTCCAAAGTTTTTCCATTTCCCTTCCCCTCCCTACTTCTAGAGTTAACAAAACGAAGATTTCTCTTTTTCTTTGTCGGTCGCTCCTTTTAAAAGTCAGGCGCTTCTTTTGTTCGAAGCGTCGAGATCTTTTTTCGGGTGAAAGTAGGCAGTTCTCTGAACGCGAGAAAAGTTGCTCTTGCTGCTCTTTTTTTTGAAGATGCTCGGATGGGTCGCTCCTTGATTTTTGAGTGGGATTTCATTATAGTGAGGAAATTCCTTTCCCATTTTTCCAGCTTAAGACCTGATAGCCATAAGAGGCTTGCCCCTCTTTCCACGTTAACGAGTTCGACTTTTTACCCTCTTTTTTTTTCCCGATGAACGTAGGGCTTCTCTCTCGTCCTTGACAGTGACGCTCCTTTTTTTCTTTTTACCGAGAGGCAACCTTTTTTCTTTTTTTCCGTTGTCGGGCCACCTTCTTCCGATCACAAGAGGCGTGCCCCCCCCTCTCTTTACGCGCCCTGTGAAGTACGACATGTCGTTTAAAAGAGAGTGTGCTCTCCCGGCCTGGAGTAGTGGCTTTTTCTCCGGTGGGGAGCGGTTGTTTTCGTCTCTCTCCCCTGTTAGCTCTTTCGTTCCATCTAAAGAAGGTCCGCTTTCCTCCTTAGGTAGTTGGCCTCCATGATATTATGAGAGGGAGATTTCCTTTTTCCTGTTAAAGGCCTTCCCCCCTTTCTTCTTTCCATGACGAAGACGGTCCCCTGCGTGGTACACCTTTTGGTCAGAAAAAGTTGATCAGGTGAGATTAGCGGTCCCTCCCGTGTTTTTTTTCCCTTTCCTCGGGATGGTTAGAGCGGTCACCCTTTCTTCGACTCGCAGGTGAGGGATTAGCTCACCCTTCCTCCCTTATCCTTTTTTTTTCTTTTCATACTAATCCGTTGTTTTTCTTCTCTTTTTTCCGCTCGGGAATTCCTCACCCGCAGGAGACAACGCTGTACTTTTTTTTCCCAGCCGCTCGACAGTTAGAAACCCCCCTCCCTTCCCCTTCAGCGAAAGCGAACGATCACGATCCTTTTCTAGCTTTGGTGAAAGGGGACACTTTTTCCTCCTCTTTTTGGACAATAAGGTGCTTCTTAAATCCTTCTCTCCCCCTAAAAGGAAGAGAAGCTTCTTTCCTCCCCCAAGAAGGGCTCCGAGGACATTCGTGAGAGACCACTATCTCTCCCCCCTTTCCCCCCCCCTCACACGGTCGAGGAGATCTAGAAACCCCCCCCCACCCGGACCTCCACGGCGGTGACCTTCCTCCCTGATCGTCTAAAATAAGGTCTCCTCTCCCTCCACAGGCGGGTCAGCGCCGGTTTCTTGTCTTCCTGAACGGCAGCTCCTTTTTTTTTCCCCCGCTGCTCATCGGAAACAAAGAAGGTTCCCCTCCCTTTTTCCCCCTTCTCGGTCAACCACCAGTCCGCCTCCCTTTCGGCGCGGACGAACAGAGTCTTGAGGGACCTCTTCCAAAGAGGTACCTCCAGGTTAAACATTCCTTGGAAAGAAATCGGATGTCGTCCTTTTCCCCTCCCAAAAAAAAAAACCACTTCTTTTCCCCGTTAAATCTTCCCAAAGTGACGAAACCTCCTCCTCCTCTCCCCAGCCGAGCAGCTTCCTCGTCCCCCCCCTCCCGTTCTCTTAATAGTAGACCCGAAGCGCCTCCTATTCGAGACGTCCTCTCCCTTCTACGTAACGGGCCAGGAGAGACCTACTCTTCTTGGTGAAAGCTACTGATTCCCCCTCTTGCAAATTTCCACGGGGACAGGTCGCCCCCTTCTTCTCCCCCCTTTCCCTCCAGTCGGCCACTCTTAACCGAAGGAAATTTTCGCGGATCGATTCGTCCCCCCTCCCCAAAAGGCGAGCCGCTTCCCCCTCCAGGTAAAAGCTCGAAACAACCCACTTCCCTTCTCCCGCCGGTGAAATACCCTTTTCTGTTCCCTCACGAAGAAGTGCCCCCTCCGATGGCATTCTCTTTCCGGCGCCCTTTTCTTGAGAGCGATTCACCCGGCTTCCCTGACGGGCAAGTAAAATGTGCTCTCCCTCTCTCCCAACAAAAACCCTTTCCCCTCCTGAACGCGTTAACAGGTAGAAAACGGTTTTTTTTCTCTCTCCCTTCGAAGCGGTCGTCCCCTTCTTCTTTTTTTTTTCCCTCCTTAGCAGCGGGCAAGGCGGGCAACGCCGTCCCTTCCTTTTCACTCGAAAGATAAGGTGCAGCTTCCTTCCCCCTCCGGAGGTCGCATGTCGGCGGCGTTGGTTTCTCCTAGCACCGACACGGTGCGCGCCCTCCCCTTTTAACAACCCAAGATAGTTAGTCGCTCCCTTTTTTTTGTCTTGGCATTCAGGCATAATTAGAAGGGTCCCCGTCCCCCCCCTTTTTTTCCCCCTGTGACATCGTTTCCACCTCGACCTCTCCTTTTTCCTGAATCCGAAAGGACGTTTGAGTCATCAAAAAGACTCCTCCTTTTCCTGAAATCAATCGGGGGCTCTCTTTCTGCGGTCAGACCTATAAGCTTCCCTTTTTCTTTCCGTTACCTTGGTGCAGAATCGTGCCCCCTGCTTCGCGCGGCAGGCGTGCGGCTGACCCTTTTTTCCACCGAAACTGCAAGGAAGGGGCTGCCCTTCTTCCTGTTTTTCCTCTAAAGAATCCCAAATCCCCTTTCCCCCCCTTCCCCTGTACTTCGCGTCTTTTCTTTTTTTTTAAAACCGTGGAGGAGGGAGGACCATCCCCCCTCTTTTTCGCGATACTCCTAAAACAACTCTCTTCTTTTCAGGGGAAGCTTTCCCTCGGTGTGAAGGCTGATGTTTCTCTCTCCCCCCCGAAGAAGAAGGAGTCTCCGTGCGGCCCCTTCTCTCTGCGATAGAAATAGAAGTTGCCCCCTTCCTTCTGAAAACGTCCCTTTTTAAAGCACGGAGCTTTCTCTCTACTCCCCCCCCAAGGAAGGTCTATCAGGATTCTTTTTAATTATAAGAGGTTTTCTTTTCTATCGTTTTAGGTTGTTCTCCTTCCCTTTTTCCGACGGATGCACCCCTGCTGAAGAGCACTTTCTTCTCCCCTCTCCGAGGAGCTCTTTCCCCCTTTTCCCTTCCAAAGAACAGGCGAGCCCTGGTGAGAGGAGAAGACTTTTTTCCCCCGTGTTCGAGCAAGCATACCTCCCCCTCCTTTTGTTGTTGAGGAGAGATGTTCTTCTTGTCTTCTCTTCAGTATTTCTCCCAGATTCTACCGCTCTCTTTTTTTTTTGTAGGGTTAGGACATGGTTTTTTTCTCTCCTTAGAGGTTTTTCTCCCTTTCCTTCTGGGACAAGGTATGTGCAGCCGTTTCCCAGGAGAATTGACCCCCCCTTTTTTTCTCAACCGATGAGATCTCCCTTTTCCTCTAAGACCGGCGTAGTTTCTTTTCCCGCGGAAGGGCTCGTCCCCACTCGGTGCAGACAGCTCGTCATTCTTTCAACGGACTCCGCTCCTCTGCCCTCTCGGCATTTCGCAAGGAGACTTTGATTCTTTTTGAACGAATTTTTTCCTTTTTGGCGGTCAATAGAGTCAGACCTTTTTTTCCCCTTCGCGGAAGATTTTTTCTTCGGTCTTTTCCTCTGACTTGACGATCTGGCTCGAGTAACGATACGACAGAGTCCCCTCCCTTCTTCCCCCTTTTCTCTAAGGACGTGACGGAGGGACTTTCCCCCCGGCGGTAGAGTGAAAGAAAGCGGGCCTCCCCTCCTTCTGTCCGCTGATGTAGAGAAGAGGTTTTGCTTCCCCTCTCTTCTTCAGCAGAAAAGCAGGCCGCTTTTTCGCTTCAAAAAAGGGACCCTTATCAGGGGCAGCTGCCCCCTTTTCTCTCCTTCGGTAGTAACGGCAAAGCCCTTGTTCTCCGGCCCACAGAGTTTCCTCCCTTCTTTGTTTGAGCACCGCCCTTTCCCCCCATTTCTCTTTTTTCTCCCCCCGTGACTCGGATCGGCTTTCCTTTTTGAACACTCGGGTAACCGTTTCGCCGACCCTTCTTTTTCTTCCCATTCTAGTGAGGAAGAATTCCCTCCTCCTTTTTTTTTACGTCGACCCCTCCCTCATAGCAGGATGGATTGAGAGAACCTTTTCTGCACCTAAGTCCAAGAAACTTCTCCTTCCTCATTCTCCCTCCTTGAAAAAGGGTAGCTTTTTTCCCCCTTTCCAATCACAGTTCGCCTGCCGCCCGGGCCAGAGAGAAGTTCGCAGTTAACTATCTCCCCTCTTAGTGCGCCCTCCCTCCTTTGACACAGTGTAGACCCTTTCCCCTCTTCCCCCTAGGCAGGTGTTTTTTTTGCGATCGTACCCTCACTGGTAATGGTCTCTTTTTTTCCTTCTTCCCCTGGTAGAGGATCCCCTCCTTTAGCCCCCTATTTCAGCAGGAAATTCGCACTGCTCTAGCTCTTTTCTTCCTCAGATCGAAGATAGTGACGGTTAGTTTCATTTCGTGAAAGTAGTTTTTTTTTTCGTAGGGTGTGACCGGAGTTCATTCCCTTTCGATGTTCTTTTTTTCTTCCCTATGGCCGAGATTGAAGATAGAGTCTTCCTGTCCTTGCGTTCTCCCTCCTTCTTCCCGGGCGACCGTCACAGTTTCTTTTTTTTTTTTTGATAGTTTTTCAACAACGACGATTTCGACTTTCTCTTTTTGTCGGTCTCGCTTCCCTTTCCCTTTTTTTTTTCTGTTGTTCGAAGGCGTAGCTCTTTTAGGCTTTCCGGTGTCGAAGTGCCCGCTCCTTTCTTTTTCTCGGAAGAGCTGCTCGTGCTTTTTCTCTTTTTTCCTTGGAGACCGCAGGAGTTTTCTCTCGAGTTAGAAGTAGACTCTTCCTTTTTGCTTTCGGATGTGAAACGTGTCCCTGTTCTCCTTTTTTTACGACGGTCCGCGGAAAACGTCGATCTTCCCTTTTTTTAAGTTTTGCGGTAATGGTGTTGACCGCTCCTCTTTTTTATTCTTCTCGGTTTCGTTCCCCGCGCTTTCTTTTTTCTCCTCTTTCCCTAGGTAGTGAAAGAGCCGTCCTTTTCTTCTCCTCTATCCTTTTTCGATGATGAAAGTAACCGCCGTTTCTTCTCTTTTTTTCCTATTGGGAGCACCCTTTCTGTTAGAGGCGGACGCGATTTCTCCTTTTCTTTATTTCTCTAAAGAAGTTTCCTCGGTCACTTCTCCCCTTTTCCTCGTATTAGGAGGAGAGGGCCCTCCCCCCGACTGCAAATGAGGTACAGCCTTCTTTTTTCGTGTTCCCGTTTCCCCGTCCCCTTTTTCTGACTTTGAAGACAATGATCGTGACTTTTCTCTGTTATTGTGTCTCTCGGCTGGTCCGATACGTAAGACTGGTTTTTTAGTTGTGTTCTCCCCCTTCCTTCTGATCCTGAGAGAGATATATCTCTTTCTCCTCTTTTTTTGTTTTTTTTTTTGTTCTCTCTTCCCCTTGGTGAGCAGAATCCGCACCTTCGAAGTCCTCTTTTCCCCTCTCTAAAGTTCGAAAAACACAACGCCTTTTTCCTCCCTCTCAACGATCAAGATCCTTGTCTTCCCCTTCCCTCTCCTCGGGTGCAACGTGACCACGCCGTTTCTTTTCAGGTTCTTATTGAAAGTCAGGACCTTTTTTCTCGCGCCGAAGAGCTCGACGTCAACTCCCCCCTTCTTCCCTCGGGACATAGTGATCGAAACGAGCGCTCCTTTCCCCTTTTTTTCTCTCTTAAAAAAAAGCGCCCACTTCCCCTTTCTCCCCCCTTCTTTACGGTCAGCATAATAAGCCTTATTCTCTCCCTCCCCCTCTTGCCCTGGAGTCAGCTTTCTCCTTACCTCTTGAGACGCATACGGTCTCTTCTACCTTTTCTAAAAACCGAGCTCCTTCTTTTTTCCCCCTGGCAAAAGGTGCCTTCGCGGTCAACACCAGTTTTTCCCCCCTTTCCCCCTTCTCTTACGAAACAGCGTGACTCCTACCTTTCATTCGTGCCTTTTCCCCCTTTTTCAGTCGAAACGGTCACGGTGCACATCCGCTCCCTTTTCCTCTCCTCGGATAGTAAGCGGAAAAATGGCTTTCTTTTTCCTTGTTTTTCTTTTTTTTTTTACTGCGCTGCCCCCTCCAGCTAGAAAAAGACGAGAATCTTTCTTCTTCTCCACTTGATCGAGTTACCTCGTCGTTCCCCCCTTTCCTTCCCCTCGAACGATAGCGACCCCTCCCTTTTCTTTTCACTTCAGAGAGAACGGACACCGGTCCGTTTTTTTCTCTTCTCGGTGGAAAGCTCAAATCCAAGCCACGTCCCCGTTTTCCTTTTTCCCCCCTTTTCGGTCGCCCTGACTGCGACAAAATCTTCTCTTGAGATCGGAAATCCCCGCAGCATCCCTTTCGTCTCGAAGACAGCTCTCTCTCTTTCCCTTTTTTCAAAGCACAGACGACCCCCCCTTGCTTTGAAATTACCGTCACGCTTCTTCCGCCTCTGAGAGGCGCGCAGTTTTCTCCTTCGAAATCGGCTACCGGCGGTTTTTTCCTTTCCCTCGAAACAGCTTCCTTTTTCCCCCTGTGATAGAATACTAGTCGCCCCCCCCTCCCCTCGGGGCGACAAAATTTCCCTTTTCTCGCCTTGATAAACATGTCGAGACCGGTCTTCTCTCTCCGCTAGTTCACTCGCTTCTTTTTCTTTCCCTGGCGCGCCACGACGGCACTTATTTTCTCCTTCATTTTTCGAAACGGGCCAGCTCTTTTCTCCCTTCCTTGAATTTAGGAGGAGTCTCTTGTCTGCTTCTTTTTTTTTCCTTTTCCCTTTCGCAACTACACGGTGCGAGCAATCCCCTTTGACCCAAGAGAGTTAGTAGACGGCTTTCTTTCTTCTGGGACTGTAGCTCCTTCTCCTCCCCCTGTAGGAGAAAACCCTTTCTCTGCATTTGCCAAGGGATACGCCTGGACTTTTTCTTTCCTTCACTAAGAAACCTTCTCTCTCTCTCTTTTCCCCCTCCCCCCCTTCTGTGGGCCTGCGCGTTACCGACTCTTTTCTTCGTACGCCCTCTATTCTGATACCTATTCAAGCTCCTTCTTCCTTCCCGGTGTGTGTGTCTCCCTTTCGAAAGAGGTTCCTTCTCCCCCTTTCCCGGCTGCGAGAAAATAACCCCTTCACGTTGAGGGGTGCCCGGCTGCGTCCCTTTTTTTTTTGCCGAGAAAAGAAGGCCCCTCTTTCTTCATTCCCTCGATTCCGAAGAGTGCTTCTTTTTCCTTTTTAAATACGCGTGAGGTTCTTCTCACGCGCCAAGATACGCAGAACCCTTTTTCCTTTGACGCCGTCTGACGCTCCCTCCTTTTTTGATAGTTGAGTCTCCTTCTCGTGCTTACAGTGTGGTCGCAGCCGTTTCCCCCCTTCGAGTGCCCCCCTTTCCCTTTGGATCTTTTTTTTTTTTTGGTGACCCCGAGCAAGGCCGCGTTTCTTTTCCCCACGACCCTGTCTTCTCATGCTCTTTTCCTCTCCAGCGGTGCAGCCACTTGTCCCCAAGGTCGGGCCCTTTCAGACATGGTCCCAGACTTTCTCCGCAGACGGGTAAAAGATTTTTTTTCGCGTAGAACCCCTTCCCCCTAAACCGCCCCCCCCCCCCCCCCCCCCCACCCCCCCCCCCCCCCCCCCCCCCCCCCCCCCCCCCCCCCCCCTTTTGTTTTAGAAGCTGGTTTTTTTCCGGGCAACAAGTGTCTTCTCCTCCCCATATATATCTTTCATCCCTTCTTCCCCTTCTTCGAGAGAGGTTCTTCCTTCCCCCTTGTGCCCCCCCCATGAGGAGAAGTCTCCCCCGCTTGGAGAAAGATAGAATGGGCTGTTGAATGGTTCTTCTCCCCCTTGCGGGTTCCCCCCCTTTCACGCAGCTGGGGAACCATTCCTAAGTAGGCCCCTCTCCCCCCCAGAAAGAGGATTACCCCTTTCCTTTGACTCATTCTATGAGAAGACAGGCTGTCTCCTCTCCTCGGAAGGGATCTCCCTTTCCCTTGAACCTCCAGAAGAGGAAGATTGGGAAAAGGATCTCTTCGAGAGAAGAGAGTTCCCCCCTTCTACCCGAAGGAAGGTTTTTTCTCTCCCGAACTCAGATAAGCCTCAAGGAATAGGTTCCCCCTCTTCCTCGTCCCTGAACCTTTTTTCGTTTTCTGAGATACGACGCTTTTTCTGCCCCGCCAGAAGATATGGTTTTCTGATTTCCAAAGCTTCGCCAGCCTTTTCTATGTCAGGAGGAATTCTTCCTTTCGGGACGGAGCGATTTTCTTCTTCGCTTGGGAAAACCCTTTCTTTCTCTCTTTCGCAGTGGGAAGCCCTCTTGTTTGACGTTGATGGTCTCTCTCTTTCCAACGTCACGAGCAGCTTCCTTCTCCTCCGGCGCGGCTTCCTCCCCCCCCCCTATGCGCAAAAAAGGGACCCTCCCCTTTCTGTCCTCCACCGGGATCCATCCGTCCTTCACATCCCCCCTTCTTCGGAACGCGCCCTTTTTTTGAGTCCCAGGCAGTCGAGAAGCTCTTTCTAGAAACGCTCGGCCCACTTTTTCCCAAGGAGGTTACAGGCGTCTTTCCTCCCGAGAGTAGGTCGTTTTCTTTTTCCCCGTTTCGCCACATTGGGGTTTTTTCTCGAGGACCCCGAAGCGGATTGAACGGCTCTTTCTTTTCCCTAGCGGTGTGGCTCCTCTCGTCGAGCTGGCTGCGCCCCTTTTTCTTGAGGCCACCAACGCTTCCCCTTTGCCGCTTGCACAGCCTGCCCCTTTCTTTCTTTTCTAGGACCCTTTCCTTCCCTTCCCACTTGACTTTTTGCCGCTTTTTTTTCATGAACGAGTGCCGATCAATTTCAGACCCCCCGAGATCATTTCTTAGAACGTGTCGTACCCTTCTCCCAGAGGGAGTTGGTTTTTTTTGTTTCTGATCAATCCTCGGGAAGAGGGTTCCTCTCTTCTCTTCCACGCACAGACGTTTTCCCCCTGCCCATTCACGGCCGTTAGCTGCATCTCGAGATAGTGAAGTTTCTTTCCCTCTTCTGTAAAGTCGGAGTGGGTGTTCTTTTACCTGAAAAAGCTAGCTCTCTCCCTCCCTCAGAGGGATCTCTTTGTCTCTTCTTCCCCTCTTCTATCGAGAGGGAATGAATGTTTCTTCTTCGTCTTCCGTCCCACAGTTTTCCCCTTCCCGAAAGGGGAAGTGTATCTCCCCAGAGATTTCAAAGGTAGGGCTTTTTAGCAGAGGACCCGTGAATTTCTTCTTCCTTTTCTTCCGCCGCCCACTTTAGAGATAGGTCTTTTTCCTTTCGGTCTCTTACGGGGTAAGAATGATTAACTCCTTCACGTTGTTGAGATGAATGATTTCCTGGACGGAAGTGATAGGAGGATTTTATATTAGTAGGATTCTCTCCTATCGAAGGGGGAGAAACGGTAGAGGTCCCATCCCCCCCCTAAGTGAGCCGTCCAGGAGAGAAATAAGATCTCTTTTCGGATGGGAACTTTCCTCTCTTCTCTTGAAAATTTTCTTCTCCTTTCTTTTTTGCGGGGAAAGATTCGTAAGCGCCTTTTCCTTCCCCCTCGGGGAGAAAGGGAAGTTTTGTTTTTTCTAGAACAAAAATTTTTTCCCACGGACTGTGTTGTCCGATTTTCTTTTTTTAAAAAAAGCCCCTCCCCTGACCCCACTTTAGCAGAGAGAGATAGACTCTTCTGAAAGAGCCGGTTTCAGAAGAAGGCTCCTTTACGGAAGTACGGAGGTGAACGAGATAAGGCCTTTTTCCCACGATTGAGTATTTGTTTGCCTTTGACCTGGGAGAGGTTTTCTTTTAGTAGAGACTTCTTCTCTTTTTCCCATTTTGGAGCGAGAGTGTCGATCACGAATTTTTCAGAAAAGGAGGATCTTTTACCCCCCCCGATAGAGAGACGCTGTCTCCCCTTTTTGCTTTAGTGGGATTCCCTGTCGGTGGCCTCTTACCTTTCAAAGACGGCAAGGCTTCCGCCTCCTCCCCGGCTGTGTGAAATCGTCTGAGAACGGACGTTTCTCTTTCCGACACTGGATCGGATCGGTTTTTCCGTGAAGATGAACGAGGTACGTGGCTTTAGCACGTTCGAGCCCTCTTTCCGAAGGCTCTTTAGTTTCTTTACTGACCCCACTTTTCTTCTCAAACCCGTATGGTTCCGAGCGATACTCAAGTTTTTCCCTTTTTTTTATGAGAGATCTCTCTCTTTTCCCCGGGGTGAGCGAATTCCCTTCTCTCCTGATGAAGATCGACCAGCCGCTCCTCCCCGTGAGAACCACCCCCCGCTTCATTTTTCCTCCCCCCCCCCGAAAGATCACTACCCCTTCAAGGCAGATACCCGTCCGGCTCGCTTTTTCCCTTCTTTGACCGGCCGGCTTTTTTTTTTTTGAGTCCGGGAACCCTTTCCCGCTGCCCCCGCGCCTCTTTTCCCATCCGAAGGCTCCCTCCGTTAACATTCGTGAATCCTCCTTTTCCTCACCCCGGTGAAAATCCGTAGAGGAGCCAGAAGAACCCCTAACCGGCACGTCCCTTCCCCTTCCGGTGACTTGTCTTTCTCTCGCCCACCTGCCGTCGTCTACCCCCAGCGGCCTTGTGACTCGGTCACGACCTTCTTTTCCGGCGATGCCGTCCCCCGTGCCGACAAACGAGCAGCATCGTCCCCAGAATGGGCACGTCCCCCTTCTTCTCGGTAAAAAACCTTTCTTTCCCCTCTGCAAGTAGGACGAACAGTTTCTTTCCCGTCGTAGACCCCGATTTCCCCCTCCCCCTTTCACGGTGCAATCCGCCCTTTTGTGAGACGGCGACGGCTCCTCTTCAAAATGGCCCGCGACCTTTCCCTCTTCCCCAGGCAGCACCTCCTACCTGCACACTTAAGAGGCAAGAGAACTCCTTCCACCGGCCGCGCAGAAGGTCACCCTCACCCCTCTTAGAACCTCCCGAAAGAAACCCTTCCGTCGCCATCGTGAGGTGTAACTCCCCTCCCCCCCGCACGGGCCCCTTTTCCGGACAAAAGGGGAACGGTCTCCCCGCGGAATATATGGGCTCCCTCCCTTCTAAATAAAGCCCCCGATTCCTCTTCAGGAGACAAAAGAGCTCTCCCCTTTCCAAGCACATACTAACACCCCCCTTTTCACAGGAAGGAAGAAGGTGCCCTACCGACCATGCAAGCCTCCCTCTTTCGCTGCCATTTCCTAAGGGACGGCTCCCTCTTTGTAGCGCGGACACCTTTTTTCCTTCCTTCCAGTACAAGGTGATCTCCTCCTTTTTTTTCCCCCCAAAAAAAAGCCTGAGAAGATGTTAAATTCCCCTTTGAGAACATGATCTTTTTGTATTGATAGGCAGATCGTTTCTTCCCTTGCAGCTGGCACTGCTTGCCCCTTTCCTCTTTTCCCTCTTGAGATGTTCGAAGGGGCTCCCCTTCTTTCCTCGCATCAAAGGCGCCTTTCTCGTCGGCTGCGTCCCCTCTTCGGAGTTCGGTGGCCCCCCCCCCCATACACGGTGCGCTCTTTTCCTGCACAGTATCTCTTACCTTCTTCCTTTCTACGCGCGCGGGAAAGCCTGCTTTTTTTGTCCCTAACCACCACATGTCGGCGCCCTTCTTTTCCCCCACCCTAGAAAGAAAGACGCGGAGGACCGATCACTTTTTTTTTTGCTCGCTTGAGAGCAGGTGCTCCACGAACCCCGCTGCGCTTCGTCTGGACAAGCACTCGGTCCCCCCGCCCACTGCTTCAGTCTTAGGGATTGAAGGTTCTCCTTCCTACCCGGTAAGCTTCCCCCCCCTTTACCAGGTGGTGAGCATCGTTACCCCTTTTTCCCGCCGGCAGGCGGGATAGAGTGGAAGACCTTTTCTCTCCCCTAAAAGTCACCTTGCATTTTAGGGGATGAACGAGCGTTCCTTTCGATTCCAAATCAGACGGCCTCTTCTCCCGCTTACTACTCTTTCTCATTTTTTTTACAATTAAGAGTGGGAGAGAGGTGCTTTTCTCTTCTGACAGCCATCCCCGTTCAGAAGAATTTCTTTATGCGCTTTTCCCTGAAGGTGAATGCTGCCTTACTCCTCAGACGCTTTTCTCTTCAAGTGTGGTCTCCGCCCTTTCCCCCTCCCTCAGTGGAAAACGCTTCCCCACCGAAGAAGCTGTTCCGAGCCTTTTTCCGGGATCGGGCCCCCCCGTCGACGGTCTCTTTCTACCCAGGAGTCCCCTTTGCCTCTTTTCCATCAGGTGCCGGTTGTTTCTTTTGCTCAGGCTGCACAGGCCTTGCGGAAAGACTCATTCCTTTTCCCCTTCCTCGGCGGCGCCTAGATTTCCTTTTACACCGCCAGGCTTTTTTTCGGTTTTCGCAAGGCGAAGAAGGTTCATTGGTAGAGCAAAGAATCCCCCCTTGCCCCGCTTGTGGTTGAGAGAGATTGTCTTCCCCCCTTGTGACCCTCTTTTCTCCCAGCTCTCCGGCGTTGTAGGGGACTGGTTTTTTCCCTCGCCGCTTTCTCCCTTTTTTCCCCCCTGCAGGGCATTCGTCTTTTCCTATGTGCAGCGTCTTTTTTCTCCTTTGAACACCCGCCCGCTGGGACTTTATTTAGAGATTAAAGGGGACGCCCCCTTGTTCTGCAGAGAACGCGGCTTTTTTTTCCTCAAAAGATGCTGTCTTCTTTTTCCCGGAACTTCCCTGTGAAAAGTCTCCTTTCCGAGAGCAGACTCTTCCGCACAAAAATGTTTTACGACCCCCCAGGAGGATCTTCCTATAGACTCCTTCCTTTTTTTTCTAAAAAGGCTCCCGAGATCCCCCCGCCAAAGGTCTTACAAGTAGCGTGTGCCCCTCCGAGAGGCGTTCCCCCCTTTATATCGACCAGCCGCCTCCACTTTTTTTCTCTACTCAGCCGGAAGAAACTCTTCTGTCCTTGAGGAAGGGTACCCCTTTTCTCTTCTTTCTTTCCTTCCTTTCGAGGCACCCCCTTCGATCTCTTTTTTCCCCTCCTTGCAGGTGACCTCCTCTTTTTCATGGTGCTTCCATCTCCTCCCCCTCCCAAGCCTGCCGCGTCCCCCCATCGGAACGGGACGCATCATCTTTCTCTGACCGGGAGCAGCTGAGCTCGTTAACTTTACCTTTCCCCAGACGCTTCTCTTTTTGCAGGCGTTTTTTTTCCTCCGTCTCTGAGCACCGCCGCCCCCCTTGGAGGTTCAAGGCGTAGCCCTTTTTCTCGATGCCCCGGCCCCCGGTAGTGGTTTTTTCTACGAGTATCACCCTCACCTTCCCCCTTTAACCCAGGAGAAGTTTTTTTTTTCCCCGAACGCAGGGCTTTGTGACGTCGAAGCTTTTTCTCGGAATAGAAGACGTTGCCCTTTTTTGGCTTGCGCTTTTCGGAGGTGCCTTTTTCGAACGACCGACGGAAATGCCCCTTTCGACATTGCCGCCCTGACACCCTTTCCCCCCGGTTTTTTTTTCTCATCGTGATTTTTCCCTCCCCCGTTCGCTTCCTTCCCTTCTTGCCAACGCTGACTCCTTAACTCCCAGAGTGCCGATCAATTTTTTTCTGCGCCCTGCCGCCCCTCTTTCTGTCGAGAAGTGTCGCTACCCTCCGGGAGTTGGTTTTTTTTTTCTTTTTGCTCTCCCCTGGGACTGGCTTTTAAGAGAGGCCTCTTCCCGCCACCGCAGATTCAACCTTTTCATATCCTATTTCTTCCCCGCACATGCGAGGCCTTCCATCTTGAGATCGAGATCTTCCTTTATTTCCAAAGGAGGGCGACGTTCTCCCCTTTTTTGTTGTTAGTATGCGGCTCCCTACGGCGCGCTTTCTGCCCTACCCCGAAAGCGAACTCTTTTTTCTTTTCTCCCGATCAGAGTGGCCCTCCCCCGATAGATATTACGCCTTTTTTTCCTGGAGAAAGTCAAAGTTTTCCCTCCGTTGGATTTGATCAGGCCTTCTTTCACGTATTTAGAAGGCACGGGACCGGCTTCGTCCAGAGAATTCTGCCCCAGTTAGTTGACTTATTCTTGAGCTGTGATGTTTTTTCTTGAGTAGCACCCTTCTGGTGACCGTCTTTTTTTCCCGATAACGGCTTTCCTGTCTTCGTTGCCTCTTACTTTTTCTGGGTCGCGATTTACCCCCGGCCTTTGGCTCTCCTTTTCTCCCGTTTCTCCCCCCTCTTAAGAAGTTCGCTCCTTTAGCGAAACTTTCTTTTTTTTTCTCGATTTCTTCCCCCCCGTTTTTTTCGAATTTGACCTCTTTCAAGCCCCCCGCAAGTCCGGCCTTTCGTCGCGCCTTTTTTTTCGAACGTGACGGTCGGTTTCCCCCCACGGAAGTCCCCCCCCTCTTTATGTTTAAGGATGAATGTATGTTTTTTCTTCTTTAAGCTGCAGTTAGGCCTTTTTCTCCTGCCCCCAGGTCGTGACCCTCCTATCCTCATGTGGCCTTCCCCCTTAAAGGAGGTGAGAGATAAGTCTTCTCCCCCTCCCCCCCCCCCCCTGGAGTCCTTTTTTCATTTTAATGTTTGGTCCCCCCCCCCCCGCATTTTTTTCCAACAGTTGGAGAGCTCGTGTCTCTCATGTAATAGGTTACATTCCCACGACCGGATCTTCTTTTTTTGGCGGCCGTTGTTCAAGGTGAATTTCTTTCACCCTTTCCTTTAAAGAAGTTTTCCAGAAGTACTTTTTTTCGTGAGTAATTCCTTCTTCCCCCCATAGAGAGCCTCTTTCTTTCAGATCTTGATCTTCCCCCCCCTTTGCCGTGAAGATGAAATCCTCCCCCCCCCCGTTTTCTAAAAGTTCGATTGGTTTTTCGTCACAGACGCGGCCCCCCGGCTACTTCGAAGGTGCGCGGATTTTCTTCGGTTCCCGCGCGCTATTCCTACGTTGTTTTTTCCTTTCGAGAGCGACCCCACCAAATCAGCGGGGTGTTTTCCGTCGACCACGCGGGCAACGGCGTTTCGCTTCCCTTTTCCACCTCTCTAAAAACAAACGCCCTTTCCTCAACGCACGCGACCCCCCCCTCTTCAAAAGGAAGCCTCCCCTTCTCGCCGTTACACGCCGGGGAACTTTTTCGTCTGGACCCTCCTCCTTTGAAAGTCCTTTCCCCCCCTTCCCAGAGAAGAAGAGCTCCTTCCTACGAAGGGTCCCCTTTCCCCTATCTTTTTCTTTTCCACCGTCCAAGAGAGACCTCTAAAACAGGTCGCGGCTCCCTCGAACCTCCCCACCCACCCAAGGCACCCCACCTTCCCTTGACTTGTCAGCATATTACTCCGTCCCCTCCCCGTACGCCTTTTTCCCGTTAGTTCGTCAGCGCCGTTAACTCGGAGCCGCCGGCGCTGCCGAACTTTTTCTTCCTCCGACCCCAACCGAGCCTTTTTTTTGCCCCCCAGCGGGACAAGCACCCCTTTTTTTTTCCCCAAACAAGTACGCCTTTTGTCTTCCGAACAGCCTTTCCTCCGTTTACCTTTCTTCTCGAGGTCACCTGCTTCAGGTGAACCGGGAAATAAATAGTATTCTTTTCTTTCCGGAGAAAGTCCTCAAATGGGACAGCGTTTTTCACGCAGGCTGCTCTCCCTTCCGAAAGAATACTCTTCTCTTTTTCCTAGTGAAAGAAAGCCTTCCTTTTTTTCCCCTTTCTTTTCTTTTTGCAAACGAAGCCCTTTCCTTCTCACTCCCCTCGCCTTCGAACCCCCCACGCGACGTTCAAGTTCCATCTCCCCTTACCGGTCCATGGACCCCTTTTCCCCTTCGTACCCCCCCGCCAGATCAAAGCCGCTTCCCACATGACCCCGTTCCTTCTTTTCCCAAAACGCGGAATATCTTTTCTTCTTTTCATACCCCCAGACAGGCAAATTTTTTCATCCTCAGTAGGTTCCGACCCCGTTCCGAGCGGTTCATGACTTCACAACCCACAACGACGAAGTGCCCTTTTCACTACCCGTACAAGATGATCGGATTTTCCCTTCTCCGTGAGGGACGAGAAGGGCCCTTTTCATAGCGGTAAAGGCGGTGCTTTTTTTCTTTTCCTGCGACCCCGTTCCCTCTCTTTGTCCCAGGTGAATCGCCTTTCAAACCCCCACCAATCTGGCGAAAACAAGCCTTTTCCCGGTCAAGGAAACTTCTAACACTCTCCGCGCTTGCGAAACCCTTTACTTTCCCCGCGAACGGAGCTTTCACGGAGGCAAGGAAGCGACCCCTTTTCTCGAAGGGCCCTCTCCTTC
>Ga0179593_1144543_pt1 | contig 17650 bp, 16 predicted proteins | sample CZODoug2_1_08_16_FD_185931 | JGI IMG/M metagenome (GOLD analysis project Ga0179593, IMG submission 185931) | Vadose zone soil fungal communities from Angelo Coast Range Reserve, California, USA - CZODoug2_1_08_16fungal (PacBio error correction) | ecosystem: Environmental > Terrestrial > Soil >... | reverse complement strand
TCTTACCCCCAGTGAAACACCAAAAGGTGCTTCCTCTTTCTATTATTTGAAAACATTTTGCTCTTTTTGAAACCCGTTTTTTTTTCCCACTCTAGTCATACGCTTACCGGGTATCCTACCGCCCCCTGAGGTGATTTCAGTATCAATATCGTTCGTGACGTGTGCCCCAACCCCTTATATGTCAGCCCCACCACACTCCCCTGGTCAATTTCGTGGCCCTGTTTCGGACCACGGGGCCCCTGTTTTTTGGCCTCCCCCCTGGCCCCGACTAGGGTCCGGACACAGGTACTGTGTTGCCCCTTTTTTTGCTGTGAGTCTCAGCATGCCAGTTTGGAAGTGTCGTCACTTTGCACTCCCGGCCGGTCCTCGCCCTCTTTTGTTGCCCGAGAGGTGTTTTGCTCCCGCCACGATTTCACCCGTCGGCGCCATACATTCTGTGTTTACTTTTTCTTTACCCTCATTTCAGCGGGTCGTATTCCGTTGTCCTGGTCGCCTGGCACAGCGCTGCCCACGGGCCTCGTTCATTTTCTCCATTCAAATTTTTCACCCCTTGTTCCAAATTATCCCTACTACCCTCCTCCCGATCCGGGCTGTGCGCTTCTTCCCTCACGGGTCTCTTTTTTTCCTTTTCATGAAGCCCACTCCACTTGTGGGGTTTTACTTGTCCGAAAAAATACTTGTTGTGACATGCGCGACCCCCCTTTCTAAGGTCCCTTCCTGAGGTCGGAGTTTTTTTTCTTGGGTGCGGGGCGTTAGCTACATCGGTCGGCGCTCGCTTTTTCAATCGACACCTAGGCCATCCTTCATCCTGCTTGCTTTGTGCCCGGTTATTTGGCTGTTGTTCTGCTCATCGGGACCCGTCCCCTGCCCTCTCGTTTCGATCCCAACCAATCCACAGCCAACCCGTGGGCCCCACTCGATGAACCTGTGTCTCTTGGTTGTGGCGCTCTGCGTCCGCCGGGTACGAACCTGGTTTGTAACTGGCCGTGCGTCGCGACCCCGAGTAGTGTTGTAGTTTTTTAACCACTACCCCTTTCCTCATTTTTTAGTTTCCTCTGTCGTTCCCTTCATGAGTTTTACTTACTATTAGCGAATTTCCCCTCCTTTTCCCAACATTTAGTCTTCCCCTTCTTTTTGGTTTCCCTTCTGCCAGAATTGTCCCCATGCCCCCTGTTTTATCGACAAAAAATTTCTACTGACCCACACACTGCTCAATTCTTTCCCCTTCTCCAGCATTTTTTTTCTTTGTTCACATCCCGTGGACAACGCCATGTTCCCTCTGGTTGCGTTCATTCCCTCCACGCCAAATTTTTACTCCCCCGCTCCCTTCCTTTCGTCCCCGCGCCCCGCCTTTTCAGATAACGCCCTCCCGTCGGTCTCTTAATTTTTTGCCGGCCCGATTTTTTTTATGAGGCCCCCCCTTGGCCCCTCCCACATTGCTTTTTTTGAACACCGGTATTTCCCCGCCTGACAAGCTCCCCCCCTTCCAACACTCCATTCATCCCCAACCCTTTCAAACGCGGTCAATTCCCTTTTCGACGTCTGCAAACTGGTTGGAGCTCTCCGAACGCCCGTTTTCTCCCCCTTTCTTTCAAGGACTTGTTTTCCTCTGCCAAACCCTGCCAACCAAAGGACCCTGTCTGGAGCTTTCGGGCTCACCAATTTGCGCACAAAGTTTCTTTTAAGTGGCTTCCCCCCCTCGTTTAACTTTGAAACAACCGTTTTTCTCCCCCCCCCCGGTAGTGGGACGTTGGGCGTCCCCCCCCCTTCACGGGGTACTTCGTCATTTTTTTAATCAAACGCTGACCTTCAACCTTGTTTTGAACTTATCTCCCTATCCCTATCGTCTCTGTCCTTGTGCCGCGCAACAACCAGCCCTTTTCTTTTGACTGACCCGCTCCGCCGCTTTTCCATGATAGTTCCCTCTTCCTTCTTTTCCTCAAAGGTGTGAGGTTTTGGTTCAAGAGGAAGAACCTGGTGACCAGCAAGCACTTGTGTTCCCTGCGACGTGCGGGAAACCCCTGTTGATCTTCTGGAGAAGATAAGTCTTAGAAGGTGTCATTTTTCCATTCCATCTCTTACCTATTTTCTCTTAGCCCCCCTCTCTTTTTTTTACTACGTCAACACATTTCCAGCCATCGGTCTCTCGACCTATTCCCCCCTGCGTGCGGTTACTTCGGACCTTTCGTTTCCTATTGCGGTGTTTTGCGCAACCCTTCCTGGACTTTTTTTTTTTTTATTTGTCTCGTTTTTTTATGTCTGCGTCTTCCTGACTCTCCTTTTTCCAGTAAAGTCCTCAGCTCGTACCCCTTCCCGTCAAATAACATACTTCCAGTGCTTTTAACGTCGTCCTACCCGGGTTGTTTAAGGCGCGTCTCATTTTATCCATTGATCTGCCTGGTTGATATCCCTCACCCCTTTTCAGCGCGAGGGTATGGAGCTGCCCCCGCTCTCCTACCTTCCAAATTATCACCCCTCGTTGAGGGTGGCATGTTTTCTTTTGCTTCCCCCTCAACCGGTCGCTGATAGTCTCTTTTTTTTTAGCTATAGAAAGGTGTGAGTCGAAACTACTTTTTTTTTTTTATCCCCAGGTGTGGTGTCCTATTTTTTTACCCTCCCGCTCTTCCCAAATGATCTTTTCCTTTTTTGCGGTGCTGTTGGTAACCCCCTTTGTGCTTTTCCCGTCGATCCTTTTTTCTCTCGGAGACTAAGATCCGGCCCTTCTTGTTACTCCATTGGAATGGGACGGCGTAGTTCTTCTTATTTTCCACCCCCTAACTTAAACCTTTCCCCCAAACCGCCTGTCCTAACCCGGCTTGGACCTTTGTTCTGTTTACCCGCCTGCGTCTTTTTTCCCTTTCCTTCCTGAACGAACACTTCGCCTCTCCCCCCTGCTCGACTGCGCAATCTCCTCTTCCCCGTTTTTGTTTGTTTTTGATCCTAGATTGCGTTTCCCTTTCCCTCCCTCTGAGTGGCGTCTGAATGTCGATTTCTCACAGGGGTTGTTCTTTTTCTCACCGTTGACATCTTGTTTTCCTCCCTCCACTTGCGGTGTTTAACGTTGCTTTTATTCGGGTGTTATTGGATGTGCCATTTTCTGAATCATAAGATCGTCCCAGGTTCCAGAATTTGTGTGGCTCCACTAACGGTCTTTTTGAAGGTGATGATTTTCCTCCCATTCTTTGTCCAGCTTGCCGGTTCCAATTCCTCCTTTTTTTTTCCCGCACAATGCAGCCCCCCCTCTTTTAGGCTGAGCCCCCTAGTCCGCTCTTGCCCCGCTGTGATCCCACCCACCTTTCGGTTTTCCGACTCACACACGGACTTCTTGAGGAGCTCAAAACTAGTTTTCCGCTCCGGTTTTTGGATTTGTCCTCTTTCAAGACCATCCCGTGCCTCGGGGAGACCCCAGTTTGGAGTTCCTTAGATCAGTGCTCTCCTTAGGCGGCTTTGCTGGTACTTTTTTATATCCCCCCCGCCTTCCCGATACTTAAAGTTGTACCTGACCGCTTCCCCTCTTGAACCCGTCAGTATGACGGTCGGGATCGCATTTTTCAACCGCTGGCGGTTTTTCTTTAATTACTTCCTTCTGTCTTCGGGTGAGGCCTTGAGTAGTCAAGGGCTTGCTTGCTTTTAGCGCAGCATACCCCCCTTCCCCTCTTTCTGTTAATGTTTTTGACCGCCTGACTCTTACTCAACAGTTGTCTAAGTAACCTGATGTGAATTAGTTTTTCGTCCCTCGCATGGGCTGCTTTCCTTTATTGGCGCGTTTCGTACCCCTCTCAGAGAACCCAGAGAATCAGGAGTTTCTGATTGATTATCCCCACTTTTCAAACCTTCTCCCCTCGAGCTTACGCCAGCCAGTAAAACTTTGTTTCCCTTCCACGTAGGTTTTCTCACCTTTCTGCTGGTCGGCTTGCCTCGTTCAACCGGGGCACATCACCTTTTTTCTTCAGACTTCCTTCTCCTCCTGATCCCCGAAGCGGCTCAGTTTCGGCCCCCTACATCCCCATGCTGTGTAAGCTTTCTCTTTCCTCCCGTTTATTGTTTATTAGGCTGGTACTCTCCTTCAAACATTGCTTTCAATCTCTTTTTCTTCACCGTTACTCCTGCCTTCCCGGGTTTGCGTCAACGTAGCGTGTTTTTCCCGCCAATTTTTCATTTTTCCCGGCGATCTATTCAGACTTCCTGCTCTTTGGCGATGGTAGTTTCCGACACTTTCTCATCCATTTCGTTTTTCGCCTTTTTTTGTTCATCGGCTTTTGACTTTTCCTTTTTTCAACTACGGGCGTTTGTCGTGGTTGTACCTTTTGCTGCGGTTCGCTGTTCCGCGTGTTTGCCATTTGTTCGATTTTTTTTTTTCCCCTGGCGTGTGGTCATCTTGTAACTCCGATTTTTTTTCGTGTCTTTGTTTCTACCTGTTTTTGATCATCACACAAGTCACCCCCCCCGGTCCTTCCCCCTTCCATACCCCGAGGCGGTTTGGTTTGGTAGTTTGAAAATTCTGCGTCGAAGGGGTACCACGCTAGTTTTCTCCCATGGGCTGTCTCCGACCTCCCGCGTCCATTTGGCACGTTTCAACGGGGGGTTTCCAAAGCAGGCAACCACCAATATCTTTTCTACTTGTCCCCGTATGATCTTGTTTTTTTTTCGTCGCCTTTTTTTTTGCGGTGCTCAACCCCTTGTCGTTTTTTCCACACATTCGTGGCGTCGGCCCAACCAAGGGGGCCTCTGAACGGGGAGTTTTGTGGTACTTCCCTCTAATACTTGGTGAGTTCCTGTACCACCCCATGAAATTTCCCCTGGTTCCCTGTCGTCCCAACCGCAAAAAAAAATGCCCCCTTTTGGTCGGTGTGAACCCCCCCCCCAAGTTCGTGCGTACCGTCAGGACCCCCCCACCCATTTTGTTTTCCCTGGCGGAACGTTATCGCAAGAGAACCCCGTATCTGAGTTGGCCCGTTTTTGCTGTTTAGTTGTTCTCGAACCACGCTATTTCTGGGGACGTCGCTTATCGAAACCCACGGTCCACTCCTTCTTCCCGAGAATCACTCCCTCGAACGGTTTGAGCCCCCCCCTTTCGGTGGGATAGTTTTCAACGAGACTCCCCGCGATGTTACGGGCCACGCGCAATTCCCCCGCAGAGCTTATTGCAACCTGCTTACTGTGTTTGAGCTCACCCTCACACAATGTTTGATTGCCATTTAAAAAAACCCCACCAGTTCTGGCAACCCTTTGCTTTCCACTTTGTCCCTCACAAACTTACCTTGTTAGTTAAGTCACGGAGATTTTTGCCCGGCTCCGTTTTCAAGGTAGTCGTCGTTTTCGTCCTTTTGAATGGTTTCCAACTTTGTAATGTCGTCCCCCCTCCTGGCCTTTTGGTTTGCACTTGATCGTCACCGGCTTTGCCCTTTCCCGTGAGATTCCTCCCTTTTTACGTCGGTTTCCCCGTAACTGTCACCCCCTCCCCCTATCTTCTTGGATCCTTTTTTTGTTCCTTATGCACGTTTTTCCCCGTACCTCTCTGCCCGATTGTTAGAGAAACTTTCCAGGTTTTTTCATAAGGTTCCGTCCCGTACGAGCTTTTGTGCCCCCCCCCGATTCACGTTCCCCTCTCCCTTTTAAAATAAGTCGTTACTTTTCTTTTTTTCTTGAGGGTTCAAACAAGGTCCCCCGTTCTTCGTCAACGTTTGTGTGCAAGCTCTTGTACATTTGCTTTTTTTTTTGCTCCACCGTCGGTGTAAGTGTGCCGCACGACGTTCCCCCCCCCTTTTGGTTTTCTCTCCCAGTACCCCCCGCGTGCTAGGGATTTTTTTTTTAACGAACGTTTTTTTCCTCCTGACCTCGCTCCCACCGGTGTTCCTTGTTTTCTGCCCTTGCCATCTTCTTTTTTTCTCCCTTCCTCGTTTGTTGGTTTTTTTCTCTGAGATATTTTGCTACCAACTTCAACACGGTTGAGGCTTATGGTTTCACCCGGTTCTTAAACCCCGGGTCCCCGCCTCTGTTTTTTATGGTATTTTCCCACAGGGGGGGAAAACCCCGTCGGTTTTTTTCGCCTCCCTATGTTTTCGCCCCCCCCTCCCCCCATGTACATTTTTCTGGCCACGGTTCATGGAACAGGTCCCCTTGGTTTGCCTCCATGAACATCCCAGTCCGGCTTGTTTTCCCTTCTTTTTGGTCAGTGTAAGTCCTTTTTTTTTTTCCCCGGGCACTCTAGGCCCCCTTCCTTTTTTTCCATCCCGACCCGTGCGACACCAATCTGTGCCGAGTCTTGTTTACGGTAGGTCTACGACCCAACACTGTCTTCCACATCCTCGCGGATTTGGTTTGGTTTCCTTTCTTTCCAGCCTCATCCTTGTAATCTTTCCGTGTGGGACCTTCGGTTCCCAACGAAGTTGCCCACGTCCCGTCTTGTCGAAAATTACCCCCCTTTTTTTTCCCACCCCTCCCCCTTCCTACTTGACCTTTTTTCCCCGGATCCGGGCTGCTCTCCTGATCAATTTTGATTGTTTTGTTCCCATTGTTTTCGTGCATTGACACTCCCACATTCACCCATGTGGGTTTGCAGTGGCTACCCCCCCCTTTTTGTGGCGCTATCCAGTACGTTTCTTCCATGTGAAATAATCAGTTTGGCTTTACATTGTCTTCGTTTGTTTTGTTTCCCCTCCTTCGATCCCTTCAGTTTGAGGCGTTCCTTCGCCCACCTTTTTTTTCCAGGCAAAACTCGTCGGGAGTTGATTAATGTTTCAGGGGGTGATGGTCTGATCAATCTCCCGTCAGGGCCTGAGTCTTGGTATCTTCCCAGCACATACAACCCACCGGCACTCGATTGACTTTTCTCCAGGATTTTTTTCGAGCCCGGCCATGGAACCCCACCTGGTTGTTTCCCCTTTCCCCGGTTGGTTGTTGAGGGCAAGTCCAAACTATTACCGTTTCCTACAGCACCCCTTCGATTTTCTCCCCCCGTTCGAGGTGCGTCCCCGGCCCCCTTTTGAGGGTTTTATGTACGGACTCTTTTTAAGCGGAGTAACACGAGTAAACCGTTTTTTCAAAGATTCCCCTTGTTCTTTTTCCCTCTCCCCACCCTCCTTGTCCTACCGTGAAAAAGTTTTGGTTTATTTTTTCCAGCTCCACCCCCCACGTTTTTGAAAAACACAGATTCCCCCCTTTCCTGTCCATTATAACCCTAACTTCTTTTTTTTTTCTTTTTTTGAACGACCCGTTTTTCCAAAGTTTTCCCCCCCTTGTCAGGCTTTTTCTTTTCCCTTGATTTCCCACTCCCCCCCCCCCCAAATTCTCCTTCTGGCGTTCTCCGTCCTGCAGTGCACTTCTTTTTCAGATCCCGCCCGTCTTTTTCGTTATCTTTTTCCCTTGAAGGACGTGAGGTTTTTTCTTGAGTTCCCAATTTTGGACCTCAGAGAAACTTGGAGGTACAATCTTGACAATCCCTTCAACACCCCTCCCCCCCCTTCGACCCACCTTTTTTTTCAATTTTTCCCATTTCTTACCCGTCTGGGTCCAGGTATACTTCTCAACTCGTCCGGGTTCCCGTTCTTGAAAGCCTTAAGGTCCCCCTGGTCCGATTGCCAACACAGGTCGTTTTTCCTTTCCCGGTCTGATGATTTTTCTCCTCCCCCCCCCCCCCTCCCCCCCCTGGCTTGAAGGTTTGTCAGTCCTTTACATGCGAAATTGCCCCACCTTTTTCGGCCCACCTGATTTTTGCGCAAACCCGGCAAGCCCTTTTTCTCGGCACTTTTGAAGTCAAAACTTTGACCGCCCCCCCGTTGAGGATCTCCATGCTACCTTATCCCTCCTTTTGAGCCCAGGCGACTCAAACGGCCCTTTTCCTGATTTGGGGCCGCTAACGTAAGCCCAATGTTCTGCGCGATGTAAGGCTTGACCTCAAACAACGTGGTTGATTGGTTCAAAGCGTCCTTCCCATTTTTTTTTGCCCTTTCCCCTGTCCTCTCGGAAAACCCGTGATTTTTTCACCCTCCTTGAGAAAGTTCGAGGAGAAGGTTGTGTTAACAATTTTCCCGAGGAGCCAAGGAGCGGCAGAGGCGTGAGTTCCGCGGATCCGGTGTAGACCCCTTCCTCCCCCCCCCACGGCTGAATTCCCTTTGTGCTTCGATTGAAACGTTGACCTCCTCCGTTGACTTCCTCCCCGGTGGGTTTTAATCGCTTGGTGGCCGGCCGTGCAACGCCCTTGGACACCGTCCGAGGGGAGTGTCTTTCTATGGTCATCCTCTCCCATCATGCGTTCATTTATCGTATGTGGTTTTTGGAGTCTGTGCTGCTTTTCGCTCCCCCCTCCCTTTCCCCTACTTCCCTTCCTCTCCTTCCCCTCTGATGCGTTAAATACCTCCCCACGCCGCTTTGAACGTCCTGCGATAATCGTTTTTCCTGATCTCCTGCCGCTCCTGATCTGCCGCGTTATCTCCCCCCCCCCCCTTTCCACACCTCCGCGCCTGGTGTTTACTGGATGTCTAACGGATCGACCTTACTCCCCCCCCCCCCCCGGCTCCCGGCGGCGTGATCTTTTGATCGTCACCTCAAAGGTCTCGGGAGAGAAGCTGGGTCTTTCGTTTCTCCGCTTCCGGTGTTCGTCGTCCCATCAAGTTGTTGATACATTTTTGCGTGCAGCTCTTGATAGCTCTGCCAGACTTCTGTTGATTTTTGGTCCCCCCCACTTCTGTACCACGTGCCTCATTTTTCCCCCCCATGCTCGCTCACGCTCGTCGTAATGAACTCTTTTTTTGGTTCCGGTCTCCCTCTTGCTTCCCTTTTTGGGAGGCGATGTATCTTCCTTCATCCACACCCGAAGTGAAAACGCCGGTTTTCCCCCCCCCCCTCCTTTGAACTGACCCCGCGTTGGGACCAAAGTGGTTCGACCCCGCCTTTTTGTTTTGGTTTTTTTTTTGAGATCTCATTTTTCAGAACGCCACTCTTTTTTTCAGGTCTCGTACGCGATTTCTTTATGCTTTTCCTAATTCTGGTGTTGTTTGGTTTTTATGAGCGAGATTGTTGTCGGAGTGCTCTTGTCGGCGTCCCCCCCCCCCCCCCCTTTTTTTTTTTATTTCCTTTCTTTTTTTTTTTTTTTTTTTTTTTTTTTTTTTTTTTTTTTTTTTTTTTTTTTTATTTTTTTTTTTTGTGTTGTTTCTTTATGGATTTTTTTTTTTTTTTCATTTTTTTTTTCGGGGCTCCTCTTCCCCTTTTCCCAGGGGGTATCTCCCTCGGTTTTTTTTGCCCCCCCCCTTTTCGTTTCAGTTTTGTGGATGAAGGTCCCCTGCATCTTTGTTGATCCCCCCCCCCCCCATGGTTTGGCTCCGTGGAATTGAGTCCAACCTGTTTTCTTGGTGAGTGTTCCGCGACTGATATCGGCGGGGACACCTCCGCCTTTTCCGCAACTGTTGCACAAAGAAACCCCTCTTATGCCTCGCTTGCTCCCGATTTTTTTTACGCCTGCTTTGATCACCCCTTAGGTTCACTCACCCCCCCTGACCGAGGTATTCCCCTTGCCACCCATTTTTACCTCCTCCCCTTTTTGGTTGAGGGTTGGTTCCCCAGATCAACATCCTTGCCTTTGGTTTCTCCGTTTGGCTTCTTTAGTACTTTGCTCTCCCACCATTTCGGCTTAGTGTAATTTGGCGATTCACGCGGCCCCAATTTCGTCTGTTTGCGTGCCCGCTTAAAAAGGTAGGTAGCAGGCGGGACTTTCCCCCCCCCAGGCTGTCTTTTGAGTTATTCTCCTTCGAAGCGAGTTCTTCTTCCCTTCTCCCCCCGCTCTTCGGCAGCATCCTCACCCATACTCGAGTACTTTTTCGACGCGCCATCGTCCTCCAGGTGGTTCGGACCTTAACCGCTCTTTATAGTACGAATCTTCCTGTTTCGATTTTTTTTAGTTTTCCCCCGATCGCTGCAACGTCTCAGGCGCGCTGGCTCTTTCGACCTGCCACCTTATCCTTCCCCGCCAGCTTCGGCCCTATCGTCAATTTTTCGCACGTCGCCTCCTGTGTTTCTGGTTCCTTCTGCGGCTTTTTTAATCCCCCCCTTTCGGTTGCCTCATCGAGCCTGTTTTCAGGGATTGGTACTTTTTTCTGTGCATCATCAATTTCTGTGTTTTTATTGCTGGTTTTTTCCCGTCTTTTTTTTCTCCCGCTCGGATCTTAGCTGTCTATTTTACTTTTCCTTGTCCCACCCCCTGCCCTTTTTTTTTTTCCCACCCTTTCTCGACCGTTATTTTTTTTGTTTTTGGCACGTCCGGGTGGGGGAGAATTTTCATGCCTGCGTACCCGCCTTCCCTTCTCTTTTCGTGTTTTCGGCCCGCAATCCTCAGTCTGGTTTTCGAATTTTTGCTCGGTCTTTTTGCCAGGTCTTTCATTCTTTCTTCCTTTTCTCGTACCGTGGCTCGTAGATTTTATTTGACCGTTTTTTCGCATTTGCGGGTTGTTCCCCCTGGCGTTGTCATTCTTGTCCCCTCCCGTTTTCTGTTTTCTGTTTTTTTTCAGTTTTGTTCCTCCCCAACCTTTCCCCTGTCCTTCCCCCCCCCATTTTTTTTGCCGATTACGCCGAGTTTGGCGGGTTTTTTTCTCTGACCCACCATGCTTCTCACAATTCCTGAGTTTTTAGTTTTTTTTTTGCGTGATCCTGCACGCCCCCCACTCTTCCTTTACCCGTTCCCTTGTTTCGTCACCCACCCCCAGCAACAAATCTCGGTTCTCCCTTGTCCGCCTTCCTCTTTTTTTCTTCGCCTTTTTTGTGTTTCCCTGCGATTTACCACACCCACTTTCGGTTTTTTGGTTTTCCAAGTCGTGGCGCGTGTCCCCACCCCGGGGACTCTTCCAGGGGAGCGGTTCCTTTTCTTGAGAATACTCTTCGTACCCCCTGCAGTCATTCCCTGGACAACGAAAAATTTAGCATTTGCGACCCCACATCGTGCGCTCCATGTCCAGTGCACACAAAACCATTGGGTCCCCCTTTTTGCGGACCTCTGGCTTCGAACCAATTGATAGGTGTGCCCGTTTTGTCCTTGTGGTTGTGTCCGTTTCCCCAATTAGTTGGCTGACTTCTACTTGATTCTCCCAACGTTCCTGACCGGAATCTTTTACCAATGCCTGTCTACGATTTGGCCTTAGGGGGCGAAGGGTTTCCCACTCATTCCAGGTACCAACCGATAGGTTACAGCCCCGTCCCCTCCTTCCGAACGACGATTATGGCACCTTTTGGATTGCAGTCAGTGGGTTATCCAACTCCCCACACACAAAATGTGGGAGGGGGCTTTCACCCCCCCCCCCCCCCCCCCCCCCCCCCCCCCCCCCCCCCCCCCCCCCCCCCCCCCCCCCCCCTTACCTCCAACCATACCGGCTTTCGCAACCCCTTTTTTCAGGCCCGATCGGTGATTTAGGTTCGTAGTCGAGGTTTGAATTGTTGACCCTTTTCACTTGGTCGGCCCCTCCGTTTTTTTTCCTTGGAAACGATATTTTACCCGGCTCCCTTCACGGATTTTCATTTTACTCCCCCTCTTTTTCAGTCGGGGGGCACCTCACTCCCCACCTGAGACGAGCTTTGTGATCCCAGGTGTTCGTTTTGCCGACGTTACTTTTTTTTTTTTGAACCGCTTTTTTTCGCTTCCCAGGTTTTTCGGATCACCATTTACTTCCCCATTTCCTCGCTGCTTGTGATACTTCACTGTCTGAGAGTACCCCCGTGAGATGTTAGGTTTCGTGAGGCACCCAACAACAAGGGGGGCCGTTCTCTCAAACCCCGTGCAGCTTGTACGGGCCTGTTGCTCCCTTTTCTTTTTGCGCCCCGGGACGTTCCCCATCTTGTTTTTCCAGAAGCGGGGCCCTATTTTTGTCTACGTCACGTTTCATCTCCTACTCCCACCGTGGTTGAAGTTGTTTTAGAACCTTTCCTTTTTCCTCAACCCCCTTCCGTTGTTTTTGTTTCTCTTTTCCAGAGATTTTCCAACCCGTTGGTCACACGGTTCTGATAGTTCTCTTTGGACAAAACATTTTCTACCCTCGATGCCCCTGTTCGTTTGTATCCCACCCAGCTTTTGGTGGTAAAGTTCTGTGCCGTCCCCTACCTATAGGAAGCCAACCACACGTGCCCTGCTTACATCTTCCAGTTTTTTTTTTTGCCAACGGCCCCCTTTTGGCTCCCGACCCTTACAGTCCAAGTCACCGGTTCGTTGGACGGACGTGGTCAAGTAAGTATTCACACGTTCCCCGGCTCCGTTCCGTGATTTTCCACCTTAATGGTTCATTTCCGACGTGGTCTGCCACCCTTTTTTCCTTGATCTTTTTGTTCTCAGGTCCTTTTCGTCTACCCCCCATCCACTGATCCCCAATCGCGGGATGTTTACGTTCTTGTTAAAGACTTATGTGGGGCGTTCCTTCATCCGTGTCATGGCTCCGTGGTAAGACCAGATTCCCCACGGGTCCAGTTTTATTTTGCCGACCCTCCCCCCCCCCCCCCCCCCATTACACCCCCCAACCATTCACCACACTTTCTCTACGTATACTCTTTCCAGGGTGGCTTTTTTCTTCGGTCCAGCCTGGTCTTGTTCGTGCAGTTTACACTCACACCCAAATTGTGGGTTTTGCTGGGACTACCATCCACCCTTTTTTTTGGGGTAGCTTGGGTGCCCGTTTCGTTGCCATACTATCGGTTTTTCATTGCTGTCTTTGCGTCACGAGGGTGCGTTTTGAGTCTTTTTGAGTATCTTTTCATTCGGCCCCCTTCCTTTCTACCTGCGTGGATTGATTCCCCTGTTTCATGGCGTTTTTTTTTTTTTGGTTTTCTTTTGCCCGGAATTGCATTCCTCCATTTTTTTAGTTATTGTTTCCGATTCCCCGCCACACTTCAACCACGTTTGCCCCTCTTGAATTGTCTTTTGCCGTCTTTCAGTCCCTTTTTGAACCAAAATGGTTTGTCCCTGACCCGGTTTGGACGCGCCCCGGTTTTTTTGGTGGGCGACCCGCCCATTGCGCTTTTTTTTCGGTTTTGTCTTCTTTGTTATTTTTTTTTTATCGTTGACGGACTCATTACTGGACGTCCGTTTCCCGTCTCCCCCGTTTTTCTCCTTTCCCCTTGTACTTTTTAGAGCACCCCCCCACCCCGGACTTGGCCCCGGTCAAGCCCCACAACCTGTTTGATCCTTTTTCCACAAAGTCGACGTTTTGGCCCAAACCCCAGATCCATTCTTCCCCCCCTTTCGGAAAGATATTGTTGTTGGTCCCTCACCCAACTGTTTTAAACGCATGCCGGTTTTGTTGCGTCATTGATACGCCACCCCCCCAAATTTCCGCGGCTTTCCCCCTTTCGGCCCCGCCGCACCCCCTTGATCCCTACCCCCCCCCCTCCTCCTTCGTATCCATTTTGTTTACTTTTTGACGTGCGTTTTTTTTGGTTCTTGCCAAGTGACACTTCAGAGTAACCGGAGGGTTCCAAACGCGAGGAACTCCCAGGCCACCCCCCCCCCCCATAGTCTGGCAACACCGGTCAAATTAGGTCCGGTCACTTTTTTTCCCCCTGTTATTTCCCCGGTACGTTTGAGGACAGCGACGCTGTCTGAAACGCCTTGCCAATTGACCCGTTGCCGTGCCTTTTGACCAAAACAAAACCCGGCCGGCCCCCCCTTCACCTGGATGAGATTTCGGGCCTTTCAAATCGACCCCCACGACTTAGCCTTGTTGTTTGACTGTCCCTTTTCTTGACTTTCTTTGAAAATGAAAACGTCGCCACCCCTCTTTGTTTGTTGCTGACCCCCCCCCCTTCAAGGATTACCGAGAAGGTGACCCTAAAACACACACTTTTGCCTCCCCCTGTTTCCCGGATCTCCAGCTACAGCACTACCCGTGATTCGTTTTTTGATGCCCGACGCTACCCCCTGCACATGGCTTGATGCCCCTGAGAACGCCGCTTCATTTTTTGAGGGCCTTCAGCTGAGGCGGTACTGCCAATTTTCTTTCTTGACAAGGGCAGCCGACCTCCCCTCACTTTGGCGCGGACCCCTCGTGCGTGAAACCTGTCCGATGGCGAGCTCGAGGAGCTTTCTATACATTGTTTCGAGCAAAGAGAAGACGAGTTCTCTTCCCGCTCTCGGTTTCCCCTCCATTCCCCCTTCCCCCAGTGAAGTCGGGTCTCTGGGACGAGTATTTTTTTTCTTGGCTTTGACCCACGTTGGTGATGGGTACATAAAGGGTCTTATTTCACGATATTTTGCGTCGGGTGTCCCCCCCATTCAGATTATTCTGATTGTTTGAGGAGCTGAGCTTTTTTCGCGCTCCTCTACCGCTAATAGCCTCATCACCTTCCGAATATTCCCCCCCCTTTCCCCCGCCCCTGATTGAACGTTGCCAGCGCTTTTCTGATCCTCTTTTTAACTCGCGCTTTTTTAGATGAATGTCTTTTTTTTGCGCGTGAATTTTTCTTTTTTTCCCCCCCCTTTCCCGGTTCGGCCGAGTTCTGGTCTGAGGATCGCCCCCATAACCCTTGCCTCCCCCCCGTTCGTCTGTATTTGGTATTCGCCCTCCACCGTTTTTAGACCTTCTCTTCACTGAGTTGTGGGCGGCTTTTTTTTCTCCTTCCTTTTGTGAGTCGACCTAAGGTTTGTGATCACAATTGCGGGGCAGATTTCTTTTCTTTTTTCTGCATTCCCTGTTTGATTTTGACCTTTTGCGTACAAAAGGCCTGCCGCTTTTTTCCCGTCGGAGTTTTTTCACGGTAGTTGCTTCATCACTATCCTCCTTCGTCTCCATTCTGAGGGCTGTTGCGGAGGTGACTTGCGGCTTCATCCACCGTGTCCCCCCCCCTTGACAAACGTTGGCCCGCCTGGCCTTATTTTTGACTTGAACCCTTTTTTAAGGTCCACCCCCTTCTTTTGAGAATTCCCTCCCTTTACCAGAAATCCCCGTTTTTTTTTCAGGGGCTCGAGCGCCCTTTTTCCTATCATCTTTCCTCCCCCCTCCTTCCGTTTTTTTGTTTCTGTTCGATTTCGCCGTTTTTTCGAGCTGTTTGCTCGGTCGAACTTGGGTTTTTCTTTTTCCTTGTACATCAAAGGCGGGTTCTCTCCATTTTCCTGGTATCCTCCCTGCCTTGGTCAAACGTTGCGTTTCTGGTTGTTTTCTCCTCGCACTCGCCTGCCCATGTCTCCGACTGGATGCCAGTGACGGGCTGGATCTGGATTACGACGAGCGTTTGTTTTTTTTCCTTTTTTCTCCGGTGGCCCTTCTCGCCTTTGTCCGACCACTTGGCCCTAAAATCTTCTGCATAGCGCTTTGCCGTCGCTCCCTGTTTCACTTCGTTTCGACTCCCCTGTCCTGTGCGGCGTTGGGGTTTTTTCCCACACCAAGCTTCTTTCTTTTCCTTCCCTGGTTTTTTCTTGGGAACGATAGTCATTAAACTTGCCATGCCTGTGGAGCCGTTTGGGTCATTTCTTTTTTTTTCTACCCACTTCTTCTCTTTATTGTTCCAGGTGAGATCCACCCGCGGGTCATGAGCAGTCTGAGCCTTCCCCCTTAGTAGAGCTTCAGGTAAATTGTTTCGGGGATTTATTCGGACTCTCTGCCCCTCTGTTGGGGCGGCGTCCCCTAAGTGCTCCTTCGCAGTCCCTAACATCACTTATAGTACTTTAGTTCCCCTCCCCGCCTTCTTTCCCTCCCGGTCGAAGTACCGTTCTTTGTGGACTTTCCTTAGAGGTCCCCTGTGCCGATTGGCTCCAGCCCGACTATCTTTTTGACGGCGCCTCGGTGAGTTGTGATGGATCTATTATGGCAACGTTCACCTCTCTCTTCGCCCCGCTCTGTAAGGGTTTCCCTTTTTTCATGGAGAGACTTGTTTTCGGATTCCTATTTTCCAGTCCCCCCTTTTTTCATTGTTGTAGACGTCTCACTTTTACCTTTCCTTCTTTCGCGGGGTTAACACCTCTTTGTTTAGATTTTCAGCTTCTGCCCCGTGATAGATTCTTCGGCTTTGGAGATCCTTCAATTATGGCTTCTTTTTTTTTTTTTTCCCTACCCCCCTGCTCGAAGTTCTTTCCGTTTGTTTTTGTCGCAACTTTCCCTTGGTGGCGGCACTTTTTTTGAACTTCTCGATTTTGTCCCCCCTCCTTCACAACCCTCTCTTTTTTTTTTGATGGTGAGGCCCCCGACTTGAAGAACTGGTGTTTTTTTCGCCTTTTTGGCCTTTTTGCTTTTTCAAGTTGTTTTCAGCCGGGGGTTAGTGTCTTTTTTTTTTAACTGTGCTCTGTAGATTTCCGAGGTTGAAGTGTTTTTCTGCTTTGCTTTTTGCCTGGCGTTGCAGATGGTACCCACCCTCTTGTTCTTCGTGTCACCGTGGCTCATCCCCAACCCCCTTTCCCCCCCCCATGACCATACCGCCTAGGCGTTGGTTGTTTCTTCCCGCGGGGCGTGGGCAAGGGAAAAGTCTGAGTTTTAGAAGGTTTTGAGTTCTTTCCCCTTTCCGCCCGCTTATTTGTGAAACGTTTTTTTTTCAAGGTTGTGCGTTTCACCCAACAGTCACCCCCCCCCCCCCCCCCTTCATTAGAATGCTCTTTTTTTCTTCTCATTTTTGTTTGAAGAGGAATATAAACAATGTTCGGGTTCCCCAACGTCGTTTTTCTCTCCACACTCCCGGGGAATTGAACGGGTTTTTTTGATCTTTCCTTAGAGAACAACTAGTTCCTTACCACCATGACCGTTTCACTTCCCCTCCCCGACCCATCGGCCTTTCTTTTTCCTCCACCCCTATGTGAGATCCCGTCACGTTTTACCAAACCCTTTTTTTTACCCCTTTTGTTCCGGCCGTTGCGCGCCTATCCACCCATTCCTTCGTGCTTTTTTGCTGTGCTGTTTGACTCTCACCCCCCTTGGTTTCCTTCCCCGATTTTTTGACCAACCCGGCCCTGTCCGTGAATCCAAGCCAGTCCCTCTTGTCCTGAGGTGCGAATTTTTGGGGGGGAAACCCCGCTTAGTCGCGGTTCTTGCCCTGTCCCCACGTTGGCTCAATGGACTCTAGAGCTTTTTTTGCTACTTTTGCTCACAAAGTTTGACCCTGGATCCACTCACCCCCCCCCCCCCTGTGGATTTTTTTTCTTTAACTGGAAATGAACCACCACCCGTCGTCCCCCTGACGCGGCCTTTTTTCTGATTCCTAGTTAGTATTGAGTCGCCTTTTAATTTGTGGGAACCCTTGTGGTTTTAATGTTAGCCATCTTTTTTGCCGTGGCAGCTCGTACCCCCGTTTACCATGCCCCTTTCATACGCCCTCGCCCAGTAGGTGGCCCCCTCCGTACCCCTCCCGCCCCTTCTGGCGTTGGTTTTGTTTCTTCCTGAACGTGACCTCTCGCCACCAGAATTTGTTCGAGCACCGTGTTGAGAAACTTTACAGTTTCCACCGTCCGTTTTCGGTCCTAACTTACGTCCCCCTCCCTTTTTTTTTTTAACCTCACGTGTATAGTTCGTTCTGGCCAACACGTGTGGGGCCGTTCTCTTCCCAATTGTCCCGATTCACAGGGGTGCTTTGTTTTACGTGTGTTCGTTTCCTCCCCCTCCTGGTGCCCCTCTTTTTGATACCCAGTACTCGGGTTGTCTGCTGTACGTCCCCGTTTTCATCCGAACGTTTCATGACACCCCTTGTTCCGTTTGGTGCC
>Ga0179593_1495762_pt1 | contig 17651 bp, 25 predicted proteins | sample CZODoug2_1_08_16_FD_185931 | JGI IMG/M metagenome (GOLD analysis project Ga0179593, IMG submission 185931) | Vadose zone soil fungal communities from Angelo Coast Range Reserve, California, USA - CZODoug2_1_08_16fungal (PacBio error correction) | ecosystem: Environmental > Terrestrial > Soil >... | reverse complement strand
TCTCTGTCATCCCCCCCCCCCCAACTGATCTAGGAAAATAGGTGTTTTTTTTTTTCCCCTTTCACCCCACCGGGCTCCCCCCCCCCCTTCCCACCCCCCCCCACGCCGTCTTGCTGTTTTCTGTTGAACTCCCCCCCGTCTTCCCCCCCCGGTTAATTTTTTTTTTTATACTTTTTTCTTTTCCTTTTTTCATTTTCCTTCCCCCTCTTTTTGTTTTGTTGTTTCTTAGTTTCCCCATTTTCTTCTCCTTTCCCTGTCCAGCCTCCGTCCCCCCCTTCCCTTTTTTCGTTCGTTGGTGGTTAATGGGTCCCCTCCCCCCCTCTTTTCCCTCCCCCCCTCTAGTGAGGTTTTTTTCGATTCCTGCACCCCCCTTGAAACATTTCGCAGCTGGAAGAGTACGACACACCTCCAATTTCCCTCCCCCTTGAATCCTTCCCTGTTTTCTTGAATGCCCTGTGCAAGCATTGTCCTCCACCCACAGACCCCCCCGTTATCGACCCCCCTTCTCAACCCCTAAAAGATATGCGGAAGGTATTGGTTTAACGTGGTCCCCCCCCTTTAACCCTGCTCTCCTTCCCCCCCCCGGCCAGGTAAAGAGGTTTTTTTTAAACATCCTTTTTTTCCCCCTCGGAATATGTCTATGAAGATGTTGCCCCATTTTTTTTGCACCCCCTTTGCTTTTTCTTTTTTCGGCCAGTTGTTGAAATTGTTCCTGTGACCCTTTTTTTTTCAATTTCCCCTTCCCCCTGCAACCTTTCCCCGTGGAAGATACGGTTACCAGTCCCCCCTCTGTAGAAGTTCGCTTGCTGCCCACGTTTCAGAAATTTGGCGTCTATTCCTCCCTTTTTTCCTTCCCTTATTCCTAAGACCCCTTAAGGTTCCGTTGCCCCTCCGTTTTTCTCTTCCTTTCTTCCGAGGAAGCCCAAAAAAGTGTCATGGTGTTGTCCCCCCCCTTTTCTTCCTTTTTTCCTTAAGGAACCTTCTTGCTCTTTCCCCGGAACGTGGTTCCAGCTGGGAGTTGTTGTGGATTTTGCCAATTTTCCCGTGGTCCTTGATTACCTCCCTCACTCCCCTCCGGTCCGATCTCTTGACCCCCCCATCCCCCCAACTGGACCCCTCAACGGAATTTCTTTCTTCCCTTGGCCTATCGATGATTTTCTCATTCTGCCTTTTTTTGTGAGGTTCCCGTAGTAGCGGTCCACCCTTTGGTTTTTTTTTTTTTTTTTAGCTTTGTTTTACCCCTCCCCCTGCCCCTAAAGCTTTTTACGGTTTTACTCCCTCCCTGTCTTTTTTTCACCCCCCCCCCCCCCCCTTTTATAATACTACTTGTTCGCTGACCCCCGCCCCCCCGGTCTTTGCCCTTACCTGTCCCCTCTAGGACTTTAACCACCCGGACACGACTCTGTATCCCCCCCCCTCAATCCCATGTTTGCAATGAGCCGTCCTGACTTTTGCTCAATGTCCACCTTCCCCCCCTCCCCCTTTTTTCAGACTTCTTTTTTCCCCCCGACCCTGACTTCCCCCACTGAGACACCCCACCCTTTCCCCCCTTTTTCTTTCTTTCACGTCGAATACGTCGTCTTCAAATACAGTCAAGACCGAGACAACCCCCCCCAATGTTCTTCCCCTTTCACCTACTGAGGCTCCTTTTTTCTCGACCCCCTTTCCCCCCCTCCAATTCTTTTTTGAAAAAAGAGCTTTTACCAACCCCCCTGAGCCAATGTCCTCTAAGTACTTCCCCCTTTGCCCCCCCCCTTCTTTTCGTTTCTCCCCTCCAAGCCAATTGTTCCCTTATTTTTGGTTGTTTTAATTGTCCAGACGTCTTTATTTGCTGTGTCCCCCCCCTGTTTAACTTTTTCTTCCTCAGGCCCGTCTGCCCCAGTGGACCCGGTCACAGCCTGGGACGGTCTTTACTTTTCCCCCCCTGTTTTTCAGCCCCCTTTGCTGTCTTCAGCGTCCCCCCCTTTTTTTTTTTGCCGCCCGTCTGGGTCATCCCACCCACCCGAAGGGTCTGATGCTTCTTTTTGTACAATTTATTTTTCCTTTTGTAGTGCTCACGTCCTCCGACGCCCACCTCGATGACGATCTAAATTTCTCCCCCCCAGTCTTCCCTCCCCCCCCCCCCCCCACCCCCCCCCCTCTCGAGTCTTAAACAATACTTCCTACGCTTCCTGACCCCTCTGGTTAATATGCCATTTTTCCCCCAACCTTTGAACTTGTAGTTGAGAACCCGGCCCCCCCAATTTAACACTCCCTCCTAGCGTTGACATTTAAACAACTATTCAAATTTTCGTTTCTCCTTTTTGTTTGTTTTTTTTCCTTCCATCCTATCGGTTCATCCCCCCTGTGGAACCCACTGTTACTTTTCTTTGGACCCCCCCCCGGGCACCGTATTACTTGAGGTAGGAGCTTAACAAATATTTTTTCCCTCCTTTTTTAGGACGCCGGGCTTTTAATTTTCTTCCCCCCCTCGGTCGTTTTCGTTACCGTGCCAAACTGCCCCCACATCCCGGCGAGCAAGGGAACGGCTTATCAGCGAAATACCCGCCCCGTTTTTCAGTCCTTGCCCCTTAAAATTCCATTGCCCCCCCCTTCACCCCCCCGGCAACCGTGATCCCTGAGACCTTGCTGAATCTTTGTCCCTGCTGGTGGAGGGCAGCTGGTCTTCAGACAACCCTCCTTTTTTGGAATGTCCAGGTACCCCTTGTACCCCGTTCGGACCTGACAGATTCCCCCAGCAGTGATTTCCCTGATACTTAAGTGGACTATAAAATTATATAGTTCAAGAAGGTAACTAACCTTCCCTGATATTTGTAGTCCCCCCCCAGCCCCTTTTTTTCTCACCCCCATCTGAACATCTCTTTAGCCGCGGATGGCTTTTCCCAATTCGCCCTCCCCTGCCCTTCTCTTTTCCCCCCCGAAGTGAAATTCTTTCCCCCGGACCTCTACCTTATTTTTTTAGTTTCCTTTTTTCCGTCCTCCCACTTCTTCCTTGTTCACAGTCGACTTCTTGTCCACCTTCTCCTCCTGGTGAGCGTTTCTTTGTATATATTTTTTTCTTCCCCCCCCCCTAAGTTTGTTTTTTTTTTTTCTTCGAGAGACCGCCCCCTCTACAGGTTCATTAGCCTTTTTTTTTTTCACGACCCGAGTCCCTCCTTTCTTCTTTCCCTTCCGACCCCCCATGAGAAGGAGCCTTTCTAAACCTTGATCTTCCCCCTCATTTTTGAACGACTGTTTCGAGCTCGGTTGCAATCAGCGTTGCGGCTCTCCTCAACCGTGTCTGTCTTCTGTATAAGGATTATTTCGGAAACTCTCGGCCCTTTTCTCATTCACTTTCCCTTCTAGCATTTTTGTGATCGCCCAGTTTTTTCCGCTGATCTGATGGTATTTCTCACCCCATTTGTCTCCACCTTTTAAAAGGAAACTGGAGACTTTTGAAAAAGATTTTTTCCTTTTCCCTCATTTCCAGGTGATTAGAGAATCATGCCCTCGTCCCTAGAATGTCGGACTCCCTCTATTTTCCCCCCCCGAGGATGGGTTTGTCAAGGAGTATTGAAAGGATTTGTTAACCTTTCTTCTTTTTCCCCCCCCCCCGTTTATTGTTTGTGTTAGATTATACCACCTCCCCTTGTCCTTTGGTGTCCTAGCCTGATGTGCTTGTTCCCACCGGACCCCTGAAAAGATGTCCCCCCCAAATGATTCCAAGCCCCCCCCTGTTTTTTTTAGTCTGTGTTAAAACCAAACACTAAGACTAAACGCGATTGGTGTGTTTTTTTTGTGGTGTTATTTTTTTGGGGGGGAGCGTCTGTGTTCTTTGGGTTTTAGAGAGTCTTCCCAATACCCTTTTTTTCTATGTTCCCATGCTTTGCCTGCCCCACTGGCCCCCCCATCAGTAGTTTCCAGTGACCATAGGATCTCTTTTTTCCTGTTCGGAAACAAAAAAAAAAACCCCCCCCCAAAAAACCCAAAAAACCCCAACCCCAAAACCCCCCAAAACCAAACCCCCAACCCAACCCCAAAACCATTCTTTGCCCATGATTTTTTCACCTTTTGATGGTCAACGACACCGTTTGAACATCCCAACGCGCGTGTTGTTAAATTTTTAGTTCCACTCCCCCCTCAATGTGGTTGAATGAAAAAAACATTGGCCCTTCCTTTCAGGGTGTCATTTAGCGCCGGTTGCTTTTTTTGACCATTTTTGTAAAATGGAATACTCCTTGTGTTTGGCTCTGTGTTTTGGTTTTTCCTTTAGTAAGAATCCAATGGACGCATAGCTATTTAGGGAGGGGTCGTCCTGCCCTTTGGAAAGCGGGACGCCCTTTGGGCCCAGCATTGGTAAGAAAAATCCCCTTTTGCACTTCCGTTGGATGTTCCCCCACTGCTTGATCGTCCCCAAGTTCTGCCCCGGTTCTGGTCTTAAGCCCCCTCTGTCTTTCCCCCAATGGATGTTCTGGACAACCTGGGGCGTCAATAATCCAATGCACCCAGGTGGCAAGTTCAAAACTTTTCTGCACTCTCAGTGCTTCGTCCTCTTCGTCGGAGAGTATTTGGACTACAATTTCTTCTTCGTAGCCCCCCTCCAATCGTGTTGATAGGGAATGCAACCACAAGGATCAAAAAGGTCCCGGGCTTGTCGTCCGTTTGAAAGCTACCCCCCCTTTTGTTCGGGCCGCAATAGCCCGAATTCCTTCTTCGTTTTTGATGATCGGTGGACACTCCCCCAAAAATCCACAAACGCAACTCCAGAACATCCGCCACTCATTCACCCCACCAACCAAAAGTTGTTCGAAAAAACCCCCCTTTTTCCCCCCAAGAACTTTCGCGGGTGGTTACCTGGGTCGGCGCACCCCAACACCCATCGCCCGCGTTCGCTACAATTGACCCAGTGCCAGTTTTTCTGGAATTTTAGTAGGATTGCCTCTTCCCCGTCCAAGGGCGTATCGAGAGTTCTTGATTTTGGACTTCGAATCTTAGGACCCAAGGTTTTTTGTTTTGGCGGACAGGTTCCTGTCAAGCAGGTTCTGCAGAGTGGATTCCTTCCCAACCATTCGCCGGGACAGGTTCCGCGGCTCTTTTTTTTAAACCACCAATGTGGGTCTTGGCGCGTGATCGGGCGGGGTTCCGCCACTGGAAGAACCCAGGCCGGCCGCCCTGCCATCTTACCCCCTCTGAGCTTAGGTTTGAACCACCAGGCCCGGAACTTTTTCACCCGCCTTTAACCTAGTGCGGAACGTTTGCCCCCCAATTGGTTTTCCCCAACGCGACGTTTTGTTGATTTCGGTTCTTTCAAGGTCACTTTTCCGTGCAAGATGGTTCCCGACCAAATTTAGACATCTTATTCATCACCAGCCCCCTGGCAACTGACCCCGCAACAATAATGCCTTCGGTCATGGGAATGGTGCCCTCTCCGACTTCCCCAACTCGGGGCTCGTTTTTTCTCCTGAGACCTTCATCTGCGGAAATTTCCCCCCAGTCAAACCCAGGTTCCTGTCACTTTCTGCTGCATCAAGAAACTAAGTTCCCCCTTTCCCCCCCAGAGTTTATGACGAAGTTTTGACTACAACACCAAAGGACACTGTTTGGGGCTTTGGAAACCATTTTTCCGCCGGTTGCCTTTCCCGGGGCCGGCACAAACCTTTTAGTCAAGCCCTGCTCTAGCCAGTGCCCCCCCTCCCCCAAACCCGTGCCATGGCAGGCCTTTTTCCCCCCAGCACGACCAACACCTTGCGTGCTTTTGCACGTGCGTCAGGGGCGCGTGGAAGGACATTTGTCTGCCCGACCCTTGAAGGGCCCCCTATGCTCCGTCAGGGTGAGCTAGGGAACGGCAAACGCACCCGGCCCAACTTGAACCAAAAAGGGAACCCCAACACCGTGTGCGAACCCACGGCCCACTATCAAACCCAAACTGTAACAACCACTTCCCCCGTGCCATACACCCCACAAACATGGCCGATCGATTTTAACAAAAAGGTACCCCGGGCACTGTCGGGGGGTAGGTATGATTTTTTAAATTTGGGAACAACCCGTGTGTGGGACCCCACCCCGGCCGCCCCTCTTTGTCGTTGTTTTTCCACGTTACCCCCCGTTCGCTTTCCGGTACCTGGTGCATGCCGCGATGCCTAACTGAAATACTGACTTGCGTCTGGCTGGGAATCGCGTTTCCCCCCGCACAGTACTTCCCGAATTGTTGTTTTCTGTCTTCTATCCCCCCACACCTTTCAGACAAATGTTGTGCCCTGCAATCACCTTTCCGAACTTGCTTCGCTGCGGGCTTGGACCCTTTCCCTAAGAGCCCCCGTCTAATATATATTTTCCTCATTCCACTCTGTTCGTATGGATTTTTCCGATTCCTGGATCTTATATTTCATCCCTTGGGCAGTCACCGAGGTTTTCTTTGTGAGGAGGTTTCTATGTGGAAGGAAGTCCCCCACATTTTTATTTTGCTCGATCGAGGTTTTTTTCTTTCTCAGAATCGTAACCCCCTCAAGACAACATCGCCTCCTGCCTTTACGCCGATCCAGCCCCTTTTCAACCGCAAATACATTTTCAGGATCTTCGGGAGCATTTCCGTTTTTCCAGCCGGCCTACAATTCCACGATGCACGACCCACAAGCACCAGGACCTGGCGGCGGTCGGTCTGTGTCCACCCAACCATCGCGTAAACCGCGCGTGCAAGGTCACGCGGTGGGGTTAAACCTTTATCGGTCTACTTGTTGTTGTCGTCTTTGAGGCCATCTTTGCCTTTGTTCCGTTCTTTTGATTTGTAGAGATTTTTTGCCATGCACGTTGTCCATGACCGTTGCCTTCCAAGGCCCTTTTACCCCGGCCCCCCCGCTTATTTGGTTCCCGTCACGGGTTTTGTTTGATGTACCTCCCAGTCCCCAGAGCCTTATCTTGCAATGTGGTCGGGGTGGGGGGTTCTTTCCTGTCTTGTGGGGATGATGGCCAATCGTTTGGAATTTGGCCCTTGGCTAGGGAGCCGCTTGTTAGACGTTAGGAGGGGATCGAGACCAAACGTTTCATTTTTTCGTCAATCCAAACCATGGATTTCTTTTCGATGTTCCATCCGTCTGGCGAGGGGACGTGGGTTTTCTTGACCCCTTGGGAGCTACCAGACCCCTTTGACTGTCTTTCCAATGAGCCGATATTCGTTCGCACTGCCACAGGCCCCGCCTGAACCCTTGGCATGTCGAGTATTTCCGTTGCGGTAAGCCTCAATTTATTTGAGGCCGATTGCGTAATTGCTGTTTTTCCCGATGGGCTGCGGTTGAATTTTTTGACCGTTCTCACGGCAGTGTGTTTGTGTCTACAGTCCGGTCTTTGAGTGAACCATTGATGATGGTGGAGCGTCTCCCCTGACTCTGTTCCGGTTGGACACTGACCCCGTTTCCCCCGAATGGCGGCTCCCCCCCTCAAACGCACAGGTTTTCAATGCGCAGTGAGCAGATAGTGACCATGTCCCCGGTCAGCCTGGCTATATTGCGACTGAATTGTCAAGCGCCCTTCCCTCCCCCCATTGCCTATGATTAGTTTCCCCCCAAGAATCGGTTGCGATTCTTCCCGGCCAGTTTTTACTCCGCGAAGAGTCCACTCTTGCCTTTCACTTAGCGAGGCCGAACTGTAGGGTTTTATTCCCCCCCGGACATGCTTTTCGAGTTGCGCTTTTCCACCTCGAGCCCATACCTAAGGATTTTGCTGCATCGTCTTCGAACGCCAGTCTTGTTTCTCTTTGTTTTTGCAACGATAAAAAGCGTTCTGGCGACCAGCCCAATTGTCCCCTCTTGCAGAACCAGAATCCCCCCCACGCGAAAGTTGCGGCCCCCCTGGTTCGGGATGTCTCACGGTTTAAGACCATTTGTGCTACAAAACGTCGGGGGAGACAAGCTATTTGGAATCCACCCCCCCAATAGATTGGATGTGAGCCCCCATGTGCCAAAGGCTTCCCCTCTACTGCTTTTACATGAACCGCTCCCATTGTTATCGCTATTTCCATTCGTCCCAGACAGCACCACCCAACCCAACCATGATCGTTGTCCTTACCCCAACCCGTCCGATTAATGACTGGTATTATGGCTGTTTTTCACCCTTCTTGAGTTTTGGTGATTGGAACACAAAGTCCCGGGCGCCGTTAAACTGTTTGACACCAATACCCAAACCAAAACTACCGAAAAATCAAGGGGGCAGGTTTTTTTTCGAACAATTTCACCTATGTCTTGGGTTTTTACAGACAGGTTGGGCGTGGTTTCCCTTCCAGGACGAGTCGGCACCACCAATTAGACCGTCTATATAGCATCCTTTTCGGCTTCGCCTTTTGAGGATCATTTTGGCATTCGTGTGTTCAGGTTAGACCAGCCCGCCCCTTTTCCTGGCGAGCCAGGCACACGGTGATCCGCTCCACGAAAAGAAAAACGTTTCTTTTGACTCCCCCCAATCAGGTGCCTGATTCTTTTCCCGGGCCCACCCCGATACGCAGTTTCAGCTATTCTCCTGTCTTCGGCAGGCCCGGCGAAGTCCCTCCCTTTGATTTCGAAACCCTGGGAATGCTTTTCTGCCCCCCTCTAGTGACCGCCTAAATGCTATACCACTTGCCTCTTCGTCATACCGGGACAAACCTTATCTTTTCTTCGGGTAAACGGTCTAAATTTCTTTGTAGACCGGACTTTTGCCATCAGACCTTATCGCGGCGCTGTTTAAATTGCCTCGCCCATTTCTTTCCCTGTTTACATCTGGGAAAGGATTCTCCGTCTTCCCCCTTTTTATCGAGTGCACTGTTCTTTTACACGACGCGCATTAAGCGGGGGAACTACGTGGCAGTTCTAAGTCTCTGGGCTCCTCCTTCATTTGTTTTCTTTGGGGGTTGGAAGATAGAAAGCCCAAGGTTCCGCCTTTCCCCTGGCTGGGAATCCTATTTAACTGTTGGACTTCGCTCACCTTTCGGGAGAGGCGTACCTCTGTCCCTGCTTTGGTTTCCCCAAAGATGGCCGGGCTTATTTTTTTTGGCCCCAATATTCTAGGTAGCGTTTGTTCCAGTCTGGATTTCCGTGCTTACGGGGACGACAAAAGATGGCCTTTTCTTCCTCCCTTTTCCCCGAGGTGTTTTTCTAGGTGTAGGCCCGTTTGTCTCTGTCTTTTTGTGGATTTAGTTTTTCCCCTTTAATGTTCTCCTTAGGTCCCAACCCAAGAGACCCTCTCAGCAACCAGCTTCTTTGTTAGTTTTCATATTCCTTTTTCTCCACCGCAGCCCCAGCAGGTACTTCGGACAATATAAGTCGGTATTAGTTTTTGTTGTTGCCAAGGCTTATTTTCCCGTTTGTAGTCGAGTTCGAAAAACGTCCTACTAGAGGACTCACACTTCCCCTGGTTCTTGGATCGGCCTTCTGTGACCTTTTTTGCGGTTTCACTTGCCGTAACCCGAGGTTCTCACTCCCTGATACCCAGGGGTTTTTTCTGACAATCGAAAACCTGATTTTTTTTTTTTATGGGAGATTGTTTTTTTTTTTTCCAGTTTGGTTTTTTCGAGAATGCCCGCCAGGGACCTTCCGCCCTTTGTTTCCCCGCATCTTCGTTCCACGGAGAAGACTTTTCGGAAACACAACAAACACAACCCCCCCGCAACACCCTTTTCCCCTGTTTAGAGGTTTGTTTATGGTACACAACAGAAGTTATGAGCTCAGGTGGGTAACGGTTAACTAAAAATTTGGGTAACCCCTCCCCCCTTTTTCCAGTTTTTCACAAAAATTTCGTGACCCTTTTTTTGGTTACTTATCGGTCTAAGGAGGTTTAATTAATCTCATCGTTTGGTTGTTTGGTCTCGATCACTGGGCTTGTATTTTGTTGGGATCGATGCTCGTCTTTCTCGTGCCCGGTTACATTCCTTCCCCCGGTTGAAGGTTGAGGCTGGTACAGCCAAATTCATTCCTCTAAAATCTTTTGGATGGACCCCCCCGAACTCGGTGCTGCCCCAGAATGAGCTTTTTCTTAAGCACAATGTTTCGGTTTTCCCCACCACCGTTGGTGCGAAATAAACAGCCCTCAGGCTGTGCTTTCCTGGTTGTCCTCCCGGCGAGTTAGGAGGACATTCTGGTTTCGCGCCTGAACACCAACTAGTTGAGCGGCGCCCACAAGAGGGATCCCCCCATTGACGGGGGTTTTTGTCCGACGCGTTTTCACTCCCGGCGTTCTTTCCTCTGTGTTGGGAAAGAGTGAGTGGCAACGCCACAGCCATTTCGGAGGGCTGGTTCGGCGACAACCCACCTTTAACCCGGTGCCGAAGCGAACTGGCCAACTACGTTTTTCTCGTTGTCTGATATGATTATTGACCCCCAGAAACGCGCCCAGGTTCACCTTAGTACGTTGAGTCCATGGGAGGTCCAGGGTCTGGTGACTGGCATGTAGGGCTGCCCCTCTTTTCCGGTTAGTTGCCAGGACGCGCCAATGCTGGAAGAGTACCGGGGTCCTCTTTACTTTCTCTTTGGCATGGCCAACCCTTGCTGTTTCGGGCGGTTTTTTTTCTTCCTTGGATTTTCCCCCCATTTCCGAAGTCGGCGGCCCGGGCCCTAGGCATGCACCTCGGGATTCGGGGATCACCAAAAATACCGTGACTCTTATGTAAGCTATCATGGAGTACCACATTGTCAGTTTTTTCAACAATGCCGGATAGGGCCCCATCCTCCCCCTTGGGCTTCCCCCCCTCCCCCTTCTGAATGACGCATTTCTTTTCCTTGACAGAAGCTTGGCCACCTCTGTCATGGACATGTGTTCCTACCCCTGAGAACTCCGTGCCTATAGGTGATCACACCTAATGTTAATTCCCCCCCACCCAAGTTTTTTTTCCCCCCACGGTATTTCTACCCCCCCCCTTCCTGACTTATAGCACCCCCCCGTTTCGCTTGACGAGTGAGTCGCAACCCTGTACACCTGTTTTCTTGGTTTCCTTTTCTTCTCAATTGACACGCCTCTTCGTTGCGTCACTCTGCTCTACCAGAAATTATTACCAGTTTGAAAATCCCCCCCTCCCCCAACTTACCGTCGTCACCTCCGGCGGACATCGTTACTTCCCAAATAGTTTTTTCCCCTTCACTGGTTCTTGGGAACACGGCCACGTTGCAAAATTCTTGCCCCCCCCCCAGGTCCCCCCCAAAAACCACTTTGGTCCCCCCAGTGTCAACCTTTTTTTCCCCAACTACCACAAACCCCCCAACAACCCTTCAAATGCTTCTACCAGTCCCCCTTCCACAAATAGTCCCCCCCCCTAAGTGTTACGCTTGGGTACCACTTTTCCAGCTTTTTGAGGTTTTTTACTGCTCTTGTCTACGGGGTTGGACCCGCCACCAATAAATCAGGCATTATTTTTTTTTGTTTGTGTTTTTTTGCCCCTTGGTCAATTTCTGCTGTAGGCGTGGAAAGTCATGTTCTCTCCCTTGACCTTCCTGATTGATTCTCTGGTTCACAATTAATTTGTTCTCTCAGGCAACTGCCGATGCGGATGTTTTTCTTTCGTTTCTTCGTCGTGGAAGCATCACGATAGTCGAAAATCTTTTTTTTCTTGGTCACACTGGAAAGTTCCTCAGAAAATCCCCCTTTTTCTTTTCGGCTTCTTTTTTACCCAGATTGTTTTTCCCGGTTCCTTCTTCTATATTTTACTACTAATTTGGTTGTTTGCTCTATAGTACTTGACCTTTCCCTTTATCTTTTCCCCCAGTCCCGTCAAGACCTGTTGTTTGTTGAGAGGGTGGTGGGTCCCCTTCTTTTGCAACCCCCCCCAGTTAGTCTTGTCTTCCCTCATTAGTACATTTTTTTTACAACCTCCCCCCCCCCCCCTCCCTGGTTCTGCCTAATTGCCAGTCACAAGGCAAATTATCCCTGCATACGAATTGCCTTTCAAGACTTTGCTTAACCCCCATCCCCCCCACGATTTCAGTGAACGACACTCTCATTTCCTTCTGTAGTTTTTTCCCCCTTTCTTTTCCCCATATTCTCCTAAAAAGATGCCCCCTTTAACCTGCTTTTTTTCAAAACACTTCTTTCCTTCCTTATTTGTCTAGGTACTGTCCTGGTCCTCCTTGTTAGTCCTCGACCTTTTCACATTTTTCCTTGACCCCTTTTGTTCCCTTTTTCCGTTACTGCCTATCCGGCAGCTGGTTCCGTCACGCCCCGATTTCGTTCCCCCTCCCCTCGGGATCCCCTGAAGGAATTTTTCTTATTCGCCCCATCTTTTTTCACTGGCCCTCCTCCACGGCTTCTGATTCCGGGCGGTGCCCCTTCCTCTCAGGCCAAAAACCCCCTTTTTTCATTTTTTTTCCTGCACCTCTTCTTTCCTGCTTACAAAGGCTACCCGTGTCCTCCCGTGGGTCGCAAAGTGGGTTTTGCCCTTTTTTTTAACTCCCTCCCCCCCTGGCCCGGATGGAGGAGGAACTTAGACCCGTTAGCCCCCTGTCCCCCCCCCAATTAAATGTGTCATCTTTTTTCTTGATTGCCAGCCTGATTGTCCTTGAGAGATTAGTTGGAATCGTCCCTGACTCCTCCTTACCCCCCCCCCCCCCCTCGGAGTATGTTGAACCTCACCCTTTTTTATGCACCTCTTTTGGCATCTGTGTCATAACAATTCTTGGTACCCATTTCTCCTGATCGCTGGCTCCGCCGGGACTGACGATCGACTTCACAATCCCTCTCCCCCTCTTCCACACGTCAGCCCCCCCCCCTTTTTTTTGTTAAGCTCATTGAAGCAGTTCTGCCTGCAACCTTGCTCCTTTTTTGGCTTTGTATAGCACCAGAACTTTTTTTTTTCACTTTTTTTTCCGCCTCCCCTTTCCCCCCCTGTTCCTCACGCTCCCGAACCTTCCCTCCCGGCCTCCCCCCCTCGTCAGCCAACATGCCGTTCATTTCCTGTCCCGCGCGAGTTTACCCTTTGGTATCCCGTCAACCGGCTTCTTTCCCTTCTCTTTTTAACATCTATATTATTTCTGTAAGGGGTTTTTTTTCCATGATTCTACACTCCGAAGTTAATTGTTATGGGGGAACCTTACCTTCTTTTTTCCCCTTCTTTCTGATACTGACCCTCATTTCTTCTATAACACACCAATGTAGAAAGATCAACCTGTAGATTGGTTTCTCCTTGTTTTACTGTCCCCATATTTCTTTTTCAGCTGCACAGTGAGACCAGTTAGTTAGCCCTACAAAACTTTTTTCTAGTCTTATTCTTACCTTCCCAACTTACACCCTTCCTGTCGATTGAACCCTCCCAGCCAGTTCCCTCGGAAGCCTGGGCGGGGATGCATGGTCCTATCCAGTCTGTCGCACCCCCCACCCCGATCGACTCCCCCTTTACGTCCCCCATCCCTCCTTCCTGCCCTCCTTTCCTTTTCCTGTTCCACGTTACACTTTTTCCCCTGAGTTGCTCCTCATAACGGCGCGCCTTTTTTTAAACTTTTTTCCCTTGTAACCAACCCCCTCACCTTAATTAACCCCCCTCTCCTCCTTTTACTCCATATCGCTCTCCTTGAGTTCCTCGGCGCCCCTCTTTCCCTACCACTTGCCCCTCTACCTACCCCCCCTCCCCTCCCCACTTCCCTCCTCTTCCCACCCCCTCCCCCCCCCCACCCATCTCAAACCTTCTCCCTTTCCTCCACTCCTTCTCCTCCCCACACAGTCACTCCCAACCCTACCCCTTTCTCTTCTCCTCAACACCCCACCAAAGCCCCTTCCCCCTCTCAATTTCTCCCACCCTCCTCCCATCCCCCCCTCCCCCCTCCCGACCTTCCTCACTTCCCTTTCCCCCCCCCTCCTCCACCCCCCTCCCTCTCCAACCTACTCTCCTTTTCCCCAACCTTATTCTACTTCACCTCCCCACACTTCATCTCGACCACCTCTCCCACCCCACCCTGCTCTTCCACTTTCCCCCCAAACCCCCCTTCGCCCCCCCACTCCATTTTTCCTGGTTACCTCTTTTTTTTCTATGTTTAATTTCCTCCCCTTTTTTTTTCCTAAGGATTTTCTTTGGCCCAAGTGACCCTGCTCCCTTGTTGGTTGACTTCCTTTTTCCCCGAGATTCCGTGCTTTAGTCTTTCGCGACATGTGCTTGATTTCCTTTTCCGGACCTTTTTTCTTTTTTTTTCGTTTTCCCCCTCAACCCCGGCCTAGCCTCCCCCCTGGTATTTACGCGAACCCCGACCCCCTTTTCCCCCCTTGATTTTTCCAATCCCCCTTCCTTTGCCAGACTGATGCACCCCCCCCAGTCCAGCGATTTTCCCTCTTCAGTGTGCCTGAGTCCGGAGATTATTCCTCAAAAACCCCCTTTTTTTTCCTTTTTTTTTGACAAGATTTTGCTCCCTTTCGGGAGGGCCCCCGTCCCGATTACCCCCAAGGAACAACTCATAAGGACTTTTCCCACCCCCTTTTTTTTTTCTTCAACAACCCCCCCCCCCCCAGTTTACTCTGTCGGAAATAGCCCCCCTTTTTTTCTCCCCTTTTTCTAACTGTATACTTTATACGTCTGTGCTTACCCCCCTCTCCAGTAGACAGACCAAGCCATTCCATTTAATGGTTCCCTTCCATCTCCTTCCTGTAATACGTTCTTATAACGGCGTCGCGCTGAAACTGGAGCCTCCTGGAGTCCTTTTTTTCCTCCACCTCCTTTTCCCCTTTCCAAACCTTCCTTTTTGTTTTTCTGATTCCTTTCTAAGTATCTTCCCTTTTTTCTCCCTTTTTTTCCGTGTTTTTCCGATTGCCCCGTGATCTTTCGTCCCCCTTGACAGGCACTGATGTTCAGTCATTTGTACTTTTTTCATTTTTGTGACATCGGTGTCTTGTAATTTTTTTTCAGTCCAGAGTCTGCTCTCCGTTTTTCCCCGCTTTCTTTATACTAAGCTATGCGACCCCCCCGATTCCGGTCCCCTTTTTGAGACTTTACCCTGGATCAACCCTTTTGTTTTTTATTTTCCTTCCCCTTTTCCCCGTATTTCAGTTTTGTATTCTTTTTTTCTTTTAAGGAGGGGGCCCTTCATCTTTCCTTTCCCCCTTTGTCTCAGCCCTCACATCTGTCTTTCATTTTTAGCACAGATAAAACCTTCAATGACCCTTCCCCTAAAGAACGACGAAACCTTCCCCCCATCGACCCTTCTATCCCCCCACCTTTTAAGATCGGCAGGGTCCTGACCATTCCTTCTTGCCCCTTTATTTTTTTATTGACACTCAAACTCCTCCTCTTGTATTTTTTCACTCGTTCTTTCTTCCACAACTCCTGTTGTGTCCAGAATGTGTTGGTTCTCTTAGTTTCTCTTGGAAGAGAAAATATGCGAACTGACATTTTTCAGCAGAAACACACGTGGGTCGAGGGACCCCCAACAAACTCAGTTCACACCCCCCCGCGGGGCGGCATTCGGCCTAACACCTGTATGTGTCCCCCCCCTCCCCCTCCGAGGGCCCCCCCTTCTCCACCTTGGACCCATTTGTTTTTCCTGCTCAAACCCCACCCAAAAAACCAACTTCGACATGATTTCTTTTTTTTTTTATTGTTTACCACCATACCCCGGATTCTCCCTGATTTTTCTTTTTTTACCCAATTTTTTTTTGTCCCCCCCTCACTTTGTTTCAAATTTTTCCCCCAAGTAAGCCTTTTCTTGTCATTACATTAGCTGCTTTCCTTTTCCAATTTCGGACGTTTTCCTTGTCCAAGAATCTTATGGTGGGTTTTTTGGGCGCCACCCTGTCCCCTATGGCGTAGACCTCTTTAGGTCCCATTTTTTTTCGCAATCCCCTTAACTGCCCCCCTTGTCTCTTAAGGGTTGCGTTTTTTGGAAGCCTGCCAGGAAATAATCGGAAAGTTTTCTTCTACCCCTCCAGTTCCGCTTCACGTCACAAGGTTTTTTCCACTTTTGCTCACAAAGATGTCTCGACCCTGAACCCCCCCACGTTTTTTTACCCTTTCCCCCCCCACCCCTCAACCCCCCACCCCACACTACCCCCTTGTTCTCTTTGTCGTTCCCTTCGGTTTGTATTGATTCGATTTGTTTCTGCTCCGAAACTGATTTCCTCCCAAAGGTTTTGCTCAATCCCCCCATCCGGCTTCTGTTTACCCCGACGCATAAGGTTCTTTTTTTTTTTCGGGCCATAGTTGGCTAGATTGTTGACTTCCAACAAAAAACTTATACCAACTTCCCCTCCGCAGGGAGATTGACGATCCCCCACCCCCCCTGAAACACCCCGTAGTAAATTTTCCCCCATCCGCTGTCCCTAGGATTGTACCACCTGCAAAGATAGTTACAGTCCCCCCCACATCCCTTACGAGATTCTTAAGTTCGCTCCCCAGTCTTTTTTCTCGGAAGCCGAAAGTGGATTAGACCTTGGGGGGGATGGCAATTTACTTTATTGTCCCAGTTCCCTCTCAAACCTTATTTTTAAACTTTCTTCTTGGGCCCAAGTGCTCCCGACTGCTTACCCCGAGATTGGCAAATGGTCTTTCGTTTTCTTCTGATTGTTAGTCTTGTTTTTTTACTTTAATTTTTTTTTTTGAACGGGCTGCCACGTTTCTGCCAGCCATTTATTCTTTTTTCCACAAAGTAGGCTTACCGGTTCCCCCCCCTGCAAGGTCATTTTTTACTACCTGACATGATCTTTAAACGTTTGACCCCGTTCACCCCTCAGTTCCGTGCTTGTTGCCCCCCCCCCTGCAATTCCCGCCGCTTTTAACCCAAATACACAATTCGTTCGTTCCCCGACCTCTACGCTTTTTTTTCGCTTGGTAACTGACTTTTTCGGTCCGGTTCATGGTGTGCCCTACCCCTTTCTTTCGGTCAGTCCCTTTTTCTTGACGGCTCCCCCTGTTCTTTCCCGGGTTCTTATCATAAGCGGACAATGGGTCCCCCCCACGGCCCTTTTCGCAGTCTTTTAGTCGGCGATTTGAAATTGCGTCCCCCCACTTTTTCCCCAAGGTTTGTTTGGCCTTGCGAGACCAACAAGCCCCTGACTTTCCCCGCCCTTTTGATTTTTTTTTTTATTAGGATTCAGCGGGCTCTAATTTCCCTTTTTTTGGCCCTTCCCCCCCCCAAACTTTGCCTTTTTGGCCGTTATGGGACCAACAGTGTCCCGGCGTCCAGGTCCCCCTGTGGCTTCGTCCCCTTTTTAAGCCCCTAACTCCTGGCTATGACGTAAACCTCGCTGCCGTCCCTTTTTTTGCTTTGTTCCCCAGTCAAATTTTTCCCCTGTCTCTACACCAGCTCCCCACCATTTTTTTTCCAACCCAAAGGGATTTTTAAGACTGTTAACCCCATTGACAAGGGACAAGACTTCCCCAAGCCAACCCCCTAACACCCATTAGTTTTTTTATAGATTTTCTTTTTTTAAACCCTTTTTGAGTTCTCAACTTTTTTACCTTTTTACTTTTTTTTGTAAAGGTTCTTTGTTTTTCCCACCCCCCTGAACCCTATCCATGACCCAAGCTTATCTTTGTTTATTTGGTGAAATTCCCACATCCTTTTTGATCTTACGTGCCCGCAATCTACTTTAGTGGAACCTTGATATGGGCCCATCTCGTTCTCGCCAGTTGGATGTGTATTGTCTCCATTTACGCCCTGATACTTCTCACATCGTGTGCCATGTCACCCCCCCCCCCCAAGGAACACTTGCTTCTTGTGGGTCTAAGATGTTGTTCCCCT
>Ga0179593_1646683_pt1 | contig 17652 bp, 13 predicted proteins | sample CZODoug2_1_08_16_FD_185931 | JGI IMG/M metagenome (GOLD analysis project Ga0179593, IMG submission 185931) | Vadose zone soil fungal communities from Angelo Coast Range Reserve, California, USA - CZODoug2_1_08_16fungal (PacBio error correction) | ecosystem: Environmental > Terrestrial > Soil >... | reverse complement strand
CGTGGCTATTTGATTCCTTTCGTCTCACAGGCGGTCTTCCCCCCTTTTAATAGTATTGCCACTTTTTCTGCGTTCCCGGTTTTACCAGTTGGCTCCCAGCGCCGAGGCGATTCTACCTACCCCCAAAGTCAAGTGACGAGAAAGCTCCTGCCCCCGTCCCTTTGATAAACTCCCTATCTCGGGAAGCAAAGATGTTCCTCATCACGTTTTTCTGCGTGGATATCTCCTTTTCAAATGTCCTGGTCACGCACTGGCCTTATGTCGACCACCCTTGGGGTCCCGGTTTATGACCCTCGGATATCGGTCCGGGGGCAACCCCTATGCTGTCCCTCTCGACTGATAGCGCGCCTTCTGTTCCACGTATTTTAGCCCCTCCCCACCAAGGAACACGGACTCCGCTTGGCCCGGCATTCGACATAGGGACCCTGTGAAGCCCTCTAATCCCCTAGGAGGCCAGCCCTTCTGCATCCGCATTCTGATAGAAGCCTCCCTTTTCTTTTTATCGGTAGGTTTTAGCTCGTAGCGGTTATTCTGATTGCTGATTGTCCCTTTGACGCTCCATACTTTTTGGTTCCGGGGATCCCTCTGGGAATAACAACTGACCCTTTCACCTAGAGCTCCTTCCGACTTGAGAGGGTCCGTGACCACAGCAGACCCGCTCAGAGTCGTGGGATGAAGGCCCATTTCCGGACCAAGGTGAATTCTTGTTAGCCGTAATCAAACACTTTTGCTTGTACTACCCTTTCTATCGAATCCTTCTTAGAAGGTGCCGCTCTTCCAGGCCTGCTCTTCCTACTAGGAAGGGCTTTTTGTGCAGCAATTGGGAACGCTGCTTCGTAAGCGGGAGGCCGATCGGCACCACCCTTAGATGCGTTTCCTGCTTTTTTTTCACTCACATTTTTTTAGAAGAGACCCTCTATTACCTATCCTTACGCGAGTTCGACAACGATGGAATGATAAAGTTTTTCCCGATGACGGCACTTGACGCTTCTTCGCACTCGCCGCGTCAGACTTGGAACTTTTTGGGTAGCTCCTGGGGCAACTACTATTGCGAGGTAGTCTCGATGGCCTGGTTCGCGGCCGAGCCGTTCAGTTATCCCGGACAGACATCCGAGGCAGACATTTTGAAAGCTGGTTTCCCGTCTCGATTACCGTGGGTTCCTATTGAGCCGCTGACAGTGGGTCAGGTTTTCATCTCCGGCCCTTAACATAGGAGAGCCCCATATCCGCTCTGTTTCAGCTAACGCTTACTAGAGGCCCTTAAGTATGTCGATTCGACTTAGAGCTCCAGACCAGTTTTTTTCCTTTTTACTTCCTTCTCTTCGAAGTGTTCACCCAACCCCTTCCTGCTTCGTTTCTGTTTGCTTACCGGCTTTCACGCATCGTTATTGCGTCCCAGATTTCGTGTTTCCCCTTCCTAAGACTCGGACCGGTTTGAGCTCTTCCAGGTAAAGTGTTCGTTGAATTTATTTTTTCAGAAGGCATTTTCCTTTTCTCCCTATCGAGTCGATTTACTACATCATCCCCCGACCGCCAGCCTCTGCATTTCACATGAAAACCTCTGCAGACTGTTTTGTGGCATTTCAAAAAGTGGTCGGGCTTTTGATCTGTCTTCTGCTACCTAGGGCGAAGGTACGGCTAGTCTCGTCTTGAGTCTTGGCGACATTCGTCCTCGTCGACTCTATTAAGAACCGGCTTCTAGTTGTTGTTGAGGATATATTCCGATTTACCCACCCCCCCCCCCCACACCCCCACCCCCCAAACACCCCCCCAACCCACACAACATTGAAATCTTTTGGTCTCTTTTTTTACTTCTCTTAAGATTAAGCCAATCGCCTTCAAGCCACCCATTTTTTATTTTTTTTTTTTTTTAAGTTGCGCTTAATAAGTTTTCCGAAATTACCTTTCTTTCGGTGCCGCATTTTTAGGAAAAGACACCGACCGCCCCCCCTCCTTTCTTTAAAAAAACCCATTAGCCCGTTTTCAGACTTGTGCATCTCTGTCTGGAGTTCGCGGCGGTCTGTGGAATGTTTTCCCCAACTGTCGTCGTTTCTAAAAGGCAACTCGGCAGAAAATGTTTCGCCCCCTCCCCCTTCTTGAGTGTCTGAGTTCTCAGACGGTCGACAGCTGCGTACTGCCCCCCCTTTCCTGCGAAGAACATCATTGCCGATGGGATTCCACTCGCTTGAGAAAGTTGTTTTTTTTGGTGGTCTACACTTGCGATTGGGTGATAGGTGGTACACCCGAACCCCAAACATCGTTTGGCCGGAGATTTTATCGATCCAGAGCCTCACTTTTCTTCCCGAGATGCAGCGCGCATAATTGATCCTTCATGTTAGTTTTTCTTCCTCCGCCGGTTCTGACCTCCTCGCTAGCGCCCTCCCCCTACTGGCTACCGGACGTGTGATCTGAGCAGAGCTGTTTTTTTTTTTTTTTTTTTTTTTTTTTTTTTTTTTTTTTTTTTTTTTTTGTTTTTTTTTTTTTTTTTTTTTTTTTTTTTTTTTTTCTGTTTTTTTTTTTTTTCTTTTTTTTTTTTTTTTTTTTTTTCTTATAACTTTTTTTATTTCGGAGTTCTCTGACTTGTCGACACCTTTGCGTTCCCGTACAATAGACCAGTTTCGATTAGGGTCGTCATACGCCAGGGTTCTTTCATTTTCAGTCGCGCGGAGACCCCTCCTCAAAGTTGAGGTGTGAAGCCCTGGTTAAATCCAAGGCTTCTCTTTTACTTCTCTAGATGATTCGACCACGGCTCTTTGTTTGCGTGGCTGAAACTGCCGGCCCAGTGTGCAGATACCCCCCAGATGTCCCTCCTGCTTCGAGAGGAGCCTGAGATCTCCCCATCAGGTTTCTACAGCCCTCCCCGAGGGAGCCCCTACCGAGTTCACTCTTTCCCCATTACTGGAGATACCGCACTTTTAGATTGCTTTCTTAAACAAGCTCCCAGCGGTCCCTCTTCAAGCGGAGGTTCCTCACGACAGACCTTCCAAAATCAAAGCTCTTCTGTGTCTGCTTTGCCGAAGTCTTTTTATGAGCAGCTGAACATGGGTTTCAGTCTTTTATTTCACAAGAGTGGTACCCCCTAGGACAGCCAGAAGTCTGGTCCCTAAATTTCTCAATCCCCAAGAACCAAGACCAATACAACAAAGCGAAGGTATTTATCTGACCCTTTTTTCTTCGTTTTTTGAGGTAGCCTAATCGGATTGGTTTGTTCGGTTATCTATCCACATGCTTCCTGATCCCACCCTGGCTTACAAAGAGCTGATGGCCCTTGTGCGACTTGATTTTTTCCTGAGTTCTCCCCCCCTCGCGCTTCAAGACCCTCCCCTTTATTGAGAACCCGAATAATACCCTTTCCTTTATGTAAGGAAATTTTAGCCCCCCGTGGTCTTCCCATTAAGTCAACCTCTAAGTTCTCCCTTTAAATCGCGTCACTTAAGCGCCCGACTGTCCAGCGAGGCTCTCCTGTAGATTTTACTTTTCCCCTTGAAAAAGGCCCGAGCTTTTGCTCTGATTGGCCTTTTTTCTTAGTATCTCTCCTTGCACAGGAGCCCGTCCCTTTCACTGCTTCACGAGGTCCCCCTCTGGTTGAACCCCTTCCTCCCGGTTTCGAAATTACTTGTCCTAGGGATCTACGACACTTCGCTTCTTACTCCCTTTCATCATCCGTTGCTAGATCTTTTTGCTTTGCCTATGCCTCCAGATCCGCTCACCTTGTTCTACGTTGCAAGACGGTCTGCACCAGGAGATCGGGTGATCCTTTCTTCAATTCCCAGAAAAGGGTTACGACGCAGGCGCGGAAAGGCAATCTACCCCACAAAAGCGCAAAGATCTTGGCCCTGTTTTGTAGGCAGTTCTCATAGATCTATCTTACTGTCAAGCCTCTCATAAGTCGATCTTTCCGTAACGAGACTTTTTTTCGTAAATGAGAGAGTATGCGTTCCCTCAAAGACAAAAAGAGACTAGGTCTTAGGCGGGGGCCACCCAGTGACTACTTCCGATTCTCTCCCTTTCCCCCCGCGCCAGGGTGAACGTTTTCTCCCCCCCGCCCAATCCTCCCCGCCCTTCCTCGTCTTTTCCAATATTCCCCCTTTGATAGCCGATCGTTTAAACCCTGCATAGGAGCCTCCGTCCTACTCATCTGGAAGACCGTCACGGCCCTCTCTGAGGGTATTGGTCTTGGTAGTCTTTTTCTGTATTAGCATTTTATAACCCATGTTGGACTTTTCGAGGACTCGGGCTCACTAAAGATCAATCCCCCTAATGTCAGGAGGCGGTACAGTGGACTTGCGAGTCGCCGTGTAGCAAATGTTCCCCGACAGAGCTGATTCACAGATCTCGGGAGGCGACTCCCCTTGTGGTCTGAAGAAAAGTCTTTTTTTGAGTTTATAACATCCCCCTAACGCCTTGGGTTTTTCCCCTCTCTAATTGCACTTTTTCACGGGGCGCTCCAGGTATCGCGGCAGGGCTCAAATGCCTGGATTCGTCCTTTTTTTAAGCGCTCAGTGCGTTAGGCATCGTCGTCCCCAGTCTCTTCTTCTTGCCTTTCCAGCTCGCCGATCCCTCTCCTTCTCCCGAGATCAAATCATCATATATATCTGTCCCTACGATTCCGACTGAACATTTCCTCAGCTTTCAATTCGGATTCCCCCTCGGGCATTTCGCCTCGGACCAACGGCAAAGAAACAGTTTCTTATTTTTTTTTTTCCAGGATTCGTTGCGGGGCTTTTCCTCCCTGTACCTCCCCCCCGCGATGTCTACGAAGGCCGACACTAGAAGAAATCAAGAGGCCTTTGACAGCTTCCTTACGGGGTTTCCTCCAACTTTTTTTTGTTGACGAAGCTGACAGTGGGAATTGCTCCTGCCAGCGAGTCCCCCTTAACCTTTTTCGATCCTATGACGACGTTTAACTCTCAAGGTAGGACAACGTCTTCCCCAGTATGTCGACAACGCGAAGCGACCACTGCCCAGTCTCCCCAGTAGTGTAACACTATCAACCCTTCTGACCTTCCTTGCTTAGAAACTTCTATCATTGCCCTCTTCAACCGTTCAGGCCCTGATGTCTTCTCTGTGGGTCCAGTGGTCCGCTAGGCGGTTTCCCCTTTTTTCTGATTTGGAGGGGAGAGAATGGTCTTTACATAACCTGTTACCCCTCTCTTCGAACAGGTCAACTCAATACCGAAGCCTTTGGAGTACCCCAAGGTGCAGACTGTGGGTGAACCGCAATTATGTGGCTTTCTCCCTATACGTCGCGAAAAAGGCGGGCCTGTTTTTAGGACAAGTCATGTGAGTCGGCGTGCAGAGATCGTGCTGAGCTTATTTATTTCCGAAATCGTATAGAAAAAGCCTTCAGGTTACCGATCAAGGCGCTAATTATTTTTCCCCCCGTTTTTTTTTTTAGAGAGATAGCGCCTTTCTTTTTTCCCTTCTTTTCTTTTTAGAGCGCCGCATCGCCTCAAGCTCGGTCTTGCTCTGGATAGACGGACGACATGAAGGTTTGCCGCGCTTTCTTTTCCTCTCTCCACCAACGACGATTTACCCGGCGTCGTCCCAACGCCGGTTTCAGATTTTACCTCCTAGCTCCCTCGCGGCGGTCGTTGGGCTTGCTTTATTTTCTTTAAGAGTGTCTGGGGCAGGGAGAAAAGTCGCACGCCCTTCGAATGACCCCTTCCTCTTTCTTCTGAAAGGAAAGGGATTGGGACTTTCTGCAACCTTACACCCGGCCCTTACAGCTCATTGCCCTATTCTGTTGGGAAGCGGGGCAATGTTTCCCCATAGCTCTCCGCGCGTCTCTGGGTTGATAGTTCTCTACGCGAGGACCTGTTCGGGCCTTTTTTCGCGGACAATACTCAAGAGACCCTCACAGGGTTGGCTACATTTGATTTTACAGCGCTTTCACATTTCCCTGTGGTCTAAGGCTTTCCCTTTCTAGTGCACTCAAACACGACCTTTTTCTCTTACCCCCGGGGGAAAAGTGATCTCTTTTCTTTAGCTTCTTTCCCGATGAGATCGAGGCTAATTTCTTCCTCACCCCCTGTCGTGCAGGACCACTTCCAATCGAGATACTCTCGCACGGGCATTCCGGCGGATACGCCAGGGTAGAGGCCGTTCACTCCCCCTTTCATGCCCGAGCTCGAAGTGGCGTCTTTGAACTCTCCCAATGATGGTATCGGAAGCGCCGCGTCACTACTGATCGCGGTTATATATTTCAGTACGGATTCGGTCCTTGACGCTTTTTTTCTTTTTTCAAAGCCTTTTCGAGCAGGCGTCGTGGTGGATGTCTCCAGACTGAGCATACCTCTCGGAGGAGACCGCTTAGAAATTCTCCGCTGCCCCTGCCTGCTATGTACCCCGCGTCCACAACGGATACGCAATCTCCTTCGATGGCTAGTCCCACCCTGCTAATTCTTGTGTTCCCTCTTAAAATGTGCACTCGAACTTGCCTTCAGCCCTCAACCCAGGCTCTTATCGGTGTGCCGGCAGTAATTTTACTTTTTTCCCTTTTATGAGCGCGACTGTAACCTTCATTCTTCGGATCCGAGCCCGCCCGAATTTCTAGAGAGCACCTTTCTCACCCTCTTCAATACCCCCCTCCCCCTCCCGAAAACACTCGGCAGGGAAGGTCCCCCGCTTTTTCAGATTATTCTCTTCCGGCAATAGTAAGCTTTTCTCCGATCGACAAGTTCCTCTTCCATAAGATTCACAGTTGGTGTGCCAAGCGGTTGTTTTGGCGTCTTTTGCGGCGAGTCTTAGTGGCCCCGTCCTATAAGTGACCATCAATCGTAGTTTTTTTACGAATATAGTAGGGCTTTTTTACCTCCGAGCCCAATGTGCGGCCCTGTAGGCACCGCGACCTATGACAAATCACCCGCTTCCCCGATCGGAACCGGGCTCTTTTTTTTGATAGATGACATCGAAGCCCACCTTTCTCGCCCCGCTTGTCCTCCTTTCTTTTTTTCGGTCGAGCGTGGCTTGCGCTCTAGCAAATCTGCCCCCAAATTCCCCCTCATAGCCGTGCCAGACTTGTTCCAAGTCCCTCCTGAGATCTGGGCAGAATCCAATTTAATACTATTTCCCTCATCCTCCCTCCTTTTTCTTTGACTAGATGACCGTGTGAAATATGACCCAGACTTAAGCTCAACCCAGGCTTGATTGGGTCCCTCAGGTATGTAAAGAGATGGGGGCGCTTTTTCGGTTAATTCAGTTACCCCCCCGGTATGTCCTCCAAGCCTCCGCCCAAAGTCGATCTCTTCTAAAAAAAGGAATTTGCAGAAAGCTGCCGTGTCATTCGAGAATCTTTCTTTTCCCCCGGACCGCCGCCCGCAAAGGTGTTCCCGCTGCGCTAATGATGATCGTTCGGCCAATTTTCCGCACTGGCGACACTTCTCAACTGCCCTATCCCTCGGGATTAGTCTGAGGGGAGAAATCTGAACTTCTTTCTCTTGATGGAAGCGCCTCCTATTTCCCTCCCTCCGCCCTCATCGCCCGACCGGACTCTCCGCTTTTTTTCCCCTTTAAGATGTGACCCTCGGGATTTTTTCCTGACCTTTCTTCTCACGACCCCCCCCCCCCCTTATCTGCCGACGCCATTTTCGAGAACGGCCTAGTGGTATTGGTTGGGTAGTTTTTTGTGATTCAGGTGCTCCGTATGGTATAAAAGGTCATCTTTAATTCGGGCGTTATAGGGGGCTGGCCCCTTTACCCCCGAGATCGACTCATGGCCCCCAGCTTTCCAGATTGTCCCTACAACCGGAACTCAAGGACCAGACGATTTCGGGATGAAGGCAAGATGGATTTTTCGTTCCTCAAGGGAAAGAACGCCTCCCGCTAGTTGAGCGGTCACTATAACGATTCTGTGAATTAATGAGGTGGTCGACGGTTTTGGCAGGGCCTCTGCCTCGCGGCCTTCGTCCTGAGAATGCCTTTTCCTTCTCTTTTTTTTTAAGAGATTTCGCTCAGGCCTGAGTTGCCCCTCCCCCCCCCCTCTTTTGGCTAGTTAAGATCCCGAAGCCTGCGCCGGCCGTCGTTGCGCTTAGAAATCTCCTCTCCTCCGATACTTTTCCTTCCTTGGAGACGTGCGAATAGGAACATCTCGCATTCTCCCCACTGCTTGAGATCGCCGATGGACCCCGACCCTGGGGGAAAGACGAACTGTCCTCTGTGATTTCTCCGAGGAAGACCCCCCCCCCTCTTTTTCCGAAGTCGGCAAGACTCATCTCCCTCTTCGAGAATGAATTCGTTCCGCTCGCTCTCAACTGTGGGGTTACGATACGTGTTGCTGATCCTTTCAGAGCGCAAGTTGACCACCCTTACATAGGATTCTCAATACTTCCCTATCCATTGCACCATGTCAGAGTATAGAACATCCCGCGCCCGAAGCTCCCCAACCTCCTCCGTAGAAGTCCCTACCAAACGTGCTCGCAAGCTGAATTCTCCCGAGATTCCCACATATCGTGCCATTTTTTCCCATCGTGGCCGCCATTATACTTGTGTTTCAGTGGGAAAGTCAATAATGCTCCTGGCTGGCGCGTCTTTCCCTTGGGGATTTACCTTTTCTCTGTCCCCTTTTTTGAGACCGCGATCCGCGACAGTGTTTCTTTGCTCACCCGAACGCCCGTGCTTTTTTTCCCTGCTTGTAGTCAATCCGGAGAGTAATGGGTTTGCAGAACGCCGCCAATTCCTTTTGTTGCGGGGTATCGCGTTAGTCCACCCCCTTGCGAGGTTCTTTAAATTCGGCCGGGCCCGACCAGATGCTCTGTCCCCTCCTTGCTTGCGCCCACGGATAGTTTCATCCCCGACCTCAAGATTCTGGAGGCTATAGGATCCTCTTTCTCTTTTATCATTGGAGAGAGATCGACTCTCCCCTTTCATTTTTTGTTTGAAAGAGGGGAGTCGACGACTTTTTCTGGTCCCTCCCCCAAGCGAATCATTACGAGCTTTCCCCTTCCATTGAACTCACTTTTAGCATTCGACAGGGACTTTCGGTCTTTTTTTTTCTTCCCCCACATTGTTAAGTCCTCATTGACCCTTCAGTCTCCTTTAGTTGGGGCGATGGGCAGCTCGCCACTTTTCTCTGGACCCAGCGTGAGGAGGACAGTTTTTCAACCTCGCCTTTACCATCGATACACACCACTCTGGAGCGCGCACTTTACCCGGTCGCCGAGCTTGGCGAACACATCGAGAAACTCGTCCTACCTCTCCTTTTCTTCCGTGCGGAATTGGGCCATGAATATTCTCCCATCTCTCATATGTAGCGGTGGTTGTCTAGGGGACCCCCTTCCCCCGACGTCCGATTGCTTTCGTTGTGACGTGAGTTTACAAATAATTAATTTTTCTGGCCTCGAACAGGGTTCCTTAATGTAGTTTCAATGCAGACGCACTTCTATCTTCCTATTTATTGCGTTGATGCTTCGCTTCTCACTTTTAAGGGACCTCAACCACGTACCTGTCGGACCCACGTCCCACAGTTCTGCAGCAGAGGCTGTCAAGGCTTTCTGGCTCCTCGAAGAATTTGTCGGGCCCATTGCGAACTTGTTCGGTCTTTTTCTGCCGACGATTCTCTTGCCGGCTCTCCACCAACACCTCTAGGAATTTTACATTTCCGAGCGGCTAATGTCAGAGCCCGCTTCGACACTTTTCCCTTGATGTCCATCGAGAACTGTTAATGCTTCCTGTCTCTCCAGAATGGTTCGGGCCGGCGCCTCCTGAGCATCTGACTAAGCCCTCGTCAGTTGTGATCACCCCGCCTGAGCGAGTCGGAGTTTGCCTCAGAGGATTCTGCAGTTTCCCTCTTTTCAATCCGCGAGGCAGTTTCTTCGCGACCCCGGTCGTACACTCCCCTTCTTAGAGACGTCGTAGAGGATCCCCCGCTGCGTGTGGGCGGATTTCTTCTTGGACATGGCGCCTTCCCCCCTTCTCCTCTAAAAACCATCAAGTTCTCTCCCTGGTCTGATTTGCCGCTCCCACGGTCCTCCCTGAGCGTCCTCTCTGAAAGGTATTGGGGTTTGACGCCGCGTGAGTATCCCGTACCAGATATAAAGCGCACTGTTTTCTCCAATCCCCACCCTCCCATTCTAACTTGACAACCGACCAATACAACTCCCATTGACGGTTCTCGATCCTATGGCGGCCTGTGGCTCGCCTAATCTTGGGTTAGTCTTTAAAATTCGAAGGTCAGCCTTGTCCCAGGTGGAAAAGATTCCACTTTTGTGAGCGTGCGGAGTATTCGAAGACGCTTGTCCCGCGTCTTCCAGCAGCCGTGACCTAGTATTTTCTCTCCCCCTCCTATCGAGGGATTGAGTACTCAATTTTACGCCCTTGAAAGTGCTCAGTCCCCGGCCCCCAGCCTCCGCTCTCGTGAATACTACTTTTCCGAAAAGGCGTCACGCGAGGCTTTCTTTCTTCAGACGATTACCTTCCCCCCCCCCACTTGGGCACGCATTTTTCTGCCGGAAGTTGTGTCGAATCCCGGACTTGCTCCTAATGTTTACTTGACTCCCCCCCTCTACCCCTCTCTCTTCAAGAGTAGGCTTACGAAAGAGGAGCTAATCGGGCATAGGCCCAGGGGCACCTTCTCTTTCCGGTTTTAGAGATGATGAAGTGTACTGATGACCTGTATTCCATTCAACCAAGGAGGGACCCGGTCATACCGGATTTAACCCCCCGGCGATAGTGTGAGGTAATGTACCAAGCACCCAGTTTGTTACGGCTCCTGACCACGTGGTCAATTATCATGACCCCCAAACCAGGGCAACACTGACGTTTTTACGTTTCCTTTCCTATCCGGAAAGCATAGCTTACGCGTACGCCGCACTAACTTTTGCCTTTCGTGGATATTTACCATCGGTTTCTATCTTTGCGAACCCCTTGCTCACTTTGACTTACGCTCTCGATGGGTGCAACGACGACGATTATTTCCTTTATATTTCTTTAATGCGCTTCGGTTCACTCCAACTCCCTCCCCGCACAACTAAAAGAATCAGCTTTGGGCCACCCCCCATTTGAGATCGGACCCGGGTTCTCCCTCAAACCCATCGCTAGGCGATTTCAGGATGAAGAACATAAGACCTCTGTAAATTTGGCTCGGTGTTAGGCGGTTGAGGCCTCGTAGGAGGCTCCCCAGTGCTAGTATGGACAGGTTACGTTGTCGGTTCTACTCACGCGGCCATCACCCCCTGATGTTCCTTCACTTCTGATAATGGGAACTTGATCTGTCCGTTTCTCGGCGTAATGTACCCCGAAGTTTGACTTGATTGGCTGATGCAAGCTCTTCGCGGGAGGCGCCGTTAGGTCACCTTTCTTCCCAAAAAACGTGGGTTGCCTTCTCCAACGAACGGGACCTTCCCGAAGAATTGAAGGTTACCCGAGTGCCTTTTTCACTCGATATGCCTCGAGGAGGGCTATCCCTTTTTTATGCCGCCGATCCACAGAGACCCTCTAGCTGCAGGGAGGGCCTTCACTCCCTTTTTAAGCTCCTGCCGATTTCGTTTTTTCCCCGGCCGAGATTTTGCGCGAGTCTCCCTTCCCTAAAGTCACTCGCTTTCCAGCAGTGAAAGATGCCCCCTTTTCGTCAACCCTATGGAAGAACTCCTGTATACCTTTGCCGAGAGGCAACGGCCCCGACCCTTTTTCTACGCAGGCAAGAGTCCTTCCCTGCCTATCCTAGCCTTGTCCCTTTTTCCAGAGTCCGACAAAGTTCGAAGTCCCCAAGTCGGCCCGACAATAGGCGGGTTCCCTTTTTGATAGGCCACGGTACCGTGGGTTTCACATCGTGTTTGGAAGATTGCCCAGTGATTCTCATTCGACCACATAACAGGATCACCGACGTTCTGTTCAGCTCACGGCCAACCTGTCGAGAAGAGGTAGACCTTCCATAAAGTTCCGGAACATTCTCTTCCTATCCACACCTTCCCTCCCCTTTTTATCTGTAGCCGCGATTAACCGAAGTATCTCAGGCCTCTTTCTCGATTGTGTGGTTGCAGCTGCGACGGACTTGGCGCAGTAAGTGGGGAGCGACCTTCATGGTAATTTTGCCCGAAGGCCCTTCCCCCTTCTTCTCCCCGCGAAATCTTGCCAGAACAATCCACATTTCCCAGACGCAGCTGCTGCTCGTCCCCTCACCGTTGCGAAGGTGCAGAACGAGCAAATTCCCCTTATCTTAGGGAGGTTCCCGTTTCGCCCCCCGGCAATGCACTAAGGTTCACCTTAGCGAATTGGAGGTGCGGCTAGTCCTCGTTCGACTGCCCTATGCACCGCGGTTACTTATATTCTCTTTCCCCCATCCTTTCTTCCTTTTCTCTCCGATCGTCTGAGCCCCTCGGGGGAGTACTTGACGAGGAGATTTAGACCCCCCATTCTCCTTTCTCCCGAGTCTGGACGCCGTCCATCTTAGAGAGTCCGCGAACGCGATCCACCCCCCTCCCCGAAACCCGGATTGCTGAGCTCTCCACCATCTATTGACATAATCGTGAAGCCGCGTTCGGTCTTGGATTGATAGTCAGAACTCCAAAACTGCGCGTGAGGAGGCTTTAGAGGCAGAAATGTTCCCCCCTTTTTACGATGGAGACCCCGGCGCCAGGACCCTCTTCGCTTGACGCATGGACCAACATCTTTTTGAAGCGTCCTCCTCATTGCCCACGGTGCCTCTGCGGGGCGCGATACCACTTCGAGCAGTCTGTCGCTGGGGGAGGCACTTAGCTGCCCTCGTCGGGGTACCCTTTTAGGGAGCTTCGGGCTTGGTCTCTGACCTTAAGTAAGCTGACGCTCACCGTTCCTCCTTGCAGTGTCTTATCAATCTTGATACATGTAAGTGCTAATGCGTTCATTCCCCCCCCCGCTGTAGCGTGGCACTTTCCTTCTTCAAGCGCTTTCATGTACTGCGTCCCCTTTCTGGAACCTTTCTCTTAGCCCTTTTTCTTCCCTGTGAAAATCTTGATAATCTGCACGTTCGTTTACTTCTCATAATCCTTTGGTCGGGCGTTGGCAGTCGAGAGACTCCTGAGTTCCCTTCCTCCGGTACTAGGACGATGACGGGCTTGTACGCTTTCCCAATAGAGAACGTAGACGTTTCTTTCGATCGTTAGATAGTCTCGCGAAATTGACCCCCCCGGCGCGTCGTGCGAGCGCGAACCTACGTAGTGGTGTCTCCTTCCTTTTTATGAGCTAAGCGCGCGGGAGGTCCCAAGCTCCAAGATACCGATCTCCCCAGTTCGAGCCCACGAGAAGAAGAGGAAAACACCCCGCAATTCTTCGGATAAGAATTGGGGGCTTAGATCCCCACCTCATGTGGTCTGACGTTCTTCCTTGACCCTCTGAAGTACGGACGCCTCAAGCGCGATCCGAAAGACATAATGCTCTTGTTTAGCGGTCGATTCCTGACTCCCCCCCGGCGCATCGCTCTACCGAAACAGGCTTCTGGTGATTCTCCACGGAGTTTCCCGAGACAGCCAGACTTTAGAAGCGCAACTGTCTTTTTATACATTTCCTTGCCTCCCCCCACCCCCCCCTCCCGACAAAGACCCCCCCAACCACTGAGGACGGTATGACGGTGGTTTTTCCGGCGGTACTCGCCTTGATCGCTCCTAGTTTTCCCCTTCTACAAGGAAGCGGACACAATGGGTTGCCCCATCTCCTTTAGGGTGAGATGTGTGCCCTTTATTGCCAAGGACGCCTCCCCTCTTCCCCAGTCCGTGATAAGATTTTTTTTCCCCTCCCCCTAATATTAAGAGGGAGGTCAGTACGCCTTGAGAAAAAGTGTAGCCCGTTCTTTTCCCCCGTAGTTAAATCTGAACGATAGTCTAGCGGGCCTTGCTTTTTGCGGCCGCCGGTAGTCCGCAGAGCTCTCTTCTGAGAAACCCCTTTAAGAGATTTTCTTTGCTCGCTTTGGCTTTTTTGTTAGTCCCTTTAGCTCAATTGAGTCCACCTGGGGTGATGAATTTACCGATCCGGACCAGACCTTTTTTTCCAGCGAGCTGGTGTGTTCTATGCAACATAGGCCACTTTTTATTTCTCCTCATTCTGTTTAGAGTCGATTTGTTGCCTGTTTGCATATTTGATTCCGTTTAATCACCCAGGCTTTTTCGAAGGTGCAGTAGGTGGGCACATTTTTCTCCTTGGGGCGCTTTTTCGTTAATTACCAGCCCCCTTTGGCCTCTTGAGCGCAAAGGGGCCGGCAAGGCGATCTCTACGACCCCAACCGGCCAAGGCCTTCTTCGAGTTCCCTTTTGTATTCACCATGTTCTCTCCAAGAACCTCCTTCCTTCAGGCCGGCAATGTCCTCGATTTTTTCCCTATTTCATCGAGCTTGCTGTTGCCCTTTACGTTCCTGCGAAAATCTAAATGGCGTAATGACCCTCCTGGTATTAGGCGGTTGGCCCCCCTCACGACCTTTCCTCCCCCCTTGCGATACGTAAGGGTCCATGTAATAGCCTCCCCCCCCCCAGAAACTCAGCCGCTTGGGCCACCTTCAGATTCCCCGGACCTTTTTTTGACCCTCGCGACTCATAGTTTCGGACGCACAATCCGCACCCCCCCATCTGATTCGAAGACCTTCCTTTGGCGGTGTATTCATCTTTCCCTTGTTAGGAGGCCTCGGGATAACAGGTGGCTTCTCAGGACCTTGTCTTTCCCCCGGCACGACTGAACCCTTCAGTCCGGGCCCACCTCCGGTTGCGCCGTGACGGCCACCACGGCCTCAGTCCCTGGATGGTTTTATTCGCTGAGCAGATCCCTTGGTTCTCACGACGTCGTCTCTTTTCCTAAAGTTTCGACCCTCTAGTGAGGAGGGTTACTTTTAAGGCACGATTGCGGCTCTCGAAGTAATTTGATGTTTCCCGGCGGGGATCCTCGCGTGCAGTTGGTCCCCCTCTTGGCCCCCCTTCCTTTTTTTATCTGGCCCCCTTTTCCCTCTCTTCGCTACTGGAGGAATAGATCAGTAAAAACTGACTTCTCGGCGTGGCGTTCATAGAGGAGGCCCCGGAGCGTGAGAGAACCCTCTCATGTCCCCGTAAGCGAGAGGTTATAAAGAGACACTCTTTCAACCGCACTCGTTTCAATGCTTGTCAGCCTTCTGATCGGGGACCTCTTTGTAGCGTATGAAAACGGACCCGCCCTGCTTTAGCCTCCTGCAAGACCTGCTTATAGATACGCCCCGCGGCCCCCCGTTTTAAAGCAGTTCGTCCGACACTCTTCGAGATTTACCTTGGTGTCTTGACAGCTCTGCTCTTCCTTCAACTGGGTTTAGCGACACTTTTTTATTTTTTTACGTTGGCTTCGACGTGAAGGTCCCAACCTTCCCATAGGAGAGTTTTAATATTGGCGCGCGTTATCAAGGCTCCCCGGAACCCCTTCGGTATTGTATCATCCCGCGCTCATCCTTCACAGGAACTGTTTTTCCTCATTTCTCGTGTAAATATCAAAACCCTCTTACTAACCCATTTCTAGCTGCGCCCCGCGCTGCCAAACCTGGGTTAATACGGCCCTTTCCTTTTGCCTGTTCATGTGGGTCCAGGGTGTAGCCTTCTGGATTTCCTGGTACTGGATTCCTTCTCCAGCTTCACGGTTTGGGACTCATGGCAGCGACGTCCTTTTACCTGAATCATCACGCTTATCCGCTCAATTGGCCCCCCCCGATGCTGACATCAACTACCCTCCCCCCCTTTGATCCGCTTCCTCTAATAGAAACCGCGGCGACTGGGTGTGCAGAAACGCCGCAATCCCCCTGTCTTCTCGATTTCTGCTCCCCGAGCTCAAGTTCAGTCATGTGACATCTCTTAGTTACGTTCTTCTTTTCCGGGCGGCGAACTCGTCCTCGCGAAAAGATGTCCCAGCTTTGGATATATCTTTTTCATCCTCCGTTTTTTTTTCTCTTGAGCAGACCCCTCTTTTTCGCTTTTCTGCTCCTGGGGTTCTTCTCTGCCATAGAAAGCTCGGGCACGATTTTTCCCGACGTTCGACATGACGGTCTTTCAGGCCGGTAAAGCGATCCCACCTTCCTTTTAGGAAAACCATTCGCAGCGGTCCTTGAATTTTTCCTCTGCTGGCATGAAGCGCCCCTTCTGGGTTCCAGAATAGCACATGATCTGCCGTGTAGAGGCAGGGACCGTTAGTTCCGAAATGACCATTCTCTCTGTGACTAGGTCTGCTCTTATCCCCTTCTTAGCATGCGCTGACGTTCGACCCCCTTTCCATACTCCCCCGCCTTCCCCCACATCTTCCTCCCCTCCTTTTGGCAATTTTTCGCACGCATAACATTTGAGCAGGGCATGGGGTTTGATAGGGGAACACTCGCGGATGGCCCTTTCTCCTTTGCGGGGATGTCGACATACTTAATAGCCTAGCCAGTTTCCTTCTCCTAAGCCTGTGCTCTCTAACCTCCCCCTTTCCTTGATATCTCTCTATTTACCTGGTTATCTGGGCGGCTGCGCTCGCCCACTACGGACATTCAAACACGCTTGTCGCGGAACCACGGGCTTGGGGATCGTAGAGAGATTATGTCTATCGAGAGTGTGCCGACCCCTATAGAAAACTTTGTCGTGCCTCGATGTTTTTTTTTTTTTTTCACACAATAATCGAATATTCGCTCAAGGCGGCCCCCATTTTAGTCCCCCGTGCCAGTCGCGCGGGATGTTCTCAAGTCTTCCCGTCATGACTTGAGAGTTCCATACCCTTTTTAGATCGAGAGTTTCGTACTTCTCTTCGCTCTCTATTCATTTGATCGGCCGGCGCGACTCTTTTTTGGAACGCGCCGAGCCGCTCGTTCCTATCTATTTTACTCCCTCTTTTTAGCGACTTTAGAGGAGTACGACCAGCTCGATAGCAGCCCCTGATCGTTCGTATCCTCAGAGAGCCATCTGAAAATGAGACCGCTTAACCCCGTCGGACACCGTCAAATTCGATACCGAACCCCTGTCTCTCTCGGTAGTTTAACCCGCTATCTCTTTGGAGGACGTTTACCCCCCCCCCTTCTTCTTTTTCTAAGTCAGGACGCTCCCCCTTTTTGATCATTCTTGACAAAATTTCCCTTCCCTGCGCGGGATGCTTTTGTGTGGGCTCCGCCCTCTGGAAACCCCAATGTAGACTCGCTGACTGGATTCTTTTTCTTCTTCTGCCGATTTTTACCAGTAAGGGACGCTTGCTTCCTCGCACCTGTTATCCATCAATGCTACCACAACCGCACACGACCCTTACCCCTCGGCCGGACCCTTTCTCTCCCGATGGAGGTTGGCTCTGCGGGCATACCTACCGATGGTCCGTTAGAAGATCGGCCCTTTACCGAGGTCAGCAGCGGCACAGTTGCCAAAGCGGTTCTTTTTGTGAGGACGAGGGCACCCCTTCCCCTTCTGATTCCAGATTCCAGTCCCATAGTTTTTTAACTACTACTCAGAGGTAACCCTTGAGCCAAGTGTCCCCCCAAGTCCCTAGGACCCCGTCTCCCCTAAATCCACGCCGACGGCCACCCCTTATTGTTTCTCCCTTCGTCCGCGCTTTTCCTTCTTTTGATACGATACGCCTACACACCAGTAGCCTTCTAGGTCCTTGGCCGGGTGTTTTCGCTGTACCGCTCATTGAGACGAGCCACTTTGAGAATTACGTACTCAAGCCCTGTGAAAAAGAAATTCGGTTTCTAATGGGTGGCTTAAGGGACAGTTCCCACGA
>Ga0179593_1608185_pt1 | contig 17652 bp, 23 predicted proteins | sample CZODoug2_1_08_16_FD_185931 | JGI IMG/M metagenome (GOLD analysis project Ga0179593, IMG submission 185931) | Vadose zone soil fungal communities from Angelo Coast Range Reserve, California, USA - CZODoug2_1_08_16fungal (PacBio error correction) | ecosystem: Environmental > Terrestrial > Soil >... | reverse complement strand
CCCGAGTTTTGTTTCAGAGGTTCACAAGCACGTCTGTAGCCCTCTTTCCTCAGCTCTGGTAACAAACACTTCCTGAGAGTGTCCCCCCCCCTTCCCCCCCCAAATCCTTTCCCGGCCCCAACCCCCTTTTTCGGCGTACCCGTCAACTTCCCTTGAAGTCTGGCCGGAAAAGAGAGTCCAATGCCTCTCCACCCTCCTCCCCCCACTACGTTAAGTTTCCCTTCTTTGCCACAGCCTAGACTTCAAGGACCTCTCTGCTTTCAAATCAAACTTTAAAGAAACAAAGTGGTCCTCCCGTTCCTCCTTTCCCCTGCTTCCCCCGAGCCATCCTTCAAATTTCCATAATTCCTGTTTCCTGAGTTATTGCACGTCTTACGAAACGCGAGTGTTGGTCTCTCCTCTTCACTTGTCCTACTTTCTCCTTAGATATGGACCTTCCTTTCTCCCCCCCTCATTGTTTATTGGGGAACTTGTTAAATTAGTTGAAGGAATCAACTCCTTCCCTTTTTTAGGTTTTTCGGTCACTACACTCTTTCTCCTCTGAGTTTACTTCCGCTCAGGCTTAGTCCCTAATTTTTTTTTGGAAGATTCGAATCAGAGAAGAGCAAAGTTGGTCCTGGAATACCTCTTCCCCTCTGCCTTTTCCCCCCTGGATAATCGTAACACTTTGATCTATCCTCCAGTGGTGGTGGTTGAGTCGCTCACTCTCGATGACTTTTCCCCCCCTTTATTTGTCTCCTACTACTAGATCCCAGATACTTTTCGGCTGGCTACTCCTCTCAATACGAAAAATAACCCTCCTCTGGTCCCGCTCCTGGAAGAATCTGCGACCCCCAAAGTGGTAAATAAGGCGGGATGTTCATTTTTTTTTCCCCCTGATGAAATGGATTCTTGTTCGGCTTTATTAAGATCAGGTACGGCTTCCCCTCGCGTACTCTTAGTTAAGGACTAATTTGTCCGGTCATGGTCTTCCCCCGTGCTATGTACGGTGAGTGGAGAGACCATCCCGAGATCCTTCTTCCCCTTTCCAGGAAACTCCCTTTCGGCTTTGAGCACCTCAGATTTTTTCTTAACCAGTTCTTTTGGAAATTTTTTCCTTTCTGTTGCCCCTTCTTTAAACAGCCTTCGGTTAAGGGGATGCGTCTTTAGTTTCGTTCCGGGTTCCTTTCTCAGGCCTCCTTCCCCTTGGTTCCTTGTACTCCCCTTTCAGGATTTATTCAGTTCAGAGTTTTTCTTCGAGAACCCCTTTTTTTGGAATATACCCCCCCGCCATTTTTTCCCTTACCTTAGTGAAAGATTCTTGAGGAGGATCCTTTACGTTTCTCCTTTCTTGCAAACTTTTATGCCTTCTTTCTCCAACTTTCTCTTCCCTTCAGTATCGGGATTTTTATGGAATTCCGCGGCCTTATTGCACCTTTTTCAATTGTCGCATCCCTATTCCTCGCTGGTCGATCCGAATTAAGAGTACCCCGTCTGTTTTCATGTTCCGAGCGGACTCTCGCGCCCATAGGGAAAAGCCCCTTCTTAGGATAAATATTCCATCCTTTCCGCTCTCCTTCCCCGGAAGGTCCTTATACTTTCCTTCTCTTTCGTCCTCAAGCCTTTTAAATGGACTCCTCGCCCCATGAGCTCGGCCCTTTTGAGATAAACCCCCTCCTGAGGACCTATCTTCGAAGGTTTCCCTCTCAGAAATTCCCCTCTCCCTGGTAGAGCTCCTACCATGAACATTCTTAGATAAGTGACTTTCTTACCGATTCTTTTTCTTTGATTTCACACCCCCCGGCTTTCTGAAGAAGATGTCTTAACGACACATTCATCAAGTTGATATCTTCAGGCCTTTTGGGATTCGACTCCTTTCCCCCAATTTACCCCCAGCGCGGCTCCCCTAAATTAATGGTCATGCCCTCGGACAGCGGAATGGGTGTACAAGCCTTTTTGCCTCAACTTTCGCTCCCTCCTCCCGTCAACGCCCTTTCTCGTCCTTAACCGCCTTTGTGGTTTGCATTTCGTGGTCGATCTCCATGGAAGTTATTGTTTTCCTTTTTTCCCCTGTGCTGACGCACTCCGTTTCCGATCCCTCTTTCTCCGTGGACCAGTATCCTTGGATGCTGGGGGTCGTTTGACCCAGACGAGCTGCGAATCGCTATTTGTTCCCCCCCATCCTGTCGTTTTTTGCCCCTTCGAAAACATTTTAGGTTGCTCCTCTCTCATGAGTGAGATGTTTGTAAACTAGACAGTTGCTTATCCCCCTGGCGCTTTTCAGACTTCCTCCCTTCTTTTCGTACGTTTTTCGGAATTCCAGCCCTTTCTTTCTACCCCCATTTCGTGCTCGCGCAGTCGTTCTTTTTAGTGATCGTGTAGTGGTGTGGGGTGTGTTCAACCTCTTTCCCTGAAACGGTTCCCTTTACTCAAAACCCCTCCCCTTCTAGGTTTCGAGCCTTTTCTCCTCAGAATGTGCGTGACACTTTCATGGTAGAAGGAGACTGGCAGTCTCGCTTGAGCAACTCTTGCTTCTTCCCCCCTCTTAGGCACCTGCATTGCCCTCTTTTCCTATGACTCTCCTCACCTTGTTCCTATCCGAAACGGCTTTGAGATAAGATTCAGCGCTTCGTCCCCTCTTGTAGCGCGGCATTTCGCGATCGTGTTTTTCCGCAAGCTCTTTTTTTCCCGTTTGGCGGGTCCCCGTCTTCCTCCTCCTCCTTTGTTTTTTTCTCACGAAGGACCGCAACTTTCCCCCTGAAGCAAAGGAAAATTCTTTCCCCCCCCCTGCCTTATCCTCTCCCCCTCCCCTCAGGCTCACAGCCTTTACTTTTGCTTTTCAATTCTGCACTTGGATATCAAGGTTCCCCCTTTTAGGATGCGCTCGCGCTTCATCGAAATTCCCCTAGCCTCTATCCCTCTGGCTTTTACGACTTACGATTTTCGCTCTTTGAACCTTGGCCGTTCTTCTGTCGGTTAGCGGGAATAAGGCTCGACCTATCATGATTTTCTCTTTGTGGTGTTTCCTAAAGTTCCCTCCACGTTTTTTCCCCCCCAAGAGCCACACCCCATAAACGATCTAAACCATTTTCGGACTGCGCGAGCTCCCGACCTCTTCCTTCCCCCCCTCGACCCGTTCTCCTTTATCCCTCTCCCTCTCTCCTTTCTTTGTAAGTGATATTTTTTCCCTAATTCTTCCCAGATTGTCCCCCGGACTAGAAGCAACGCTAGTAAGAGCCGTTTCCTCTGGCATGCCCCAAAATTCCCCCTTCTACGTTGTTTTCACTCTCCCCTCTCATCTCCTTTACTTCAATTTCTCTTTCCATGCAGGAATGGATGGGTAGTGATACTTTCCCCCTAGTTACGCTCCCTACTCCCTGTAATTGTTTTCTCCTTTTCCCCTTTACACATATTGTAGCGACCACTTCTCTGTCAAACCTCATCGGCCCTCCCCGTGGAAGATAAGAGAGGGTCTTTTTTGCCCCCCCTCCAATAGTTGCCTTTTCTTTGTCATTCCGCCACCCCCTGCTTGGACCTTTCTTTCACAGCAAGCCATCCGTTGATGCTCTTTCTTTAGGAACATGAGGTGTTCTACAGAACACGACCTTTCTTCTGCCCCTTTCCCTTCTCCCTCCTTTTCGTGCATTCAAGCGGCTCCCTTTCCTTGCTCGTTTTTTGCACCATCTCCCCCCTAGATCCCTTAAACGTCTCCCTTCCTCATTGGGTTCCACTGCTATATCTTCCCCTCCTGAGCAGGTACGGACTTGTAAGTAAGGAAGTTCCGATAGTTGCCGACTCTTTTGGGATAGGGGCCACCTGTTTTACCGCACCCGTTATTCCGGTTTACTCAGTACCTCCCGTTTGCCTTTTATGGATTCGAAGTCTACTTGCCTGCAATGGCCCAGAGGAAGGAATGGTGTCCTTTCATTTACCGGTTTTCTTCTTTTTTACCCGTTCCCGCGACCTTCCTCTGTCTCGCCGCGGCTTCGCCAAATCGACCTTCCCCCTATGGAACGGCTGCTCGACCCATTTAAATTGAATTTTCCTCCAAATCCCCCGACCTTTCCTTCAATGCGATACGCATTACTTCTGCCGGGATCGTGCATCCGTCGCGAGAATACCAAAGTCATTCCCCTCTCAGCTTTGCCTCGCTCCTCACCAAAAGGGTACGGACCGAGTTTCTATCCATTCCCCCCCCACCCCCCCCCCCCCCAGGCCCCCACCCCACCACCTGGAATGTGCTCAACCCTCAGAAACGCCCTCACAAGCTTGGGTATTCCATGAACTTCTCGGAGAGTTTCCCCCCCCCCCCCCCATGCCGCGACTAACCCTGCAATCCCCCTCCTCCTCCTTCTCAGTGAGAAAGAAGTGCTCCGCGATAACAAATTTCCATCCCAAATCAAATATCTCTCCCCCCCCCGTGATCAGCCTCCTTACCGCATCTCGACCTCCCCTCCGTTTCTTTTTTTCCACTCGACCTGTTGACCACTCTCCGGCCATCAGGTCTTTATAGAGTTATGCACGTTTCCCGCTGTGTGTCCTTAGCCGCCGATAATCTTCTCGACACCACCTTTCCTGGCATTCGCAATTCCCCAATATTGGCGGCATCCCCCTCGTATTGAAAATTAGTTCTCGCTAGTCTTCGCCTTGATTTTCCCTTCCCCCCAGTTCTGCTGCAGCTTCTTTTTTCGAGTTTTCTCGAGAGAAGACGCCCCCACCAGCTATCGCAGGTAGGACTTTTTCTTAAAGATTAGGAACATCCCTTCTTTTCAATCTCTTTTTGTTTTTTTTCGTGATCCCCCTAATAATAAGTTGTTTCGTTGATTCTTTCTACCCGACTTTCCACTGTCTTTCCTTCTTTCTGTATTCCCTTTCCGATTTTCTCTCCCCCTGACTGATTGAGTGGCTTTCCCTTCTCATCCATTAGAAAGCAGACCGCACCCCCATGGACCAAGGGTTCTCTACTCCCGATCGACAAACTCCTTCCCCAATTGTTCCCCCCCCCTGCTTTCTTCCTCCTCCTTTGTTTCTCCTTCTGAATTCGGTATCTTCCCTTTGATGTCGACGGCATGGTCAGAGTATCTAGACTGACCCCGTAGACCCGTCGCTCCCATGATTGAACGGTTTATCCTTGTTGCCAACCACCTCCTCTATTGAATGGAGTCATGCTTGTGCGTGGCGGGAGACGCTCCCCTTCGGATTATAGGTTAGATTCTTTTACGCCCCTCTTGTGAGAATTTTTATTTCTTCCCCCCTAGCTTCCTTTTTGTGGGATCTCTTCACTTTATTTCAAACTTCCCTTCGTGATGAGGAGTGGGATTATACGTTCGTGTCCTCCTCTATTTCCCGTTCGACCCTTTGTCCTCTCATCAGGGTGTTTTACTGTCTGCGTTGGCTGCCGTGGAGTGTTCGGTTTATCCAACCCTTTTTTGGGTTTTCTCTAAACATCCCCCGGTTGTCCGATCTCTTCTTCGGATTTTTTCCGGGATTTACTTCCCAGACTTCCCGCGTCTCTCGCGCCCCCCCTCGTTCCCTCTGAAAACTGTCTGGAGAGTCCCTTTTCCGCCCATGAACTTAACGCCCTATTTTCAGATGGTTCTTTTCCGAGCATGACTTCCCTATCCGCCGGTTCCTTCCCGATCGGAGCAGCGCCCCCCTCTTTTACCTCCACGCTCGTTCACTTCTTTGACCCCAGACCCTCGCCCTCAGGATACCAGCCATTGCAGGCTCACATCCTTGAGACGCCTTCTCATAGATGCGCCGCTTCTTCTCATCCCCCCTTCCGATCCCCTTTGGCTGACAGCGGTATGCGCGCCTGGAATGAACCCGTCCGGCCGGTGCTCCCTTAATTCGACCCCTGGTTTCTTTCCTTCTTGTCCTGTATTTCCTTTTCTCGTTGGTCTGGGCAGAAACCCGTCGGCCGCCCCCGGTGTCTGTTTGACTCCTCTTCACATCTCTCAGGCCTCTCCCCGTTTTTAGTTTTCTCAGCCTCATTTCCTCCCTATTATACATCGCAGCTGCCCGGACCTTCTCTCCTCGACCCATTTGTCCCATTTTCATGGAAGACATTGCCTCCTCTTTTTCCTCCTCCGCCTCGCTTTTTCCACGTATTTCACCTCTCTTGGCATCAAGCCCCTGCTTCGCTTCGCTCTCCCATTCTATTTAGGATCGTTCCCCTTCTCATGTAGGTAACTCTTCCACACAGGAGCTTCATTTTGAAAGGCGACCCATTGGCTTCTTGTGAATCCCAGTGCCCGAGTCGCTCTTGTCCTCAATTCTTTCCTTCCCAGATCCTTTTTTCCTGTGACGGCCCAATCAGCGGTAAAAACACGTTTTTGGCCTCTCGCATTTTTTTGCCCCAATTTCTCCCCATCTGGTGTTATAATCCTTTCAGAGTTTTGAGCGGTCATCTCGCTCCATTCCCCTTTTTTTGCGATTCGACTAACATAGGAGAGGAGACTCCAAGCGCGCCCTTACCTAGAAGATCTTTCTTCGTTTAGTCCCGTTGCCCTCCTTTTGCCATTTCTTCTCTTTTTCACACCATTCACCCCTTCCGCTGAGCGACTCTTTTTTATAGAGCAGATGTCTTCAGGCCCTGCTGTCCTTTCCTTGTCGGCAGGCTCTTTCTCCCCAGTCTTCGATATTGTTTCCAATTATTAGTGCCGCTCCCATAGGCTTCTTCATTTTTAGAGGACGGCCCCCAACCGGCATCTTTCTTTCTCTAAACGCTCCGATAAGACCGCCTCCTTTTCCCTCTGTCACGAAAATTGTCCTTTTGGAATCACAATGACCCCTTGGTGCTTGAGGAGTCGCCGGATGCCATTACCACGCAGAATTCCTTTGGCTATATCCGTCCGATAACCGCTCCCCCTTTGTGTTCCTTTGCCCCTCCCCCCTCCTTTTTCTCAACATGCATCACTCTTCGAGCTGGAGATTTCGCTCCGTCTCTACCACCCCCTTCGTTCCTCCTTTTGTGAAGCCGCCCTCGATCTCGCTGACACGTGCATTGCGCGACGTTTCGGGTTCGTTTCCAACCCCACCTCGCGCGTTTTCGAACCCTCCTTCTTAAGTCCCTGTCTGGTCTCCTCATCGGTAAGCACCATCTCCGTCGCGATACTGCCAGTCTTATGGGCATGTTCGAAAAGTCGGTTATGGCCTACTCATACATAGAGCTGCCTTTTCTCAGGGTTCTTTCCAACAAAGCCGTTTCTTTCTAATGCTCCCACAAACTAGCCTCTCCCCCTCATCGTCTCGGACTTGCTCTCCTAAACGGGCGACGAACCTCTTTCATCCTCCCCAGACGGTTTATGGCTACCCCTACCTCTATTTAGTGGAACCCTCAGTGCCAGTGATAACATTTCCCAAGGAATAGCAGATCCCAGAGTCTCGTCTCCTTCCAGTTAGCTCCAAAATTCCTGGTGGCTCCTTTTCTTAGTTCTCTCCTTATTGTCTTCCACAGCGAGTCTCTTCTTCAATGGGAGGTCCCCCGCCTGTAACAAATGGGTCTGCTATCCCCCCCGATTTCGTGAAAGGTCATTTGGAACTTTCTTTCATCCTACCACTTAATTCACCCCACCCTATCTCTCGTACATGTGGAGGTATAAGGAGCGCTTCCCCTTTTTCCCTCCGTTTCTTTTCGAGCCCTTACCTCTTTCTATTCTCTTCTTTAAAAGGCTTAGTGAGCCACCCCTAAGTTGGTTCCCCCAATCCATTAAGTCCGTTCTTTATACTGTTGGTTTAGGTCACTCTTCTTTTCGACTCCCCCTTGGACCCTGGGAGGCCAGCGCCTCCGCTGAAAATTTATTTCTTTGTCCTTCAAATTCTCCCTTCCCCCCTCCTTTGATTTCCAGTCCCCCTTGCTAACCTTATTTTTCACCACCAATCACGGAGCTGCCATTTAAAGGAGTAAAGCGTATTAGAACCTCTCATATTTGGGCATCGATTCCGCCTTTTTCGCACATCTGGTTCTCCTCGAGATATTCAGTTTACAGACGCATTATTTAGACGCGTCTTCCTCCCCTTCCAGGTTTTAAGTTTAGTTTCTTCTGGCCTTCCCCCCCGTCTTAGGACCCCCTCCCCCCTCCCCGAAGAGCTTGCTTTTTCTGACAAGGCGCGATTCGACTGGCAGAACCGCCTTCGTAAAGATTCCAAATTCCTCCTGGCCTTGCTGTACTTGTCAAATCGACTCTGCTCCATCCGATACGTTCCAGGTTCCGAGTTGGCGCCGGCCTCGCTTTTCTCCCAAACGGATCTTTTCTCCTTTTGCGCCCGCGTTTCCCTTCTCCTCCTTTCTTCAAAAAACGGTTACTGCGAGTTGTCTTCATGAAAATCCCCCTGGGCCTGTTTCCTGAACTTCCCCTTCCCACCACACCGTCCCCCCTTTGTTATTGAATTCCTTTCTTCGGAGAGTCCCCCCCCTTTCAGAATACACGCCTCTCAAGTTGCTCAATTCTCCGTCCAGAAGACCCATTCCCGAATCTCCTCCCCCCCCCATCACCCCCCGTCCATTTGTCCTCCGCTGCCTCCCACCGATATAAACGGAGACTTCCCTAAGAGCGTCTCCCCGACACCCATTCCCCCCATCACTTTTGACCCTATTTCCACGACCCTTTTTTTTCTGAGAGGAAACTGTCGTGGTGACCGGATCGTATTATCAACAGCAGAAGTCGAAACCCTTTTCATGTCGGTCTTTTTCCCCCTTCTAACCCTGCAATCCCTCCTTTTAGTTCGTCTTCGGGCCGCGGGGAAATCTCCAAGAGCGCTTAGGAGGAGATTCTTTTTCTCGCTCTCGCCATCTTCGCGCCCCTTTCTTTATTCCCTGGAAAGGCATTATGAATACACCCATAATCGATGGATTTCTCTAGAGAGTGATCTCCTAATCTTGTGTCCGAGTCCTCCCGATTTCTATTCCTGACTCCCCTCTTTCCACTCTCCCGAGATAAAGTCCGACCCTGATACGAGTGGACGTGCTGCGAGCCCCCCCCCAGAACTCGGTTCTCTTTTTTGTGTTTTGGTTGCCCTTTGTACCTTACAATCCATTTTCCCAGCCTTTATGATGCCGGAAAACTAAATCAGCAGGATGAAATTTCTAACTCTTCATGGATTAAGGTTTTCCTGATCGGAGCATTAACCCCCCGTTCAGTTTTTTTCTTTCTCAGAGCTACGCCGCGTCCTTTCTTTTTCCTGCCCGTCCATTGCTGGTGCTTTTGCGTGCTTGTCCGGGTGTATTCTGCCGGGAGCCGTTTGTCTTTTTTTCTTCTTATAGTGTTTGGAAACCCTTCCCTAGCCCCTTTATTTTTCTTCCTTCATGAGCACCACCGGGGCTCTTTGCTTATTTTTTAAATTGTTTTAGACGCAAATTTATTACATGTCGTTTGTCGCCTCCTTCGAGGAGTTGCTTCTTCCTCTTTGCAGGGCCTGCCGCTTTTCCGGCTCCTTTAATTTGCACGGTTTGAATTGTACGCAGTTTTTGATTACCGTGGCCTTTTTCCCCTGGCTAAAATCCCTTTTGAGTTTATTTTTCCTTCCTATTCCCCCCCAATTACGTACCATTGTGACCATGCGAGGGGTAGTCTTGGCTTGACGATCCTAAATCCTTTCCCCTTTTTTTATAGCCTAGCCCGATAGCGTCACTCGGGAGAGCGAGTCTCTAGTTCTTTTCGGCAGGCTTCTTTGATTTGTCAGATCCCTCTGGTGTAATGTCCTCCTCCTGAAATTATCTCTGAATTGGAATTCGGGTCCTTCCAGTTGTGAATCCTTTGCCTGGCAGCCCCTCTTTCCCCCAGGCGCGTAAATTCCCCCGGAGAAAATGGCCCGGATAAGGTATCCTAGATTTTGAGACTCGGCCTCCTTTTTTTCATGACGTACTTTTTCACCCCCGTACTTCGCCCGGTCTAAAATCCAGCCCTTTAGACCCGGGTTGCGCCACTGAATGATCCCCGTCATTAATCACACTCCGAATACTTTGCATTCTGCTCGCTGGTTCCTTTTTTTAGAGGCTTTTGCTGGCGGGCTCCTTCGGAAACAAGCGCCATCTGTTTTGATTGAGCACTTTCTCTCTCCGTCTACATTTCCCCCCCCTGGAGTTCCGACCCCTCTCATTTCATCACCAACCTATATTAACATTAGACGAGCCTTATTCCAGATTGTTTGCCCCTAAGTTTTCATGAAGAACTGGCCCCGCCAGCGTACTCTTTTTCCCCCAACGCTCCCCTTCATTTTTTCCACCCGGCCCTGTTCTCCTGTTCCTCTCGACGCAATCCCATCCGATTAGTAGTGTCCCCTTGGAAAGTTAAGCTGCCACCGTTTTATTTGGAGTCATGAGTATACCTAGAACACGACGTGTTCCCCTCATAGTTGTTACGTCTTTTTACCTTCCTGCCGTATTCTGTTTCATGCCCAGAGGTATTTAGACTCGCGCTCATTGTTGGTGACTTTCTTCATTGTGTGATACCCCTCCCCTTCTCAACACTTTGAGGTTTCAGATTTCCCTGGCTTGCTTGCGGGACGTACTTTCTCCCCGTGTCTCTCATTTCTCACACATCGATTCCTCATGTCAGGTCTACTTCCTTTCCCACCTGATTGGTAGCCACGTTTGGCTTGGCCCCGGATGGTTCGGAGGAAAGAGACTCTTGGACAAGAACTTCAGCACGGTTGAAGGACACCACCCCTTTTTTCTCTTCTCGCCGTGGCTCTGTTATCGTTTTTCTCGCATGACCAACCCCTCTGTTGAGCGGCCACGCGCCATTTCTATTAACCTGTTTTCTCACCCTTAGGACGCACTTTTTTAGTTTTAGTTGCGCGTAATACGCAACCGATAAAGTAAACCCCTTAACCTGTTCTTTTTGTACTCCCCCCCACTAGATCCGCTTGTAGCGCTCCTATCTGATGTTTAGTCGACTCCGGTATTAAGCGGGTGAGCCTTCTTTCTCTTACCCGTCATTTACTTTCACCCCCTGGGCAATCTTTTTGCGCGATGAATTTCTCTTATTCTCCTGTATTCTATAAATAGGCTATGTTCATTAGTTAGCCCCCTGAGGATGGAGATGACAGCTTCCCAATGGGGCGACGCGTCGCCCGCTTTGCGCTCCTGCGCTGAGACAGTCTTTTTGCCGCACCTCCCGGTGTGTCTTATAATTCACTGGTGATAGCTGACCGGCCGCTTTCCCCGTTCCACCGGTTGTGAGGAGAGATCGGGCTTGCGCTCCTCGTCACCGAAATCGTTTGAGTGTTTTTCTCCCCCCCGTTGTCTTTTCTTCTTTCCCCTTTTTGAGACTCTCATTCTATGTGATCCGGACAAGACCGCTAAAGTATACGGCTTTCTCGTAAAAGTGAGATCTAGCTTTTGATTTTTTCGTGCAATCAGCTCACGGATCCTTGCCTTTTCCCTTCTTTTTTTTGATTGAATTTTTATTTTCCCTTTTTTTTCAGTTCTTTTCCTCCCACGGCCGCTTGCCCGCGCTCTCTCCGGGACCCCTTCCTATTATCAATTCTCGCAACACCCTTACGCGCGCGTATAAGCGTGACAGTAGGCCCCACGATTCCATATTGACACGCACTCTCCCTCCATACCCACTTTTTAATGTGAAGCATTCTGACCTTCTCTTACTGTTTTGTCGCCTACTCTCGGCCCTCTATAGTGTAAGCACTTTCTCCACCTTCCTGTTCCCTATCCGGCCGTTTGCTTTCGTATACTCGATGGTGTCCCTCCCCCCCAGATATACGTCGGTCAACTCAGAGCCCTATATGTGTCGTATGGGTTCTGGTCTATTGGTCATACGACCCCCTCTCCCCACTCTCCTCCTGCACGTCCTCTGTACCCTCCCTCTGGAGCGACGAGTGGCCCCCCTGATCCTTCTATGTCGCCCACCGTCTGTCCTCCGCGCACGGACACATTGGAATCTGACGCGCCTGCATCCCCCCCCCAGCCTTCTGCGAGCCTCTCCTACATGATCTCACGCCACATTCCCCCCCGCGTCGCGTCCTGTCCACTGGTGACTGCCCTTTAGGAATCCTGCGTCTCCGCCACAACTGCCTGGAGTTTCGTCTATTGGTCAAAACCAATTCACCCTGCCCATGACATACTAATCCTCCACGCTGTTCAACCTTTTTCCCGATACATCATGACCATGTCTGTCCTATTCGAGACGTGTGCCTTTCTCTTGTTCACTTACATCCACGGTGCGCCCTCCAATGGGTCTGGCACAGCTTCAATGCTCGCCCTTCCTTTTGCTACGTTTCGACCTGAACCCCCTCTGCTGAATTTCAAGTGACTAAAACGAAAGTTTTTTTCCCCTTAATCGGCGAGACTAGCGGCAGCTTCCATTGACCACGCTCAACCCCTAAAAGTGAGACCCTAGACTTTGACCTCCGTGAAGCCACACTTCCAATCCTTCATTGGACATTGCCCGATGACCGCGGTTTTTCATGCGACAGCGTTGTCAGTGTTTGTTTTTACCCCACATCTCGTCGGTTCAGTGTTCGTCTGCCTTTTCCTTTCCAGAGCAACACCCATTGAAGCGTTTCTTTGGACCTTGCTCTGCTTATCCGCCGGATAGCCTTTTTGTGATTATGTCGGTCGTATAATTGGTCCCTACCAGAGCGTGTCTTCAGATTTTGTCGCTGCGAGACTGCGTTTCCCCTTAGGGCAAGACTCATTAGCCTTGCATCGTCGTGCGCCCCAGGGCTCCAGACGCCGTCCTCTTTCCCTCGTTTTAGTGTCAATTTACATGGCCCGCCAGGCCCAAGCCTTCCTACCGGAAGGCACCTTCCCCCCGCCCCCTTCTCCTTCCATCGGCCTTGTCTTCTGCCCCTCTCGAAGGTATTCCGGAATGGTTATCACTTCAGTCGAAAACGGCTGATGTCGTTCGCGAGACCGCCTATCTCAGCTATTAGCAGGAGTCCTCTGGACAGGCGAAGGACTTCGCCTGCAATGGCCTGTTCTCCTTTAAGGAATGCGTACCAGTTCTACAATGCTTGGTAGCTGAACTGGCAGGTCACTTTCCCCTCTTTGTCCGATTCCCCATTAGAACTCATGAATCCGGCACTTTCGCTACAATCCTCTGACACACCTCCTTCCCCCCTCTACGTTCCTGAGGTACTTTTGGAGAGAGCTCTCTAGAAAACGGAAGTCTTAGCCGTCCGCACTCAGCCCGTTCCTTTTTTCCTAGGACCTCTACCTTCCCCCCCCAATGTGAATGTGCTCCCCGGCAGACAAGCTTCCCCAAAACGCCGGAGTACAAACCCCCCAACCCCATGGCCCCTTTTCAAATGAAATTCTTTTTCCGCGTATCTCCGCAACAATCACGATCGGCCATTCCCCCACCACGGAGTCGAAGGGTCACCGCCAGCCTCTGCCTGAGTTTTTCCCCCAAAAATAGCCCCCCTTGGTCTCCTCCCTCCGTCTCCTCACCGCATATACCTTTAAGACGCTGACGAGCCTTCAGAAAAGAACCGGCCTCAACGATCATGTTTGTTATTGCCCTTTCCGCGGCGTTCTTTCGAATTCCCCTTTTATTTCTACTCTGACCGCCGCCGTCCTTCACAAATGAATAAATCTCTTAGATTAATCATGCCTCTTTTCGAATACCCTTGAACCCACTTATTCAAGCACTTCCGGAGGGCCCTCTTCCCACCGAGCGACCGTCGGGGTTGGATGATTTTGGCGTTTTGCGAGAGCAGCTAACGCGATAGATCTTGGATTTCCCCCGCTGTATCCCCCTTAATACACCTTATCATCGCCCCTCCTTGATATCTTCCCTCCTCCTACGTTGTTTTTTTTTCTGAGAGTAAAGCCGGCGTTTCCTCGATTTATTCCTAAGTCTCCTTCTTGACCGCCCCTTTTGGATGCTATCGCTGCGAACTCCTTTAGACCAACCGACAGGGCGAGAGGTTTCTCACTCTTCCTCCCTGTTCAATACGTCGGCGGCAAAGAAATTTTCTCTTTTAAATGCGAATGCCTTGATTCCGGTGTTCGAAGGAGGGGTACGAGTCATATTTCTTCCCTGTAGCAGTACCCCCCTAAGCGGTCGTCATGCCTATAAACTCGAGCTCCGTTCCCCGCGTCGGAACCGTGCTTTTTTCCCTCTCGGCCTCTTCTTTCCTCCGTCTTGGTGAAAGGAAACGCTTCTGAGCCACTTGTGTCTTCTCCTATTTTTTTGATTTGAACCAGAGCGCTTCTGAAATTCTGCTTTGACATTCCCTTCCGCGCTTTTTCACGAAGCATTAGTTCGCTGCAGTGTGCCGATTTTACGGACAGGACTTTCATTTCCTTCTTTTTCCCTTGTACCTCGATGGGATTTTTTCGCGGGGCCCTTCAACCAGGGTTTTGGGTTTTTTTGCATATACCCTCCACGGTTGGGGACCATAGCGGAGGAGTGAGTTCTATGCGAGAAGTGTTTCTTAAAGAATTCTGCGCCTCTCCCCTCGTGCGATCCCGGGAAAGTATCGGGTCTTGTTCTTCGGTTTTTTTTTTCTCTTTCACTTAATTTTGTTCTCGTCCATTTCTTTCCCTCTGGTCGAATTTGGACGGGACGCCTTTAGGTACTGCTGGTCTAACCCGCGTTCACCAAATTTCTCTATAAACGTTCATTAAGTCCGCTTCTCGGCCATTGCAGTCTCTGTATCATTCAGAGACTTCATAGCTGAAGCCGGCCTCTGGGTTCCCCTTTCATGATCTATTCCCTTCTCCACTCCAGCCCGTCTGTTTCCCTACGTTCCTGAATTAAGCCAGTCCTTCTTGCCTAAATAGAGTTTGATCTTGAGAGCTCTCTGTGCCATTCGGATTTTCCCGGTTTTCTCAAAAAGTCGCCCCAGAAGATGGAGGTTTAATTTTCCTTGAAGCTCTTCGGCTTTTCTTTTATCTATCTGTTGCTCCTTTAAGTTAGCGTTTTGGTCCCGAAAAGCCTCCCCTAAACACCCCTAACTCCCTGCGCAACCTTTATGCTTCTTTTAATGGTTGTCCAATCCCCTTAAGGAAAGCCTTCATAAAGGGAGATTTTACTCTTAAGTGTCTTTGGACCCACATAAGGCTTTTGAGGCCCTAGTTTGGAATCGCAGCCCCCACCCGGTAGTATATAACTTTTTTATTGTGTAATATTAGTTTGCCGCTCCAAAGTGCCTACCGGTAGTTACCGTCCTTGCCAACCTCTCTTCTGGATCCCGAATTTTGGTGACCCCCATCTATCCTCTCCTCAGCTCTGCTTCACCCCTAAGATATTTTCCTAGTATCAACGGATCGGTCCCTGCTTTGCTTCGACTCCTGGCTCGTAACCCCCCTTCTATTCCTTTTTTTATTGGTAGAAAGGTTTCTCTGATACTGGTAGATTTCCTAGGGTATCACCCCCGGTTCGCTTTTTTTTTCCTTGAAAACCTCGTCTTGCCATTTTTCTCTCCCGAGACGATGAGTTCTCGTGTAGTTTGTGGTTTTTTAACACGCGTTTCTCGGTGACTTCCACCAATAAACCCCCTCTGATAAGCGCCCCAGCGTAAAAAGGATACTTTGGTACGCATCCCTTCTCGTACCCCTTCAGCGCGAGCCTCAATAGGATTATTCATTTTTTTTCTTTAGGAGGCGAGAATTTCTATACGAAAATTGTTGCGCCTCTCCCCGAAACCGCGCTCGTCCCAGTCCCCCTCTCCCTTCGGCCTCCTCCTGGTCTCCTTCTCTTCAGCTTTTTCCTCGGGCTGTTTCTCACGCGAATTTTCATTTGCTTCCTGAGACTCGTTGGCCGGGTCTTCTATGTCCTTCCTTTTTCGATCGCACGCCCTTCCCCTCCCCGTTTCTACACCTGCCCTCGCGTTCTCCCCCCCATTCTGATCGCCTCACCGCTGATACGCGAAGTCTTTAGTGAAGCCGACTTGCTGACTGATCGCTTTCGGAGACTCCCAAGGTTCGGGGCCTCGTTCATCGCCTCCCCAATGCACCAATGCCTCAGCCCCATGCAGATAGTGGCTCGCTCCCTCATCGGTACGAAAATATTACTGCCATTCCTGCGCCATCCCGTCGGTTATTTTCGACTCTCAAATGCTTCTCTTGATGTGGGGAGTAAGAAAGTCACCCTGTTTCCTTTGAGGGTTAACTCACCACTATTCCATAGTTCTTCCTTTCCCTTGCGCCGCGCGTTCGCAAGCCTTCCTACCCTGGTCTTTCCGCTTACAGACTCTCCCTCCAAGGATCTCGCCGCCCTCCCCCAGATTTTTGCACACCCTTCTATCGGAAGTAGTCTCGAGTTTTTGATCTTGTTTCCTTTTTTACTTGACGAGTTCTTTTTCCAATGATGCGAAGCCGAGAGAGTCTTTTCTCTTGGTTGCTTTTTCCAAGCACCCCCCCTTTCTGCCCCATGATCTCATCTTTCGTGACCGTCACTGATGCGGCCGGGCAGTCGTATCCACTTTTTTGAAACACCTGTCGGCCTTGAGGACCCACTTCTCGGACTCATTCCGTTTGCAAGCCGTTTAATGGTCGTTCGCCCCCTCTTTCGTTCCCACCCCCACCTTGACAACCATTGAACTTTACGCAATCAATGATTAAAAAACACCCCCCACAACCCCCCCCCCTTTCGAGCGAGTGTCTTGGGTAGGAAATCTTCTTTTTAGACTCCCCTTAATTCTTTCCGGAGAAGCCTTCGCACTTATTTGGACCTCTCGACTGACGCCCCCCCCCCCCCTACAGTGGTTTTCTTTCAAGCCAGACACGCCTCGCTAATCTCGGAGCGCTTCCTATATACCATGTTCAACCAGCTCTCGGAGCCGGGACTTTTATCATTAAGAAGTCAACCCGAGGCCTCTTTTATCTGCCCTTTCTCTCAGGGATGACTCAGTTAACACCCATTTCCGGCGTAAGCCGAGCGTCAAGGCTTTCTCACTGGATAATCCTCTCTTTTTCCTGAAGGCGCGAGTATCACTGGAAGGAACCGCCCTTTTCGATTAAAATTAGACATTCATTCTGCTGCTCGCCCATCAAATCGAAGTCCGTCCTCTTCTCCTAACGATAGTGTTCGCCGAGTTGGCTATAGAGAGGAATTCCCCCTGAAGTTACCGTAGCCTTTTCCCCTTCCGCCGATCGGTCCCCACCCCCCCCCGGGTACGAATGGCGGTTCTCATGGAAACTACACCCCCAAAAACCCCCTTTTCCCCCTGCAGCCCGCTGACCCGCGCTTTTTTTTTTTTTTCTTCCCTCAGTGCCTTCAAAGCTCTCGTCCTCGCTCCCTCACAGCTTCGGCCCATCCCTTCAGCAACAGGCGTCGTATTTGAAAGAAAGTGGCGACTCAATTTTCCTGAGCTCCCCCCACCCTCTTCCAAGTGGCTCCGCCTCTTCAACCTCCCCCCCTAAGCCGCTGCCTCTCTCGACACGCACCTGTTCAGAAAGAAGACGCCCCTTTTGCCTCTTGTAATGAAAGACTTGGTGGCTGCACTTCTTTGACCGGATTCTCTACCTCTCTGACCCCTGCCGTCGACCACCTGAATCCATTTTTGCACGCCTTCACACCCTTTCCGTCATTCCAACTTTTTTTTGAACAATTTCGTTCGCGTAGTACAATCGCTCCAGCGCGGGAAGCTCCCCCCCGGGCTCTGCGTCTTTTCGAATTTCGCAGCCCTTTCGGCCTCCGCCACTGACTTTCCTTCCTGGTTTTGGACAAGCTGAACCCCCACTCCTGGAATAATCGCAACGCG
>Ga0179593_1567188_pt1 | contig 17652 bp, 23 predicted proteins | sample CZODoug2_1_08_16_FD_185931 | JGI IMG/M metagenome (GOLD analysis project Ga0179593, IMG submission 185931) | Vadose zone soil fungal communities from Angelo Coast Range Reserve, California, USA - CZODoug2_1_08_16fungal (PacBio error correction) | ecosystem: Environmental > Terrestrial > Soil >... | reverse complement strand
CGTTTTTTTAGCTCAGACCTCCCTCCTTTTTTCAGAGACATGTAACGATCTGATGTCTATACGAAACTGTTTCCCTTCCTGGCATTCGCGTCTAAACTGTCCGGGCCTTACCCTTCTTCTTTCGAGGCCCCCGCCCCGCTTTCACTTATGAAGTCCTTGGACATCTTGTCAAACCTAGTCTTCCTCCCTCTATCGTGGGTAACCGTCTCAGTTTTTTCTCCTTCCCCACAATCCTCTTTCCCCCCCTTTCCAACGACGAAGTTTTCCTCACTTCGGGTTCCCTCCCAGTCTACGAGCCTTTACCTATTCCGAGCCGTGCGCTTTCTCCCTTCTCTTTCTCGGGTTAGCGCCCTAGGGCCATTCTCCCCCTTTTAGTGAACGGTTCGGCGGGGACCCTTCTAGACCTACATGTCATTTTCGGGTGTGAGATACCCCTTTCCCCTCCTCCGCTTGGCGTCAGTATCCGTTTCCTGGCTCTATTCCCCCTTCCCGAACTAATAGCTTTGCTTGTTTGAGACGACCCCTAAGTCCATCGCCCGCTCCGGTTTTCGCGATTCCCCCCTGTTGCCGATGGGTCAACCCCGCTCCCCCCTTTCTCTACGTCATTCCCCTCTTTTTTTCTTGGTTTTCCCGCCTTTGAACGGATAATCACTGGCCTTCTCTCTGTCCCCGCTCCCTACTGAGCAAGTTTCGGGACCATCCCTCCGGAGTTTCAAACGGATTCCTTCTCTTTCCTTGTCAGCGTTTCTCTCTAACTTGTCATTATGTTTTTTTTTCCCCGTCTTCAGCTTCTAAGAGGATCCCTTTTGCCCCACTTACGCTTCCTCCCCCTGTCTTCTCTTAATAAACCCTGTCCCCCCGGGGGTGAGGGCTCCGGACGACTTTCCCGGTAAGGAACGTCCTTTGGGCTCTTCTTTCAGTCTTGGACTCCCCCCCTGCCCTCGTCCCACTCACCTCTTTTTTTCCGCAGGAGATTACAAGAAGACGAATTGGTTTCTCTTGCAAGCTGCCTCTCCCCCTCTTGGCAGACTGGGGCTACTTCCCCTCCTTTCTCTTTTTTTTTCCCCCCTTGTCCGCTTTTTTTTTTTGGTCGCTCTTCCAAGTCCCTTCTCTCTTTTCAGAAAGAGATGTGAGATGATGAAGGAAATGGTGTACGGGCCCAAATTAAAAGCTATGAAACCTCCCCTTTAGTGCGATATTCTAGCCTAGAATGCGTTTTCTTACTTCCCTACCGTTCCGTCTCTCTTTTTTGTCCTTTGAAGTGGCTTCTCTTCGTCCTTCAAACACCTTTCTTTTTTTGTTCAGAGTGGGCAATCGGTGCAATTCCATCTCCATTCGTCCCCTTGAAAAGCGTTGGTTGCACACGAAAATCTCTGAGGTTGAGAAGATTTCTTCTTCCTCCCCTCTAAGGGGGTTATTTTGGTGCGACTTCGTTTTTTTTCCTCCGGTTCCCCCAACCCGCAAATGATTTGCTTTCTACGCACCCCCCCCCCCCCCTTTTTCTTTTATTTCTTTTACACTTATGTCGCCTCTCCCTCCCCCCTCTTCGCCTCCTGCCGCTAATCCCACACCTTCTCTTGCCATCTCTTTTCCCCCCCCACTCTGCTTAGTCATTTTTATCCTTCTTCCCGACCTTGCTGGATTTTTTTATAAGAGACCCCAGCCTGTCGATGTGTATAATGTTTCCGAGAGACCTTTCTTTGCTACAGTACGTTGTCCCCTTCTTGTTGTGAAGCCGTAAACCCCTTTCCACTAGCAGCGCCTTTCCTTTCTCTTTTGTAGAGCCCGCCCAGCATTCTTTAGGGGATTTCCTGGGTCCTCGCCACGCTGTTCCTTTCTTGCTGGAATTTTTTTTCTTTCTCACCCACTCATGCCTCCAATTAAAAATTTGCCCTTGACGTGATCAAACAAGCCCCCCCGGTCCCCCCCCTCCTACTCAAAACTGACCCCATCTGGCGACTTTTTTTGCTTTCCGCTCCTCTTTTTTTCCTCTCCCCTTCTAAGTGTCTTTGGCGCTGCTTGCGCATGACTTTTTCCTTCAAAAGGTCCCTTGTCCGGACAGGATCGACCGTGATCTCCAATCCTTCTCTCCCTCCGTCAACTTTCGGTTTCTTTGACCGCCTTTTCCGTCGGTCCCTCCCCTAGGACCTAGCTTTTCGGCCCATCGCCGGAGTCGTCTATGCCTGGTCCGTCCCGTATCCAACTGCCCTCACCAGTCCCCCCTTTTAGATGTATATGCGTGTTTTTCGCCTGCTGTTCGCCTATCGTCTTCCTCTCTTCCTTTTCTGTATGCCAACGTTCCAACTCACTTTTACAATGCCTTTTGGATAAGGATCCTTCTCGTTACCAAAGCCCATTCGTTTTTCTCCTCCGGGGAGCCACCCCCCTTCCTCTCCGTCGGTCAATCCCTTTCTCCCAAGCCTCTTTTGTTTGTTCTTTTTCGTTTCTTCCTTCCCTTCCCAAGAATCTCTCTCTTTTCTTCCCATCCTTTTTTTTTTTTTCTAGCTCTCGTTAATCAGTTTAGAAACTCCCCAATACCACAAATCGGCTTCCTGATCTCTTTCTTTGCTTAAGTGTGAGCAGTAGCATTCTTTCCCGGCTTTTCCCTCGATCTTCACCCTTTTCTCCCCCCCTATGATGGCCCCTTTTTGATACGGGCGATTCGACGCCTGCGGCGACTCCCATTTAACTAGACTTAGGCGACATAAAACCCCCCTCTCTTAGGGCAACTGATTGTTTCATGTTTCTTCCTTAGTCCCCTTTTTTCTCGTTTTTTCCAAGGTAGTTCCGGGCGATGCCTCCTTGGTGAGAGGGCCCTAGGTTATGTGCTTCGCCGCCGGAGCCACATTTAAACCTTTCCTTCAGTGGGAAGGAAAATCTCGATTTCCCGTTGATCGTCACGGTCTCTTTTCTGGACACTTTTTGGTATCACGAAAGACACTCTCGTTATTATCCCTGTGTCGTCCTTGTGTAGTCCACCGGAGGCTCGGATCCGTCACGTCTGCCATCACTGCTAGTTTCCCGAAGGGTTTGTCTTTCTTTTTTTCTTCTTTGTTTCTTTCTTTTTCCCCCAAACTAAAGGGACAGTGCTCTTATTTCTCGTTCTGTTTCTCCCCAGCCCCGCAAAGTCGAATCGCCTAGCTACTTCACGTGAACCGACCTTCCCCTCCTCGATGCCCCGGCGTTCGACCCCCTGTTTCCCCCTTCTTGCCCGTTCCTCTTTTTCTCCTGAGTGGACGGGCGTTTGTCAAACACAACACAATCTGTCATATTGTACTTCACCGTACTTTTTAGAGAAGATTCCGGAGAAATTATATTTCTAGTCCTGTTTTGTCTTCCTCCATCCTCCCCCTTTCCCTCGTCTTCTCTTACCCCTTCTACGTCTCCTCTTTGCCTTCTTCGAGATGGCTCCAGGAGCGGTGATTCGAGGGGCCTTTTCCTTGTTGTGAGTTCTGACATAGCGCTTCTGCTTTTCCACTCAACATATAAGGGTTCGAGTATCTAAGCTAATTAAAGGCTTTTGTTTCGGCATGATGCACAATTAGACCCAGTCCCCCCCCGTCGGCGAGTATTCTGTCTTAAATTAACCCCGTGTTGATTTTACTCCCCCCGATTTTTCTGGTTCCCCCCCCCTCATCTGATTAATCCCGTAACAGATTACCCTCGCCCAGTCTCCTTTAAAGGTCCCCTCTTCGTCTTTTACTCCCTCTCCAGACATGCCTCATCCTCGCTTTCTCGTAGCAAAAAGCGTTCTCCTTAGGAAATCTTTACTCACGGATGGTTGTATTGGCCGTTTCCCCCCTTCTTCATGATTTTTCCCCCCCCCTCGAAGTCCGCCTCCCATTTTTGCAGGAATTTCTTGTGAATGATACGGTCATGTGCCCCCCCAAAAAAGCGTGTTGTTTTTCTAGGTCCAGCTTGAGCCCTTTTTTTTCCCCTAACTCTCCCTCTTTCCATGCCTCCCCCCGTCGTCTTCGGGAATCTTCCTCGCGCCAAAATATTGATGGCGATGTTTTTGCCTGCAGCGATCCCTCCTCGCCCCCCGTCTCTTTCCGTTAGAAAATTACCTAGCCCGTCGGGTCGTCTCTCACGAAGTTTGCCAGGTTCGATCGATGCATTTAGTGTTCTCCGCTTCTATCTCCCCCGCCCGACTAAATCGCCCCAAAAGACATTCAGGGCCTTTAAACCTGATCCTCTATTAGCCTCTTATGTCCCCCCCTCCGGACCGGGTATTTGGGAATAACCCGGCTTTGTGCTGCAGTCTTAGAATGAACTTTCCCTTTCCCGGCAATTTTGACTCCCCCTCAAGACTCGTTTTTTTTTCCCCTTGTTCTCTGTGTTTTCCCGTGTGCGCTCGTCAACACATGGTTATTTTCTCCCAGAACCGGAGTTTGGACGCTCTCGGGGGGCCAGGCCCGCGCCCTATTGTATGATCTTATCTGTGCTGCTCCTTTCGAGTCTGCCCGGTCGACGCTTCTAAACCCCTTCCCTTCTTTGTCCCCAAGGTGACGTACCGCATTCAACTTTCAACTTTATTTTTAATATACGATGTTTCCCCCTTCATTTTCGTTCCTGTATCCTTATCTTCAGACGGCTCTGGACTGTGCCTTCGCGTGTGAATCGGCGAATCATTTCCCCCCCCTTCTCCTCCCGTATCTCTTTAGAGGCCCGACCCTTGTGTCATCTTCGGCGTGGAGCCAAAGAAGTCTCCTTGTGGTTAGCCTTGCCGGGAGCGGGGCACGTACTATTACGTTTCAATTTTTTCCCCCCCTATTTCCCCACCCTAATTTCGCTAGCGTGTGTTTTTCCCGCTGCGTCCCCGGGCGATCCCGTTCTCTGCCGAGTTTGCAGTCTCACCCTTCCCTTTTTCCCTCATATCTGTCGAAGTGAAATTTAATGAAACCGGGAGGTTCTTATTTGAGTTTCGGCGCCTATCTGCTTTTTCATCATCCTCAGTTGCTGTTCTCTCCTGGTCTTTTTCACTGAAGATCGCATGGATCGTGAGCCTTATCTTCCTTCCTTCTTTTCAACTTAGTTGGTTTTTTTGGCAATTTTGCAAAATCGCCTTCGAAACAGTCGTCCGGGAATGGACGCTTTTCCCGGACCCCCCCGCTGCTCCATCGATTAGACTTTTTAACTATGCCTCCTTCTCTACCACATCAGCTATCGTCGTCCTTTGTTTTCAAAAGTCCTTTCAAGTTTACATTACCCAAGAATCTGCGGGAGGATAAACTCAAAGGTTCTTCTACCCATTCGGGACTTCTAAAGAGTGTGTCCAATATCCCTCCATGTGTCGGATTTTCTTACGGGAGATTGGGCAGGGTTCAAAGAGAGACTTAAGGTTATACATGCCAGGAGTTTCCCCCTTTCGAGTCTAGCCCACATTTTCTTCCCAGATGGATTGCTAGTTTTTGATACAACATGAAAGTTCCAGCAGCGAGTCCCCTTGTTCACGTGTGTGACTCCTCTCTTCTCCCCCCGACCTGTGCGCGGGGTAATTGAGGCCGCCCCTCGCACATAGCCACATTCTTTTTCTGCGACTCTTGTTTGATAAAAAACTTTGCTATGTCCGTTCACACCCCGATCCAACTCCTATAAGTCAGCAGACTTTGGAGGGCTTTCCCGATTAGTGATACCTTCTCCCCCCTTTCTTATATCGACGAATCCTTTGACCTGCCCTTATGACAAATACAAGAAAGTTTTCATCGAGGATACTCTCTGTCCTGGGCCAGAAAGTTTTCTTTAAAGTGAGTTTGAGATTTCCCTTCCCTTCTCTTTTTTTCATTCAGTGATCGAGATCCCCACTACTTGTATGCCATCTGACGGATTCCCTGCAAACCTCTTGAGGACGAGCGTCTCTTTTCCGTGTCCTAAATGTCCTCCTCGGCCTGGATCTTCGATCGCCTTAACGGCCACTCCCTGGCTCTCTTTTCAGAGGTTATACTCCCCTCCCCTTTTCTCTTCTTTAAAGTGTCTCTCCTGGTTGACACTATGGTAAAGACGTCTTTACCCCCTTCCACCCCTCCCATGGCGTTAAAAGTTCTTCTCTCATCTGATGAGGACGCCCCAAGTCCCTTCGCGCTGTCTTTTTGACTGCGATTGTTTGAGACGAGGAATATGGTATTTCCCACTACAAGCTACCCCGGTCGTTTGCATTTTATTCCAAGACCTCCCTCCCTTTTTTTTTCTGAACACAAGGCAAGATTCGTCTTCTGGAGGGCAGTTCTTTGAGCACCGACCCCCGGCAAAACACTGATTTTTAGGTGTGGACATCTTTTTCCATCCTCCGTGGTAACAGAAGGTACTTCGGGACTTCCCACGCGTCCCACGCTTACGGCTTTATCATTCTTCCGTGAGTCCGCCGATTTTTTTACTTGTGGTGAACCTATTGCAGCACCACAAAACACCGAATCTTCCCCATTTTCTCCTCCACCCCCTTTTTCCGTTTTTTCCTCACCGCGCGATGCGCGACGACATCCACTCCTTTCCTCAAGACATAGTTTCCGCTCTTGATGATCTCATACGGCTCTCCCCCCCCTTCCCTTCTATTTCCGCTTTATCGCCTCCAGGCGTCTTTCTCTCTCATGGCCAGTCGACAGGTGTATAAAGTGGCTACGAGAGACCTTCTCTACAAGGCCTGAGATGTGACCCCAGGTTTTTTTGTGGGACACCCTTCCTTCTTCAACCTATCTTCCACCATGCGAAGTCTAATGCCGCGGGTGTGTTTCCGACAGCTCGTTTTTCTCTTTATTTCTATAAAGAGTTTCCCCTGAGCTACCCGTTTTGGTTCTTTCTTTCTCCCCCCCCTCAGACATCTTCTACTGGCCGTGTCTTGATTTTGCAAACACTACAAGGCGCAAGACTGGACTCACTGCGGCGGACTCCTTCTTTCCTCCTTAAAGTTCTGTGTTTCAAAGGCTTTCCCTTTTCTGTCTTCGAGGTGTCTGGCGGGCATCTACCTTCCCCCTTGTCCCGACTGAATCGCACAGTGCGATCACGGCCAGATCCTTCCGTCCACTTTTCAGCTCGCTTGGTTTTCCCCTACTGGGAGAATTGGAGCCCATTTTCGGGCGCATTCCTTCTTTCTTTTCTTCGCCTACACGGTCGTCCTTCCTCACCCCCGCTCCTCCCCTTCACTCTGATTAACACCCCATCAGGAGATTTGCCCTCAATCGAGGTGTTGCTGGGCCCCCCCCCCCTTTAGTTTAATTTCCGCGAGGATTCTCGTCCAATCTACGTTTCCCTCTTTTCATTTCGGTCCGATCTTTTCCGTTAAGACTTTCTCCCCTGCCCGGGTGAGAATTCAAAACAAAGGTTCTTGGGGGGAAACTTCCTTCTTTCGCCAGCCGATGTTATCATTTATCCTTTTTCCCCCGTTCCCCCTTTCTCCTCCCTTTTTTTTTCTCCTTCTTCGTTCAGGAAAATCAGTTCCTCCCCACTTACCCCCCCCGGCCTTTTTCGAATGTTACCGACGGCGCTAGTTGGGGCGTTGTTTTTTTTTTATTGGCGAATTTTCTCTCCGCTGCCTTGGTAAAAGTGGCGGTGTTTCCGGCTAGTTCCGTCTCTTTTGAATCCCATTAACCACCCGATTGGCTCCCCTACTGGCCAGACTTTTCCACCTCTCAATGGTTTTTTCCTGCACAGTGAGTGCGGAGGGTGGACGGAACGAGAGCGACCGCCGATCCCGTTGGCCTTTTCTCCCCAGGTTCTTTGCTGCGCCCTTCCTCACCCTTTTGTTTTTTTGCAACCTTACTCGTAAAGTTGGCCTGAAGAAATCGCTTCCGTGATAGACAGTCGCTCCTTTTTCCTGGCTGGAGCCATATCGTCCACTTCTTTCTTGTGGAGTAGTTTTTCTCCCCTCGGTACGCGTAGGATGTCCCTGGTTGTGCAGAGTCTTGTCTTTAGTGAGTTGCAACCACACGTCCCGTATTCCCCTTTTTAGCCGTGTGTTTTTTTCCATACGCCCGTCCATTTCTCCTCTCCCTCCCGACAGTTTCATATACTCCGGAACGTCGCCCCAGCTGCTGGCGTCGCGACACCCGCGGCATTATTGATCCTTTTAGGAAGTAGGTTGGTCCTTCCCTTTTCCCAACCCTTCAGTGAACTCACCGTCTTTCCCCTTCTTCCAGGTCTCTCTTCGCCATTTCCCCCTTCTGTCTTCACTCCCTTATCTTAGCTCCCTCAGTCTGAGCGAAAGCCATGTCCTCTCCTTGTCTTTGGAATAGCGGGCATCCGTTTTTGTGGGTATTTGGCCAGTTTTGTGCTAGAGTTGCTAAGCGCCGGAGCGAGGTCTTGTCCTGTCTCGGCTGCACAGCCCGTTTTCCTTCCCTCAACGGTCGTCGATATGTCCATCTTGGTTTTTTGCGGATTCTTTTTCCCTTCCCCGTCACACGTCGGCGTAGTCCCCTCTTTTTCTTCCCTCCTTCAGAACGATGGACGCGTGGGAATTCCCACGATTCCTGCGTACCAGACTGGAGGATGGATGCGACCCCTCTTCCCAATAGCCCAGCGATACCTCGTAGATCATATGCTTTTCAATCTCCGAGCTTTTCGTCTCCCCCCTTTTTCTGGGTAGGACCACCTTCAATAGTCCGCCCATTTTTGGATAGCTTGATCTGGCCTTCCCCCATATTCCTTCAGCATCTCAACCCTGGCTGCCAGATACTCGCGACGGCACTGTTCATTTCTTTTTCTTGCCCTACCTATTGCCTTCTGTTTGTGCCCAAAACCTCTCCCCTTCTTTCGTCAGGGTATGGTACCTCTTAGACCATCTAGGTTCTCTCCAGCGTTGCAAGAAGCTCCAAAGATTTCGTCTTCGGGGCATCGCATCTGCGCCCCCCCTCCCTTTCTTTTTCCTGATGGATTTGGAAATAGCCTTCTTCCCCCCCGTTTCCTCTTACAATGACCTACTTTTTTTTCCTCGTTTTCAGGTTATTTCTATGGCGATACTCGTCGTGGCCTGCTCGATTTTTCATCGTTATCAGTGCCGCAAATCGAACTCCTTTTCCCTCTGAAAAGAACTTTCGAGCTCTCTTGGAAAACTCTTTATGGTCCTCACCCCTTTTTTTTTTCTGCATCCGCTATACTTCCCTTCTGGTACGCTGCAAGGTCCAAGCCCTCCCCCCAGGCCGGCTGGAGTCGCAGTGATCGGGTTGCTTTCCCCCTAAAAACCTTTTCCTCTAAGTCCCCCCTTCTCCTGGGATGCCGCCTTTTCTTTCCCCCTAGGACACGAGCAAGCTCGGTTGCTTCTGAATAGCTTCTGCGGTGACGGTCGCGCAGCACGGCCTTCCTAGAATGCAATCCTCCTGGGCATTTTTTCGTCCCCAGCCTCCCCCCCATGAAAATGTAGGGGTACTCGTTTTCCCGTTTTTTCACTGATAGATTTTTTAGGAAACTTGCGAATCGCTTTGAGAATCTTTTTCTAGGGTACGTAGATACGTAGCTTTCCCGAATGGGTAGGCGCGTGAGTCCGCACCGCAAGATTTTTGGGGAAGAATGCGGCGCCGGGTCCCCCTTTTCCTCCTCATTAGAGTCGCTTCTGTCCATGAGGTCCCCAAAAACCCTTCTAAGCTCTCTCGTTTTTTTTCCGAATGCGGTCCAGTGCTCCGGACGATCTGTGTTCCGCCGCTGAAGATTGGTCCCAGGGCAGGAGAAACTCAGTTTCGATACCCCCCTGTCCCCCCTCTCTTAATGGATCTTATTTGATTTTTTGAGTTAGGCCCGAGCCCCCCTCATCTCCGTTGGTGGTTTTGGTCGTCCGCGGCGAACTCTTATTCATGCCCTTTCTGGCAGCCTTTACTCTCGACTTTTTTCTCTCCCCCCCTCATGAGTGTTTTGTTCCATGGTCACCTCTTTGCGGTTTTCAACCTCTTTTTTTTGCTCAGCCCTCCTTCGCGGAAACCCGCGATCCCGCGGGATATTATGACCTGGGTTTTGGACATCATTGAAGACCGTTTCCTTTCCCTGATGATGTAATTCTTTCGGGTCCTTTCCCCAAACAGTTTTTTCCCCTTTTGCTCCACGAAGGATCCTACACATCCGCTACTCTCCGTAGTCGATTTGGACCTACTTTCTTTCTGTTTAACGGGATCCTTCCTTCCCCCCTTTTCCATTCAAGTTCGTCGGGGACTTTTGACCCCGAGATTCTCCCCCCTTTTTCGATGGTGGCCGAGACCCTGGCCGCGACGAGCTGCCTCGGAGTTCCTCAGGTGAAACGTCTCCTCCCCCCATAGTGATTTATCTCCTCTATCGGTTTACGGAGTCCGCCCCCTTCTGCAGGAAATCGCCCGTCCGGGTTTTCTGCGTTTTCCTTTGACCCCCCCTTTTTGTTGATTCTTCCCCCAACACCTTCGCCTCCCCTTCGCCGCCTTGAGGCGATTTTCTCCCCTTGGGGAAAACGGATCTCCCTGTCAGTATAGCTAACATGCGACCGAGCCCGTTAGACAAACCCCAAGCCTTTTTAACTAGCGGCTACTCCTCTTCTTTGTCCCCTCGTCTTCCCCCTTGATGCTTTGTTTTTTTTTACGTGGAGTGCTGATCGGTCCGCCTACGTTATCGCATCTGAGTTTCCTACCGGCAAAAACGGAGGGAGGGCTCCGTCCCCGTCGGGCTCGGTCAGGGTTCCCTTCCCTCCTTTTGCGAGGTTTCTTCCCCTTCTGCCCCTCCCATCACAGTTTTTCGCAGTGACGTGTTACTTCCCCCTCTGTAGAGGCTTGAACTTTTTGGATCGGGACAAACTAGCTCGTCAAGATGGGGGACCCCCTACGCACCTAATGGTTCCTCCTTTTTTTTTTAAACAGCTAGCATTTCCCTTTCTTTCCCCCTCATTAATTCCCATTTCTTTCTGTCCTTTCAGTGTTGAGATGCTGAATTTTTTTTTCATTTGGTGAGGGGCCCAATACAAGCTTCAGCCCCTTTCTTTTTGACTATTGGAATTCTTCCTTTGATAATTTTTTTGACAGATCGGAGTATAAGATGAATGCCATTCGCTCCTTCAAACACTTGAGGCGGGTCGAGGGGGAAACGGTCGGGCCTCTCCTTTCGTTTGTTTACCCTGCAGGCAATTATCCCACGCGCAAAACCCCTTTTTCCTTCTTTTCCATCTCGTGAGGCTTTTCTTTTTTCTGTTTTTCTTCTAATTGATTTCCATCGGCAATCACCCGGTTTGTCGCGATCGACTAACCCTTCGTCTTTGAGTGCTAACGCGCTCTTGGAAAACCCCCCTCCCCCATCCGTACGAACCTACGTTATGCCCATTGGTCTATTCACAACTTCGATTCCATGCTTTTATCGCCGACGCGAAGTTTTCTGTCGCTCGGTAAGGGGATCCCCTCGAGCAGTCTTTTTACCTTTCTACGATTCCTTCCGCTTTCCGGTACGAGGTGTTCCCTCCCCTTTTTTTTTTGCACAGTTCCACCTGCCAAACCATCCCTTCCCCCACAAACGAGCCGCACGATCACATTTTTTTTGGTTTGTCCCCCTTTTTCTTTCGACAATTTTCCTTTCGATTTTCTTTTGATTCTCCTGCCCTCTGTGGGTCTGTCCCTAGACTATCCACTTCTCATGTCCCGTGCCGTTTTTTTCCCCTCCCCCCCAAGGCGCTCATGACCTCCCCTATCTGGAGACCCCTTTTAAGAAGTACCTTTCTTCTCTTTTCAGATCAAACCAAGGTTACCCGTCTTTTCTCATGTTGGCGTGCCTCTGAACACAGAACCTTGTGAGACCAGAGCGTTTCCCTTCCCCATCGCGTTCTTATTTCCGCTCACTTTTTGCTCCGGCGGGTTAAAGACCCCCTTGCCCTGCAGGAGGGCGGAATCGCCGGAGTACATACGGTACGTCCGTCCACTTCCTTTCGACAAAATGTTCCCCCCTCCCTTTCTGATGGGGTTAACCTTCTTTCCCGTCGCCCCCGGTCTGGTAAATATTTTCAGGCGCGTTCCCGTGTAGCCACCTTGTCCGCAGGGGCGCTCAGCAGGTCGTCTAAGCCCATTCGGGGCACCCCTTTCGCCTCGCGGTGAGACCTTCCCAACTCAAGTTGCCCTCTCCCCCCCCCCCGATTGTATTTTTTCTTTCTCCCAATGTTTGAAAGACTCTATTTTCCATCCCTTGTGTTTCGAGTCTTTCGTTTCAGGGATTCCTTTTTAAGCACTCCAAACCCTAAAACACTCGCCCTACTGCCTTCCCTCCGTTGCTCCTTTCTTTTTTTTCCTTCCCGCGCTCCCCCGCGGTTGCTTTTACCCCCTCTCTTACCTGCTGCCGCCCCGCTTCCGTTTTCAGTGGCGATTTGCACGGGGCGCCGCCCTAGCGTGAATCTCCTTAACCTACCAGTATGCTCTCCCCCCCCTCCTCTTTCTGGCCCCCCCTAGGGTTCTTCCCTTTCTTTCCGGTCTCGTTGTTCCGTCCTTCCAGGACTAAGAATCGGGCGAGGGCATACGGGTATTTGCTTTCCCCCTGTCCCAACTTCGTCAATGAACAGGGGCCTTTCGTACTTTGTTCCCCGCGCTTGCATCGTCCCCCTCTTTGTCTCTGTCCCTTTTCTGTTGCAGGTGCTAACTCGAACTCCATACGTGGTGGAGCTCTGCCTCCTTTTAATAATGGAAGTTGCCCCTGCTGTCCTCCTCAGTTTTTTCTTTCAGGATTATCGCTTGTAGTTGTTTGACCATCGGCAAGGAAAGTGCATTTAGCTTTATGCCTTTTATTAAATCCAGAAAAAGCAAGTAGAAGCATACTCCCTCTTCTCTCGTGACACAGTCCCCGTAGACCTCCGATTTTGAGATACCCCGTTTGGGGGTGCGTCATATTTTCGTACTTATCTGTTGGGGTTTCCTTTCCCAACACCATCCTTTTTTCCCCCCGTTACCTGTTCTCGCCTTATTTCTTCTCTGTAGAACGCCACATTGCTCTCTGTCCATAGCGCCCTCCATCTTTCGCGTCGCGATAAAGCCATGGTCCATATTTTTTGATAAGCGGATCTTTCTTCCTCCCCCTTCTCTTGGAGTAGTCTTGTTCTTCCTTTCTTGTTGTGACTTTTTTCCTTCTACTCTTTTTGCAACTCCTCTATGTCGATCTGCACTTCCCCGTTTTTTTTTTTTTCGTTGAGGGTGAACTCTTAGAACACCCCCTTCCCCCCCAGTCCTTTCTTTTCCCCCGATTATCAACCTTTAGAGTGGGCTTCACGATTTTTTCCTGCGGGTCCCCGATGGTTACCGATTCGTCTCTTCCTTTACTTTGTTCCCCCAATTTAGCGATCGCACCTTCCCTCCAGATTATCATCTTTCTCGTCAGCAAGCGTGCTGTGTAGGAACCCCCCAATAAAGAAACTGTTTCCTGTTCCTTCTTTTTTGTATTTTCTTCCCCTTTCCCCCTATTCCTCAGCACCTCCCCCCCCCCGTCTTCCCTGCTCCCCTAACTTTCTCTCTTGTTGGAAGTATTCTCATCCTTATCGGTCATTTTTACAACAAAAGCGACAATAGGGTAGTCAGGGGATCAGTCTTGACTCTTTCCCAGACTGTGAACCCCTCCAAGAGTTTCTTAGGTCTTTTCCGCACAAAGCTTTTAGGTTGTTTTTTTCAAGAGTCGAGCCGATCCCCCATGATTCGGACGTCCCTGACCTAGCCCGCTTCGGAGCTACTTCTTGTTTTTGCCTTGTTTTTCTGATAATCAGATTCGATTACATTTCTTTTCTTCCCCCCGATCCTTCCCGAAGAAATTCTTCCCCCTCCTTTCATGTGCGCGCGCAACGGCTGTTGACCAGCCAAATCTCTATCCCCCTCTTATTTGGTCAGAACGGATTTTTTCCTTCTCTCTACTTCCATTTTTCTACTTCCCTTGAATTGTTTCTTCCCTTCCAACACACGTCGTCCAGTTTATCTTTTGCCGGGCGCATCGACACTTTTTTCTCAGACCAAAAGAGGGAGATGGCCTTCGTTTTGGACAGTCCTTCCCCAATCTCCACCCTTTCTTTCCTTTCTCGAATCTGCGTTTTATGCAGCCTTTTCTACGCCGTGTGTTTCCCTTGCAAGGTGATCTCTGCCCTCCCCTCCCCTTTCCCAAGTAGGGTCATACCCGATGTTCCCCTCCGCATCCTAATGCCGTTCAGCCGGCTCTTGTGTCACCCGCGAAGCTAGATCACAGCCGGAATAGGTCAAATCTTGATTTCGATGGCTTTGTACTTTTTTTGACCGAATGTTCTCCCCCCCGGGTGTGCCCCGATTCTTGTGAATTGTTCCCTTCGGACCGGGGGCACCCGGAAGTCGATAGCGCTTATACTCAGGTTCCTTCCATCGGGTCCAACACATTCTCAGCCCCCTCTTTTTTCTTTGTGTCGTTCCTTTGGTCGGCAGACTGTTTCGCGCGAAGTGTAGGTGGCAACCCATTTTTCCTCTTCTCGAATTTCGATAGTCACTGTTCCCGTCTTCCCTTTTATTTTGGCTGAGTTCGCGCTTCTCGCCTCCCCGGTTTGAGGAAATACTGACCTACCTTTCTCTGTTCTCACCTTTTCTATCACCAGGTCTTTACCCCGCCCCTTTTTGCGTCTGCCTTTCACACCTCCTTGACGCATTATGGTTCTCCGCCCCTTTTCGTAGAAACAGCGATCCCCTCTTTTTTCTTCCGTTTTCCCCTTTCTGAACTCTTAAGAACCTGTAGTCTACCGTCCTCGTCTGTCCCCCCCTTAGGTCCTTTCACCAAGCCTTCGTTTGGGCACATCTTCCCACATCTGGTCAAGCTAAAGAATTTTCCTGTTCTTTTTACCCTATTCGACTCTTTTTTTTTTTTCCGGCGCTATCTGTTACTCCAAAGCTTCCTCCTAATCTAAGCTACCAGTGACGGGCCTGCTTGGAACAATAGAGATATACCCCTCCTTTAGATGGCTGGTCCCCCTCTCCCCCGCAGTCCTCGTGCTTTTTCAGCTTCCGTTCATGCTATCCTCTTTATCGTCAGACTCCTACTGCGTGTTGCTTCATGTCCTGAACTTAGCCCGCTTTCTACGTTTTTTCTTCGATTAACAATGTGTTCCCTGCCTTTCCCTTCCCTTTCCTCTACTTTCAGCTCCTTTTTTGAGAGTCTTCCACCCGGGACGGAATAGCCTTTTCTTTAAATGAAGACCTTTCGCCAAACTCCCCTCTTTTCCAGGATACTCTTCTCTGCTGGCCCCCTCGGTGCTCGACTATGCGTTGGCGAATTATCTTTGCGGAACGTGAGAAGATGAGCAGTCCTTCCCCTTGTCTCGCCCTCGTTCTTCCCCCCCCCCCAACCTCTCCACAAACCAGGTTTTTTTTTTTCGTTTCTGTTCGTCATTGTCGAAGGTTGAGATTGGCGTCTCCTCGCTCTCTTTTTTTCCCCGGCAACCTTCCATCAACCGCTTTTGTTGCGCTGAGCTCCTCCCTCCCTCTTGGTGCTCTGAGAGAGGCTAGCTTCGTTTCTTTGGGGAATCCCCTGACGAACTCGCTTTATCCCGTCTTCTTCCCTTTTCGACCGCTCCAAGCCTTCTCCGCATTTCTCCGTTCAGCGATTGTTTCGATGTTTTCTTTTTTACGGGCAATTCGTCCAAAAGAAATTAGTTCGGATTCCTTCTTTCCATACCGACCGACTCCCGTTTTACGCGAAAGCTAGGGATTTCGGCAGGGGCAGTTTCTGATTCGCAAATTGTCACCACACCTGAGGCGCTGGTCGAGTGGGCCAACGTGTGCCCAGTCGTTTTGGTACCCAGGGTTTTTTATTCCCGCTTCCCCTCTTTCTCTGAAGAAGAGCGTGTACGCCGACGTGTTCTGGGGGGATCATGATTTCCCACTCGGCTAACCACACGAAATGAAAGATTGACGCCTTTTCGTCTTTTCTCCCTCAAAGATCCTTCTCCGATGACATCACCCACTCCACTAGCCTACCTCCCTCCCAAATTCCTTTGCGGATGTTCCATCTCGGCTACGTCTCAATGCTGTCTGTTATCCGACGCTAACTTTTATAGCTAATTAGGCACGTGTAAAGCCTTTTTTTTGGATAAAGGTGTTCCGACGCGGCGTCTTCTACGGTACGCTTTAGCAGAAGCTTTGTTTTCCCTTCCCTCTTCCCCAACTAATAAGAAATCTTTCTTTGTTTTTTCAGATCTTCTCTTTCGGTTGAACTTCCTTTTTCACGATATGCACTCTGTTCTGAGCGACTTGCGTTGGATTCTACCATCATGAACCTCTCCCCATTTCCCCCCCATTCCTGCTGGTGCCTCATTCCGAACCTCTCCTTTCCCTCCCCCTTAGGACACCTACTCGGAACGACTTCCCCTTGCCATCTCTTTTTCAGATCTCCCAAGGCTTACACGTCTTTCTGTTTTAGATCTGATTTTTCTTGAATCACCCCAGTCTGGAGATCTCGTCCCATCGCGCTTTTCCCCTCCACTCCGCTCCTCTGGGATTCCTTGGCTCCGGCGGGGAAAGCACTCCCCCTGGCGGCACGCCTTGTGGGCAAGGCAAAAAACCTCAGAACCCCTTCCAGGTCAACCCCATCAAGTGAGTGCAATCTGATGTTGCGCCTTGTGCCATCTGGGTCCTTTCTTTAGAGTGTTCCTGCCCCCTCAACCTCTAACCAAGGGGAACGGTGGGAGTATAGCATCCTTTCTTCGTCACAAGCCCCCTTCTTGTCTCAATTTTCCTCCTGGGCCTTCAAAACAATTATCATGCCGTCGAAAATGCATCGCAAGCGCGTGTGTTTCTTTCCCCCTGATTATTACTCTTTCAGAAATCCCGTTTTTTTTTTTTTTTCAGCATCCGATCGTTTCGTATAAATTCTTTAGACCCCCCACACAACAAGGTGCTCTCCCGAAGGAGGATTAGCTCATGTTTTTAAGGCAGCGGCTTCAAGTTGAGACCCGGGAGGTTCGAGATCCTGCTGGGAGCCTCTTCCTTTTCCTTTTTCTCTTCGGCGATTCGCTGGTTTCCCTTCCTCCCACCTCACCTATATGGCGGACCTCGGGGCAAAACGCAGATGGATCTCATGATTTGGGTTTATTCTTTTTTCTTTTTTCCTCCGAGCGCGACGAGGCTCTCATCCTGTGTAGTTCAGTTGTGCTTTTCCCCGGACCTTCGTCCCATGACCCTCGTTCCCTTTGGTGAAGGAATGCATGCGTTGTTTTTGTCTGCGCTGTTCTTTTTCTTTTTTTCTTCAAAGTGCCTCCCTCTTTTTTTCCCCGTTGACCTCCCCATTGTCGGCATTAGAGCACCCTTGATCGTATCCTGGAAGTCTCCGCATTTTTCTTTTTCCTTTCCTCAGCGTTTTCTTATTTTTTTCCTTTTTTAGTGATGTTTGCCCAATCGCACGGGACAGTTTTAGAGCTTCTGAGTGGTGAACCTGCCCCGCCAGTCGCAGCGCCTCCCTCCAGATTTATAACGTGCCATTCTTCTCCCCTCCGTTTTTTTTTCACCCCTCCTTGAATGGTGCAAGTGCGTCATGTGGTTCGGGCGGATGCCAACACAACAAACCGATTAGCTTACTCCTTTTCCGGTTTATCGTAGTTTCTTCCCCACTTTTTCGAGGGCGGCTCCTTAGCGGCAATCCCTTTCGCTTAGGCCACCCCCGTGCTAAAGTGACTATCATGCGGGAAGAAGCCCCCCCCAACACCACCCCACAAACCCACAACACCACTCTGCTTCATCCCCGGTCGGG
>Ga0179593_1284017_pt1 | contig 17653 bp, 21 predicted proteins | sample CZODoug2_1_08_16_FD_185931 | JGI IMG/M metagenome (GOLD analysis project Ga0179593, IMG submission 185931) | Vadose zone soil fungal communities from Angelo Coast Range Reserve, California, USA - CZODoug2_1_08_16fungal (PacBio error correction) | ecosystem: Environmental > Terrestrial > Soil >... | reverse complement strand
GAACTTTTGTTTTAAAGCTCCCTTGAGCTAAACTTATTTGTTTCTGATTCCCCTTTCTTAAAAGATTTCCTTCGTTTTTTTCCTACGTGACAACAGCCTTTGGTCCAACCGTTTTTTGCATGTCAGAAAGCACCCACTGACCCATCCCCAGTCCGGCCGGTTTGAGCACTGATATTCCATTTCGCGAACGGTCGTGTTTCCTTATGCTTCCCACCCAGAGGTAAGGCTTCCCGTACCTCCCTTCCCACGCGCGCGGTCAGTCGGCCGCAGGCGGTAGTGTACCCTTTTCCTTCCCCTGACCCCCAAAGTCCCCGGGAGCGAACCCAGAACCATCCTCGCTGCACAGGAGACGACCTATGACCCTAAAGATCTCTTCTACACAAAAGTGTTACCCCTTCTTGTGGACTTCCTTTCCCCTCTAAAGTTGTGAAGCCCACTTTCCCATTCGTTTCCCCCCTTTCCCCCCCCTCTAACCTTTTGGCGCGTTCCCCCCATGGAATTTTTTTTATAAACTATCGGGTCACTGATCCATGGCTTGATTCCTCTGACCGTGATTAGATAGACGAGCTCGAAGGTTTTGATTCCCCCGCTGTAGATAAATCCTCCCCCTCCTCCTCAATCCATGAGTAGGATGAGCGTCAAATTCTAGTCCCTTCTCACCCGCGATCTCTCTATTTTCCCGCCTCTTTTGTGTGAGTTTTAGCCTTTTTTTTTTCCTACATTCTAATACTAAGCCCTGTTTCGTTTTTTTTTCTGGATGCTTTCTTCCTCCCCCAATCGGTTTTATTTTTTGAAATAAGACCGCCTTCGCGTATTTTCTTTTTTCCTTCCTCCCTCCCCTCCTTGCGGTTCATTTGGACCCGAGATTCTTCCCTTCCGATTGATTTTCAAACCTTTCCTTTCTTTTTCGTGTTTTTGCCGCCACCTGAACTTTATGTTTCTTTTTTTCCACCTTTCCCCCTTTTTGCTTTCCATCTTCTCTATTTTTCTTGATTCTTTCCCTTTCTTATCTTTGGGTAGACCCGGGTGGTGGGAATTACCCTGGCATCCGCTTCGACTTTTTTACACTTAGCTCCTTTGTGTACCTTTTTTATTTCACAGTTCCTTTCTCCTGCGTCCTAAAGTTTACCCAGGCCCCCCCTTTTCCCCGTTCTGAAGGATAGTAAGGCTCCGTAGCGTCCTTCCTGTGCTTTGCGTGGTGGTTTCTGACCCCTCTGCGGGTTTGTACTCTTTTTTTTTTCCTTATAACTAAACCTTGGGAAGTTTATCCTTTCGGTTTTCCGCTCCTTCGTAGTTTTTTTTTCTCCCCCCGAAGCTGTCTTTGACCCCAGTTTTCTTCCCCCGATCTTCATTCTCTGACAATTCCCCGCCCCCGAAAGCTGCCACGGCGTTTCATGGAAGAGAACTCCTTTTCCCTACTCGTTTTTTGTTGCTAGACCGGCGTTTTGATCGTTCCCCTCTTGTTCTGTCCTTTCAGGGTCCCTCTATTTCATTTTTTTTGCGCGGCTTCGTGTTTTCCCAAAGGAACGAACTCCCTTTGTTTTTTCGACACCCTTTCCCCCTCTGCGATCCCATGTTGGGCGTTATGACGAGTACCCCCATTTTTTCCCCACACCCGGACAGCATACGAATCGTTCCCCTGCTGCGTTTCGATACTTTATGATGCCCCTCGATCGTTCAGGTTTTTCCCCTCTTTGTCTTTTCCTCCATTGGCTTCTAAACGGCTTTTTCCACCAGGACTTCCCCTCTTTTGTGCCCGAAACTACGCGGGCGGAGTTCTATATAATTCCCCCTTTTTCGCTTGCGCCCCCCGCAAGGAGGGGGTTTTTTTTCCTTTCTTGTAAAATTTTTTTTTTTGACGCAGCGACGCCGCTTCCCTGCCCATTGGACCGTTGGGGCTGGCAGAGTTCCCTGACTTGCCGGCTTTTTCTCGAGGTTTGCTCTCGCGCCGCCTAACTCCACTCCCCCCCCCTTTCCTTAGTTACTACCAGCGCGCTCCTGGCGGATTTCAGGAGACTCTCCAACCTTGCGCGACGGGATCGATCCTTCCCACGATTCGCGCCGCAAAAAGTCCTCCAGGGCTTTTCCCCCCGACGTCTTCCTTCCTCAGATGCCGCCTTGTTCGGTTCCCCCCTGCAGGCTGGAATTCCTGCAACTCGAACTTCCGTTCCTCACGTGGTCCGCTAGTGCGGATCATTTCGTCGCCCCCAGCTAAATTCTTACGAGTCTCCTTTTTTCTTTCTATTCAACTCCCAGTTTTTTTACTTTTGACCATTTCCTTCTCGACTTACCCCCGGATCGCAGTTCCGACTCACTCTCCTCCCCCGTTGCAACGCTGCGACTGCCTCGTGACCGGGATTGATCCCTCAGTGTTCATTTTTGTTTTTGTGTGTTTGTTGTGGTTGTTTTGGGGACTTTTTCGAACTCCCCACGACATCGCCTTCCTTTGTCTCTTTCCTTTCTTTTGAATTTGCCTTAGGTGGTCGCCGCCTGCTCAGCGCCGATTTGACAGATCCGCGCTTTCTCCCCAAATGTTTTAGCATTTTTTCCTCTTTTCTCCCCCTAAAGTTTTTTGCGACTGAGCGTTGGTTCGCCACCTTCGTTTTTTTTTTTTTTTTGACTTTCCTTCGTGGTCTTCGCGGCGAATTCGTCGTGCTCTCGTTCCAGTTCGTCCAGCCGGGCACTCCGATTCGTTCCTTTTCGTGATCATTCCCATGTTCTTTCTTTTCCTTGTTTTTTTTTTTCGACCATTTTTTTCCTTCCTTCGAATTTTCAGATCTCCTGTCATCCTCTTTTTTGGTTACTGATGTCGTCGACCTGTCGAAAGCGAGGCCTCCCTTTTCCCCTAAAGTTGCCAATGCGGCAGTGATCCATTTTCACGCATGGTGCCCAAGCCCTTTTTTCCCTTGACCCCTCTCGTCTTGCTTAGCTTCCGACCCGCCAGCCTTTTGATTTCCGGCGTGAAGCTTTCGCATCCGACTCCCCTTCTTCCTTTGATCCCGAAAAGAAACCTCCTATGTTTAAGTGGAAGGACGCGACGCTGTCCTTTTTTCTTTGTGGATAGTCTCCGGTTTCTGCTCTCCTTAACCCCTGGCGCCAGCCTGCGATTCGTCAACATCCTCTCTTCCTTCTGGCGCGCGATCCACCTATGCATTCCCCCCTTTACTCGCCGATTTTGAGGATTGCGCAGGGTTTTGTTCCTGTCCAAGTTCTCTTGCCCCCCCCGTGAAGTACACTGGATCCTTCCCCCTTTCACGTGCAGGCGCACTTCCGGCCGTCTCTCCTTTGAGTCGTCGTCACCTCGATCGATACAAGGATCACCTTTTCTGGTTCTTTTTTTTGAAACATGTCGATTTTTTGTCCTCCTGATCGATGCGATCTCGCCGTTTTTCTTCCGTGCGAATCTCTTCCTCCCCCCCGCTCCCGGCCCCTTATTGATGGCCCCCGGCATTTTTTCCTCCCTTACTCCCTCGTGTCCTTTTCCAGGGCTTGATCTTCTTCACGATGCGCTTTCTGTTGTGTACACTTGATGCCTTGTTTCGCGTTGCGTTTTTGTCCCGAGCCTCGCGACAATGTTTTTTTTTGCAATCTTTCTCTTAATTCGTTTTGCTTCGGTTTTGTCGTTAGTAATCGCCCCTTTTTCCCCCTTTCCCCTGTTATCTGGCGCGAGGGGAGCTCCTCGCGTGAAACCGGTCAGTATGTTCTGCTTCTGTCACGGAAGTCTCTCAAAGGTCCAATTTTTTTCCTCGGCCTTTTCTTTCTTTCAGACCGCCCCCGCTTTTCAGACCCCCACGAACTCTTCTTCTCCTGCGTACCGTGGGAGAAGACACTCCGCGTTGGGCGGCTGATTTCCCGGCCCCCATTTACGTTCATGGTGATTACGTTTATTCGATGAAGGCGTCCGAGATTTTGCCTTATGCCTTTCCGTATTCCCCCCATCGAGCATGTCCTCCTCCCCTCTAGACGAGCATTTTTTGTCTTAACGATTAGTTCATTCTGGTTGTTTTTTCCATTCCATTTTTTTCCCGAAGCATGTTTTTGTTGATCGCAGTTTTTCGACCCCGTTTTTTTATTGGACCGGTCTGCGTTTTTCCACTTTCCACCTTTTACTACGTCCGCGATCGACGCCCCGCCTCGAGCACGCGGTCGCCTCCTCCACGAGGTCGTACTTTCCGTTAGTTTTTTTTTTTTCCCATTGCCCCCCGCAATTCTTTTTACTGTGTTTTTCCTTCCCTTCGAGTCGTTCCCATGGTTAAAAGCTTAAACCTTTCCCTCCTCTTTTTCCTGCCCGCGAGAGAGCATTCCCCCCGTTCTGCTAATCTGGACCCGCCGTTAGGTCCACACGCAGGGTTTTTTTCACTGTCCCCCTCCCTCCCCACCGACATTTTTATTCGGCTTCTTCCGGTTTTTTTTTCCCCCTTTGCTTTAAAGTGAAGGGCTGTTGGCCGCTTCGGCCAGGCTCAAATACCCGCGGTATGCGCCTTTCTCCCACAAAGTTCCACGCGTCAGCTTCAGTCGTTCCCTTCTTGTTATTTCGTTTTGTACATCAGTGACAAGCCCCCCCCGCAGGTTTTGCCTCCACCCCCCGCGATAGCGGCGCGAACTCCGAACGCCCAAGTCCGATTTGCGAAACGTGACAAGTCTTTTGTGTTCCCCCGAATCAAGATCAGTCACTTCGACTCCCCCCCCTTTTTTCGCTCCCCGTTTCTTCCGCTAAAATTTTCCCGCGACATCCCTCTTCCTGGATCTGTCGAACGCGGTCCAAATGATCCCTTTCGGATGGTCTCCTCCCCTCTTTTTAAGTAAATTGCTCCCGCTTCAGCTCAGGGCGGTTTTTTTTCCCGCCGTCTTTCGGAGATAAAGAAGTTAAGCCTTTTAAAGCCAGGGCGTAGGGATGAGCGTGTTTCCAATGCTGCAGAGAACCCCTATTTTTCCTCCCCCCCCTCCCTTTTTTTGTTGAGATATAGCGTTTTCTTTCCCTCGCATTTCACCGTAATACCCCCTCGAACTGTTGATTTCGATGTTTTTTGCCCTCTTTCCCTTTCGGGTTTCCTAAAACCTTTCCAAGTTTTCTCCTTTCTTTCTTTTATTTTCTCTCATCTGCCGGTTTTTTCATTTGGCCGGATAGGTTCTTATATACCTTCAACCCCGAGTTTTTTGATCAGCGAAAATTTTCTTCCGGGTTGGACCGAAATTTTTGGATTATTTGCCCTTATAGGACTTTTCCCACCACCTTTCTTGTTTTTTAGAAAATTTTCTTTTTTTTATTTTTTGAATTTTTTAGATTTTTTTTTTTCTCTCCGGCGTGGTTGGTCACTTATTTTACCTGTCACTCGCTTCCTATCGCCGAACCGCGACCACCCCTATGTTCCTGGATTGGTTCCCGGTCTCTTCAACGTTTTTTTATCCTGCGTCCAGGACAGTGCCCTTCCCCCGTTCTGCACGGACCGTCTCCGCTGCCGCCTCTTTCGTTTGTTTGACCCCTTTGAACACCCTTTTTTTACGGTTTTGTTTGCGTTCCAGCATCCCTAATCTTTCCGCTCTTTGCGCTCGGGGCATTGCTCGTTTCTTCTTTTTAGCTTTTCGGAGATTTCCCCCCATGTTAGACGCTCGGCCTCGCCTTTTTCGCCTTTTTTGGGTCCTTGATTTTTCCACTCCACTTTTCTACATTGGTTTGCGGCGTGCTTCTCAGCCTGTTTAGTCCCTCTTCGTTCCCGCTATAATTTTTTCCAGTCCCTTCGGGGAACCATGTAAGGCCACGCGCTTTTTTTTTTCTTGATTTTTACCATGGCTGTTGTCCCTCTGCGGTTATTCTCTCACTTTGCCAGTTCCCTGGCCCCCCCTTCATTAATTTAATATTAACACCTGCCTGCGTTTTTTAGCTTTTGATGATGTCCCTGCTCGACTTTGATTTTGCCTCTTTCAATCCTTCTTCCCGAACTTTTTGATGCCCCTTCTTCTCTTAGCTTTTTCCGCTTTTTTTTTTGTTTTCCCCGATTTCCGGTGCAGCATTACCGGTTCTTTTTCCCCTTTCTTTGGCTGCCCTTACAGCAGTGAAGCCTGCTTGCTACTTTTGACGCCTGACCCCCTGGGGTTTTGAGAAGCCTCACCAGAGTGCCCGTTTATCGTCTGAGTTTTTCGCAGACCCTCATCCCCCCGCCCCCCACTTTTTACTTCCACCGCTCCGCGCCCAGCGATTGCCTAGAAGATTGCCCCAACCTGAGACGGCTCTCTCACGAACCTCGCAGCCAACCGTAATAAAGGGTATTAACCGCTTCCCGAAATATTTTTGAATCATTCCTTTCTCCGTCCAGGGTAGTCCCCCCCTCTTTTCCTTCCTTTACAAAATAGAAATGCCGCCCCTCCAGCAGGGGCTCGAATTAGGACCGAGTTAGTAATTCCTCTCTCACGCCCTTTTATCTCGACTGGCTGCCCCCCCAAGACCCGATCTACTGTTCGTGCCTCAATTCCCCCGGGGATTTACGAATACGGATGAGAAGGGGACCCGAAAACCTTGAGTTCCGGCCAAAACAAACCAACACCCCCACACACCCCCCACCCCCAAACCCGTGCCCCCCCCCCACCCCCACACCCCCTTAGCATGCGTCGTTCCGGGATGCTCCCCCGTTTCGGCTTACGAACTTCCTCCATCTTCCTCCCCCTTCCCGTCAATCCTGCGATTAGTGGTATGCAGTGGTAGCGCGTTTTTCTATGGTTGAATCGAGGTCGGATTCCTCTGAGCGGCGGTATTTTTATCCACCCTCTTTACTTCAGGTTCCTGAGGCATTTTTTCCCCCCTTTCCTCACGGTGTTTCCCTCCGAGTTTTCTTCCGTAACGCTTCCCCGGGCCTCATCAATTTTGCTTGGTTTTTTTTCCCTCCTGAGTCTTTTCTCTTTACATGTAGTTAAGGTATGCCTTGTCTAAATTGGCTTCTTTTCTTGCGCCCTTTTCTCTTTCTCCCGGTCGACGCATCTTGTAACCCTCTTTTTTTTTTTTAGTTGAGATGCTTTACTTGTCGAAACGAGACTTTCCCCTGTTGCGCACCCCTCCCAACGCAGCCATTCTCTTCCTTAACGATTTTTTTTTTTTCCATTCCTCCCCCCTTCACTAGTTCTTTGACTCTTATCTTTTTTTTTCCCCGTCCCGTCCAGCGCGCGCTCCAGACTCGTTCGTTTCTCCCCCCCTAAACCTCCCTGTGAAGGCCGCCCTAACTAAGTTGAAGTACTAGACCACTTGGTTGTAGTTCCTCTCTCGCAAAAAAAGTCGGACAAAGCCGTCTCTTTTCCTTTGAAACAGCCTTTTTTGGGCCGTCCTGCCGTCTCCCCCCCCCCCTATGATTAACAGTGTAATCGCAGCTTTGACGTCCTGGGGGCGATTTTTTTTTTTTTCACGGATTTTCCAGCTTGCAAGTCCCTGCGGATCAATCCCGCGGTTCCTCCAAGGCGCCTTCTTTTCCCTTCGCTTTCCCTTGTTTCCACTTGCTCCGGCTTACTTCGAATCCTGTTATTTAGGTTTTTTCCCACATTTTTTTTTTGACTTTCTAGATATATTTCCCAGATTTGTTTCGCTTAGATGACGGACCCCTCTTCCCGCACCGCGCGGCTTTTAGGTTTTTTCTTCTGGTTTACCCTCCCTTTAGGGCTTACAAGGGTTTTTTCCTTCCTCCTCCTTTCAACTCGGAGCCCGCGTTGGCCCCCATCCCCTTTCTTTGACCTTTTCTGCGCGAGGGTGTTTCGTCCTTCGTAGCCGTCGTCATTTTTTTTTCTTTCATCGCATGTTTTTTTTTTGTCTGTAGTCCCCTTCCAGGTGTTAGTTGGATAGTTAGGCTTGCAGCGAGGGAGTTTACTAGAGTCCCCCCTCCCGCCCCGCGCGGAGCTTCTTGCCCCTCCCCCCCCCCCAAGGCCGTTTATTTTATGTACACTCTGCCTGCTGTCCGTTTTTTCCGCCCCAGACTTTTCCATCCTCCCCCTCAATGCTCGCATCGGAAATCTGAAGGATTTTTTGAGACCCCTTTCTCTCCTCGTTTCTTTCCGCCCCCCTCCTTCGACTTGCTGTGCCACGGCCGTTTGTCTTGAAGGTCGAGATGGAGCGTGTTTCCCGTATTTAGCGAGGGTTTCATCTCTTTACTCCTGCAGGTTTTTGGGAAACGTTCCTTTTCAGTCCGGCTTTTTGGCCGGTACATGCCCCTGTTAGTCTCGTCCCCCGCCTCGGTTGATTTTTCGCATTTTCGAGAAGCAAGCGCTGGCCGGTTGGTTTTTTCCGGCCCTCCGCCGGCAACATGGTTATAGCTTTTTCCCCTCGACGCCCCGCTCGACCTGCGTCCCGCGGTTCGAGCACCTAGTTTCTAGTGCCCTTTTGTATTTTTTCCCGTCCCCTCTAAACCTCTGATTCAATTTTTCTGGCATTTTTTTCCCGACGTCAAAGCTCCAATTCGCAACTCCGCCGCTTCAGGCGAGCGAAGAGGCATAACTCTTTTTTGAGGAGCCCCCTTGTCACGCCCCCCTGCGTTTAAAACCTCCCGGGGCATGTGAACTGTCCCCCCACCCCCCCAAACCCCCCCTCCCAGCGAAGCGAGCGTCTGCTATTCTTCCACGGTCTTTCCCTGGTGTTATGTCTCCCCTCCCCAGGCAATGAACGGGTCGATCAGGACCGTCCCCCAGCCTTTAAAGCGGTCGCGGTCCTCCTGCGCGCGCGCTGAGGGCCTTGGTAAATAATTGTGCCCCCCCCACGTTTTTTTTCCCGTTCCCCACGACCCATCGATCGAGCTTCTCCAATCTTTGAACCTTCCCCCTTCGAAGATGTTTTCCCGTTTAAACCGTGAAAGTGTTGTGACCCCCCCTCCTCCTATCCCCCATGGCGCTCCCACGAACTTCGTCCCCCCCGGGCCGCTCCCCTTTCGTGAAAACTTTCCTGGATTCCCTAAATCGTTTCACCAATGATCAGCAGTTTTTCGGATTTGTGCTGAAAGTGTTTTAGGCTTAGACGAGAAGCGCTTTGGTCCTGATTTTTTTCCTTCCCCCTCCTCCCTTGGAGTATCAAAAAAACACTCGGTTTTTTGCATCCATCAGCGAAGCCAGTGCTTAGTGGATGAGCGTGAAATGTTTTTTCCCCCTGTTTTTTCCTCCCCCCCTCTTTTGTTTGTTTTGAGAGGTTAGCTGGTTCTCTCGGCTCTCGAATTTCCGTAATCCCCTTCCTTTTCCCCCCTGGATGGCGGATTGCCGTCTCTTTTCTCCTCCAATGGCGTTGGAGATTTCAGGACGCCTTTTTTCCCATCTTCGACATCCATGCCCTGGAATTTTTTCCCCCTTTATGTTCTGCCTATCCCTCTTGATCGCGCCAAAATTCTCTTGTTCCCCTCCCTTTTCTTTGTCTTCGTCCCCATGAACCTGTATTTGTTTGTCCACAACCTCTTTTTACGTTTTTTCTCGACTCCCCCTTCGATTTCGCCACTTGATATCTGTGTCTTTCGCTCCCCGGTGTGGTCTGTTCCTTATTCCCGGCCTCGGCGCGATGCGCCGAACTTTCCGCGACCGCCGTCATGATTTGGTACGGCTGCCGTCTTTGATAATTTTGAGCTACCCTGGACGCCTTTACCGTTTTTCCACTTTATATCAGGCTCCTTGCCTTCCTTTTTTTTTTTTTTTTGGTGGATTAGGACAAGTTGCCCCCCGTGGGTTACCCCTCTTGCTTTTGGTTTCCCTTTTACCCCTTGTAATGATTTCGCTTTTTTCTTTGGCCTGCCCTTTGAGTAAGGTTTTCTTCGCTGTCTTTTTTCCCCTTTCCCCCTCTCCGGATCTGTTTAGCGAAACTTCCCGAACTCCGCTTACGTTTTTTTTTCTGGTTTTCCTTCTTCCCCCACTAAAATGTGAATCGACCCTCGGGCGGTCGGATTCTTGCCCCCGGCGTTGTGCTTTTTGAGTTTTTTTTTTTTGTTAGACTTTTCCCTGCTTACCGAATGGCGTTTTCCTGTTCTCCCCAGACCGGCCCTTTCTTTTTCTGGGATTAACTGGAGCGGTTCCACCGCGGGCGATAAGGAGATGACTTTGAAAAGCGTCCGGAACCACCCAGGCCGTCTCCTCCCTTCTCCCCCACTGTTTTCTGCGTTCTTTTTGATGCCCTCGCTCGTTTTTTTCCCCTCCTCCATCTCCGGATCATATTTCGACGTTTCCATACGTACGCCGTGCACCGGACTTCGAATAGTGGATTTCCCCCGACCTAGGGGTTTTGAGTTCTTCCTTCAAGATTTGTGACGCCCTGCACTTCTTTCTTTTCGGGTAACGGCTGAACTCCTTTGAAGCCACTCATACCTTTCCTTTCCCGGTTGGGGTTTCTTTTCCCTCAGCCTCCTTCTCCCCCCTTCTTTTTTTCTCGAGGGCTCCGCATAACGAATCCACCTCCCCCCTTTTCTCTCCCCTGCGCTCTCCAGGCGATGTCAGGACCTTAACATGTCCTTCCTGCTCGATTTCGCCACCCGCTTCGCGCGTCAAACCTTCTTTCCTTCTTCCCCACACCTGACTTTTCTCTTTCCTACTTCGCATTACGTCTACCGCCGGTTTGAGGTTCCAGAAGGTGTTTTCCTTCGTCCACCTCGAACAATTCCAGACTCAAGGAAGTGTTCCGCGCCCCCCTTTTGCGGACGACTTTCGTCCTGCGCTCACGCATCTTTCGCATCGACTTGTGACAAAGCCATCCGCGACCTTTACCGCGACCAGGTCTCCATTTACTTACCGGTCTTTTCTTTTTTGATCTACCGGTCTTAAGAAAACTCACTTTGCCTTCTTTTTTCCCCGAGTCTTGATCCGTGTACCTTGCCGGCGACTAACTCCCCTCCCTTCGCCCCTTTCGTCGTTTTTGAGGGTGACTCCTTGTGGATCTTGGCTCTCCGACCCAAGCTTTTCTCACGGGATTTTACTTATCCTCTCTCGGTCGATGACGTTCCTCCACCAAAGGTAGTAATTCATCTTTAGTTCCATGCCGGTTGATTAACAAAGGTCGCCGGTTTTTCTTGATCGACAGTCGGTTTCTTAACCTCTTCTTTTGTTGCGTTTCGTTATTTAGATTTTCCCTCCGTCTCTTTTTTTTTTTCTCTTTACCCATTTGCGTTAATGTATTCTTTTCTCCCTTTTGTAGGGCGCAATTTTCATTTCTCCCTTCGTTTTGACGTCTCACCTCTCTTTTGTTGTTTGCGTTCAGGTAGACCCCTGTTCGTGAACTATCACTTCTCAATTTTCCTACACTCACCGCCGCCTTCGCTTTCCCCCATTATTAACGCCCATTGTTTGAACTCTTTCAGACAAGTTTCCCTCGCGGGATGGTTTTCTTTCCCCAGTCCTCACGGCAGACCTTACGACGTGAAATGCGTTTTTTTTTCTTCACCCGTGGTCTTCTGAAACCCCGTACTTTTTCTTCCTTCCGTCGAGATGAATCTCTCCACTTTGTGGATCCCTCGCGCTTACGCCTTCTTGGGATGCTAAATCCCCCGCTTCCCTTTGCTTTTGAAAAATCGATCGCCCCTTCTCGCGCATCCACTTTCTTCCCCCCCTCCCTCGCAGCTTGCCGAACGAGGGCGCATGTCTTTTCGGTTCGATCGCCGGAAATCACTTGCGGACCCCCTTTTTCCTTTTTTTTTCGCTTCCCCCAGGCGTGGGACCTTCTATCTCCCCTTCGTTTGATCTGATTAGGAGTCATCGTTATCTTTCTCCTTTTCCCAGTTTTGCGTTTCTTTTTAAGCGGATTTTTCCCCCGATCTCGGCTCGTCGTTGAGCTCGAGGACGAAATCGCTCAGCACTTCGTCTGCCATTTCTTTTGTCGGATTCGCCGTAGGTTGCTTCCCTCCTTGTTTTTCAGCAATCACTTCTTTATCCGACTGAACTTTTCCGAGCCAGTAGGTTTTTGGCCTTCCTGTTTTGTTTTCTTGTTTTTTTTAAGGACTTGTAGGATTTTTTCGCGCCTTTTTCAATATTTCTGTTTTCTCCTGGGCGGGTTTGCTCGCGGGTTTTTTTCGTACAACTCTCGGGTTGGCGGTGGATTGTTAGCGTCCCCGCTCTGAGACTCCTTGATGACCTCCCCCCCGAAGAGGTTGTTTTTATTTTTTCTGCCCCTTTTGCCGGGTCGTCTTCAAAGGATTTCTTGAGCTTCGCTGCTGTAGTTCCTCTTTTTTCCAGGACGCCGAAATCTTCTTCCCCCTCTTACACCCGTGATTGGTCCTCCCTTCCGCACGCTTCTGTTCCGCAGCCACGTTTCTGATCCATGGTGCACTTTTGTCGGATCATTCCGTCTTTTTTTCGATGTCATCAAATTTTAGGGCACCCCTCCCCTCTTCCCCGCCAGCCTTTAGTTTGTGATGCCCCTCTTTTTTTCTAGCTCTGGTGTCTTCCACTTTTTCCCTGTATTCCGACCCCTCCAGAATGTGATCGCCCTCTATTTCCGATCCTCCGACCCTCCTTTGTCTGGTTTTCCCGCCCTCCTCCTTTTTCCCCAAAAGTGAATAGCTTTCCCAAGCTGACCGAAGCACCCAGTCTAAGTTCTTTTCAAAGGAATGTCCGCTTCCCCGAACCACGCGGGGTCATGATGCAAAAGTGGTGTGAATTGTCCATCCCCCCCCCCCCCTCCAACCGTAACTTCTGCGGTTCCTTTGCGTTGGCTGAGTCTGAATCGCAGTCCTCCACATCTTTCCCCCAAGGACTCCAGCTCTCAAAACCCTCCTCCCCCCTCTTTTTTCATTCCCCTGAGAAGAGCAATTCACCTCTGAGTCTAACTGTCCCCTTCAACAGACAGGATTTACCCCGTTTTTTTTCCCCCCAATGTTCATTCTCCCGAACCACCCCTCCTCCCGAAGGTGCTCTGCGGAGCCTACGTCCGACCTTACGGGCTGTTGGCGCTGTAGATCGTCCAGGATACCGAACGGGTCGGATTCCCCCCCGCCCTTTTTCCCCGCCCCCTTTGTCGAGGTCCATTCTTCTGCAGCGGCGAGTGCTGGTTAAATAGGACCTCCCCACCATTCCTTTTTTTCCCCCCCTAACCTTCTTGCCCAAGCGCTTTCCCACTGATAAAGTTCCCCCCCTCCAAGATTCGGCAACCGTTTTGAAAACCCGAGTTTGTGGCCCCCGAATCCCGCTCCAGTCATTGGCGTTCTCTCCTTTCTTTTGTTCCTTTTTTTTTCAATTTTGAGCGATCACGCCGGGTTTTAGAACATTTCTCGGGTCAACCCCTCCAGGGGCAGGAGGCCTTCCTCGACCCTTTCCTCTCATCCCGAGAAGTCCAAGAGGTCCTGCTTTTCTCCCCCCGCCGCCCTGGTTTTATTCTGAAAAGACTTTTCAATCGCCAGAGTAAGCCTTTCGTAGGGTTCACTTTCCTTCCCCCTAGAGGTGACGATCCCGCCTAGTTCCATCTTTCTTCATCAGTTTGGTTTTTTTTTTTCGATTTAGGTTTTCTGCTCTGATCCAAGCTCATCCCTAACTTCCCTGGCTTGTCTTTCATTGTTTCCCTCCTCAATGGCGGCTAGAAATCCCCCTTCCCGCCTTCGTTTTTCTCTTACCTTTTTATCGCGATCCTGACAGGGAGAAGTTTTCCCTCTATTTTTGATCCCTGAAGATAGCGCTTGCCAATTTTAGCGGTTTTCCCTGAAAATGTCCTGGTCCGCACCTTCCAATTTCCTGTGTCGGTAAACCCTTTTTCCCGGTTTAAATTAGTACGCTTTTAGCCTGCTTTGTCCCGAACTTATGGTTAGTTTTTCAAAGTGATTTTTTTTTTTTTTGTTTCTGTACTCCTTTACACCTTCATTTTGCCTTTATACCTCCCCGTCATCGTCTGCTGGTACCGGCTTGTTGAGTTGTTTCCTTTTTCCGGGCGATTTATTGCCCAGCCTTCCTTGCACTTCTTCTTCCCTGTGCTCTCCGCTTCACGTTTTCTGTTTCCTTTTTGGCGTTTGGTGTATTTCCTGAATTGCCCCTGTTTTTTGTTAACTCCACGGTTTTTTTCCAGCTTCAATTCTGGGAATGCTTCGCTCGGGCCTAGCTGGCCTCTTTTTTTTAAGCGAATTCTCTTTGTCACCCCCCCCCTGTTTCGAGCCTCTATGCCATTCTAGAAACTGCGAACACGCCTTTTTTACGGGTTGGGCCCTTCCCGATGTCACCTCCCCCCCTGTTCTACGACATCGTTTATTTGGCTTCTCCCGTGGCGTTTATCTTCTCGTTTGTTTCTCTCTTTTTTGGCTCCTTTCCCTTTGCGGAGTTTGGCGGAAAACCTATGGCCCTCTCTTTCCTGAGGCCCGTACTGGAGCTTCCGATCTCACATGGTTGGGGTTACCCTCAGACGACCCTTCAGGTGTCACGGTCCCAACCCCTTCCCTGCTATTTTCCCTCGTTCTACAACCCCTGTTGTTTCTCCTTTGACCTGATTTTTCCTTTTCGCATTTTGATACCCTGAAAGCATGCGCTCTTCCGCCCTTCTCTTTCACGGCGTGCACAAGGACGTCGTTTTTTTTGGCTGCTTCTCCCTCCCCCCCTTTTTTTTTTCCCTTTCCGATTACGCGTGCCAGCAAGGCTTTAGGTCTGTTTTTCCCCCCAATATGGTTTATTGTTTTGTTATACAGCTGCGACCTTTCTAATTCCCCCTTTTTTTCTGACGGACCCGGCATGGGGTCTGGCAGAACGCCCTTCTTCCCCCCTCCCCCCCCTCTGCATTTGTTTCTCGAGGAGCTCCCTCGTCCGCCTAACGAATAACTCAAAAATGGCGGTCTCCACCGTTTTTTTCCCCCGGTCGATGCAGGAGTTTTTCTTCCTCTTTTTCCCAACATTTGGACCTTTTCCCCCGACTAAACACGCCCCCCCCTCGAGAAGGCCCCCTTCCCCCGGTTTGTACCACGCGGTTTTGAAGCCGCTTTTTTTTGTGAGGACACGTTAATGCGGGCAGGTTTCAACCTCGAACTGCCGTCCCTACGCGGGCCCGCGCCGTTTTTGTTCCGATTTTTTTCCCCTCCTTCTTTTTCACGATTGATCGAGTAGCATAGATCGGTGCCCCCCACAGCAAGACGCGACTTTTCCTCTCCAGGAAACGGAAATCCGGCTCTTCCGAACTTTTGGACTTCCGGCCACGCTTGTTTTCGCGTGTTTCCCTTTCCCTGTACTTTGCGGCGATCGAACTTCTTCCCACCACATGCTTCCCTTTCGTCTCTCCTTTTTTTGGGTGAAGCATAGGTGTCCCTCCGCTCTCCGCCGCTATTTCCGAACGAGGCGTTTGCTTTTTTTGCATCGTTTGATCATCCAACACGTGTCGTCTACTTTGTCTTTTTTTCGGCCTTCCAGGTCGAGTTTCTTGCTCCCCCCCCCTCGAGGTTTCGTGAAAGCTTTCAAGCTCATCGTTGAAGTTCTTCGTCTCCTCTACCCTGAGAGGTCTTTCGTTACCATGGCGAATGTATTTTTATAATTTTTGCCGTTTAGGTGCGCCTTTTCTTTTCTCTTGCTGTCTCCATTCTCTCCTTTCTTTTCCCTCCGTGTTGTTGTTCTGTCTATGCTTTTCTCCCCTTTCCCTTCCCCCGGAGTCCGGGTCGAAAATGGCCGCCACCCCCACACTCTCCACCTTCGACACTGGAACCCGTCCTCTCACTCCACCCTCTTTGTCAGTTTCATTCCTTGAAGCGAGAACCGAAGCGATCCCCGACTGTTCAAGCGTTCGCTTCGACCGGTGATCACCTTTCAAACACCGCCCTGTTGGAGGCCCCGACTCTCCTTCGTACTCCCTTACCCTTTTGGTGTTGATTTCTCGCTCCTTTCCCTCCTCCTGATGCCCCCCAACATGGCGGCAAAGCGTTTTAACCCCCCGCCCTTCTTGGATTTTCGCGGATCAACCCCTATGAACTACCCCCCCCCCGAACTGGAAACCGAGTTTTATGTACGTTTTTTTTCTTTCGATCTTCCGGAAAGTCCACCTTCGGCGTCCCCCAATAATGAGCGAAGTTTCCAAGTTGCTTGGCCGGCCCATCCGTTCCCCGGCGTAAAATCATTTTTTCTTAAGTTCTCCCCCCCAGGGTGTCAGGTTGTAGGGTTTAAAAGTGTCTTTGTTAATGTTTGGCTCTTAGTCGCTTCCTCAGTTCGTTTTTGCGAGCGAGAAGTGCAAACTCGATCGAAAGGAGCCTGGCCCCTGGTGATTTTTTTCAGCCCTTTTAGTTTGACCTTCCCCGCTTAGTGTCCCCCCCCGGCGTAGACGTTTTTATGTTTTCCGTGGTTCCCCGAACATATGAAGGTTTCGCGCGAAGTTGCGTTTGCGATCGAGCGCTCGCCATTTTTTTTTTTGCCCCCCCCACCATGATCTTTTCATAGAATTGCGCCTTTCGCGAGTTTCTAATAGTCTTTGGATTCGTAGTGTTTTTTCCTGAGGTTCTTTTCCGCGAGAAAGCCCTTGCAGCTTTCTGGTGGTTGCTTCTTCCTACCCCCCCCCAACACAAAAACCACCCCCCCCCGGGACTGGTCCGTTTCAAGGTCCCCTTCTCTCGTCGTTGTCGTCCGCCCCATCTTTTCCCAGCACGACGTTCACCCCTGCCTTCGTATGGTCTCTTCATACCCCCGCCCCTTCTATTTCGCCACGCTTCGAGTCATGGTGACGCTTTTTTCGGGCTTTACGGGCGCAGAGATGGAGCAACGCGATGCTTTCTTGTTCCAAATTTATCTGTTCTTTCCCCCACGAAGAGTTTCCCTCTCGGGTGTTCTCCACGATTAGTAGCTGTGTTCTCCGGTGACCCTGGGCCCTTCGTATCTCGTCCTACCCATTGCACGAATGTTTTTCTCTGCACGGCTCGATCCCCCTTCCCAACATCTCGCTCCGGTCTGGGTTTCTCCGCCTTTTCCACCCCTGTTCACTGCTGTCACAGTCCTCTTTTTCGAAGACCCTCTCGACCGAGAACGCCTTAGCCCCCCCTTTTCCCGTCAGGTCTTAGCACCCTGATTTGACGCTCCCTTCCCAAGCGCTAAATCTCGGCGTTAAGTGGCTCTTAAGGTGCAGATCGAGTCGACCTGTCCCGCTATCCTTCACCCTTACGTGGAGAGAACCTCGCATCCGAGTGAGGATCCCTTTTCCCGCCAACCCTCTTAGTCACACCCCCCAGGGGTTGTTGTCCCTCCCCTAAATTCCCCACCCAAAGCAAACCTGCCACGAATTGATCCGGAGATCGTATTTCTGCTTTCCATGGCTGGGTTACTCCTTTTCTCTGCCATTGGATAACCAGAACGTTTTAGAGCAGTTTTTGTACGTTCGGTCTCGGACCAAAAAGGGCGCATCCGCGCGTATTGGTTACCCCCTTTCACCCGACCACACCACCTCCTGGGACGAAATAACCCTCGCCGTTGAGGGCGCCTTCGGGCTACTTTGACGAGATTTCCCAACTTTTCCCAAGCTGTTTTTTGACCAGGACTACCTTCAGTTCCTCCTTCCACGATTGTCACCGGGCCCTTCCAAATTTTGCGCTCTCAAATCGTAAGGTTATAGCAGAACAGGTCCCTCTTCCCTTTCCTTTCTTCTCGAGATTTTTGCCCTCCTATCTCTGAATAGGCTTCTGCTTTTTTTCTTCCCCTCATTGGATTCTCCCAAGCGGAAGATCCAGCCATCCTCCTCCCTGAGTCTTTTCTCTCTTTGAAATGCGAGAGTACGAGAGAACGC
>Ga0179593_1818242_pt1 | contig 17655 bp, 26 predicted proteins | sample CZODoug2_1_08_16_FD_185931 | JGI IMG/M metagenome (GOLD analysis project Ga0179593, IMG submission 185931) | Vadose zone soil fungal communities from Angelo Coast Range Reserve, California, USA - CZODoug2_1_08_16fungal (PacBio error correction) | ecosystem: Environmental > Terrestrial > Soil >... | reverse complement strand
AAAGCTTCCCCCAACCCCCCCCCTGCCCTTTTTTTGGTTTTTTTGTTTGTTTTTTTGTTGGGGGGGATCTAGGGGACCTCCCCTTCCTTAGGACAGCTGACCATTAGTCATATGGCGAGATCGCCCCCCGCCCTCTCCTTTAGCGGCCAACTGGTCGGAAACATTCTCTTCCACGCCAGAGATAGCTCTCCATTCCTGAAAGGTTAATGGTCCCCTTTCGTGCCGAACCTATTTAAAGCGGACCATCCCCCCTTTTCCCGAGCGCGGTCGTAGTGGCTTAAGGGAAAGGCCCCCTTCTCCCTCACCATTGCTCTTCTTGAAGGAAAAGGCCGAGGGAGCCCCTTTGGGTGGAGAACCCTTCTTATAGCAAGCTGGTGCACCCCTTTAGAAAGAGCGAAGACACCAAGGAGCAGTAGCCTTCTTTCCTTCTTTTAGAAGAGGCTGTAATCCTCTTGCGTCTTCCCAGTCCCCAACGAGATCTGATCTCTCAGCGGCACGGGCGCATCCCCGTCGGTGTCCGCGGTCCCCCCCCGAATTCCCCCGATTTAGGCCAGGTAATTTCGCATTCGCGTCTAAACTTTTTCTAGGATAGACCTTTCCTTCCGCGCCTCGGTTTCTTTCCAAACGGCCGCTTTCTCCAACTTTATTAATTTAACCGCCGGGCGCAGTTCCTTTTTTAATCGTAGCGCCCTTCTCCACACCAGCGAAATTTCTTTTCGCCGGTAACGCGGACTCCCCGCTGGGCCATTTTGGCGCGTCCCAGCCTCTCTTGTCCTCTTCATTGTTCTCCCCTGAGAGCCAGAGAGTGTTTTTTCCACAGTGCTTGCCGCAAGTAGAGGGACCCCTCGATCTGGCGCGGTTTTTTTCGAAAAGTGAAAACCCCCCTCGGATGACCAGGTCGTGATTCCGTTTCCGAAACCCCTATTGAAAGGCCTAAATTAAGTTTCTCCCTGTTCCCTTTATTGCAAGAGACTAAGCCCCTTTGCAGGATCGTGAAAGGACGACCACCTTTTTACCCTGGGTTAAGGAATGTTTCGAGATGTGCAATATGACTTTTGAATCAATAGCAAGTCCTCCCTCTCTCTTCCTTCCTGATTTCGGCACAATCGTCCCCCACAGATATGAGCCCACCGTAGTTACTTCCCACCTTCTCCCGAGCGCGTAACGCACCCTCTTTTCTGGCCGACCTTTCCTTTCCTTGTAGGTAACCTTTCTTTCCCCCTTAGTAACGAATTGTTTCCTGACAGATTCCTTTTTTGGATATTCGGTGATTTCCCGCCCCTTTCCCGCATGGTAAAAGGAGCCTTGGGCAAGCACCACCCTAAAAGGGCGGTGCTCTTTTTTTCCTTCGCCTCTTCGTCTTCCCCCCCCCCCCAGCGGTGAATACAGAACTTTTTAAATGCAGGGAATTTTCTCCTGCGTTTTCGGATGCCTCCTTTGTCTCTCTTTTTACTCTAGTTTGACGCTTTCAGTGCCGCCTCCTTTTCCAACATAGAAGAGTATGGCTCCCTTTCTTTTTTATACTTTCCTTCGAGGCCCCCTCATAAGGAAATTGTTGTGGCAACTTGCGCGCTAGCTCTACATGCCTTTTCACCATACACGTAGTGTTTTTCCCCCTTTTTTTCTCCAGAATGAGCCAGGCACCCTTTTCAAATATGAGGCTTTGTGTTGAAGGCACCTTCTTTTTTTCTTTCCTCTCTTAATCTGGAAGTATTTTTCCGGTGTGAAGAAGAGCAACTCCTTTCTTTGCCCTGGACAACGGCTTTTCCTTTGACTCCCTTCTTCCTCTGGACGAAGTAACTGTCCTCCCACTGCGAGCGGGAGGTTCTTAAGAATTGATCCCACCCGATGTCCCCTTCCCTGTCGGTCTTCAGAAATCCCTTTCCCCCCCGAAATGAAGGTCCCCCCCCCCTGCCCTATCCTTATTTGTTACGTAGTGCAATTGGAGACTCCCCCTGAAGGCGATGCCTTCCTGATAGTTCTCATCTCTCTTTTTTTTGTTGTTCTGTATGGCTTATGGCCAGAAACACCCTTCCTACCCGCGGCGTCGGTCTTTTTCCCCAAGGGGCACTACTCTTGTTTCAGGATTTTCACTTCATCGAGCGCTGACCCGACCTGCTTGGCGGTGGTTCATCTCTTTTTCTCCCCCCATTCATTTTCCGGACGCATGATTCCTCCTGACGATGGCGGAGAAGATCAGCAACGTTTTCGCCCTCTTTGGACCAGCCCTAAGAGGGAAGACCGCAGTTGCTCTTCTTCACCCCCCCCTTCCCTTCTTGTTCGGAAATAGAAAAGAGGGAACTCCCCCCCCAAAGAGGAAATCGCCTATATTAAAAACCCCTCTGAATTCTGGCCCCTTTGGATGGTTGGATTTTTTTCCCCCGAAGTGATGGTGCCCACCTTTGTAGAGGATAGAGCTCCCCCCCCTATTCTTTTCTTTTTTTTCTGCTATATTACAGCCCCTAGAGCGACTATTGACGACTTCCCTGAGGAGGCTCTTTTCCCGGACCCGTCGAAAAGCTTTTTTTTTTTTTCTGCATCCGCAACTTTTTTTCCAATGCCTGCAGTTAGAATTCCCCTATTTTTCCCTTCCCCTCCCCCAAAACGGACGAACCTTTGCTCCACGCCTTTCCTTTTTTTCCCCCCCCCCCCCCCCCCACGATCTCCCTCCGAGAGCAGGAGTACTTTAGCACCGAGAGCTTGATTTTTTCTTGATCGGCCCTGAATACCGCCTCCCCTGGTCGACGTTAAGGGCGCGAGCTTTTTTTTTCCTTCCATTTCCCTTTTTCTATTTTGCAAATCCGCGTCAAGTACGATTCCGAGAGCGGTGCTAATATCTTCCGAACGCTTAGATTTTTTCTCAACTTTCCCCTGAAGTAACTTTTCTAGAGTCCCAGATTACGGTTGCAAAGCGCGCCCTTTTTCTTGCATCCATTCCAATAGATGCGGGGGAGGGAGAGTCTGAAGGAATCCTAAGAGCAAGGACTCTTTACAGAATCTGTTTGCCTCCCAGAACCATCCCCGAGGGGCCCTCGAAAACCTCGCTCCATCGATACTCTTTTATTGAAAGAAAGAAATATCTTTTTTCCCGAGGGAAATTAAGGCCCGGCGAACCCCTCGAGAGAATTTCCTTCCCTCCAAACCTGAAATGGGCATAGAAGAGCCCTTTTTGCGCTCGATCGAAATCTTGCCCTTCATAGGATGAGGCGAACCCCCCTTACAGTATTCCCTTGCCCAGGAGTTTAGTATGATTCCACGTTCGCCTATGTTTTTTTTTTGATTGGAGCGACGATGAGCCGTTCCTCTTCCGGGCGGTGCGAGGCTGATCCTCCCCAATTAAATATGAAGACCCCCCCCTTGAAAAAAAAAGAAGAGGCGGCATCCTCTTCGTTCCGAATGGAAGCTTTTCCCCTCATCGGTCCCCAAAAAAAACCCTCGCACATCTACGTTTTTTGGATTTTTTGAGTGCCGGGTCCCCCCTGTGCCGCTGAGCGGCCCGTGTTTTTTGGCCCAGCGTCGCGTCCGCTTTCCTTTTTTCCCGACTCCGAGCGCGCTGCGCGATTACCTTTTTCGAAGGCATCACGCCTTCTCGCTTCCGACTTTTTTTTCGAGAGTAACCCAGCAGTCTGCAGGCGACTGCTTTTTTCTATCCCCTTGTTAGAAAGAAAAGCGGTCTTTCCTTCCCACCTTCCGACCCTTTTCGGCACGTTCCTTCGGCACATACCGCCGCCCTTCGCCTGGCGCGATGGATACTTTTGACCCTCTTTTCCGGTTCTACAGTTATAATTAACAGGTCCCTTCCCCCTTTGCTCGGCGATATAGATGGCGCTTTTTTTCGCAAGATTTTGTGCCCCTCTGCCCGTCTGATTAAGAAAAGATAAGGCCCCCGGACTCGACATAGCGAGGCGCCAGCGTCCCCTACGGCAATGATGACTTTCTTTTCCTCTGGGTTAATTCTTCCTTTCCCCGACGTCCAGTTCCCCTCTTTAATAATAATAAGTTGTTATTGTTTTCCTCCTTACAGCTGATCGCTGTCTGGCCACGCTTCTCTAGAACAGGTGCTGTTTTTCCTCTTCCCCCCTCCCTGATCTTCGAGTCATATGGCGAGCTCTTTTTCCTCTAAGGCCGCTCTCCCCCCCCCCCCACTGGTCGGACTCTGGGCCTTTTTTTTCCCCCTGCCCTGCTAGCTCGTCCACTTTCTGCCAGGGTAAGGAGAACCCCTTCCGCCTATCCCCGGTTCCCATAGCCAGCGTCTCCTTTTTTCTTTCGGCTTTCTTCTGCATCTTTCTTGTCCGCGCGCTAATGCTCTTCTTTTCAGTTCTATACGCGGCGCAGTCTTGGCTGGGCGACAAGGTTCTCTTTTGAACCCTCTTTTTTTGGTTTCCCCTCCCCCCCTTTCGGAAGCGAAGTAGCGGATGTTCTTTCTGTAATAGCGCAGCGCCCTCTCCTTTCAGCGGAACGAACACGAGTCTTCTCGCGATTTTTTTCCCAGATTTACCTCCTTAGGAGGGGTCTCGTTCTTTTACCCAAGTAGATGTGATGGCCTTTTTTCCGCGGGTGAGCCTTTTTTTTACCCCTCTTCAAGTTCTTCGACCTGCCGCTTTTCGGTTGCCATTTTGGACAAAGAGTGACCCCTTCTCCCCCGCCTTCCAGCCAGGCAAAGCCCTTTTTCGTCGAGCCCCCTTTCTTTCGAACAAACAGCGATTCTTTTACTCGATTCTGAATGAAATGTGGAACTCTTCCAGAATAGGATTCGCCCCTCCTCCGAGGGAAAGATTCCCCTCCGATTTTTCCCTTCTTGATGGTCGAAAGTAGAGACCCGTCCCGTAGAGAGTATGGGAGGGACTAGTGAAGAAAATTTACGATAGCGTGAGTTTCCGAGAAATTGTCCAGGAAGAACAACTTTGCTGGGAGAAAGTTCCCTTCTTGTCTCCCCCATCCCCTGAACAGAACCCCCTCCAGGAGAGTGTCCTTTAAGGAAGACCGCTTTTATTTTTTTCCCTCCCCCAAATTTTTTTATGAAGAATGAGATCTTGTGCAATCTTACTTTGCCCCCCTAAAGGTGCCTCTTCGTAATGGAAGTAGAACCTCTTCTTTAGGCAAAAGATATGAGCACCTCCCCCCAGCTTCGAGCCCGTAAATCCCCCTTAGGAGAGTAAAAGATAGAGCCTTTCTCCTTTGTAGGTAAGTTTCCTCATCCGGAATCCTTCTCCGGCTCTCGGTCTCTTCCCCTCTCGCTTTTTAGAAGTCGAAGGGACTTTTTTCCAAGGAGTGTGCGGGAAGGCGACTCCGGCCTTCCCTTTTCTCAGCCCCTTATCGCTCAGGCATTGTCTGTGCTCGCTTCTTGCCAGACCACGACTCCCCCTATCTTTTTTTCCAGATGAAAAGACAGTTCCTCAGGAAATCGCAGAGTCTTTCTTTTTATACTGGAAGATAGCCCTCCACCCTTCTTCCCCGTATTGTCCTAATTATCGATGGCCCCCCGGTGATCCCCCAGAACAGGGTGTTCCGCCCCCTTTTTTGTTTTTTAATCGCGGTAATCTTACCTCTTGTGGCAGGCAAATTTCGAGATGCCGAGTCCCCCCCTCTGGAATCTCCGTGTTCTCAATTGCTTTCCTTTTGCTTGGACACGGCGTTTACGCCCACGTGGATCCCCGCGACGAAGTACGGAATCATTCGTCTCCTGAGAGGGCTTTGGGGAGCTGGAGAGCCCCCCCACCCGAAGAATCCTTTCAGGTATTAGTTTAAAGCCCTCCTTCCCTGTGTATGCGTAGTGCACTTTTCTTCGCCTCTTGAAGGGCGATTTTCTCCCCCCTTTCTTTATTTTTTTTGGTTGTTGTGAGGAGGATCCCCTTCTTTCGACAAGCATTCTTCTCTTTTCCATCGCCTTCACCCTTTTTTTCTCCCCAATTGGCACTACGCCAGCCCCCCTATTCTTGGCCTCATTCGAGCTTTAGGTCCCTAGTCACTACGTGTCTTTCGTCGCAAATTTCTTGCTCCTTCCGTCTTCCCTTTGTGGCAGAAATCCACCGTGGAGTAACGTTTTTTTTTCAATTTTCTGAACCCTATATTTTTTTCATAAGAGAAGTTGATCTTCTTAACCGTATTAAAGACAGGAGGATGCCCCTCCATAGCCCCTACAAGCTTCACGAGATTTGAATAAAAAAAGAGGCCATCTTTCCCTATTCCCCCCATTTCTGGCAGAAGGGAGGTACCCAGGTATGGTGGGTCACCTACGTGATGTGACATAGATAAATTCTCCCCCCTGTCTCCCCTAGTTCTCTGGAAATGAGTCCCCAGCGAGTTTTCCCTTCTTATGAAGACAGGGGGCAATGTTTCCAAAGTCTCTTGTTTCCTTTTTTTATCCTTCTGGCTCCCTTCGGAAAAGGACCAATGCCTGTCCTTCTTTTCTGCATCATTGGATTCACCTCTTTTCGACCCCCGAAGCGTTAGGAGAAAAGAACGTTCCCCCTTCCTGCAGAAGCTCAGGGGACTAGCCGCTCGTAGGAGAATAACAGAGGCCTTCTGATCGGTAGCCCCTTTTTATTCCCTAGTGCCCCCCCCCCGCCTTAAATAAAAAGGCCTTTTTTTTTTTTCGTTCCTTTTTCGAGATTGGTGTGCTTTCTTCATCGTCTTGCCAACTCGAGTCAACTGTCCCTTTTTTTACGCCGAGAGCGGTGATCAGATATGTTCCACGCTTCGATTTGCGGCCGCGTCTCCCCCTTCCATTGAGATCGTCTCTCACCGTTTCCCCCTCTACGGCGGCAGAGTCTCTCGCTAGCAGTCTTTTTTCCTGGTTTTCTGCGCGAGGTCCTCTGAAAGAGAAGAGACTTCCTCCCGCGAGGGGGGAGAAGAAGATCAACGTGCGATACCCCAAGGAAGGTAGAGGGCCTTCTAGAAAAAGAGACGGTAGAGGACTTCCGACAGACCCTTTTCAGAAGAGCGGCCATGACTTGGCACTGGCGCACAAACTCTCATGGCGCCTATTTTTCCTTCCCCCCCCATTGTTCCGAGGAGGAAAAATCTCTTTTTCTTCTGCCCCTTTTACGCGGCCATCGTCCCCTTCTTGGTAAGCGCCCTTTTGTCTCAAGGCGGTTTAGTATGAGTCTTTTTCCCCCCCCCCTAATTTGGTTCCTTTTTTTCTGACCTCTCTCTCTTTTAGCACGTTTTCTTTCGAAGGGCGAGGCTGAAGAATGTATCCTTCTCTTCCTAGGAGTTGTCCCCCTCCCCCCACCTCCTCTTTCGGCGGTTTCTAGCGATCGTTCAGCTTCTTCCCCTCGAAAAAACACAAACTTACCCTTTCTTTTTCACCCGTGTTTCTTCTCTTTCCCCGCGGAAACCGAAGAATATTCCTTTTTCGATGCTTGTCCCCTTCCAAGAAGCTAGTGTCGGTTTTCCTTTTTTTCCTAACGCTAGCAGTCTTAAAGAAGCGTCGCCCCCGCTACTCGCTGCCTCAGGAGAGGATTCCCCCCCCCCCCTCCCCCCTTTATCGGCTCCCTTGTTTAGCCAGCCCTTCTGGATGCGCGCGTAATTAGAACTCCCTATTTCCGTCCCCGCTCCGAAGCATTCTTTCCCCTCGACAGTTTCCCCTTGCAAATACGGCCGCCAACTTCTCCGCTAGGAAGCTGGCCGAGCGGCTATTTTTTACTGCAAGGTATAGGTCGTCTCCCCCCTTTTCTTCCCTTTTTTTTTTTGGCCCTTTTGAGATAGCTGGCTTTTCCCTGCCGGCTCCGGCGTTCTGCCAGTCTGTTTAGGGAATCCGATGCCTCTCTTTTCCATACCCCCCCGGCCTCCTTCTGACTAGAAATAGCGAGCGCCCCCCTGTATACGGCCTGATGCCCCGGTCGATTCCGAGAAGCCTCTTTCCCCCAAGCTTTCCTTTTCCTGTCCCTCCCTTCTATGACAGCTGATCGCTGTCTGGCCCCTCCTTTCTCGACCAGGTGCTGCAGTCCCTTCCGCTGCCGCCCTTTTTTTTCTTTTTTTTTTTCCCTGGCCGCTCTGGTTCTGAAGCCGCTTCCGGTTTTTTCGGGACCTCTGGCAAGAACGCCGGAAGCCTTTTCCCGAGACCATGGTGGGCAAGGCTGTCCTCCGTTTCCATAACTGCCTGCCAGCGCGCCAGGCGGCAGAGCCTCCTTTCCGAAGGAAGGCCGACAGGTACGCTTTTTGAGGAATAGGTAAGTTCTCGTGTTCTTTTTCCCAATTTCTTGCAGCGCCTGAAGACTCCCCTCGCCGCCAACAGGCGGCATCTTTTGGCGAGCAGGTCGACGCGCTTCCCCCTGCTTCCCTTTGGAGAACCTTTTTTTCTTCCCCCTCGGGCAAGCCCCTTTTCCTTCCCGACGGCAACGATTCGTCGGGTTTTTTCCCTCTTTCAGAAAGACCCCTTCTTGTTTCCCTTTTTTTCTGGTTGCGCTTTTTTTCTGAAAGTCGGATCCCCCTGGACGCGCCGCCTTTTTGTGACACTTCTGTGCCCCTCCCGCCGTGACGCTCGATCAGACTCGGAAAGCCCCCCTTTATCTACAGGAATAATAGTAGAGTCCCCTTTCATAGCAAATTTTCCTCTTGGAACCCCCCTCTGAATTTCCAGAAGAAAAAGCCGTTTCCCCAATAGGTTTATTCCCCTTGATTAGAAAAGAAGATGGGCTTTGTCAATTAGCTTATGTTAAGCACCTCCCCCTATTTGAAAAGTGAAGAGCCCGTAGAGACACCCTTTTCTCCAGTGACGAGGTAGTTGTTTCCCCCGAATTCATGGTTGTAGATAGTCTTTTCTTTTTTTTATTTCCCCCCGCCTTTTTCCCCCGCGACTTTTTTTTCGACAGCGCCATACGTTGTCTGGATTCGTCGAAAAGTCCCCCCCTCCTCCCCCTTTGTGGTTGAAGGTCGAAAGACCCCCCCCCCTTGGTCTGCCCGACTGCGGCGCTCTTTTTCCGCCTCTGAGGTTTTTTTCTTCGCGCCAGGTGAGAGTGACGTAGAACATCTTTTTTTAACAACCTTTTTTCCTAAGATAGGAAAAGATATGGAGTTCCGAGGAGTTGGCCCCCTATGAAGTAGAGAGAGTAACCTCCCCCCGACTTTCCCCTAACGTGCTTTTCTTCTCAACGGAGGTATTGAAGGAGATTTCCACCCTCTCTCCCATCACCACCTCTCCCCTCTCTCCTATTCAATATTCATCCTTTCCTTACACTACCCTCGTTCGCCCCAATTTCTTCCCACTCCCCCACTTCCCCATCCTCATCTCATCTCTCCCCTCAATATAATTCTAGATGCCACCCACCTCCTCCCTTTCCTCTTGCCACTCTTCCCACTCTCCCTCCGTTAGTTCCTTCACTCACCTACCCTCGCCCTTCATCCCACAAGCTCTACTCACCCCTTGCCAGTTCACCACATCCCCGCCTCCCCCTTCCGCCCCCTCCCCATCACCCCCTCCCCCCAGATTTCCTACCCTACTCCCCCCTTCGCCTTCCCGCCCGCCACATCCCCTTCCCTTTAGCAATTTAATACTACCATCGATCCTCCCCAGCGCTCCCACTCGCCCCCGTGACCTCATTGTTGGCATTCCTTCTCGCCCCTTTTTTGCCCCTGAGTTCAGCCACCATCGCGTCCTCTCTCTGCTCTTTTCACGCTATCCCTCTGTCCCCCCGCCTCCCACAAAGCCCTAAAGCAGATCCACTCCCACTCTCCGCCCTCTCATCTCCCCAACCCCCCGTCCTGACTCTCTTCGCGCGAAGCTGCATCCCATTCAATCCACCCCCTCCCCTCTTTTTCTGTCCACTGTACCCCTCTCTCACTCCACTCTTACCCCCCCTTACCCCCCCCTCGATTACCTCTTCCTGACTCCTACTTCTTTGTTTTCTCCCTAGCGTAGTCTCCCCCCCCCACTCCTCCACCTTCCTCTCCTATACTCATTGACAGTCCCTCTTCGCTACCCTCTCTTTTCTTTCCCGTCTACCCCTTCTTTACATTTAGCCCATCCCGCTGCCCCCTCTCCCCTCACGCCCCTTTTATTCCCTTATCCCCCTCCGCTCTTCTCCACCCTCCCACCCTCCCCCTCCCTTCTCCACCTTTCCCCCCACCGCTCCCCCCACCCTCCCACCACCCACCTCAACCTTACACCTAACCTCTCTACCCCTCTCCTCCCATCCCCGCCTCATTATACCCCACCATCCTACCCGAGCTTCCCTATACTTCTCTATCTACCCCCTCATAGCCCCCCCCCCCTTTCAGCTACTCATTACGCCCCCCTGCCACTCAGTGCTCCCACCGCCCCCCCTCCACTCCCTTCTTCTCTGCTTACCACCTCCACTCACTTGCCTTCTCCACCTCCTCAATACCCCCACTTTCCAACAGTTCCCTCCCGTTTCTCCCCTCCCGATATCCCGAGCACACCCCTTCTACACCTCACCCTCATCCTCCCATCGACTCTCTTTCTTACTACCCCTTCCTATCTTTCGTCCTCCCTCGCTCATTTCCTAAACACACCCTTCATGCAAACTACCCTCGCTACTTCCAAACCCCCCCCTTATCCTCCCTCTCTAACTCTTAACCACCCCTCTTCTTCCCCCCCCCAATGTACGCCCGTTCCCCCTTTACCTATTCCCTATCCCTCCCAGCCCCCACGTCTTCTCCCCTCTCCAACCCGATTCGGCCTTCTTCTCGCTCCTTACCTCACGCCTACACTACCCCTTTAATTACTCCATAATTCCTCCTCCCCCCACCCCCCTCCCTTTCTAAACATTAGTCCTGCCTCCCCGCTCTATGTTTAACCACCACCCCGTCCTATCATTATTTTCACACTCCTTTTCACTTACTCTGCAATTTACACTTTATCTCATACTTTCCTTACTCCCCCGACTCCCCCCCCTCGCTCCCCCCCCCTCCCTCCCTTTCGTATTCTCTATTACACACCCTCCCCCTATCCATATCACTCCTAACCATCTTCTCTCTCCTACCCCACTACACCCCACACTGAACGCATCGTCCCCCCCCTCCTCCCCCCTCCCGTAGCCAACTCCTCTGCTCCCCCCCACCCCGCAGTTATTTCGATCCCGTCCTCCCACCAACTCTTTTCGTTCTCCTTCTCAACTTTTTCCCTTACCCACCACCCCCCTCCCCCTATCTTCTTTCCCCCACCCTCCCGCTACGCAACCTCGCTCCCATTCTTACCCACACCTCCCCCCTACCCATTTCTCCCTAAAACTTACACCAATCCCCCTACAACCCCCCCCACCCCTCTCCTCGGCCCGCTACTCGTCGCTCTCTCTCATCCATCGACCCCAACCTCCACCTGCCACTAATTTTAAACCTTCCCGCTCACCTCCACCCTCGTCTTACACCCCCACCTTCCGCCACCTTTGCGTTTATCAGCATCACCCTCCCCCACCACCCTGACCTACCTACCCAGCCCCTCCCCCATCACCTCCCTACCCCCTCTTCATCCGCCTCAATTACCAACTCTCCGTACCCCCCTTCAGACCCCCCCTCCCTCTCACCTTCCCTCTCCTCACCACCCGCCGTCCCCCCCGCTATTCATTCGTGTCCCCTGCCTTCACAGTAGACTTATCACCTCCTCGCTGCCCACCGCCAACCTCAGACCCCCCATCCTCTTTCTCCTCCAGCGCTCTTCACGCTTTTCGCCACCCCCTCTCCTCTCTGCCCCTTCCTTTATCCCCTCTCTACCCCTCTCCTCCCCCTTCAGCCACAATCCATCCACTCCCCTCCCAACTCATACCCCCCATTAATACCTCCCTTGATCACCTTTTCCCACCGCCACTTTCACCCTCCCTCGACTTCCTACCCTTATTTGCACGCGCAAGCTCCTACTCCCCTATCTGGTCCCCCCCCCCCTCCTTCTACCTCCCCGCCCCATCCTCCTTACTCTCCTTGATACCCTGCCCCTCATCTTCCCCCTTTTCTATTCCCCCCTGAACCCCACTGCAGCTCATACCTCGTTACAATGTAACCCTTGCCCCTTATCAAACTCTCCAACCCTCCCCCCCGCTCCCTCTTATTCCCATCTATTTCTACCCTCACACACTCCACACTCCCTCTCTTATCTTTATCCCACCCCCCTTCCCCTCTCTACTTTAAACATGCACACTTATCCTAGACCTTCCCCCACCTCCCCCTGCACCTCCCTCAGACGCGCTCATTCTTCCTACACCTTCCCACGCCCCACTCCTCCACTCACACAACCTACTCTCTCTTCTTCTCTTTGCTCCCCTTTTCACTCTGCCTTTCTATACGCTACCCCAAATCACCCCTCAGCCCATGTCTTCCCCCCCTCCGCCCTTCCCCACTCCCCCACCACCTCTCCTACTCCCTAACCTGGCCCCTGAACCCGTCACCTTATTGTACCCTTTTCTCCACTTCACCCCCTCTGTGAAGCCCCTCACATTCTCCCATCCATGACCGGCAGTGCCCATTGCTTGTTACTCCCCCCCCATATCACTCCCAAATCTTGCCCTCCCCCCCCTCTTCCCGATTCTCTACACCTCCTCTCCCTCCACCACACCTCTGTTGTTCATTCCCCGCTCACCCACCACTCCCTCCTTCCTTTCTATCCACCTCCCCCAGTTTCTATTCTTTTTGTTTCTGTTCCTCCACCGTATCCTCCCCTTCTCACCGCCCCCTCCCCGCCCCCAACTCTATATAACCCCCCTATTCCTCCCTCATCCTCTACACTCCCTAACACACCACCTCGTCACCATCCCCCTCTTCTGGCCTTCCCTTCCAAGCACTCCCCTCCTCCCTCACTACTCCTTCCATAAACACCATTCCGTCAGCCCCGACTTTTTTCCCCAACCCCTCTCCTCCCGTCACGGAACTCCCTACTCATACCCAATCCTCCCCCTGCGGCTCTCCATCAATATTCACTCCCTTTTCACACACCCCACTTAGGATTCACCGATCTATCCCCCCATCATCTATCATTCCCGCTATTGCCCTTCCCCCAGCCCCATCCTCCTTCTATCTCCCCACCCCCATCCTCCCCCCTTCGTCAGTCCTCGCTCACCCCCCCCCTCCCCGGCCCCCCCCTTTGCGTTGCTCCTTACACCCCTCTCCAATACCCATTCCGCATTTGTCTCTCCCCGCCCCCACCTCTGCCCCTGTCATCCCTCTTGCTTCCCCCTGCTCGTTCAACCTCTTCCCCCCGGAGCTGTCTTTTTTTCTGCCGTCGACGACGTACCCTCTTCTATCGTCGAAGGGCACTTCGGAGTGGAGCCTTCTTCAGCTGGTTCTTTTTCTCCAGCGGTGAATCCCGCTTATCGCTTCTAACTCCCCCTCGCTGCGTTTTCGTTTTTTTCTGGGTTTCTTCAACGACAGTGAAGCCTCCCCTTTTAAAAATCGCAGAGTCTGCTCGCTGTATACTGGGACCTCCTCCCCCGGGGGAAACCCCTCAAGAGTGGGAACTTTTCTCTAAAGAATTCCCCAATCACGTCCCCTTTTTTCTTCCTGGATACCGCCCCTCGGCTTGGGCGCCATGCCAATAGCGTCATCTTTATTTCTTTTTTTTTTTATCCAGTTTTCTTTCGAGGGACGCGGAGAAATTCAGCCTTCGCTTGAGTCCCCCCTTCCACCTTCGGGTCTGCTTCTTTTTTCGGCATTCCCCCCTTCTTGCAGTTGACTGATCTTCCTCTTTTACTGCGGAATAATTCGGAGTGCACTTCCTTTTTTCTTTTCTGCCCCCCCCGAGTGTCCTCAACCCAAGCTCGAAATGAAGTCCCCCTTCCCCCCCTTGATAGAGGTTTTTCGTCTCCGAATCCGCGGTTATGGCCCTCCTTATCTTTTTTCTTTCCAGTGCCCTATTTCCCCTAATCCGTTGTTGTTGTTGCTTTCTCTCTTTCACAGCCTGGCCAAGAAAAACCGCTTTTTCTCGGTAAAGGGAACTACCGCCCTCCCCCTTTCCCGCCTTCCTCTTTCGAACGACCTGCTTGGATTCTCACTCTTTTTCCCTTCAAAATGAAAATCAGATATCGTGCGGCCTTCCTCCTCGTCCCCGATGAGGCGAAGGATCCCCTTTCTGCCTCCCTAGCTTTCTTTTTTTTTTCTCCGAAAGCAGGTGATATTATTCCACCCCTTTGGCGGAATTACTACAGGTATCGGGTTCCCGAGATTGCATTTTGGTCCCCTTTGTTCTACCAAGTGGGACATGGATCCCCTCTGGGCGGTATAAGCAACACTTTTTTGATGGGCCATCTCTCTTTTTTTTCCCCCCTTCCCTTTGAGTTTGCCTTTTTTTTCCCCTTCCAGTATCCAGCGCGTGTATCGAGTCTTCCTCCTTTCCCTGAGGAAGAACTGTCTTTTATGGACCAACAGTCGCCACCTGGTGTCCCCTTTTCCAAACAGAAGCGCGAGGCACATTCCCTTTAGAAGCGAGACGTCTGGAGGTCACCGCCTCTTGGCTCCCTACCGCTTAGAATTCCTTTCCACTCCCCTGTTTTGACGATCTCCGGAAATCAGGTTTAGTAAGTCGTAGGACGGCAATCCTTCTTTTTTTTTATCTGTCGCGGATTCCGGCATGCATTTCCCTCCAAAGGCACTGCTTTTTTCGGTGGGAGCGAGATTTTTTTCCCTCTCGGCAAGCGTCCTGGCGACGGGTCAATGTAAGACTGGTGGACGCCGTGTGTTTTCTTTTTTTCACGCTTCGATTGGGAATCGAGAATTTTTTCTCCCTCGTATCTCACCTGGGTTGAGACCCCCCTGGCTTTTCATCGTCTCCCTCTCAGTCCCCTTCCTCGATTTTGGGTCTTAGCGGTTTTTCCCCCGTCAACACTCCTTTCCGGCGAATTTGTTGCTGGCTCTTTTTCCCTTTTCCCTTCAAACAGTAATGGCGTGGCAATAGACAAAGTTCGGCCGGCTACACGACGTCCCCGCCCCCCCCACCTCCAGCGGCCATGCATTTTCCTCGCCTCCGCGCGCATGGCCTTTTTTCGTGAGGCTTCCCAAACCGGCCTGCACTGTTTTTTTTTTTCAACCCTGTTTTCTCGAAATAGGTTCCCCATAGGCCCGATGCTGGGACGAGCCCCGTCCCCCCCTGTTTCTGGGACACGTTTCCTTCCCTATCGCGGGTGTGGCGCCTTTGGACGATGAGGCCGTTTTTGTTTTGTTTGATTTCCTTTCTCAATTCACTCTTGACGCGGTGGCGTTGGCACATCCCTTCCTAGGCGCGGGCGGCGGCCTTTTTCTTCCTCCTTCCCTTGCAACCAGGACAACCCAACTTCCTTTCAGCACATTACGTGGGTCTTCTTCCCCGCGGACACGGACGAATCGGTTTTTTGCTTTTCCCCCGTTCTCCTCGCAGAGCTCGGTTTCTTAAGAGAGAGACTGCGAGATTACATCCTCTTACGCTACTGCGCTGCCGCCTTTTTTTTTTTTCAACACTCTTTTTTATCCGAGAATGTAGAGACCTCCCTCCTTGAAGATGAGAAGCGTCCCTCTCCCCTCCGAAGAAGGAGGCATTCTTGGCCCATACTTTCCCCCGAGCTCGGACGCATGGCGCTCCCCCCCTTCCCGGTAGAGGAGGATTCCTTCCCAATGGGCTCGGCGATATCGCTGTCTTCCCCTTCCTTTCCGACCCCCCCCTTTTTTTGGAAGCGGCTTCAGACCAGATCAGTCCTCCCCTAGGACTCGACATGCGAGAGCCCTTCGAGCAAGGGAGCATCTTCATTCCCTGAGACCATCCCCCCTCCCCTCTCTCTTTCCTCCCCCCTCTTCCCAGCTGATCGCTGTATGGCACGAGGCTTCCCCTCTGTCCTTTTTTTCTGCAGCAGGCCGTAGGACAGCTGCCTCTTTTTCTTCGATCTCCAACTTTCCCCTTCCGCTTCTGTCCGAGCGGCATCGGAGGCACGCCCCTCTTTTCACGCCGCTGAAACGCCAGACGATCGTGGGGCAAGGCCTGCCCGGTTAAGGGTTTTCCCGCCCGGTCATCTCTTTTTTCCTTTCGGTCGTCAGGTGGCGGCGGTAGGTGCCTCCCCAACCGGTAAGCTTTTCCCTGACCTAGGTTAAGTTCTATTACTTTTTTTCGCCCTGGGTCTCCTGCTCTTTTCCGACTGAAGAATGGCTGGGTTGACGACTCCCCCCTTTCGGCAGCGAAGTCGTTTTTCTTTTGTCGACGCGGCTGTAACTCGCGCAGCGCGCTCTTTTGATAAGCGCTTCTTCAAGCAGATTTTTGCGCATAAGAATGCCCCCGGGAAATCAAGAGTTCATCCTCCGCCAGGTCGGTGTTCCCTTTTTTTTTTTTTTTTTTTGAAGAAATTAGCCCCCTCCCTATGAAGTTAGTCCCCTTTCAAGCTGCCCCTCCCTGAGGTTTTGAAATTATGTGCCACCTCCTTCCCCTTTGAGCAAGATAAATTAGATCAGCACCTTCCCTTCTTTTCTTTTCCTCATCGTCGCGCCCCAGATTTCCTTTTCCCAATAGTCTGATTTTTTTTCACGCCTGGGCAATTTTCTCCCCCCTTCCCAGCATCGGCTTCGCGTAAAGAAGGGGCCTTCTTTTCTTTCGGTTCGTCCCTTCTCCCCTTCAGGTTGGTCGGCCCAAGGTAGAGCTCCCATGGCTTTTTCCAGTGAAAACGCCTCCTTGTTACCTTATTGCTTTTTTGCCTGCCGCCGAACGAGACTTTAACGAAAAGAGCATTATTTCAGGGCTTCGTAGAACCCCTCCAGCCATTCTAGCTCCTTTTGTCCCCGTCCCAGCACGATGAAGAACCCCCTGGGTCTAAGCATTCTTTTTTTTCCTTCCATAGCCTCGTTCTTCTCCATCGCTAGAGACATCCCCTGGAAGTAGAAACAGTTTTTTGAAGTTCGGCACAAGATCCGTCACCATTCCTTTTTGCCACCGTCGAAAAGGTCCCCCCCTTAGAGTGGAAAGCACCCCCCCTTTTTCCTCCACAAGCCCTTGCCCTTTCTGTATGAAGGAGATCCCAGGAATCCTTTCCCCCTTCCTTCCGTGTAAGGATCTCTTCCCTTCCTGCTCTCCAAGTGATTTCTCTAGCCCAACAGATGATCTGTAGCCTAGGATGAAGTTTCCCTCCCGTTTGTGAGGCATCCAGCCTCCTCTTTTTTCCTCTTTTCTAACTTCTTTTGCCTCGCGCTGCGTTTTCCCCTTCTCCCTCGGCTAAAATCGTGGCTCTTTTTCCTTTTGCCGATGAACCGACCTTTCAACCCTTTTCCCCAGAATTCACCCCCCCCCTGAAAAGCACGATTTCTAGCTCCATGTCAAGAATCCCTTCCAATGCTCAACTCATTTTTTCTTCTTTTCCAGCTTCTACAATCCTTTGGGTAGAAAACTCTTTTGATGGATAAAGAATGATTATTTCACTGGTAATAGAGGTTTTTTCCCCCCTTTTCTTCTTCTTGCCCTTGTGTTGAAGGCCCCCCTTTTTGTGTCCGAGTGCCGAGACGCTGGAGACTTTCCTTCCTTGGTAAGAATCTCCCCTGGATGATTATTCTAGGATGTTGACTTTTCTGAAGAACGGAAGAAATTCTTCGCCGCCAGCTCCCTTTCTCGTTTTTTACCTCTTTCCTTTTTGCGCGACGACTGCTTCCCCCGGGAGACAAGAAGTCGTTCTTTCCTCTTCGAATGAAGGCAACGGAATCCTTATTTTTTCGTCTTCGTTCCCCTTTTTCTTTATTGAAGGCGATGACGAGGTGTTTTGGGCC
>Ga0179593_1490747_pt1 | contig 17657 bp, 17 predicted proteins | sample CZODoug2_1_08_16_FD_185931 | JGI IMG/M metagenome (GOLD analysis project Ga0179593, IMG submission 185931) | Vadose zone soil fungal communities from Angelo Coast Range Reserve, California, USA - CZODoug2_1_08_16fungal (PacBio error correction) | ecosystem: Environmental > Terrestrial > Soil >... | reverse complement strand
TTTCCCTTCCGTCCCCCCCCTTTATGCTTTAGGTGTCTGCCGCGAATGGCGCCAGATGATACGGATTTGGTCCTTCCCTTGTTGGTTTTTCTTATGGTGCGCTTACCTCTGCCGTTAGAAGACGGCGAAGGTATTTTGTTGATGGTTTTTTTTCCCGCTTTTTTTTTAATTCTCGAAGTGCCTATTCATCTGATGTGGCCAGAATCCGATCTTGTGCCCCACTAGAACCTACGCCCGGTTTCTGTCCGCGCGAGAACCCGTTCCGCCCTTTTTTATTCCCGTATCCTCCCCCCCTCTCGGAACACAGTTGCAATCGATTCTCCCCCCCCCTGCTGGTCTTGAACTTCTCCCCCGTAGTTCCCGAGCCGAGGGCAGAAGTCGTATCCTTATTGCTGTGTTGCCCGCGGCTCGATTTTCTCCAGAGACTTAATCGCTCCCCTTGAGCACCCCTTCCCGCGTGATCTCGCCCTTTTCCTCTTTTGATGGAGCGAGGCGCTAGGGTTGTCTCCCACACCTACGTTATTGGTGGCCTACGCGGATTCGGTCATTGTATTCATCTCTTTTCTTCTTTCTTTTTGGCCAACTTAAGCTTTAAATTTCGTCTTAACCTCTTTATCTTCCAGCGTGGGTCACGCGCCTACTGTGCTCCTCTCCCACACTCCTTCTCGTCCACTTCATCCCCAGACCTTTTTCGCCACTTCCCCCTATCATTTTCTTCTGCCCATGATAACCCATAGGCACCGGCTGTCTGTCTCGGTTCGTCCTCTCCCACTCCCTTTCTCCTAGTCTGGTCTTATTTTCGACGAATTTCGCTGTCGGAGCTGTCCTTGAGCTTGTCCGAGGGCTTTTCCTAGTGCCCCGGTTTTAGAGTTTTTTTTGAACTCTTTCCCGTTTTACCTTCCCTTTTCCCCTCCTCCCCTCCGCGGAGGAGAGAAGGACAAGCGACGAGCCGCCAGTCGACCCCATTTGCCCTAGGATTTTCATTTTTTCTTGGGGTTGGCCCCTCCCTTCTGCTGATTTGTCTTTAGCCTGTTCCACTACTGTTTGTCTGCGCTTAAATTGACCTGCAGGCCTAGATGTCTAGTCTCTTATATGGGCCTTCTTTCCTCCCTCGCTTATTGTTTTTTCATTTGGCCTGCATCTTTTTCTGGTGTGGTTGTCGGTTTTAATCGTCGTTTCTAAGCCCTGTTTCTCGCCTCTTCTTTTGCACAATTTCAGGAGATTTAGACCTCCGTCTATTGCGTTTCCCGGCACCTCCGTCGCTTAACGCGCGTACCACCTTTTATCTGTGTGATAGATCTCCCCTTCTTATCTTTCCGGCCCCCTGCCCTCGCTGTCTGTAGAATTCCTCGTCGACTGGCGCCGTCTTTCCCCCCTTTGGCTAGCTGGTTTTCCTTTGTTGCCCTGACAGTGAAGATCTATAGGGGGCCTTTTCTTCCTTCTAATTTTCTCCGGTCCGCGTCTTTGTCCCTACCGAATGAGATTGAAACTGAACTTGCGTCGCCCTTATTAGGTTCCCTCCCCCCATGTTGTAGCCGTACCTCTTTTTTCTTCCCACGCTTTTTTATCCCTTTGGTATGCAGTACGGTGAATGAGTATTTTCGGACCTCCTTTTTCATTCCCATCTTTGATGATGAGTCCTCGACTGCTAGACCATCTCCTTCTTTGTCTTTTTGATCTTCCGCTCTCTCTCCCTTGTTTTCCTCTCCACCTTGATGGCCGGTAGAAGAAGGCGGCAGATTCATTGAGCGGACATTCTTTGAGTTTTGATTTTCTCTCTCTCTCTTTTACTCCTCATCTGTCGTTGCTAATACTCCCCACTTCCCGCCCCAACCCCACGCGAAGAGAATTTGATACTTAGGGGACCCCTTTCCTTTTTTCAACTCTAAGGAGTCCGCGGGCGTCACTCTGCCCCGCATCCTCTCTGAGATTGAAGCGCCTGTCTGCTTTGATCGTTCTTAGAACCAACTTCAAGTCTGTTCAGCCCTTTTCGTCCCGGAGTGCCTCGCGTCCTCACCTACGTCGTAATACAGTGGGCCTCGTGGACCGACTTTTTTCGGTTTCTCCCTCGATGGTTTCTCCTCAGGTGCGAGCCTAGTTCAATTTTCCAGGGGACGCGCCACAATCCTGTTTTTTTTTAAACTCGTCTCTGCGTTTTTATTTGTGAAACGATGATCCCTCCCTTCGTTCCTTCCCCCTCCCCTACCAAAACGGAGAACAATGTGACGCTCCGTCGCCGGCTTTTTTCTTTCGTCCCCCTTCCTCGTAGCTCCTTCCCCACACACACCCCACTTCCCCCCCCCCTTGTCAGCATTCACCTCCCTGCACCTCTCCCCCTGGCCCCGCTTCATTCTTCCCACTCCCCTCACGTATCCTCCCCTGCGCCCCATCCATACTTACCACTCTACTCTCCTTTCTTGCCGCCTTCCCTCCACCGTATCTGTCACACCCCAGCGTTTATCCGTCAACCTATCCTTATCCAACTAACTTCCTTCGCCCAGCCCCGGCACCTAACTGCCCACTTCCCCGGCTCGTCGCTCCTCACCACGGCCTCTGTTACCATGGCATGACTTCTATATCGGACTAGTAGCGCCCCCCCACTCCCTCTTTCCTCTCCGCTCACGTCTTATTACAATTTCCCTAAAATCAGCGCCGCCTCTCGCATGTTTGGGCCCCGCCCTAATCTGCCTACTACTGAGGAGAATTATCGTTCAGTTTGTGGACATTTCAAATCACATTGCGAGTGTTCCTTCTACTTGTTTTTTACCATACGTTCCGAGAAGGTTTTTTTAGAGGCGTTGATCCGGACACCCTCTTTATGAGCCTTCTTCCAACGCGTCCTGTTTAGGGATTTCGTTTTCCCTCACTCCGTCCTTCCTCTCACACGCGATCTAGAAGAGTACCGGACGTAGATTTCCCCCTCCACCGGCACAATGCGTCACGACAACTGAGGTATTACCAAAGTGTTTCTCTGTAATTCTGTTTCAGTTCACCTCTTCATCTGACCGGCCATCCGAGAGAGTCGGAACTCCAACATCACCTCACACCCCTTCCCCCCAACCCTCTCACTGCTCTGCACTCCAACCCTTCTTACCCGCCTAGCCACCCAGCTTCTTCTTCCCAGACCCCTTTCCCCGCCTTTCGCATACATCCTTCCTTTTTTCTCCTAACATATTACTCCTCAACACTGTCTGATTCATGTCTCTGTGCCGGAGCCCCCACTCGAGCCGGCTCATGCGCCGGGCAGCCCCGTCCGTCTCCCGCTCTTGCCCCCCCTCCTTGCCCCCCCTCGACCGTCTTACTACCGCATCTACCTCTCCATTCGGCCCTCCAACTGCTCCCCTTCCTTCGCCTCTCCTCCTCTTGACTCGCTGCTCCCCCTCCCTAGTCCCAGCCCGCCACCCATCCTTCCCTGCCGGGCCCCACCGTGGTTTTTCTCCCTCTCTCTTCCACAACCCTTTCCCTCATTACCTGCTCTTCCTCCCACACGTTCCCTAGCCCTCTCGCCTCCCCCCGACCACAACTCTTATCCTACTAAACACCGCCTCCCCCTCCCCACCTTCTTAAACCCCATCCTACCCCCACAATCTTTTCACCCTTTGCCCCCCCGTTAGGGAGCGACCTGAGGACCAAGCCGTCTCCTCTACCTCCTCACCGTCTCAGGCAAGACCGCCTGTCACTCCCACCATTTCTCACTTTTCCACTCCAGACCCGGCTGATCCACTCCCCGCCCCTCCTCTTCCCTCCCTGCCATACAGCCCCCCCCCCCCACATCCTTCTCCCCGTTCGCCCACCCGTCCGTGAATTTCATCCCCCTCTCCCTTCCCCTTCCCCTCTCCTTACCTAACCTTTCGCCCCCCCCTCCCTCTTTCCATATGTACACTCAGAACGCCCCACGATATTAACCCCTCCCTTTCCTATGGTCCCTATCTCGTGCCTTGCTTGCAACACTCCCCCACGATACTGACAGAAATGCAGGGTACCTGTCCACGCATTACCCAACCACTCATTTAGGCCCTCCCCATCGAGCTCGATCTATGATCTCCACCTCCGCACCCGCCGACCGCACACCCAAATCAACCACTTCCCCAATCCAAAAAACAATTTCAATCCACCTCTATTTGAAAATGTGATGGCCATATTGACAATACTCTCCCCGTAGGAAAATTGCGAGCTTCGAGATTTATCGCCATGAATCATCTATTCGGCTTTCAGAGCACGACCCATGAGCGTGGCCATGGGTAATCGGGAAGGAAGAATGTCTTTGCACATTTTTTGCTTTCTTTTTTGCTAATGGGCATATTTGTTGTCGTATAAAGTTGCGAGTTGTGTAGGAATCAAAGTTGTGTTTTGAATAAGGCCCGCTGAGAACTGTTTGGCCGTACCGCTGCATCCATTGCTTAAGTCCGCCTCATATCCTGCTTCTGTTCTCTCCCTTGCGCCACCCAATTGGATCTTGAAGACGTGGTCGTATATCTGTCCTCACGCCGATTCTCCCGCCTCGACGCGGCGTTATGTAATCCGCAAACCGACATATGCTGTTGCGGCTATACTCTGGCGGTTCTGGAAACGCCGGCCAAAGGAGAGCGCAAGCAAAGTTCAGACCAACACCCCTAGACCTGCCTATTGGATCAATCAGTCCGCTGCCACCAAGATCTTCTTAGTACTTACAAGCCGCCGTCCATTGACCACTTCAGGAACGAATCCAGTATTGTCTGACACTAGCTCTCTGATTAGAACTACTTTAAATCGAGACCTCATATTATTTTGATGTTTTGGAACAGCTAGCTGGTGCGGGTGCCCTCTGTCTTACCCCCTAGATCCCAAGAGTCGCGTGTGATCACGGTTTGGTTGGCAATACAGGACGTTCTTGCCTGGTGCCTTGACTTGTCGCTACGGGTGCCCCCGCTTATCTGACCCGGAGACCACTAGCGCGTCCTCTTTGACCTGTCGTCACCGGCTCCCTGAGACATACTCCATGACATCGCCTATCACCTCATTCCTATGTGACTAGTCGGGTTCCTCGGCTGGTGGTTATAGTGCATTTAAACTCACAAACCTTCTCCTATTCGACCGCAGTCCGGCCCTCGGACGCCAGTGGGATAGTTATCATTTATAGTCCCATTCCTGGGCTGTGACAGCATCTTTGCAGGCTCTGATGCGCAGTAAGCCGTGTTACCTGTCCCTTATTATTTTCGTTTCCCGTAGGATGCGCTCGATCATGCGCGTTCCCGCTCCTATTATTGATTGTATCAGGAGGCGGAACCGGAAACAAGAATGCGTAAGCTTGCGTGCGCTACCGAGGCCACTGTTAGTTCTACTGCTATGACATTTCTTCTCTCCACTGGGCATTCTTAGCCCAATCTCTATCCTTTTTAAACGCGGTGTCTAAGGGGTCCCCTAGCCCTATTGCTTTGGAGGAGCAGCCCACATCCTCGTCGCGTTATCTAAAAGCCAATACTCTCGTGTAGATTCTTGCTGTGGGTAGAGGCATGTTGGAAGCGTCCGGTGCAACGGGAGGGGCCGTGCTGTATATGCGCGTCGAATGGCCTTGTCGGGAACCGTCACCGGCTGTTCTCCGTTCTGAGGGAGTGGTTGAGAGGCGGGTCAGGGCGGAGGTTGATCTCATTCTGGTAAGAGGGCTAAAGTTTTGCGAGTGGGAGATATGGTCTATCCCGTTTAACTATGGGGAGGGATAGGAGGGGGATACGGTTAGGGAGAGGACGGGGAGGTTGGGTGGAGGGGGGTACAGGCGGAAGGATTGGGGCAAGACATACTCGGATAAAGTTATTGGAGACGGGGGACAGATCGGGTGTATGTAGCTGTACTTAACTCTTTCTACTTATTCGTATATTTCTCCCGGCTCCAATTTCATTTTTTATCCGTTCCACTCACCTTCAGCTTACACCCTTTCTCGGGTTTCCGATCCCTATTCTTTGGGACTTGATGCACCCTTCGCGAACCGAGTTTATATTAGATTTTTTCTGTCCTGGCTGTGGGTTAGGCACTGTGTAGATTACTAGGGCTAGGATCGCTGCGCGTCTCCGCGGTAGTGCTCTTATTTCATCTCAAATAGCATTCCAATTTGATCATCTTATGGGACTTTATGGTTCATTCTAGAATTGCCGACGCTTCAGATTTCTCATAGTCGTAATTTAGTACTTCTATCGGTTTGCTTTTATTCCTGCTTACGTTCTTGCCCCCCTTTCTGTTTACCCCTTCCCTATAGGATTGTACAACTATTCAAATTCCCACCGGATTTCTTGTGGATCGAACACAGACTATCTACCCACTCCATTCTTAGACCAGTTTCCGCTTCTCTCCTCCATCACTGCGCACCATCCTGCCTCACAAATCTATTAAGTAGAGTTACGAATTGTGCAGCGTCTGACCTGATTATTAGCAGGGGCTCCTCCCGAAATTGATTTGGCACCAAATCTTTCTGTTATGATCCTTTGTTCTCGAGCTCACTCGTGACGTCTAGTTACTGCGACCATATTTTAGAAGTACTTTAGCACTTCCCGTTCGGAGGTATCTCGTGTCCTCCAATCTTGCACCGATGGTACCTGCCGTTCCGCGATCGTGGTTTGCCCTACTAGATTAATGTTGGCCTCCTTTCTGTTTTCTTTCGCTCTACCTAGTGAATGTGACCAGGTTCTTTCTTTCAGCGGTTCGACCTGCGCTTTCATGCCCCGGGCCTTCTTGCATCGAGGGGTGAGAGACAGTGGTCGTCAGATTCTTCTCCTTGTCTTGGCCCACTCCCTCATTCGAGAATTAAGTTCCCCTAGTCTTTCCCTTCAAGTCTACTCGTCTGGCGAATTCGTCCGCAACACACATACCTTTTTCGCTTTCTTTTTTTTTCGGCAGCCTGTGTCCTGGCCCCCAGCACCACCGCTCCTGCGGACCAGCGTAATCAATTCTTATTCGATAGCCTGGCCCGCACATACAGTTTCATCCTTTTGAGAGCTGTTGTAGCCATTCCGGCTTTCTGGGGTACCTTGCAACTCGAAGAGTTTTTATTCTTAGATCGCCATGCTGTGCAGATATTTTTTTATTCGGCAGCCCACATTGTCTACTTCTTACGCTCTCCACGATACTTCCGCCCGCTCGAGAAGATATTCTTTCGTCTTTCCCATGATTCGACTGCCCTCGCTATGTGTCTGTGCGACCGTTTTTCTACCGACACTCGATTACTATTGCTCTTGTTCACTACGACCCCACGCCTGTTTGAAGCGGTTCGACCCTGCTCGGTCGTTTTTATTTCTAGTGCTGTTCAAATCGCATCCATTTTGCCCTGGCGATTGTGGTTTTGACGTTCTGCTTACTTCTGATTAGCACTATGGCGGCTGCTGCCCATGGCACGTTTCGTTTCGACGCGCCTTTCGGCTTTTACACCTTAAAGATTGCCAGCTAGAACCAAAACCTCTCGATCGGTTTCTTAAGATTATCCTGTGACTCGTGTTTCCGCTTGAACTTCCTTAACCGAAATCTATCTGATTGTCCAATCCTGGCTTCGTTGATTCTTTCACTTCTCTTCTATACCGGTCTCTTCCCGTTCGCTGATCCCCCTTTGCAGACGAGCACATTGATGTTTTTTATTTGGCCCAAGATTTTTTACGTATGTGACAACCCGACCCTGTCCCGAAGCGGCGATCCAGTAAATTTGGCTATTGAGCTTAGGTCCTCTCATTTAAAGTTCTGGTTACTGGCTATGAAATTATCAATCCCGATCTCAATTGACGGGCGAGGGCTGCACCTTTTTCAGCTTCCTGTTGTAGTCTCCCCTCCCTCGGCTCCCCGCGCTGTTGTAAACTTTTCGTTGTGCCGCTGTTTTTCTTTTATGCCGTGTTACCGCTCGTCATTCAAGATCGAGCCTTCTGATTTACTTGCCTATTTTTTCCGCCTGCGGTTCTTTTACGATTTTTCGTTCTTGTGAGCGTTTTTCCGAACCCTCGTTTGAATCCGTGTCTCTTACTCCGATCCTTTTGACCCCGACTCCCAAGGCGCTTCTTTTCCCGAGACTTCTGGTACGCAACCTATCAAGTTTTCTCTTTCCTAATTCAGCAGGGTGGTGTGATGCTAGTAGATCTCTATGGCTTTAGAAAGTTAATGGTCTCAGATCAGCGCCCCTTGTTCCGTCCGGGCTTGGTGTTCTGAGATCGATGCACAACGGTTTCTTGCGAATGGTTTTAGACCTACGTCCCCCTTTTTGTGATCTTTTACTTCCCCCGGATTGAATTAGTAGTTCGTAAACGCTTATTTATGCCAATCGACTCTCCGGCCGCCGATTCTTGCCTTCACTGGGCGTATTTCGAGCAGCCGTTCTCCCACTGGCGCCAGAGACCTCTTTTGCTCCAGCTTACGACTCGGACCGGGATGATGTATGCCTGACACGGGATAATCGGTGATACGGGCAGCTGCGACGGGAGCGGTTGTATGGCTAGTTCGGAGGGGAGGAAGGAGGGAAGCGAATGTGAAGCGTGTCATATGGGTGCGGGAGAGAAGGGGAGAAAGAGAAATAAAGGGGGGAAAATCGGGGAAGTGTCGATGAGCGCGAGCGGTCTGGTACGTAGGAGGAAGAAGGGCTGAGTTGGGAGTTTTGTATAGTTAGTTTTTTTATGTAATCCTACTTCTCGATTACCGAAGCTGCAAAGGTTTCATACGTCATACCAGGTCATGCTTTGACATTCACTGTGTTCTCTCCTCTTCACTTTCGGCAAATTCCCTTGAGTCCACCAGCCTGCTCGACGGCACAAACTCCTTCTCTCCCATTCATACCTATGCAACAGGGTTTCTGATGCCCGTTGATCCGGCGGGCGATGACAGCGTTTGTGTTGTTTCACCCCCCTACACCCCTTGTGAAATCCACCAACGATAATCTGGTGTTTCATTTCCCTACCCTTTTTTCTTCCCCGGGCGCGGTTTGTACAGACTTCGAGCGTCCTCACTTGGGGAGCAAGAATTTGCTTCTTGCTGTCTGGTTAATTTCGGCGCCATCCCTCGGGCAGACCCGAGTAGAGGTCTTCTTGAGCTGACCTTCTTGTTGTTTTGACATTATTATTTTTTTGTCACCAGCGCCGAGCGGAATGTGGCAGACCCTCTCAGGGCTCCCTGAAGCCGCCTGATTTATGAGTGTTATGTGTACTCCCATTGTAGCCGGTGCACCTTTTCTGCGAATTGCCCACAGAAGTCAGCGACAGGTCGTTTTCGTTAAGGTTCTACTGCCAATGGCTAGCGTCCTAGTTTACTCGGCAGAGACGCATCCGCTTGTCAACGTACCCTGCCATTCGAGCTGTGTATGTCATTTCTAGACCATATTTGATCTTTTCTTTGGGCTTTTCTTTGTTTGTGTTCGCATATCAGATCGACAGATTTTTTTCCTCTTATTATTTGTCGAGTTTTCGGTAGCGACAATCCGCTTGATCTTTCGCGCATAGCGCTCCCCACTTTCATCTGGGTTATTATGCGCCGTTTGACCTTAAAGACCCCCGCCATTCTCACGCTCATGTAAGGAATATTTCGGTGGGTTTCTCACTGATGGTGGACCTTTCGTTATGATTTAATGTCTTGCCCCCCTTACTATTTAGGTACGGTTGAGTCTACCGACGTTCCCGATGAGGAATGGGAACTACACTTTTCCTCACCCCAGTGTCTGACGCAAAGAGAGAAGACGAGTATGGAAATGTATAACCGCCTTCCTCCTTTTCCCGATTGGGCTTACACACCCGGATCCCTCGACTACTTTTTTTCTAGCTGGCAAGCTTACTTAACGCATCAACTACATTCGCGGCTCCGAGTGTTTCCCTTTTACGTAGCGATCACACAACGATGGCCCCCACGATATCGAGATGCCCACACACCTTGGTAATCTCCCGTCGTTCTACTCCGATCGTGTTCACTGTTCTTCTTTTTCTTGAGGAGGATTTGGATGACTCGGCTCTGGCTGCATCATCTACCTAAGGTTTGAGTCTTCTTTGACCTTATGCATATTTTGACCTTGTGCCCCCCTTTATTCGCGGTGCTAACTCCTTGCCGTTCCCGGCTGGGGCGGCAAACTCCACCCTTTGAGTCCAGAATTTCCTCATACAGAGGGGAGATCTCGACAGTTTTATTCATTTGCCTCCGTAACCATAGGCATGTCTCCTTGATACGGCCCGTTCTTCATTAGCGAGTACCATATCTATATACCTCCTGTACTGCTTTGTTTTTAATTGTATTATGGATAGCTTTGACCTCTGTTTCCATAATGTTGGTACTTTCTGCCACTTAAAATTCATCGAGATTTTTGCTCTCCTTAAAGTAGGGACGTCATATTCGTTATTTCTTGCGCATTTCAAGAGGAATCTGATGGGTCTCACGATTTTCCCAGAAGGTATGCTGTAGCACTGTTGGTGCTAACAACCCACCGCCTCACATAAGCCTTCTTCTCATCGGATTAAACCGCTCCCACACGACTGAAATCAGACGCCGTACTAACGCAGCAATGTAGGTCCGATATCGCCATTCGTACTTATCCTTTCCGATGCATTAGTCGATGTTTCCATTGGACAGCTTATCCGCACTGCTCCGTTGTCTCCAGGGTTGATGACCAATTTATCAGTTACAGACAACTTTCCCATAATCGTAGCTGTATCTTCCCCCACTAACCCGTCAATCAATCGATCTTTATTTAGTTCTTCCCCTTTTTCCTTTTCGTCCTGGTCCCTTGAAGAGAAGATGCGCGAATTGTCAGAGATGTCGCTGTCTTCTCTGTAACTCCCCTGCTTTCCCTATTACTGCTCTTCTCTAGTCCGAGGACTCCCCGGTCTCTAATTTGTCCACGTCTTCCCTGAGACCCCTTATGCCTTTCCTTCATTCCCACCTTCCCATCTTGTAGAGGATAGTTTCCCCCCCGCCTCAGCGCGCGCCGCCAAGTCGCACTCCATGTCCTAGTACCGTGGTTCAAGATTAGGATTTGTTCCCGACATTGCATCTCGAGCTCCTTTCTCTTAGAAGCCTGGCCACGTAAACTTTTTGACGACCTTGAAGAGTAGAGCTTTCATCGCGATGATCCTTTCTCTACGGAAGATCCGACATCGCGGCGTTTTCTCGTGATCTTTTGGGTTCCAAGGTGCTTGGACTCCTTCGACGCTTTTACGTTTCCAATGGCTCCGTCCGCTGCCTTCGAGCGTCTACCATCATTTTGTAGTCTTTGCCCTCGGTCTCTTTACGTCAACGTGCAACACGGTTCGCCCGTCGCTCCCACTGTCACATGTCTTCATCAGATCTGAGCTTACGCAGTTCCCATCGCCCAGATCTGTATAGCTATTCCCCCGTCCTTCCTCTTTGGGCATTCGCTGCACCCATGTCCTCCTCCGACGGATTCCAATCTTTCTTCGTACCTTGGTTCGCATTTTTTTTTCTCTTTCTAAGGCGGTAGCTTCCTCGGGTGTACTCGACACGGCAGCGAATGATGACTTGAGAAGCAGCATTCATTGTTCTCTTACGTTTGCCCCTGGACATTTTGCCCCTTGCGATTTCACCTTATATTATTAATCACATCGAGGGAGCACTTGCAATAGGACTCCTGTCTTTCGCTCTTTATTCTCACTTCGTCGTGTTATGCGACGCGCAATATCTCATAATTGCCCTTAGCCGGAATGCTTTTGATTTACTGATCTACTATCGCGAGCGACCCATCGCCTTTCTATCGATTTTTTTTCTCATTTCTTATACGTATTTGGTCGTGCATTGAGGTCCGCGTTTCTGAGAAGGACTCTCTCGATGTGTAGGCGTTTTTCTTTATCGGTGCGGGTCCTTGCGTCCATCCCTTTTTACTTTTCACCCGTTGTTTTGCTCTGTAGCTTTGTGATACTGCCGCCGTCCACAACTCATGTTCCGCGCCCACTTTTCCCTTTTTCCGGCTTCCCTGTGGTGACCTGGGGCCTCCTTGTTTTTATCGCCTGTTACGTTTTCACCTGAGAGAACTCGCTCTCATTCGCAGCGTTCTCTGCTTCTTCGATTGGACAGGAAAATAATCACAGTGTCCCTCTCATTTTTTCCTGTTTGTTCCGTCATAGTCTTCCATCTCACCGCACGTCTAATACACGCCGCGCAGTACCTTCTCCCTCCGTTTCAGATTTTTCCCCCTTGTTCTCTTCCCTCTGTGCTTCGCTCTCATCAGGGCGTTTCTCACCCCCTTACCAGTGTTAGAAAATCCGTTGACCCCCCAATCTGCTTTCCGGTGCATTGGTTTTTTTAGCCTGCTTTTCTCGGTATGCCCCCAACCCTTACGATACTTCCTGCTCCCCCTGCAATAGCCCCCCCACTTCCCATGAAGATTCCGTCTCGCCTATTCTTTCATTCACTCACTAGTGTTGCCCCCCTTTTGGGCATCACCTTCTTTGCGAGGTTTATTCATCTATCTCGTTCGCTTCTATAGCGCCTATTTTTTTTTATTTCCCCGGGAGGGCTCCGCCGCCTTCCCCCACATTCGACTCTGGCCTAATTCGTCCTATGTGAACCCTCTCCCCGGTTTTTAGCGAGCTATGATAAATGCCATCCTGGACCTGAAACTATTTGGTGGGGGGCTTTATGATCCACGGTAGTCGGTATTGATTTCGCCTCTGCTTCTATTTTACTATATTTAATCTCTGCACCTCCTTTTTTTATGGCCATTTCTCCAACCTTCTGTGTGCTTCTTCTGTTCCCGTAAGCTCTTTTCGCCGATTTTCTCTTGTGTTCACTTTTCACTATCAAAGATACTGGTTACTCGCTGCGCTGGACACGGTAGCGATATGACCCCTGAATGGCCCTCCCGTTGTGTCTTTTTATTCACTGTCCAGACCGGACGTGGATCGCGACGATCTTGTCCTTACCCGAACCCTATTTTTAACTTTTGTCTGTACTAGAAAGTCTGACTGTCTTATCCCTAATGTACTTTCGCTTTCGATGTTCTTCCACGTACCATTTGCTGGCCTAGTGAAAATGTATATGTTTCGACCCTTTGACTTCAGATGTTCGTGGACTTTCTATGAGTTTGTTTTGGATGATTGTGAGCACTCGATAGGTTTTCTTGCAAGTTCTCTTCTCTCCCTTTGCCCCATTAGGACGATCTCTTTTTCGTTTTTGAGCTAGTTCTCCAACGTAGTTTTCCAGCTTTGCCCCTCCAGACGATAGGCCCTCATTTCTAACCAACAGACCGAACGCACTTTCCTCTTTTTTCCTCGAGCCCGTCTGTGTAGCCTTGTTTGCCTACACTCAGCTCCTCTGCTCTTTCTGACTCCAATTTTGTTGAAAAATTTCCGAGACCAATGCGGTCTCCGTTCTACGTTTTACTCTAGGATGTTTGATCACCCTAGATCTGCCCTTGATTTACGTTTCATTTTTAGTCTTTTCGTCCACCGCTGTTTCTAAGACGTGACATTATCTTCCCGCCGTACTTTTTTTTCATCTCGATCCTGTGGTGCCTAGATTAGGTGTGCTCTTTTTGAGTTTTTTATTCTGGCAATTGTTTTTATTCCTTTTTTATAGTGTCGCTCTTTTTTTCTTTACGCCGGGCGCTTTCCGGCGCTGGTGTTACTTTTTTTTTCCAGTCTCGGCTTTGCTTATGGATTTCACTTCCTTTCTTCCTGCAAGTTTGCTTTATCCCCTTCCGAAATCCCCTACTTGTCTTCTTTTACAGGAGTCCCCTCTCTCTGCAGGTCGCGGACACCACTCAGTAACAGCCCCCCTATCCTTACCCTTCATCCCCTTTCCGCCTCTCTCGAGCCCCCTCCTACACTTCCCAGGAGTCTACTGTTTCTCCTTCGTTCGATACCTGTCACGCTCGTTCCTTGTCCTATCGCCCTGTTCCTCTGACCGGCCTCTTTTCGTCAAAGAGTCGCGATTGCATCTTCCCAAAGATGCCCCTTTTATCTGCCTCCATGTATATTAAAAGTTCTTTTGCTCTTACCGGGCGACCCCGCCATACGATGCCTCTTTCGGGTGACACTACCGCTAGCACCAAAACCTTTGCAGCGGACCTAAGGCCCGGTCTGGACGTGTTTTCCCACGCCCGTTAACGTGCTACCGTTCCATGTGAGTGAACGTTTCTTATCTTCTTCTTTCTTTCTATTGCGGATTGCCCATGACCTCCTTTCTCCCTTTCGTTTTTTGGTACCCCCCCTCCGGTAGTGCTCCCTCTACGGCGTTTTCGTATCTTAATCCGGCGGCGAATTCTCTACATCGATCGGCTTCTTCTGCCACATGCTTTTCTCCCCCCCCCCCCCCTCCCCCCCCTGACCCCCCCCCCCTCCCACCCCCCCCCCCCCCCCCCCCCCCCCCCCCCCCACCCCCCCCCGTTTGATGATTGTCAAATACTCGCTATCCTTTCTTTATGACGTGGCTACCTGGGAGCTTTTATTTGCCTATTGCCTCTCATGTGGGGTTTGACCATCCCCTGTAATCATCCAGCCTTCCTTTTTCTTTTTATCTCAGTAAACAATGTGGAGAAAATTGCCTCTCCTGCTCTTTTCCCTCGTATTGCATGGTTTTTTCTTTTATTGCCCGGTCAATCTCGTCGGTTCTGCAGATTTCCATCGTTCATTTCGCTTTCTTCTCTAGCGAGACAATTCCTGTACTTCTCTTCTTGAACGTTGCCCTTCATCGAGAGGCAGGCGCCGTCCACCTGATCTCTCTCCCGTCTTTTGCTTTTCAGCCCGCCCTTTTTGACCTTTGTCATTTGCGATTTCTTTTTCCTATTTTATTATGGCTCAAAAGATTCAAGGAATCACTGGTTCTTTTTTTCTCCCCCATCCCGGATGGCCCTGCCGAGCAAATGGATTGCAGTATTTTTTACCTCCGTTTGTTATTTATATCTGTATTTCGAACTCGTTTGTTAGCTGATCGCCTCGTATTCTTCATTGTTGCTTCTCTCTCCCACCACGTGCTCCATGGCAGCTTTTTTACGTTAACCCTGCGCTTAACTCGATAGCCCACTTTTCTCCGTCTCTCACTCAGATCGCGCTTATGATTATGATCTTTTTTTTTTCGTTCTCCGGTCCCGGGCAAATGGCGTACTCCCTTTTGTCTACAGCTATCTACCTTCTTCTTCCTGTTAAGCGGGGAGGAGCATTTTCATTAGCTTTGGAAATGGCATCTTCCCCATCCACGGCCATTTTTTTATTGCGGGGAAACTTCAACTTTCCCTTCTCTTCCCAAGTCTTGAGTATTATTCGTTTATGCCACTGTGGGTTAATCTCGTTTTGCATTTTTTGAGGCTGTTTTCGGTTGGGGGTATCCACAACACTCACTTGTCAATCGCCACTTCTAGGGACTGAGAATTCCCTTGATTATTTCTAGTTCATTGGTTTTCCCTCTTCTACGCGCCAAGCCCTCCCCTTGGGTTCTTTAAAGCAGTTCCCTATCGCTGTTCGGAAATTTCCGCCGCCTTCTGACGGCGCCCCTGGACAATTTTCGCGAGTTTTCCCGAGTTTCGTTTGGTTGTCCTCCAGTAACGCTTCCAAAGCCTCTTTTTGTGCAAGAAGCCTACTCGCCCTTGATTTTTTTTTTCGATACGTTGTATCATCCTGAACGTTCGTGACCCCCTTCGTTGTTTTTGTACGTCCCTTCGCTCCCGCGTCGTTTTCTGGGGCTAGCCCCATTTATGTATCTAGAGAGCGATTTAGTCCTACGCGGGTCCTGATGAGTCAGAGTTTGAATTTTTCCTCGGGTCCTGGCCTTTATCCTTTTAAATATTGCCTTTATTAGTTCCTTTACTTTATTCATTTTGTTCTTATAGTCCCTCTATTCGGTTTTTCTCCTTCTTAGAAGTTTAAATCTGTGCCGGAGATCTCCTTTCTACGGTCGCCCCATACTCAAATACCGTTCGGCAGAATAGACCTCGTCTGATAAATTATAGAGCCTCCCTGTTCCTGTACGATGCCCTCTAGCCCCAGAAGTCGCGTTCGGTGGCATATGATCTATTTTTTCTGAAGTTCCCCTTTAATTATTATCGGATATGCTTTGGGTGGTGATGGTGACCTCGGAACATTCCGGTACTTAGAGGACCCCTTTGCTATGTGCTCTTCTTTTCTTTTCGTGCGCCTTTCTTTCATGTTTCATCTGTCCCTCCCTTCCCGGATTTTCTTAGCGTCGTTTTTAGCCATAACCTTATCCGGCCTTTTCACGACGCTTACCCCGCGACTCCCCCTTTTCCACGCTATTCTTCTTTCCCATCGAGGCCACAGTCTTCTCGTATTCGTTGACCCTCCTCCCTTTTAACGCTTGATTCCCGAGCTAACAGATTGTTTCTCTTCACTCTCTAGTTTTGTTCTCTCGATTCCCCTTGAGTCTTCCCCCCCGCCGTGACCCTCCTTTTCCCTGGGAGGCCTCCCTTCTTTTCCCTTTTTTTTGCGCAAAAGGATACAATTCTCGAGCCTTACACCGTTCTGCTTGGTGTGTGTGTGGTCGGTGTCCATGAATGACTTCTTGGGAACGGTATGTTTGGTATAAAAAGCTAATCCGTGTCCCCACTTGTTTATCGAAGCAACCTAAGGTGAGTCCGATCCCTCTATCTTCCAGGCGTGTAGTCAGGGGTTGAGCCAATTCCCCCCTCTCCTCTGAGCGCCCCCATGGCCTTCTTCCCCCCTTCCAGATTTCCATCAGTGTCCCCCTTTTCATCCCGGCAAGCACCCCCATTTCTCCTCGACGCGACTGCTTTGTCAGTTAGAGTTCTATGTAGATTTTCGCCTTCGACTGCTGCTTTAGCGGAGCGCTTTCCTGTGCCTCTTCGAGGATCGGGTTGGAGTAACCCCCCCCCCGTGCTTTCCCTTCGGCTCCTTGCATCCGTCCTGAAGCGCCGCGCGCCCCGTCTCACTTTGAAATAAGTTTTTTTGCCGTTTTTTCAACGAGGCTCCGTGCCTCGTAGTCGCCCGATTACAAGAAGGTGGTCTCTTCCAGTCATGTGCGTTTTGTTCAGAGTCGTTTCGCTCTTCTCGGTCCCCCTTCAATACCCCCCGCGGTTTTTCCCTTTGCGCCATGCGCTTTCCGGTTCCTTTATATCTGAGCCAATGCACTTTTCCCCCTTTAGTCTTTTTCGCAACCAATATTCTGATTGTTCGTCTTTTTGTTTGATTTTGGACCTTCCCCCCCTCGTCCCTAGAAGGATCCCCCCCCCCTTTGAGATAGGGGTCGCTATTTTTTAGATCCTCCTCCGCCGTTTTTTTTGATCTTCCCCCCTTCCCTCCTCGCGTCTCTCAGCGCGCGTCCCTGACGTTCGCAATTGTTCTTTCATTTTTGTGATTGGAGTAATGGACAAACCTCGTGGGCCTCTCCTTTTTGCTATAGATCCGTCCCTCTTTTCTTTTTGAGTTTTTTTTTCAGTAAGGTTGTCGGCGGTTTTGGCTTCCCTTTGAAAATTTCTCCTCTCTCTGACCTAAGAATCTTGATACCCTCCCGTTTCTGCCCCTTTCTCTTTCGTCGAGCTGGTTTCCCCTCCGAGGAAGTCCTCCTGCGAGTTTTCACCCTTATTCTCCCGTCCGGCGCCTCATTCCGTGCCCCCTTTTTTACCTTCTCGCCCCCCCACCCCCCCCCCCCCCCCCCCCCCCCCCCCCCCAGCTCTTTCCGCTCCGCGTCCTGCTTTCTCATCAGCTCCCGCTTTGTCCTTGTGGAACCCTGAGGTGGTTTCTGCGGTTTTT
>Ga0179593_1607190_pt1 | contig 17658 bp, 17 predicted proteins | sample CZODoug2_1_08_16_FD_185931 | JGI IMG/M metagenome (GOLD analysis project Ga0179593, IMG submission 185931) | Vadose zone soil fungal communities from Angelo Coast Range Reserve, California, USA - CZODoug2_1_08_16fungal (PacBio error correction) | ecosystem: Environmental > Terrestrial > Soil >... | reverse complement strand
GTGGTCTTTATTCCACTGTTTCCTCCTCCGACCGCATGGTTACTTCAACGACCACTGCGAAAGAAAACTCTCGTCGCCAGATTCCTGTTTCAATTTTCATCCCCCTTTTTTTTCGCCCCTTTTCTTCGCCAAAAACGTTTTGGGTTTTTTCCCCGGGATTGTTTTTTCCTCCCCCCGTTTTTTCCTTGCCCTATTTTAAGGGCCTAACACCCCATCCGCTTACTTTTTATCCTTTTTCACTCGCCAGGCTTTTTTAGCACCCCCCTGGCCTTTCTCTCCCATTTTTGCCGATCTCCCCTCCTCCTTTTCCTCTTCCCCAAAAAAAGTTGTTTGGTGCGCACAATCTTCTCTTTTTTTTCCTCCACCGTGTTGTGTTGGTCTTCGTCGTTGATTCCCCCCAACTTTTTGCCATTGGCCATCCTGGCCTTTTTTGCCTAAGTCTAGACTCCCTTCCGATTGCTCTTCTTTTTTGGTTTTTTCGGTATACTTTTCCCTTTGCTCCGCGAGGCAGGGGAAGAGTTCTCTCCGAAAAACGTTCAAATCGATTGGTTCTTCTATCATTGTCCGTTTGTTATCTTCTGTTCCTTTCCCCACTCAGTCTTTCCCCAAAGTTTTTTTGGATGGATAACCGTCCCGCTTCCAAGTTGTGTTCAATCATTCCCCACTTCCCTCTGGTTGTGAGGGCTGGCGTTTTGTTGTCCCCTTTGATCATCTGTGCAGCCCAAGCCCCTTTTTTTCTGAAACCTCTCATTTTTTTTTGGTGAGACGTTTTTTTGTCCTTAACCCCATTCCCTTTTCCTTTTCAATCAGGGTCACAACGTGTTCACTTGTTACGAGCTCTTCACGCTCCCTTTTGATGTTCAGCCCTTTATCTTTTTTTCTCCCTCCCTTGAAATCGATTACTAAAGGAAAAGTTTTCGTCCTTAACTGTCGCTTTGGGGTGCAACTTGTAGTTCCGCCCAATAAGTGTCCCCATTTTTAGCAAACCATTTAGGCCAAAAAGGGCAAACCCCCCCTATTTGATGGCCTCGACCCCCCCCTACCCCAAGTAATAGTTTGGTGAGGACACTGCCCCTCCGTTCTACGATAAGACTTTTTCCAACCCCCCCCCTGAATGTTTCCTTCTTTTTTCCCCACCTTTGCACCGGTCTTTTTTGTCCGCAGGATGACTTTAATCTTACGCCCATTACCTCCCCAACGACCCCCTCGAAGCGCTTGTGACTTTTCCTTTTTTTCTTTTTTTTTTTACCGTGGCACCACATGTTATCGTTAGGAAGTTTCCGAAGTTTTCTTCCTTTTTTTTTTGAGGCTCTTTTTTCAAATTCCTTTTTTTTGCCCCTTCCCTGACCCCTACCGAGACGAGGATGATTCGTCCCCGCCCCTGTTTTTTTTTTCAAAAGGCTGAGTTTCATTCCCCTTCCTCTCCCTAATCACTGTGTTATTTTTTTCCCTTTTTGCCCACAGTATGTGATCCCTTTTCCTCCGAATTGTCATGCCCGTGCTTGGCCCTTTTGAAAGTATGCGTCTTTTCCCTTTTTAGTAGTTTTTCCTTCGGATCCTGGCTTTCAAAAGAGGCACAGGTTATCCTTCCGCCTTTATCGTCGAAGTGGAGTCCTTGCCCCGACCTATTTGTATTTTCCCTCACCGCCCCCACCAATTTGTGTAGTAACCCCCAAAACCATTTCTTCCCTCTAGGTGTCAGTTCCATTCCCCCCCCCGCCCCAATTTTCCTTTTTTTTTTTAGGTGTTTCAAACCTTTGGTTGATGCTCTACGCCACAAAAAGTTTTCTTTTTGTCCCGCCCCTGCTTTAATCCCCGTGACTCCCTCTTTAGTCTTGAGTTGCTCTTTTTTTAAATAATAGCTTTTTTTTTTTTCCCCCCCTACCAGCCCTTTCTCCTGTCCCCGAGACTCCTGATTATCGGTTTTCCCCCTAGCTATTCCCTTGTGGGAGGGTTTTTTCTTATGGGACACGAATTAAAGCCATAGACCGTGTGAAGCCGCTGCTATTCCTGGTGATCGTTATTTTTGACCTTCCCTCCATATTCACCCCCCTAGGCGTCTTTTTCTTCCCCTTTGAAAACAAATGTCCATCCCCCCAGCGGTGTTTTGGACACTCTTCTTCTGATTTACCGGCCGTCCACCCCCCCCCTAATGTTTTTTTGGTTACTTTCTCCCCTGGGATTTTTCTTTTTATTTTCTTTCTAACCTTTTTTCTCCCTTTAGTGTTCTTCCCTTTTGCTGTTTGAGTTCAGCTTCTTTTTCTGTCCAGGTATGCGCCGCCCCCGGATTTTTGCGCCCTTTTTTTCCCAGGCATCCCTGTATTCCTAGGGGTTCATAATGACACTGCTCCCATTCTTTTTTTTTTTTTATACCCTGTCCCGCCCACCCCGACGCCTCCCCCCCGCGTGACCTCCCCCCCCTTTTCCCGGTTGGAACAAGAGTTTCCGCGTATTTCTCTTTTTTTTTTTTTGGAACGTCTCTGTGACCGGGCGGTGTATTGCTGATGGCTCCCGGTTCCCACCCTCTTTGCCCCTATCTTCCCCCCCCTTTTGTATTGATTTTCCTTTTGAGCATCGCCCCCCACACCAGTAGTTGTTTCCTCTTTTTCTTGGACGTGTACTTTTTTTTTGATCACCGAACCGGCTGTGAGAACCCATGCGATTTTCCAAACCTAGACCAGTAGATTTCCCCCCGACACATATGGCGGCATCTCACCTTTCGACTAGAACCCACCAAAAATTCAGATGATTTAGTGTTGGCCACCGGAGTTCCGCTTCCCAAGCCCCCCTTGTCTCACGGAATCCTGGAGCACGTCATTTTCCCACTTCACGGTTCTCTTGACCCCCCCCCCCCACAACCGCATGCCACAATTGATCGATTCTCTAAACCATCCCCAACTCAGTGTCCGACGTCCGCATTCATCTTCTTCCTCTTCCATTCCACCCGTTTACTCGAGTTCTCCTACCTCAGTCTCGGAGCACCCGCACCCACCTCCGCCCCCCACACCCCTTTTGTCTTTAACGCTGTCCTTTCGCTATCGTTATCACCCTGGCCGACGGTCGGTCCCCCCCTTACCATGGTTCTGATGTTTTAGACTCGGCTAGGCCCTACATCCCGCTTGCCCTGCTTTCCAGCGCTCGCCTCCGCCCCCTACCTCCTTGCTCTGGTGTACGCCTCCCCCTGTCCCCACAAAAAGGTCCGCCCGATCCCCGCACCACCGGAACATCCCTCATCCTACATCATCCCCTCCTCGCGTCTAGACTTTCTCTACTCCAAGCACACATTTCCATTTCAAAAGAAATGCACCTTGGCCCCTTTGTTCTCCACCCCAGTTCGCTCCAGGTGTACACGATTTTAGTGAGATATAATCTAGTAGCTAGGTTTTTAACCCACTGACAGTTTGGGCAACAGAGCGGCGGGAGGGCCTTCAGCCTTTACTGACGCGGGTTACTAACCTTCTTACCTAAGCGTCCTGGCGCTCCCGCGCACTGACGCCATATACAGACCCCTGCGACTCCGCTTATATTACAAACCAGTGAACGGAGTTGCTATCATGCGAACATCCTAGATGCCCGTTTAACAAATTGACGACCCGGCCATTTCCACCCCGTTCCTAAAGAGGTGAACCCCCCGAGAATGAGGAAGGTGTTATGGATTTAGTTTTCGCGAAAGGGCAACCAAGGGGACCGAATGTCCCCCTTATGTCTTGTGCGATCCAATGAATGGGGAGTGATTCCCCCCCCCGGTTGTTGGAAGAGTTTTGGCGGAGGCGGCAGTTTTTTTTTTGAGTCCCCAATGCCCTTCGCCAACACTTCGGTCCGCCAACTTACCCCCCGAATAATCCGACCTGTGGTCCTTACTTCACCCCAGCCCCACCCTCCCCCCCAACAATTTTTCATTAAGCCTTTTTAAAACTTAAGGATTTGCGTCCCTCTGGGAAGCTTAGATTCCCTTTTTTCTTGCACAGGGTGGAAGGAAGTTTTGTGGGCTCCCGTAAGGGGGCCGTGTGCCTTCAAGATATTTCTTTTCTTTTCTGTCACCCACCCTGGAGGTTGTCTTCCATTTTTACAAATTTGGTGAAGGTCATTGATCATTCCCGTTTACTCGTGCCTCGAATTTTTTTTTTTTCCAATCGATTATTTTTTCTTCCGAAACCCCCCCCCAGGTCGGAGGCCTTTTGCTTGCGATATTATGAGAAAGCCTGTTCCTTCTTCAGTCCTCTTTCTCTTTCCTTCTAGTTCTAACCCTTTTATTACGATATGCTCCCCCCTTCATATAGAACAAGCACGACCCCCACCCTTTTTCCCCTTTTTCCCCGACGTGTCGTAGTTTCCATTGATGGACCCCGTCAAAGCGGGACGGTATGTGATACCTCCTTCCGAGAAGTTTTGCTGTACCCAGGAGTTACGTGATATCGCCCCCCCCCCTAAATCTCGTTTTTTCTTCCACCGAACCTCCAGTATACCATTTAATGAACCCCCCCCCCGGTTATTTTTTAAGGTGTCCCCCCCTTTAGTTGGCCCCACAACCCCTAATGTTTTTTAGTAAAAAGAATCTATTTTTCTCTCGGGCCGACAGAGTATGCCCTGTGAGGCCAGCGCTCTCCACAGCACCCCAGGCCCCCCTTTCCTCTTTGTCTTTGCTATATTCTTTTTTCCACACGCAGTTACAAGCAGTTAGCCCCACTACCAGCGCATCATTTTCCCCCATGTCATGTCGGGCGGGGCGATCACTCTCCCGCTGACCTTTGACTCTTTGAAGTGCTTCCCCCCCCTTTTGGCTTTTAGGACCCAGCCGGTGTTTCTTGTTTCCAGCCCGCTTCCCCCCGTTTTCCCATATATGTCCTTTTTAGGGGAGCTTCCTGGTTTCCCCCTTCACCCCCCGTCCAATGGGCCTCTCCCTTTTTTCCGGTATCGGTTTTCCCCCCCCCAGTTTTTTACACGTCGCCAACTAATTCACCCCTTACGCCATTCTCGGTAGCCTTTTTCCTTGGGTTTTTTTGCGGCGGTGTCGGTTGAAATGTTTCCCTTGGGCCGTTGTTTCCTGTGTCCTGTTTTTTTTTTTTTTTAGTCTTTTATACCCACCGCCAAGAGCGTGTCTTTTTAAAAAACCTTTTTTCCTCCCAATAGAGTTCTTCCCGTTGTTTTCGGCAAGTTTTTTCGTTTGGTCACTTTTTTGTTTTTCTTTTTCTTTTTTTTGCGCCTCGACCTGTCTTCCTTGGAATTCTTTTTCCTCCCTCCCTTTTTTGTTTTTTTTTTTGAGAACTCCTCTTTAACCTTACCCCCCTTTTTAATGCGCGTCAAACTCCACAACATAGTCTCTGTCCCGTTTACCCCCTTTGAACTGTTTCTTTGATTTTGCGGTTACCCAACGGTTTCCGGGCAACCGCGCGCTGGTTATCCCCTTTTCCCCCCCGTTTTTGTGTCCTTTTGGCGACCCCCCCCCCTTTTTTTCCCCCAAAAAGGCACTTTTCAACTGCATCATGAACGCCCCCTCGCCCCCAACACCAAGGGCCACGACTCCTTTGATCACCTCCCCTACCTTTTCCTCCTTTCGTGTGACCCTTTTTGGTGCCCCGATTCAGATTTTCTGGCTTTTGGATTTCTTGTAATTGGGACCCCTTTCCAACTCTTTCCTGAGCTAGTTCTGTTTTCCCTCCCCTTTTTGGTAACTCCTCGTGTTTTTTCCTGTGACCCTCAGGATGGAGGAAAGAATCCCCCCCCTGGGGACTTCGCTTCGGTCCCCACCTCCCCCCCCTGTCCCCCACATTCTTTTTATTCTTTGAACTTTTCCTTACCGCACCGGGACTAGGAGTTATAACTTTTCTCTTTAAGCATGTCCCTTTTCCTCTCCATGGCTGTAATGGGGTCTTTTTTTCCTTATACTGAGACGAAAAAGCAAGTCTGACGGGTTTTCCGTCATCGGCCCCTCTTCTGTTTTGCCCCTAATTTGTTTGTAGACTCTCGCTCCCTTCTTCAGGTTTTTCCCCCAGCTTTCTTCTCTCTTTCTTTTTTTAGTTTATGGATCTTTTTCCCATGACTTCTTCCTTCCAGTTTCTCGCGTTGATCGGCTTTCCCTCAATGCCCCCCCGACCGATCCCAAGGGTCGGGGTGAGCGCTTGTTTCGTGGTTCTTGATTTTTATCCCCTTTTCCTCCACGAGGTGCTTGGTCATTTCGCGTTAATCTGGAGAATTACTGTCTCAGCCCCGGATTTTTTTTTTCGCATCCCGTCCCCTCTTCTCGGCCTTCTGCCCATACTCCTTTAAGATCTGCCCCTGGCGTCCTGCCACACCGGCTTCCCCAAGGTGGTTCCCCTTATCCCGTTCCAATGACCGGGTGAAAAGGAGTAGATTTTTTTCCCTGCCATTTCTTGCCCTTCCCCCTTCCCCCCGAAACCCTTTTAGCCCTACTCCAATCTTGTCAGATGCTCGCGTGGGTTGAGTGTGGCGTTTTTGGGCCTCCCCCTTTTCCTGGGATTTTATGGCTTATGGGGAGGTTGACCGCCCGCGTTTTTTTCCTTTGGTTTCTTAGCCCTCCATCTTGCCCAAATGCAAACCCATTCTGTTTGTCCTTATGACCCCCCCCCCCAGCTTTTTAGGGCACCTGTGTGTACGTGATTTCAACAAAAGCTCTGGATTTATTTGCTAACCACGGGTTCCATTCCTGCCCTTCCAGCGACACTATCTTCCCCGCTTTTGCATTGGTATAGCGTCTAGGTCGGGAGTTTTCAAAAGTTCTATACATCCCCTGTTCCTCTTTAAGGGGAGTAGGGGGCGTATGTCCTTATTCCCCGGACCCCTAACTCCCCTCCTCTATGTCTTTCTGGTTTGCCCCTCGGACTATCTTCCCTGCACGGTGAAAACGATTCATTAAGTAATTTTCCCTTCCTATTACGTTTTTCTGGATGGCCATATACGCTTACCCGCCTCCCAAATTCCAGCTCCCCACACCAGCAGACCCCGCTCCCCTCTTCAGGGGGATCCTCCAGCCCGTCGCTTCGCTTGCCCTTTACGTCCTCCAAATATCTCGTACTCTTTGCACGAGCTTATTCCTTCTCCACAGCCTCACCCGCACCTGACTGGGTCCTTTTGGCGAGGGATAGAATGTCTGTTGTCATCTTGCAGCGTGACGCATGACCATACTGCAGTGTGCCAGTTCTTGGAACATGTGGAACCAAAACCCCCCATGTGCCCCTGTCCGTTCACCTTGTGGTTTCACCACCTTGTTTCCCAGCGGTCCCCCTGCCCACCCCTCACCTCAGTCATAGATAGGACTTGCCACACACGTACACCCCCCGTGCCAGAGCTTTTGCAAGACTGTGCCAGGGTTGAGTCAACTAAATAGCTTGTTTGTCTTCCTGAACTTTTTTTTTATTACTACTTAAGATCTTTTCTTGCTGACCTCCCTTTCTTCATTTTAATCGGCGCCTGTGTTATGCTACGCCCCTGTCCCCCCCCTTGCTGTTGGGCGTTGCTCGTTTTCCCTGTTCCCCATCCAAGTCCCCCCCTCCCGTTTTTTTTTCCTTTTCTTTCGTTCCCTACCTGACGTTGGGAACCCGGTGGCTTCCCACCCCCCGCCTTGTCAGTCCCTTTCGCTTTGCGGGGTGGTTTCTTTATTCTCTTCCCCCAAACCCCCCCCCTGCCGTTCTTTTTGTCATTCCTTTTATTTTTCAGGTGGAACGGAGCGTCTCCTGAAATTACCTTTTTGGGGCTTTTTTACTCCCGTCCCTAAACCCCCCAAGCGATATTACGCGTTCCTCTCCTTCTTTTTCGACTGTTTAAAAATCGCTTTAAGTAAAGTGATTTCCTTCCCCTTTGGCCCATCCCTCTTTTTTTTTTGTTTAATCCCCCCCCCCCCTCTCCTTTTTCTCCCCTGCAGCCGTGTCAACCTACGCTGTGGGACCTTTTTTTCGTGTTTTGGAGAGGCCGAATTACCGGCTTTCCGTGCCTTTTTAACGTGTCTCCACAAGGAAAGCCTTCATTTTCTTCGCGGGCCCTAAGTTGACTCTCGATAAGCCCCCCCCAATACTGATCTGTGAACTCTTAGGGTGTTTTTGCCTATGGTTCCTTTTCTTTCCCATTCTCATGAGTATGCTTATACTCACACCGTTTTTCCATTTTTTCGGTGTTTTTTTTTCCCAATCCTCTTTTTCCCTTCCTTTCGACGCCCGTGATTTCGGTACTTTTCCTTTTTCTTCTTCCCACCCCCGTTTTTTGGCCGTAGCGCACCCAAATTCACCTACACCCCCCTTCTGTCGGGGTTTTTGAAAACTTTTTTCCCCGCATTTTTTCCTGTTTGGGTTTCGAAAATGTTTTGGCAACCTACATTTTGAGTTTTTTTTTTTGCCTCTACTTTCCCTCCGTGGTCCTCTTCCCACTTTCTTAAGGGCCAAGCACCATCCCCTTTGCCACTTTTTTTACTTCCCCTCGCACGTTCCTCCGTTTTTTTAAGCTCAACGGTTCAGGCCCCCTGGATGACCATTTTCTGGTTTTTTATTCCCCCCCCCCTCCCCCCGTGTTTTTTTATACCCACAACCTGGAATGAAAAGGATCGGCTTCCTATATCAGGTCACATTGTTGTTTTTATACAAGCGGGGAGTGGTCTTTTTTCCCCCCACCATAGTTGCTCTTCCGTTTGTTTTTGTTTTTGTGTGTTTTTTGGGGTCCTGACAAGTGCAGTCTCCCTCCCATAAAAATGAGATCTCTGCGCGCAGTCCCGGTTCCCCTTTTTTTTTACCCATTCAACTCCCCCTTTTTGGAGTTCCCCGAAGACAATTCCCCCAAGCGCTTTGTTCCCCAACACAGCTCCTCCCCGTGCGTTTCTTGTTGTCTTTTTCTTATTTTTCTAGATGAACAATTCTTGCCTTGCGGACCAGTTTTTGATCCCTCCGGCGTGATTGATGGTTTTTTTCATGGGACTTTCCGGCCCCCTATTTGTAGGCCTCTGCGGGTACGGGGACCGCTCATATGACTGGGCGCTAGTCCTACAAGTCCCCGCGTTTGGGTTTCCCCCCCCCCTTTTTCCTTGTTCTTTTTTTGTCCCCCTTTTTCCCAACTTCGCGGTGGCGGTTCACCTCCCCATGTTAACCAACCCTTTACACGTGTCCCCCCCCCTCTGCTTTCCGTTTTGGCTTTTTCTCTTTCCTTCGGCCTTCACCTCGAAAGGGGCTAAATCCTATTTTTTACGCCTTCGACATTTTGCTTTTTTCCTTTAGTTCCCCCCCTCGAACTTTTTTGCTTCAAACGTCACCCTATGTTTAGTGTTTTGTTCTCTCAGCATCCCCCTCTGACATCTCCCTCCCCTTAAAGCCAGCCCAGAGTAAAGTGCTCCCTGTCCACCCCGTTGACTGTTTTTTAACTTCACCTCCTCCCCCCCCAAAAATTTTTCACTTTTCCTTGCAAACGGTGTTGGGTTTTTCCCCCCCTCAGTTCGCCTCCCTTTCCTTCAGGATCCCTTCGTTAGACCCCCCCCCCCACCTAGTGCCTTCCTTTTAGACGGCAAACTTCATTATTGATGTTAGACATGTCGACTAAGGGATGCTCGGATCCAGTTTCTTTCGGATCGCACACCTTCCGCTTCTCCTGCCATTCCTCCTCCGTTGGACACCCGATTTTACAAACTTGTTTTCCCCCTTTTGGGAGAAAGTTTTTCCCCCCTTCTCTTCTCTTCGCCTCCCCTTGTTTTGAGGAAGAGCTCCAACGGGCTTTTTTTGACCGTTTTTTTTTCAAATTTTATTCTCGGGTTCCTTTGTTGCGTCGCTGCAAAACGTCTTTCTTTTTTCCAGATTTGACCCCCCCCCCTTTTTTGTCACCCTCGTTAAGGAAGGTACTCACGGTACCCTCCGTCTTTTGTATCTATATTCCCCACCTTTGATTGCCACTTAAGCCCCAGCGGGCACCACTTTTTTTTTCCGGACATTCCTTTAGTTACACGTGGTCCTCTGGTTTTTTTTTCCCCCGTATTTCTTCGGGCTTTATGCGCTTAGATGCCACACTTTTTTGTGTAGGACCCTTCCTCTTCCTGCATGACACCCCACTATTTGTGTCGTGCTTTACAAACCCCTTCCCAAAATTAGCTTGTTCCACTTAAGGCACTTTTTCAATGTCTGTCCACTCCCTTCAAGTCTTTTTTCCTCCAAGGCTTTTTTTGTTCTACGTCCCCCCGTGAACCTCCTCCGCCCCCGGTACGCCGTATTGCCTCTTTCAAATGGGTCCCATGTACTTTTTTTTTTTTTTTTAGCCCCCGATAACGTTCAATTCTCAAACACCTTAGGTTTCCAACCCAATCCCCAACGCGCTTTTTCATCTGCCCCCCCCTTCCCCGCTCTTTCTTTTTTCCGATTACCCGTCGTATACGATAAAAGACACAGACCCCCGGTTGAATATTTCCAGCTCCATACGTGGTTCCCCTCGGGGAGTTCTTTTTTTTTCCCCGCAGGGCTGCATCGTTCCCTATTCTGCCCCCCTACACTTTTTCACCCCAGCTTCAAACCCTTAGTGCTTTTTTACTTCCCCCGCGGGCTTTTTTAAAGTCAAAAGAGGACTGGGACATCCACCAGTTAACACCATCATCCCTGGTGGAAAAAAAAAATTAAAAAAATTCCAATGCCCTCCAATCCCTTTAAAAGAGACCTCAAAGGTAATTAAACGAGAAAATAAACGCTCTCCTGCTCACAACTAAACATCTGTGATGTCTTTAGACACAAATTTATATTAGTTCTTTTTGAATGTTGGAAACGTATGCTCCGGTCACGTATTTTTCCCCGTCCTGAATAGAGAACCCTCTCCGAACATTTGTCATCTCCCCCCTTCCGTTTTTTCCCCCCCACCCGTTTCGGGTCTTTTTGTTTTGCCGCCCGCACCAGTTTTCTGATTCTGTGTAAGGTGCACTGGGGCCTTTTAAAATTTCCCCGCCCCCTGAACTTTCATTTCCTGTGAAGTGCAAAGGGTTGCATCAACTCTCCCCCCCTCCCAACTTTTCCTTCTGAGGAAGGTAGTCCGTTTTTTTTGTTTTCCAAAGTCCCTCTTCTTTTTCAAAACTTTTTTTTTTAGGACCTTGGTATGACTAGGTAATTTCGGCCTTATGCTCCCCGACACCCCCTTGTAATTTTTAACCTGGCTAAACCCCACAACACTATAGCACCAGTTGTGCCCACCCACACTAACCCATTTTTTTTCGGTCTATTGGGTGATGCTTTTTTAGGACCAAAAATAGGGATACGATCCCCTCTTTTTTCCTTTCCCCACACCGTCCCTTATCATTCGTCTGTTGGTTACTTCTTTATCCCTACGGCATATTTCTCGCACGCATTAACCATTTCCCCTTGCTCGGACATGGACTAACTCCTCTACGTGACCAGTTCTTATTTTTTTTTTGTTTCGTTTTTTCGTGCCGTCGGAAAACCTGAGCCTCGAGACTCTTCATTACTTTGTATCCCTAGACTATTTTTTCCCCCGCTTCTAGGCTTTCAGGTGCGGCTCTAAGAACTTTTCAGGTTAAGCCCTACCCAAGAGCCTCTGCAACTTTTATTTTTTGTTGAGTAGTTTTTTTGGTGAAGGTCTATTTTTTCCCAACCCCCCAATTATCGTCCCCAAAATTTGTTACCCTTTAGTACACGCTTAACTTTAAGAACTTCTCCAATTTGTTACTATAATTTTTGCACATGACTTAAAAGTCCCATATGGGGTGTATATATCTCCATAAGTTCATTTTAAGCTTTCAGTCCCCACCCCGTTGGGAGACAAGCTTTCCACGACCTTGGGAAAGGGCCTGAAGGTCCAGGGTTGTTCGAAACGATACTTCGTATTTATTTAAGGGAGACAGCAAACTTCGAGGACCACCTGCGATTAGGACTTTTTTTGTGAGCTCTATTTTTCACCCGACAACGACCCTGGACATTTTTTAACGTTTCACAGGGTGTGTTGGCTTCCTTCGTTCCCCAAGTTTTTAGTGCTAGTTCCCAACTGCGGAAGATTCCTAAAGCCGTCGGGTCGTGTGTTCCGGAGCAATGAAGGTCCTGACTTGCATACGTGCCGTCCCCCAGACGCGAACCCCCCCTTCATGGGGCCTCGAAGCCTTTGGTGACCCCCCCAAGGAGCTCCGAGGATGGGACGTTCTCCGGACGTTTGGAGGCAGCTTCTTGTCGGTAGTCAATTCCCCCCCCCCCTTTTGCCCTCATTTCAACCCCGGTGAACTCGTTTGCCCCGTCGGTGGTCCAGGCCCCGACGCGTGTGGGGGGTTGTGGTGGTTGTATTCTTTCCTATGATTGACCGGCTCCTTGGGGGCCGGTTTGCCCCCCCCTGTTTTGCATCACTGCCCCTCTCCCGCTTAACACAACGCCCGATGCCTTCCGCCCCCCGGCGGTTTTTACGATAACATATATGAACAATCCCGCCGGCACCTCATGTTCTTGTCCCGTTTCGCATTGTCGAAGGTTTTTGGTGGAGCTCCCCCCCCCCCATGAGTAACTAGTCCCTGTTGGGACCAGCATGTGTGCACGTTTTTTTTCCGCTACCCCCCCCTTTTCCGTCAAGGTTTCCTCCTCCCCGCGGCGTTGCTTATGCCTGGAAGAGGGCCCCTCCCCAATCTTTGGATGTCTTTCCCCGATGGTGCTACAACGGGTGTCCTTTTTTGTGGGCGCATTGCGGTTATTTTTTCCCCTTTCCAGAACCCATCACTGTCCTTTTTCCCCTCCCCCACTACCCACCTCCCTCCGCAGACGAAGTGTCCCTCCCAGTTTGGAACCACCCCCACCTTTTTTTGCCTTGGATTTTTCCCCCCTGCATTTTTTTGTCGGTGTCTCAGGCAGGTTTTATTTCAGTTGCCGGGCTTCATTTGTGGTGGCCACTCCCCAGGAAACCCTTGACCATGTTGAATACTATTTGATCGTAATTTGTAGCTTCTGGTATGAGAACGGAAAAACCTTGATGGGTCGAACCCCCGACCTTGTCTCCCCGGACCCCCTATTCTCTTGGGAAGATACACGTATAGGTCTAGTTGTTGTGTTTCCTCTCCCTTCTGGCGCCAGAAGGGCCCGAATTTCTTCTTTTTCCGAGCCCCCTTTCTTTTTTTCCCCCTCGCCCTCCCCCCTTGAACCCCACTCCCCCCACGAACCGGCGTACATCCCCCTGCAATTTTTTGTTTTTCTTTCCCCCTTTGGGGTCCTCCCCAAGCTTCCTGGTATGCAGCCATGCGACTAGATTCGGCTTGTACTGAGTCCCAGGCTTGGGTTCTCGAACCTCCCCCCTCTACTCCTTTTATGAAACGGGCAGTCGCGGTTTTGCCGCGTCCCCACCCACACCCATGTGGATCCCCCCAATCGCCCGAGGATCCTTAGTCTTTTTCCGCGTACGTCCCCCTGATTTTGAGCACAGGCCAAAACCAAGTCCCACCCCCCCCCCCGCCTCCCCGTCGATATGTTATTTTTCCCCACAATTACTTTTATGCTGTTCTGATAATCCTTCAGAGGTAAAAGGGATTCTTCCCTTGTCCCTATCAATTTTTTATTTCCCCCTTTTTTTCCCCCTTGATTGTGACTGAGTCCCTATCATTTCGCCTCCCCCGAGGTCTGGATGGGTTTCCATGAACTTTGAACCGTCTTCCCTCACACCCTTTCTATCATCATTGAAGCTGGTACGGTCCAAATGCCCCACATTAGTGCCCCCGCTGTTTTACCCTTTTTTAAAAGCTTGCCCTTTTTTTTTTCCCCCCCACACAAGTCCCCCCAAACCCAAACGTCGCCAAGACCCCCAACTCTTGCCTCGAAATAGATTTTTGGATTTTTTTTGTGTTTGTGGTCGTTCCTAGTCTTTCCTGAATTCTTTCCCGGTGGAACGGTGTGTCATTTTTGTCCTTCGTTTCCCCTTAAACCGGCTCTAATTTAAATTCCTTTTATCCGTTTACCCTGTCTGCGCGGTTTTTGGTAACGTTGTTACGCATTCAAGACCAGTGTTTCCCCCGGTTTTTGTCCCAATTCCCTTCGGGCCCTAGGTTTTGTCCAGTTGGTAACCGTCTTGGGAATTGTTATCACCCCCCCCCTTTGCGGTCCTTTTTCCCTCTCTCTTTTACTTCATTTTTTTTTTTTTGCTCGGAGGATTCCCCGGCCCAGGGTACAGACCTTCCGCAGTTTTCGCGTACCCCCCCCCCGACCCTGGCGTTTTGTTTTATTCCCCCCGTTAAAAACTGGCGGTCTGATTGCGCGACAACCTTCTCCCCCTCGATTGTTATAACCCGGGAGGCGTTGGGTGAGACAGACCCATTTCACCTTCCTTAAGTTTTCCTCAACATGGCCAACCGCCTCCTTTTCCTGTTTCTTTTTGGGGGGGGGGAGAATTTGTTTACCCTTTTTTAAACCTGCCTTTTTTCTGGGATTTCTTTTTCTTTTTTTTTCCCCTTGGGACACCTCCAGGATCTTATAAGTCGTCTTTCACCCCATCGCTTTTCTTACCATTCGTTGGGGGCGATCTCCCACCTTGGAACCTCGCTCTGTTCCATCAACTTTTCCCTTCCCTTGTGAGAGGCCCGGGGCGGGACCCGAAGGGACTCGTAGGTGATTAGTAAGCTCCTGCATTTTTTTTTTTTTTTCCCCCCTTTTCTCCGTCGTCCCCCCGATTTTAATTTGGGCTGTCTCCGCGCGGTTCCTGGCGACTGACAGTTTTTTTCACCCGGGAGTATGATTTTTTCTTAGTCTAGTTTGACCTTTCCCACCAAGTGTGTTTTTCTCATGTTTCTTGCTCCTTGTTTTCTTTAGCGCTCTTTTTTTTTTGTCCCCCCTCCTTCAATCGATTAATAAGAGACTGATTTTGCTTCCCCTTCGCTCTTACCTTTAAGAAGGGCAAATGTCTTGCGTCCGGGGCGGCGGTTGGGTGCTTAATTTGGTTCTCAATCTTGATCCCTCAAGTTTCAGAGATTCCTTTTAGCTTTTTTCCTCTGCTCCTGTCTTTTTTCCTTCTTCCAGATCGTTCTGGGACATTTACAAAGTACTCTGTCCCGAATCTCGCCATGGGGGGGAAACATGAGGTTCACTTTCAAGGGTAAACACCCACCCCCACACCCCCCCCCAAAACCCCCTTTGTGGGGGTTGTGGGGGGTGGGGGGGGGGGGTGGGGGGGGGGGGGGGGGTGGTTGTTTTGGGTGTGTGGGGTGGTTTTTTTGGGGTGGGGGGGTGGGGGGGGGGGTGGGGGGTTGTGTTTTGTTTTGTTGTGTGGTTTTTTTTTATCCTTCTCTCATGTCCCCCAACTTTTATTGAGCCTGGCCTTTTATAGACCCCCCTGCGTCCGTTGAACTCTCATGCTTGGTTTGGAAAATTTTCCGCTTTGCTTCGTCGTGGTTTGTTGGTTTTTGTTGATATTTTTCTTTGTAGGTTGACCGGCGTTCTCGTCCTTCCCTGATAATTCAATCCGAGACACTTTGCTCTAGTAATTGGCCGGTCCCGGTCTGCAGGATCGACCTCAGCTTTGTCCGCTTTCTGGGAATTATTCAGTTGTCCCATTCCTTTCCGTCGTTGTTTTTTCCAAATTTTATAATGTGATTTATCGGTCCTCTTTTTCCTTTGCTGGACTTTGGTAGGTCCTGCTTTCCACCGATTTGATGGCAAAAGGGTCTCCTTTTCCCTAGTTTTTGTTCCATGTCGGTGCTTTTCCTCCTGCTCTATGCTTGTTCCCGTGGCTGTCCCCCTTCAGGCGGTTTTTCCCGGGCGCTAGTTCTTGGGTGTTTGTTTTCCCTTCCCGTGGGGTCCTTTGGACCCCTCTGCTGTTTTGCTCTACCTTTACGAACGTCTTGCCACAAAGTCAATTTTTTTCCCTTCCCTGTTCCTCCCTGGTTTTTTTTATCGTCCCCCCCCTTAAATTTCCGGGGAGGCTTTGTTCATAGTTAAGCAATCAAATGCCGTCCGCGAATTCCTTCCTTCAGCTTCCCTCTTCCCACCCCCCTCCCTGGGTGAATCCGGCTGATTTTCCTTTGGTAGTTTGGCGTCCACAACTCGCCTTGCATTGCCCGTAGCCCAGTTGTGGGCGCCGAGAACATCCGGTTTTTCCCCCCACGGACCAAGGACCCAGAGACGTTGGCTCCATCCTGCGTAAGTACTAGCTTTTTTTCAACTGCCCAGTTTTTTCTTTTTCCGGACCTCGATTTTTTAATTCCGCGATATTTCAGAAAGAAAGAGTCACACGGTCGTTTTGGCTTAACTTATTTTTTTGTCCAGACCCTTTTCCCCCCCTGCGACAAGGTGGGTTACTTCTTTCCAAGGAAGCCCCCATGAAACCGACCGTTCCTTCCCAGTTGCCTCCCCGATCGCCAACCCTCCGAACTCTGAAACCGCTGGGGTGGACCTAATCTTCCGATTGGGTTTTTACTATTTTTTTAATTGTTCTTCCTTTCTGCTCCTATCTCCTTCTTACAGATCCCAGGTCCCCCTGAGGAAGACCCCAAGGTCTTTTTTTCCTTTTCATTTTATCCGATTCCTCCCAATTTTTTTTTATAGTAGCATAAACCAGCCACCAAACAGCATTTAATGTTGTTGACCCCTGGTCATGAGGCTTGTGTTTTTGCACTTTTTTGAAAAGCCCCCTTTTGAGTGTTTATTCATTCCCCTCTCCTGTTGACGGTACACCCATACTTGACCTCCGAAAAAGGGGTTCCCCCCTTACTAGTTGCCCGACTGCATTTTTTGCTATTTTTGCACGATTTCCCACTTCGGCACTGGCGGCTTGCTTTAACGTTATTCACTCAAGTGGTTCCCCCCCAGTTTTCAAACCTTTTTTCGGTTTTGCGTTACCGGGTTCAAGTTGAAATCAATTGGGGTGCGTGGAGCCCACATTCGGATAGTCGGTTGATTTCTTCCGTTTCTATTTGACTTGCTTTCCCTTTAGGCGTTTCTAACTTCACGAACTTAACGACCTGGTGGATTTTTCCGTTTCCTTTCCCCCCCCGGCGCGAGTTAAACACCAGCTTCCGCGTTCTTGGTGAGGATGGCGATAGGCCTATTTACATATTACCCAACCTCTCCCCCTCGCGGGCCTTTGGTGACAAGTATTGCCGGAATCTTGTGTTTTCGAGAGATGCGTTTTAAGCGCACTCCCCCCCTTCTTTTTTTACTTGGTCCTGACCGCAAAGCGGAGTTTGCTTTTGGTTTGTTGCACCTTTGATTTCCTCCTTTTTAAGCTTTTGGGGCTTTTCTAACCTGGTCCCCCCGTAAACAGGTCTTTGCTTTCTGGTTTTTTTGTGTGCCCCTGTGTTTTGATAACTGTTCCCTTTTCGGAATCAAGAGGAAAGGGGTTTTTCCTCAATACTACTGCATCCTTTTTTTTTCGGTTTGAGTGGGCCCCATCTCCATGATGGGCAGTTCACCCCTGATTTTTGAGGTGTCTCAAAGTGAATTGATTTTGAACCGCTGGCCTCGACGCCCCCACTGGACCCCCCCAGTCTTCCCCGACTCCTTTTAACTGGTGGACCTCGACCCCCAACTGGACGACTCTTCGTGAACCCAGTGGTGCCCCTTTCTCTTTTCGCATCAGCACTACTTCCTAACAGGGGCCCAGGTCTTTTCCGGTCGAGTGACCCCCTCCCCCTTCCTTCCTTAGCAACCGGCTTTTGCTCGATCCACAGCACGATCGCATCTGTCTTTTGCGTTTTTTCACCAAAACTTTTTTTTTTTACAA
>Ga0179593_1460018_pt1 | contig 17658 bp, 22 predicted proteins | sample CZODoug2_1_08_16_FD_185931 | JGI IMG/M metagenome (GOLD analysis project Ga0179593, IMG submission 185931) | Vadose zone soil fungal communities from Angelo Coast Range Reserve, California, USA - CZODoug2_1_08_16fungal (PacBio error correction) | ecosystem: Environmental > Terrestrial > Soil >... | reverse complement strand
TTGGCGCAGCATACTGCGTGTGACTTTGCGAGAATTCGGAAAACCACTTGTCCCTTTCCATCAAATCCCCGTTTTCACTCCTCCTCCTAGTCCTTGTAACGCCCTAGGGAGTCATCCTCGCTTCCAACTTAGGAAAGGTGGATATACCCCCGTTGTCCGTCAATTAATCCACCTTCTTTTAGTCTCTCTTTTTCCTTAAATTTACCCCCCATCCTTCTTTTGATCTCAGGGATTGCCGCCTCTTATGCTCTCTTTTTTTTACCTGTGTAACCACGGCGGCTTTTTTTTTTTGATTACCGTGCTGCTGGTCGCTCCCCCTTCCTTTCTGCGTCTCTTTTCCTTTCCACTTTGCTTTTTTCGTTTTTTTTTTTGCTATCAGATTCCGGGCGCCTCCGGTCCCCGCTACTTTTTTTTCTGCGTTCTGACTTGGTGATGTTTGCCCTTTTGGAATGAATTCCTCCTCCCCCCCGTGCCGCTTAGTTATGTTTGGTGTGCGTGCGCCCCCGTTTTGTCTCTTTTCCCTTGGGTGTCCCTATTTCTCCTCTCCTTGTGACCAGCCCAGGTAAGCCAAACCCCGGCTGGCCCGACTCCCACCGTACACTTGCCTTTATTACTCTAACATTCTTGAGCCTACTTGTCCTAGCTTCTTCTCCAGTTCCCAGCGCCCCCCCACTTGTTTATTCCCTTCCCAGTAAGCTCTGAAACCCGAAACCGTTGTTGGAAACAAGTTTCCCACTCGATGTCGACTCTTGATCGACACCACCTTGCCACTTTTACTGAGTCCCCCCCCCTCTTCCCTCCAAGTACTTTGGTTATATTCTTGTGTTCCTTTCGCGTCCTCGTGACACCGCTCCCCCCAGTCATTTGTTCTGCCTTTTTCATTGTGATGCTGATTAGTGCGCCCACAATGTATCCGGGCCCTGTTTTCTAGGGAACCAGGATTACAGGTATAACCGAGCTAATTTCCCAGTCTCTTTTTATCTTGTCCCCCCCCAGTCCCCACTTTATTCAATCTTTAGACTGGTAAATCCGATAAAGATCCGTGGATTATGTAGTTTCCCCGCATCGTGCGTCTCCCTATTGCCCCAAATCTCTCTCTTTCCATTTTCTACTCTTTCTCTTTGCTCTCCTTTTTCTTCTTTGGTTTTTGCCTTTTTTCAATTCAGGCAACTGATTACCCGGGGTTTGCGTTTTCTGCCCAGGTCAGCCCTGGAGTTCCCTTCTCGTCCTCCTCTTTCGCACCCTGATTCACTTCTCCTTTTCCTAAAGGGAAATCCACTTAGGTTTTTTTTTTTAAGTTGCCGGCGAGACTCCCCCTTTCCCTGCAGCGCTGTCCGACCTTAATCTCGCGTGTTTTCTGCTGGTATCCCTTCCCTGTTTCCCCCCTTCTTGCGAACCTGGGATGTTTGAGGTTCTTATTAGGCCGAGACCCCGTTTCTTTTCCCTGGTATCCCTCTTTTCCATTCTGGCGTCTCTGACCTTCCTTCCCTTTCGTCTTATTTTCTTTAATATTCTCCCGCCAGGTTTTGTTTGGCCCCACGAAATGGTAGGCGTTCAAGCACATGTTCCACGTGTAGTTTTTGGCCCTCTCCGGCTGACCCGCCTTTTCTCCCTCTCCTTTTTTAATGTCTTTTCCCTTCCTTTTAGAGACGCTCGTGACGACCTTTTTGGGGTTGGGAAGTGTACCACCGGCCGGTGATCGTTTCAGTTTCTCGCATGTCCCTTCACTCGCGTTAGTAGTGCCGGGCCTCGCGGGGCATGACCCCTCTGGTCCAGACCGCGATCTTGTTGCTCCAAAGAGTTTCAGTCCCCCGGCTAGCTCCCTGCGCTGTGAGTCCTTTTTTTTTGCCTCATTTAATTTGTGTGAACTTATTTTTCCTAAAGGTTGCAATCTCCCATTATATGATTATGCTGGGAATCAAGTTCAACACTTACCTTGCCCTTCTAGTTCTGCGTATCTCCTGAAAATTGTAGATCACGGGCGTCGTTCAACAAGTAGCTGATCCCTATTTTTCACCCCCCTTTTCGAAAATCCTACTTTTTCCTTCAAGGACGTCAAATTTTCCGATTGCAATGTTCAATAATATACGCCAGTGTCGCTCTTTGCCTCCTTTAACACCGACCTTTGTTGCAACTTCCTTTAGCCTTTATCAGGGTCTTCCGTCCCCCTCTTTGATCTCGATTTAGGTTTTGACAAGGCTGCCTAACAGATTTTGACTTTATATCAGTTCGCACCATCGTGGCTTATTTTGTGATTCTCAAGAAGAGAATTGCCACAGTTGAACATTTTCCAAGCGACTTCCCTCCTTCTCCTAATATCTTCCCACACCCCGCGCCTGTCCTTGGTTTCGGATAGTAACATTCCACGTTCGCATGCATTGCCTTTGCGTCCCCTCCCTCTTACCCTGCTTCCTCTCCCCCGGTTCCTCCTTTCATTCCTCTAGCAACTCGGTGTCCCGCTCCTCCCAGAACCCACCAATCCTTCCCACTCTTCTTCCCTAGCTTCTCCCGCGGTCTACCTCCTTCCCACTCTCCTCATCCTTTTTCCTCAGCTTTTCCTTATGTTATGCCCGCGCTCCTTTTATTTGCCCCGGAAAGCCCGCGTAGCTTTTTTCCTTTCACGTTTCTTTTTCAGTCCCCAACCCAACATGGGAGCAGTGCATGACGACTCTTGCTACCACCCTTCTTTCTTTTCCCGCAACCACTCCTTTAGCCCTAAGATTTGCTTGCCCCCGTCCGTTTCCCACGGGTCCCTCGATAGTGCGTTTTTTGTTTCCAGTCGCACCTCTTTTGGTATTTCATTTTTTTCTCCTACCCTCCCCCTCTCCAGCTCACCCCTCTTTTTGGCGGCGTGCAGGGGATGATCCGGTCTTACCCCCCCTGTTCTCCCAGCCGTCCCCCCCCCCTGATTACCCCTCATGCCCGACTTTCCGTTGCCCATCCTCTTAGGGTTCCAAGCAATCTTCACGTCAACGTCCCCGACCCCGAACTCTCCCTTTCCTTCGCCAGCCTTGGCTCCAAATCACCTCCGAAGCCCCCCAACAGTCCCCCCCGGATCCCCCCTCTTTCACTCCATTCATACATAACTGCATCGGTTTGACGGCCGATTTTTTGCCTTGGAGAGATGCGTTCGATTTTTGCGCTCCACAGCTCCTGGCCCCCCTGTCCTTTTTTTTTCTTTTCATCTTCTACCTCTTTTTCTAATGAGTCCGTCCAATCTAAAGCCTGTTCCTCTTCTGGATTTCTTCCCCCCTGTTGTCCACAACCTTTTTCTCCCCTCTAACCCCGAATGGCTGGGTACACTTTCTGGGTCATCAAGCTCAACGTCCACTCATGCCCTATCCTAGTTGCCCAATGAAATTTTTCGCCTCTTTTTTGGCTCAAGCCGTCCCACCATTCCTAGTCCAAATTCATCCTGTATCACTGTCTTTCTTCCCTGTGACCTAAAACTGCCGGGCGTGTTTGGAATTTCCTGGTTCGTGACATTTTTCATTTAAGTTGTTCCCCCATAAGGCAGTAGTGTCCTTTCAGTTCTTTTTTTTGACTTCTTTTTTTTTCGTGTTTGATCGTCCCTCTTTATTGTTTTCTGTCATGTTCTACAAGGTAATCTTCTGGTCAATGTCCTCTTATTTTTTTATTTCGCAGGCCGCGTCGATAGGTTGTATCGTTGGTGGCTGGTTTTTTTCCTCCTTTCAAGTCCCATCCACCCCTTTGACGTTCCCTGAGCTTTTCCCTATATTCGTTTTCATACCTCCATACCCCTATGAAGCTAAGCTGCACTAGTGCTGGATTTTTTTGTCCTCGGGAACCCACCCCACATCCTCCTCCCTAATGAGCCCCCCGTCCCTTTTTCATCATCTTCAATGCGCGTGCATCCACCCCTCCGGAGTCTAATGATCCTTCCATCCCCCCACGCTCAAATCCTTCACCCCATTATTCGGTGTCACGAAAGTTAAGCCCCCCCCCAAAGCTTCCCCCCTTCTTCCTATCCTATTGCATAGCGGAATGCCGATGCACGGCACCGTGAGTTGAGTAAACTTGCTTGGTCGGCAAGTCCCTATTCTGCGCTTGTTGCAGTTCGGGTAGCGTCTATGATATGCTAAAAACTTTCCTTTTCAATTTAGTATTTTCCCCCTTGATCTTCCTGATTCCCCCCCTTTCCCGCCCAGACATCTGTCTTGCGGTGCCCTTCCTTGTCCTCTTCTCTCCACAAACGTCTGCCGACGCTATTTGTAGAGTGGGTAAAAAGGTGTGACAGACAGCTGCTGCCGCCAGAAACTCCGTATTCGTGGCCGAGGTATCCCTTAATGATCTCTCCGCCACGCAGACGTAGGCTGGTTCCTAAACTATGCCGAGAGCGCCTTTCCCCCGCACGTCTGGGTTCTGACTCTTTCCCAGGTCTAATGCTTGCCGGTCCACGCTCTTAACATGTTCCCTCCTTTTCTGCTCTCCCTCCCTGCTTCCCTCCCATCCATGTTCATATCTGGGACGATACGTGTGATATTTGACGGTGGCGTCTCCCTCTTGCAGTCTTTTTCTATTCTGCTCCCCTTTTTGATCGGACATACCCCCTTTGAGCCTCCCTCCTCCCTTCCTTTTTCAAGATTTCCAGCAAATTCCCTTTTCAACCCTAGGGGTAGCGATTCTCTTTATGTTATCTATCAGCCCTGCATTAGATTTCTACGCTCTTCCCGGCCGCTACGTTTTTGTAGTACCGTTCGTCCCCTTTAATTTGCTGGTGAGGGGCTTCTGAAGCCAGAATTCGGTGCACTCTGGGGTCCCCTATCCCCGTTGGCCAACCCGCCCCATTTTTTTTCCGTATCATCTCCTGCTTCATTCGACCATTCCTACTTTGACAAAGTTTCAACAATTCGATGTTGCTCCCCTTCTTGAGTTTCGAACAAACTCCCTTCGCCCCCTGTTTTGTCCACGGTTTTTTATGGCCGCTAACCTTCCTTATTTCCCTTATGGTGCGTCCCTACCCCCGGCCACGTTGTCTGTTCTCGTTTCTCCCGGTAATCGGGCTTCACTATTTTACGTGTTTCGCAATCTCCGACGTCTTAAGTCTCTTCCGAGGTTAAGTACCCCTCCCAAATTACTTACCATTCCTGATGTGCTTCCCCCTTTCTTTCCCCGCTCTATTTTCCCCCCTTTCCACAATTTTTCGCGGCATAACTCCATTCCCCCTTATTCATTTGTCTCTTAGTAATGAATCTCCGATCTCTTTTCTCCTACTCCGTTGTTTTTTTTCTCTCCGCCTGGATATTGTCCCTCCTACGGGTGCGCTTAACTGACAACGACTATGAGGCTTTTCCCTTTCCAGTTTATGCCCTCTCCCTTTTTGTGCCCGGAGGCATACCGTAAGGCTAGCGGATGGCGCAGTGAGTTTCCGGTGAGTTGCACTCCCCTTCTCGGAGTTTTGTCTACTACGTCGTAGAGAGTACGTGCCCCCCCGCACTTCCTCTGTACCCCCGCTGCCGACCGGTTTCCAGAGCCTCTTTGGCTCGCCAAACAAGACTCGGCACTGTGATCGCCCCCCCCCCTGTGACTCCACCTGACGGGTTCTCGATTGAATTTTTCTCCCCCCCCCGCAATTTACAGTTCTCCTTTTCCCCCCTGTATCTGACAGACGGATTTGCATCGTTTTGTCTTACTGTCCCCCCACCCCCCCTTTCTTTTTAGTTCACGGTCGACAAACCACCCTCCTGCGTGCCCGAATTCTTTTAGCCTCCCGTCAAGAGAATCCTCTCCCGTTCCCGTATTCCACAGAAGACAACTTCCTTCCTTCCATCCTTTTATTATCCAGAAATCACGAAATCCTTTAGCTTCCTTGATTGACTCCTTGTCTGGCTCGAAATTCCTGGGTATTTTCGTCGTATAACCTTATCCACCACGGTTTTCCGGAGCTGGCTTCTCCGTCCCGCCCTCATCCCTTTTCCCCAGCGCGACATGCCCTTGGACTCTGGGAACTTTGATGCCGGAAATACAAGGTACCCTGATCGCGGTTGAAGACTTTTCGACCTGTTATTCGTTCCCTGGTAAACCCGTCCCCTCTCCCTAGAGACTGCGGGCACTTCGAACTTCGGCGCGTCGGCTCTTTTTTCCTTTTTCTGCCCACCTTGAGGCTGATGTCAAGGTACCTATAAATCTCCTGTCTTCTTTTCCAATTCTTTTCCCCTGCAAGAAGGTCCCCGCCTTTTCTTTCCTTCCTCGCATCCTTGCGCGCATCCGGATCTTTGGTTGCTCTTTTGAGCCCACGTGTCCCGCAACCGGATTTTTTTTCCAGAGGGGAGTAATCCCCGAAGTGGGCAACCCCTTTTAGGAACTATTCCTTTTTTTCTTCCCCGTAGTCCAGGAATAACTCGTTCCGTGTTCTATTTCCTACTCCACTCCCCCTTGGCTCTATGAAGCCCAGCAGTAGGGCCACCGTGTGTTGACCGGCCTCTATTCCGTAACTTTGCAGCTTTCCTTGCGTTGTGCTATTGCCCCTTTTCTGCTCCCCATTTTGCTTTTGCCGCTCAGACATTTGTGCATTTTTTCTGTTTTTCTTTGATTTTTTTGGTTCAGCTCAGTGATAGAAGGTTGACGCATCTTCCTCTCTGCGCGATTTTATGCTTTCCCTCTTTTTTCCTTTCTTGTTTTGCTTGTGGTGATGTTTGCGGCTTTCCGGACTTAATCCTCCTCCCACCTTCCTTTTTCTTTTCCTTGGTTGGACTGTCGAAGAAGCCCGAGCTCCGTCCCGGTTTCCATGAGAATGTTACCTCCAGAAACAACCGGAAGTAAACGTCATGACCTCTCCCCTTCCTCCTTTCTCGCGCCTCCTGATTTTCCCGCCCCTACACATGCGGCTGACACTCAGTCACTAGCCCTTCTTTTTCCCTTCCCTTTCTGTCGCATCTCCATCGTCACGTACTTATGAGTTCTCCCCAGACCATTCTATGCTCCCTTCTTCTTCGACCCCTTGCCTGCTTTAGCTTTCCCTAGTACTCAGTGCTTAATGCCAGTTCGTTGGCTTCGTTTGTATTCGTTTTTAGTTTTTTCCTCGGTTCCAGCCTTTTTTCCCATTGGCTTCCTCTCAGGGATATTCTTTCTCTGATCCCTTTCGATTTTCTTTTCCTAGGGTTTTCTCACTTTTCCACCCGGGTTCGAAGAGCTAAGGGAACCTTCTTGTCCCGTTCTTTGCCTTTTTCAATCTTTAGAGCTGGAAACACGCTATCCCTCGTACTTTCTTTAGTCGAGTCCCGGAATGTTGCCAACATCCCTTCTGATTCCTTTCTTTTCACTTTTTACGGTCTTAGAGTTTTCCCTTCTTTGGCTTCGTTTGTTCTTTCCCTCCGCTTTGCCTTGAATTTTCAGGGTTGACAGGTTCCTAATCACGGATCTGTTCGCTCCCCTGTCCCCCCCTTTCTTTCCTAGACGGTCCTCGTTTCCCCCCCCTTTTGCCTCAGGGCAATCCTTTTCTTATGGTCCCAACCTTTTTCGACCTCGTCTTTCCAAGCGCCACTTTCTCACCGCCTTTTGTGTTCTATCCTCCTCCTTGCTGCGTCTTCCGCTCTCTTCGCGTTTTGCGACTTCCGCTTCCTATTTTGTTCGCCGTTTGGTCTCCTTCCTTCCCCCAGTTTCGATACCGGTTCCGAGTCATGGGTGGCGGTTCGAATCGTGTCTTCCCCGCGTTCCTCCTTTCCTGACTACTTCCCCTGTTAGGTTTGTTGTGTGCTTCCTCCCCTCGTTGTAGTTCCCCTCTTCTGGTCTCCTTTTTCGGCGGGACCGGGGACTGAGAAAATATTTCGAGCGTATTCTTTTTCCTCCTGCCGTTTCCCTCTGTAATCTTCTTTTGCCTTCCCTCCTTTTATCTTTTAGCTTGAGGGAGGAATGTATCGCTGCGAGGGTCTCCTAGGTCCAGTCTTTTTTTCCGTCACTCTGCCGCCCCTGTTCTCAGAGAGCGCCTGTCTTGATCCTTTTACCAGAGACAGTGTTGACGTCCAAGAGTTGATTTCCTCTCTCCCTTTCTCTTGGGTTCGATGGGCCTCATCTTTGAGGATCTCCCCTCTTTTCCTTTCTGCGGCCCTTGTTAATTCTCTGGGGGAATGCCGGATGTTTTTTAAAACTAACAACGCCCCTCCTCCCTGTTTTTCGCTCTAAGATCGTATTTTTCACGCGGAGGCCAAAAGAAGGAGGCCCTCGTTTAACCCCTTTCCGTCAATCATTCTCCGTCCCTCCCCCTCCCCGGCCCCCCCCCCCCCCCCTTCAGTGCATTGCCGGACTGCTGATCTCTACTCCTCCTTCTTGTGTGGAGCTGATTGCAGCAACACGCAGTTGCAATCCAAACGTACCTTTGCCCTTCTTACTTTGCTTTTGAAACCCCCCCAGTGGGCGTACCTTTTCGCGCCGCTTAGACCTTTAGATACGCGAAAAAGGGGAGTTAGTTTTTTTTCTCCCCCCCCGTCCTTCATTCTAGAAGGCTCCCCAATCGGAATGTTACCGTGAATTTTTGCTATCAAGAGACTTTGAAACAGATTTGAGGCCAAATCAACTACTCCTATTTGCGCGACTCCCTCTTTGTCTTCCCCCTTTCTCTCCTAAATCCATGCAGCATCCAGGTGACCCTCTCGCGCTTCCCAACCTTTTGGGTTGAAGACTTCCGATAACTTTGACTGGAATCGACCCTTGAACCCGACCCGCTGTTTTTCCCTCCGTCCTCCCACCTGCCCCCAAGGGAATCTTTCCGTTCCCCTTTTCCCCTCGGCGCACTGAATTTAAGCTTTATGTTCACCCGGCGATTTCCATCTCTACCCCCCCCCCTATATTATTTCCTTTCCCTCCCTCTCGGATACTTTTGTCCCTCTTCGGCAGGACAAACACCTTTTTGGCAGCGAGTTATATTCCTGATCCCGTAAAGGTGCATAACTCTTTCTTTTCCCCGCGTTCCTTGTACCATCCCCCCTCGGACCGTCATTGCCCACCTTGGTCTTGGCTTTTCACGTATCCCCTTCCGAAGCGTCGGATCCCTCCGTTGACTGAAGGCTGGATCTCACCTCACGCGCAGACCCTCGTTTTCCGTCCCTTTTTACTTTTCTTGATATTTTCGGCTCCGCCCGAGGCCCTCGACCCCTTGCTTTCCCTTCCCCGCTTCTTGCCCTTAATCAATCCTAACGGGTGCGACAGTTCCCCCCTCAGAAGCCCAATCCCCCTTGTACCGACCCCTCCGTGCAACGCCGCCCCTGTACTGGCCTTTTTCAGGCAAGTTGCTCCCAAATCACCCGCCACCGGCAGCCCCCTGGGTCGAAAAAGCTCTCGTTAAACCATACATACTGCACGTGCATTCTTTCTCAGATGTCAGTTCAAATGGCACCCTGATTTGTTTCAACTTAGGAGCTTCTCCTTCCCTCCTCCACCTGCAAGGCTCTGGACTAGTATACAGCTCCTTTTTTTCTCTCTTTCTAAAGATTTTTACTACAAGTAGATACTTTTGCACCCCACGTACGTACTGTGTGGTTTTTTTTGACACCTTGTCAACTTTCTCCTCTACAATGCCGTTTTTCCAAAGTGATTTTTTGTCCTAACCATCTTTTCTCAATTCATCCGGCCCAGGCCGCTGCTCAAACTTTTTGATTCCGCGTATCTTCAATAGCCTTCCACACTCCACCTGCCTTTTATCTTTTCTTTTGACTCTCCCCCGCACGTGTTTTTCGCTTCCCTTTAGTCGCCCTTGACGGCGTGTGTCATCCCCTTTCTTTCATGGTTTGGCTCACGTTTCGCCCAGACCACAGATTTCTTGCATGTGACTTGATACGCAACCAGTGAACCCTGTCTCCTCCTCCCTTTGCGTTTTCCCCCACTTATCGCCGCATGTTAGGGCGTCGTCCCTCTTTTAGCTTCCGTCTGCTTTTTCCTTTTTATCCTGTTCTTAGTGTCCTCTCCCCCCCTCCTTATGGTGACCACTTAACGAGTCGTGCGCCCCTCTTTTCCCTAGTCCCCCCAGAAGCTCAGCGGCCCTCAGGTGTTTTTTAGGTTTTCTCTCCCCAGGACTTTTGCTCCTCCATCCATTGCAAGCAACCCATTCATGTCGGCCACGTATCATCGTCCGAGACGACCCACGAATTCCTTTGATTTCCTTTCTTCGCCAGCCCCCCCCCTCTCTCCTGCACAGGTGCACTCCTGTACTAATGCTTCGGAGGTCATTCGATGATATCCCTTGCCACTCCAGCCGTTCCCTTTAATCCGCAGTTCCGACCAGATGAAAGGAACTCTGGAGAGTATATTGTCTTTTCCCCGGCCCTCCCCCCCTTTAGAGTTAAAAGCCGAGTTCCCGGGAAGTCCTCTGAAGAGCTTACTCTCCCAGTAATTCCCCCCCCTCGTCTAGTGCAAATGCGAGTCATTCCTCCATCATTACCCTCCCTGCTCCTCTGTCCTTATTTGCTGTCATGCATTTTCCTTCCCCCCCAATCCTGATTGTCCAGTTCGGCTGAGAACTTCCTCCCCTTCGTTACTGTTTCAGCATATAAATTAAGGTGCTAGAGGTATCGGTCACTTTTTCCCCTGAGCGCAAGCCCCGTCTGTATTGCGGAGTGGGACAGAGCCGGCTCTTGCTAGCCGTAAATCTTCTGAGTATCTTTCGACTGTTAGCTCCGGTTTCCTTTTTTTCGCCGTTCCTCTGCTCGAAATGAATTCTCTAATCCGTCCTCTTCTTTTTATTTTCCGCATCCCCCTCCTGCGCTATTGGAATCTTTATTCTCTCTTGGTTCCCATCCGTTTCTCGGCCGCTGAACTTTGGGGGTTTCCCTTTTGGAGCCCTATCCGCCTTCAGTCTTTTCCCTTCCCGCTTCACTATTCTTAAATCCAGTTCCTTTTTATTTTTATTTATGGACCTACGATTTTTATCCCCTCTTTCTCCTCTGTACGTCGTCACGACGTTTCATGTGGGTACTTGACTGTTCCTTTTGGTCTTGTCGCTGCACGACGGACGCCGCTTTCGGTCTATTTTTTGAAAAACCCGACCTTTTTCGCATTCAGCGGCCATTCCCCACCCCAAGCGTAGAAGGCACTCCCGGCATGCCAACCCGTAACTGGTCGCCCCCTTTTGTTTCTCGCTTGTTCCCCCCAATTTTCCATCGATCACACTCGGTTTCCCCGTGTTCCACGAGACATGTTCTTATTTTTTTGTTCCCCCGAAGGCCCAAGTGCTGCAGTGCCTCTTCGGTTTTTCTTCCCGTCCTGATATATTTTATTTTTGTCGTCATCTACGAGGGATTCACAAGTCCGCTATACGTCCCCCCCACTGGGCTCCTTCATCCATCCGCTGATGCTTTGTCATTTCTCTATCTTCCTTTGCCCCCTTTTCACCCCCCGTTTCCGCCTCCCGACAATCACCAATCCTTCAATTTTGGCCATTCACCTACCTTTGCATGGGAATTGTTCCCCGTCATCATTTTTGCGAGATGTCCGCGCCCATGAGAAAGTTAATTTTTCTTTTTTTACCTTGTCCCACACCTCCGTCCTTTCCTTATTGTCCTTTCTTTTTTATTGCGACACCAAGTTTTTCCTGTGGCCAAGGGAAATTTCAAGCATCGCGGTGACTTGCACTTGCGCAATTGAGGTATGTTGGATTTATGTGTTGAAGTCGTTTCCCCCCCACCCCGCTTTTTTCTAGTGAGTTGGTTTCATCTTTCTTTTCCCTTTCGAAAAAATCCCTTTTTAAACCCTTTATCGGCGACGGTCCCCTCTCCTATAGAATTACGGGTTTCCCGGGGAGGTGCCAACTCATGTCGTTATGCCCCAACCTTTACCCAACCCCTGGGATTGGTTACTGAGTCTGCATTGTTTATCCCTCCCCTACCCTGCTACCAAAGAAAACTGTCCCTCAGGGTTTCCTATCGGGGTTTCTCCACCGAGACGGCTCTTTCCTCCGCCGGCCCTTCTGAGACTGAAACCACCCATTCTTTTTTTCCTGCTTCGTCCCACCCGCTGGCGTCGATCCCGCAGTGCCGCTCCTTCATGTTCCCTTAACCACTGTACCCCTTTTTTCTCTGAGATTCACCGATAGTTGCCCCCCCTTCTCTTCCGCGACCCTCTGTGGTTCTCCTCTCTCTCCCGCAGAAATTGCTAGCCCTCTTTTGTCTTTCTCTCGGGCGGAAGGTTTTCGTCGTTCCATTTATAACCCACCCGTTCTCCTTCGAAGTCCGGCCTTTCGCCGTCGATGACCTTTTCCCCTCTTCCTGCGGCGGCGATGGGAACCCTTGGCTTTAAATTTTACGTTGTTATCGGCCTTTCCTGTACCATGTTTGTCCTTTCCCTGAAACTCATTTCTGCGACCTCTCTCCTGTGGCCCTTCCCTCCCCCCTTTCTTCCTTGGGGTGGCTACTGTTGACTCTAGAACCTCCGGGCTGCTGCTCAATCATTACTTACGATACTACCAGACTGGCTTCACAGGGGACTTCTTTTCTTCCCCTGCCCATTTACCTCCTGGTTGCATGTACCTTCCTCGCCCCAGCGACCCTCGATTCCGGCTGCTAAGTGCGTTTTAATACGTAAATTTCCCGGCAAAGTGTGGCCTCTTTCTCTTGGTGCGGTGACCTTCTTTATTCCTTCCTCTCTTTCCACAAACTGTTTTCCCCCGCTTGATTTTGAGCCTGCTTCGGTATATTTTTTTCGGCTAGCTCTCCCCCCTATCCTTTTTCACTGCAGGGAGACCGCAAGATGTCTCCCATTTTTTTTTTTCGGTTTTCCTTCATGCTCTGCCGGATGTTTTCTCCGTATGCTCAACTTATTTGCGGCGTACCTACCCCTTAGCATTTGCAGGCACCGGTGTTGCGATCTTTTTCCTCTGATTGTGAGTCGCGGCTTATCCAGATGAATCCTTTGTCTTTGACCTTTTTTTCCTTTTGAGGTGATTTTCTCCTGACATGGAATTATCATCCCCCTGTGTCCCCCCCGAATATTTTTACTTCTGGACTGAGCTTCTCCCCCTATGGTAAAGGGGTTTTTTTCACCTCTTTTCCGCTAAGTAAGAACTTTCCAACCCACCGGAAGTCAACCTCTTAACCTCGACCTACCGGCCTCTCTGCGCTGCATCCGAGTCTAGAACATGGGAGAATCGTGCAGTTCTTTCTTCTTGCCAAAGTTCGTTGTTTTTCCTCTTCAAGGGCTTAATTTCCCTGACTTATGGTGCTCCAGTGTAGACACAGCTCCTCTTTCGACTCCCCTCTCCGTGAAACCCCTTGCCTTAGCGTCACCTTACTCTTTTATCCACCATGCCCCAGTCTGGCGTAGTAGTTATGCCGTCTTCAGACTTTTTGAATCCCACCCACGTTTCAGGCCTTTTACCTCTGTTGATTTTTAGTTTTGATTACCCACCGTCGGACAGAACGGCTTGTTTCTTTTTGACCCGGCTTTCAAGGGGTCCCGTCATTTTCTCCTGTAGTTTCACCCTTGTTGTTGCCGTAACCCTTGATCCGTTAGACTTTTGCGCAATTACGCTACCTACCTTGTCCGGTTTCGCGAACCTCGCCGCCATCCCTCCACTTGCAACCCCCACCTTTTTTCGCGTTCCCCCTCCCGTTATGGTTTTTAATCTTTTTTCGTTGTTCATTGGCTTCACGGTTCTTTTTTACGTTTTGCCCTCACATCTTTCCCCCTCATTCCATCTCCTTATTTCTGATTTTCCGTCTAGGTAATTACGGAGTTCTGATTTTTTCCCACGGTCCCTGATTCAAGAGTCTTTCTGACTTTTGCCCCCTCTTCCCGGGAAAAATCGGTTTCCTTGACTTTCTCCCCCAGTGTTCGACCTAGCGGCAGCTTACCTCGTTTCCGCACGAGTTTATCTTCTGTTAGTCGGCTCCCATTTAGTCCTCGGTGTTTGACTCTCTTTTCCTAGCGGCTTCGCATCCTAGGAATAGCCCCAGGTTTGAGTTCTCGATCTTCTATGGCTTGGATTCTCCATCCTTGAATTTGTCACTCCCTCATCATATCCCCCTAGAGCCCCTTTTTGTGTTTCCTTCAAGCAGCCAATCTCATGCGATGGCTTATCCCCCAAAGTTACTTCCTTTTTTACTGTCAGGTCCCTTCCGTTAGGCCCCACAGCCTTATGCGAGCGTTGGCCCTGAACTCTTCTCCTGGTGGGAAGTCCGGCAGTCGTGAAGTCGTTCCTTGGCTTCTTGAGCGGGCTTTGGTCCCCTGTCCTGTTCTTTTTGCGCTGGGGAATCGAGGTCCCCCCCTTCCTTGCGTTTCTGTGCCCCTTGCACGCAGGTAAGCGACCTTGCCTTGCTGTTAGTATACGTTTTGCTCACAAGTGTGTTTCTTTCGACGTGAGAATTGCGCCCCTTTTAAGTTTTTTTGTTCCTTTCCTCTTTATCTTCTCGGTAGCTTCCCGTCGGTTGCATATTGGGATCCCTTCTAGCATGTTTTCTTTTTTAATAATCCCTAGCCCAGCTTTTTTAGGTCTAATCGTACGGCGTTGGGTCCCCCCCACCAGACCCGGCTCGTTGTTTCCACCCTTTTTTGAACCCCCCCTTTTCCTACCTGTACCGGTTTGCCTGGTGGTAAGGCTGCATCTCTTTCCTCCTCCGTTTTTTGTTTTCTCGATTCTGACTTTTCCCACTCCATTCAACCCTTTGATTTTTTCTCCCACGTTTTTTTTAAACCCAGACGAGCCGTTTGGTTTAGCCGCGGTAGGGACTCTGATTTTGCCTCCTCTTGCAACCCCCCTTCGTTCGTGCCCCCGTTTCTGATTTAAACATCTCATTATCTGCCCCCCCTCCATAATTGTTCAACGTGAACGTTGCCACGTCCTTCTTACCTGACTTCCTCTCTCTGATTACCCGAAAATATTTGCCCCCTCGGTCTTGCGGCCCCTTCCTCAAGCATTGCTATCCCTTGATGATCTTTTGCCGGCGCACTCCTTCTGGAACCACACTTCTCTTCCCCTTCCGCCTATGCCCAGGCCGAGGTTCCCACATTAGCGATTGAAACCTCATTTTTCGCGTCCCAAGATCTTTTGCCCACGTGGCCGCGTTCCCGTTCCAACCGGTTTCTCGGCTTTTTCCTTAGGATCTTCCGTGACAGGCACCGTTATTTTCGACCGCCTTGCCCGCTTTCTTGCGTAAAAACGGGATCGTCCTTCTCCGTCTATCCTCTCCACTCCATTTTTCCTGTTTCTCAAAACCCTGATCCCTTGACAGCCCAGAAGGACCGATTTTATGAAACCTTGTCTCCTGCTCCCTCAGATATCCCGCCGAGTTATTTCTCCAACCCCGCCGGGCATTCCTTTATCTCCCGCCCCTTCCAGAGCTCCCCCACTAATTTTGATCGAGCTGTCGGCGGCTTGCTCCGGGTCCCTCCCCTTTGGCGTCCCATTCCCTGTCCACGATTTCCCGGAATGATTCCTTTTCGAAATTTCCCTTTTCCTTCCTGTGTTCGACCGATACGCCCCAGCCGCCGTTTCCCCCCGTGCTATTCCCCAACTACTCCCCCCCCCTGGGTAAATGCCTTTCGTGCCCCTGTCTTTTCCCCCCCAAATACCCCCCGAAGCGTACCTTTCACCTTTTCAGGAGCCTGTACCCCACCCCCCTCTGCCCGCAGCGGCACCCCCTGGTACGTTCCAATTTCCCTCCCCGGAGTTTTTTTGTATCCCACTTGGAGGCGGCTTCTGTTCCGCTAGTTGGGTCCTTACTTTTTTGTCTTAGTCTTTTCCCAGACTTTCCCCTTACACGGAGATCTTTTCCGCAAGATTCCCCTCTGGCTTATATTTCACCGTACTAATCCTCCCCGATACCCGGCCGGAGACGCCACTTTTTTTTCTTACCTGGTTTTTCTAATCAATCCTTTCTCAATCTAAACCGACGACCCCCCCAATGAAACGTTTCTGATTGATGCTCTACCTCGGCTCCAACCTACTAAGTTCCGAACTTTGTATTTTCTCACCCCAGTTCGTGAAGCTAGTGAAGGCCCCCTTGTTCCAGTATCGCAGCTAGGCGTGTCATCCACTTTTCCTCTTCCCCTTCTTTTTCCTTTAGCCTTCTTTTGTGTGCCTCCCCTCTGTGTTGGGGCCCTTCGAGAAGATCATACATTCTTTGATTCTGTTTAGGGCTTCTCTTCAACTGCCTGTCGCGCTCCTTCCCCCATTTTTGCGTTTGTGAATCTACAGTTGTTTCCTTCTTACCTGACACGCGGGGTCTCCCCTTCTTCCCACTACGTCCCCCCCCCCATGAAGCCAGCTCGGCCCTCCCTTTGTTTTGACTGAGGATTACTTCCCTTAAGCCGGAACTGCTACCGCATGTGAGCCCCCTGGCCGTTTTCCATCCCTGAAGCCTGTTTACCTTCCTCTTAGCTCTCTTAGATCCTCCCCCCCCCTTACACCCTTTGCACCAGGGCCTTTTTTCATCCACTTGTAGTTCTTCATCAGCACAACGTTGCGTCGCCGCCGGCAAAAAAACCACTTCGTTTCCTTAGTTACGACCCGGGCCCTGTGGAGATTCTCCTTTCTTTCGGTAATCCCCCATTTAGAGTGAAACGCTGGTTTAAGTTCTCCTTGTCCCCTATCTCGATCCAGGTCCCGGGTATTGTACCCCCTCTCCTTCACCCTTCCTAGATCTGCTCTTCCTTTCCGACCACTCTCCCGCCTCGATTCCGACTATTGTATGTCTGTTTTCACTCAACCAGCAGTCTGGCTGGAGCGATTAGGAAACTTCCATTCCCCTGGTGCGAACATTCAATTCCATTTTCTCGTTACCCCCCTCTACTCCGGTAACCTTTCTTTGAGAGCCGCTCCCCCATTTCTTTGGTTTGAACTAGCCCAGCTCCGGCCAGGATGTTATTCTTGGTTCTTCTCGCTGCCGTTTTCCTTCCACCGCTTTTATCCCCCCCCTTTTGGTTCCTGTCATGAAATTTTTCTTTCTATCGATATTTTCTTGCCCTCCCTACAACCCCCTTCGCCATTGCCATTAGCTCCTTGCCCTATTGTCTGCTCGGCCTTCTTAGGCGGTTTTCCGCTCCTTTGGGTTGATTCCCGGAAGTTTGGTAGCCTCCTCCCTCAGTCTTTTTCACTCTCCCCATTAACTCAATCGGTACCTCTTTGGTTATCACGACCTCAGCCCGTCTTCCCTGCCCCCCTTCTTTGCCTCCCTATTTAAGTTTTCCTTGAGGTGGTCCCCTCATGGCACTTTCCCTTTTTCGCCGAATGTTGGACTCCTCTTCTGCATTCCCCTATGGTGGTTTTCCCTATCGCCCCATCTTGAATTCCCCCCCCCCCCCTTAGTTCCGCCTTTTGATCACATCCCGGTTGAGAAAGTTGTTTCCTTTGTGAGCCGGCCTTTCTCCCCCTTGCCTCGCCTATTTTTTTTCCCTTTTTTTCTATCCCTACCTCTTGGTGTCAATCCTCCTTCCCCCCCTCTTGAATATGTTCCCCCGTGTTTTCTGGGTAACCGTCTTGCACTTAAGTGCTTTGTTCCTAGATTAGCTTCTTCCGTCCGGCGTTTTTTGAGCCTATCAACCACAGCCCTATTTTCCTTCTTTCGGCGGTTTTGACATCGCCATCTATCAGTATGCGATTCCTGTTCTTACCCCCCCCCCACCGTTTTCGCGGTCTCACCTTATCAACGCCCCTTTCCATCTCAGTTTTCAGTTCCTCCTTCCACCCCATTCTGTTGGCCACTTCTCTCTCTT
>Ga0179593_1819325_pt1 | contig 17659 bp, 24 predicted proteins | sample CZODoug2_1_08_16_FD_185931 | JGI IMG/M metagenome (GOLD analysis project Ga0179593, IMG submission 185931) | Vadose zone soil fungal communities from Angelo Coast Range Reserve, California, USA - CZODoug2_1_08_16fungal (PacBio error correction) | ecosystem: Environmental > Terrestrial > Soil >... | reverse complement strand
AAGAAAAGAAGGCTACACGGACCAGTCGTCGATCCCCTCTTCTTATTTTCCTTCCCCCCCCCCCAGATTCAGTGACGAAGCAACGTGCAAAAGCGGCAAAATGGTGATGCGGTAGCATCCCCCCTTCCCCCCTTCTCTTTTCCCTTGCAGTACCTGTACCAGAGCAACAAAAGAGAGGGTAACAATAGAAAAATGGCAAATACACATCCGCTTCGTGCTTCCCCTTTTCTTCCTTCTCTCTTCTTTCTCTTTTTCCGCATGTGCCTGAAGATAAGGATGACGGGCCCGAGCACTTCCTTTCTCTTCTTTTCCCCAGTTCCGGCGCCAGCTGAAAGAAAGAGACAACCGGCACGCTTGTTCTGCTTTTCTCCCCTTCCCCCCTTTCCTTCCTCCCTCTCCTTTCCCGCCGCAGCGCAAGGATTTAGATAAAAGGGGACGCTTCGAGGACGAGACCCTTTTCTTTCTCCCTTTTTCTTTTCGAGGCACTGGAGTAGATAAGAACCTTTTGCTGAACCGTATTAGACCCCGTCGCCCCCGACTCTTTTCCTTCTTCCCTTTCTTTCCCATTCCGGTTCCCCCCCAAACCGATCCGAAGGACTCGGGGGAGTTGCACTCCCAAAGTTTACGTACTCCTCTCTGTCCCCCCCTTTTCCCCTTCTACTCCCCCCTCTCCCCAAATGTCAGAGGCAAATCGTGTAGTAATAGATTCCAATGAATTTTCTTTCCTCCCCCCCCTCCCCTCCCTCCCGTTTTCGGCACTACCAGCAAGGGAAGTTAAGATTCGGGGTTCAAGTTTTAACCCTTTTCTTTCCCCCCCCTTCCCTTCCTCTTCCTTGGAAGAGCTGTTTGGCAACAAAGCCCCGAAACCCGTCTTTCCCCCTCTCCTTTTTTTTTCCTCTTTGTTGCCGCGTATGAAACGTGGTAGTCGGACTCCTCCCCCTTCCCCCCCTTCGGCGCAGACGTGACAACGAAGAGAGCGACGGTTTAGTCCTCGCCTCTTCCTCTCCCCCATTTGACGGAGGGCGGAGAAAGGAGGAAGAGGCCGTGCATTTGCCAGCGGCACCGTCTTTTTCCCCCCCCCCCCCCCCCCCAACGGGCGGCTGAAGAGGGAACCCTACCCCCCTTCCTTTCTTTTTCCCTTCCCCCTCCTTCTCGTAGCAAGTGAATAAAGATGCGATTTGCACGTGATTGGCAGGCCCCCCCCTTTCCCCTCTTTCAGCAAACTATGGAAATAACGTCCAGACTCTTCTCCCTTCTTCTCCCCCCTTCTTCTCCAACCGAGGAAGGGTGGAAGTTGGTCACTTTCCATTTTCTTTTTTCTTAAAAAAAAGAAAGAAACCCCGGGGGATGATGTGCCTTCCCCCCTTTTTCCCCCCCCTTTTCCTTTTTTTCCCCCCCCCCCCTTTCCCAAACCTACTCTCGTCAACAAGAAAAGAAATTTAAGGAGGAGGAAAGCAGCTTTATGGCTACAACGCGATCGGAACCCTCTTTTCCCCCTTTTTCTTTTCCTCTTCCCCCCTCATTCCGACGCACGCAAGTATAGGAGGGAGGAGGTACCATCCTTACTAAGACGCGAACGGGCCCCTCCATTTATTCCTCTCCTTTTCCCTTTTTTTCCTTTCCTCGCTTCATCTGCAAAAGAAAGTAAAAAGAGTGGGGGATGTAGGATGCGTGTCAGGTTTCTTTCCTCCCCTCTGCGTCTAGGATGGGGGAGTAAAAGATAGAGACTCCCCATGGTTTTTTTCATCGTACAATTCTTCCTTTTTTCCTTTTTTTCCCCTTCCCTCCCTCGCCATTTTATCGGGCTACTTTAAGGTGCGTTGCGTTTTTTTTCTCCCTTTTTTCCCCCTTCCCTCCTTCACTTCACACCTATCATCTAGGATAAGTGATAGAGGATCCCCCTGAAGACTTTCTCTTTCCCCTCTCCTTTTTTTCCCCTTCCCTATATTCTGCCAATTAGAAAGTGTTATAGAATGGACTTCTAATCTCTCTCTTTTCCCCCCCTCCCCTCCTCCTTTTCTCCCCCCCCCCCTTCTTCATTGTCCGCATTAGTTCCGTTAAGAAGAGAAGTTTGAGAACGGATCGTAGGCCTCTTCCTTCCCTTCCCCCCCCCTCGGATCCTGATCCGAGATAGAGATTAGGTGTGCCAGTCCTCTTACGGTTTCTTCCCTCCCTACCCCTTTCCCCCCTCCCCCCATGACAGTTAGCAACCGATAAAATGGCGCTTTGATGCTCCGTCAGCTTCCTCTTCTTTTCCCCCTTCTTTCCCTTTTTTTCCCCCCACATGTGCTTCGCGTAGAGGTGGAAGCACACCCTTTTCCTCGCGCAGCCTCTTTCCTTCCCCCCTTCTCCCCCTCCTTCGACAGCAACCAAAAGGTTGAAATGGCAGTTGGAAGATTGACCCTTATATAAGTGACCCCCACTCCCCCTCCTTCCCTTTTCTCGTCTTAGGCGTGCTGGTACAGAAGACCCCGAGACGGCGTGAGGTCGGATTCTTTTTCTCTTTTTTCTTTTTCCCTTTTCCCTCTCGCGTTGTGTGTAGCAATCGCGACGATGCGGATCCCGAAGGCTGGGCTTTTGCCTCTTATTTTTTCCCTCTCCCCTTCCTTCTTGGCAACCGCCTTGCACCATCACCGTTTTTTTTTTCCTCCTTCCTTTTCTTCCCATCCCATGGACAGATTGACCAGACTGCCAACAGTTAAGCCCTGTTGGCTCGAACCTGGATGTGCTGCCCTCTCCTTTTTTTTTCTTCCCTTCTTTCTTTCTGCATAGGTCTGCAGATCGAGTTCGAACAGGCCTTCTTTCCTCTCATCCGCCGTCGCCAGCGTTATTAACTTGCGAAAGATATAAGGTCGTTTGTACAGGGAGTTTTCCCCCCTCTTTTTTTCCTCGGTATAAAGCCGCCCGTTGTTTGGGTAATAGGCTGTGGGTTTTCCCCCCCCCCCTTCCCCCGCGTATCGGAAGAACCATTCCCCCCGAAATCCGTCAAAAGGGGAAGAGAAGAGAGGATCCCTTCTTGGTAGATCTGATACCTCTCCTGCCCCCCTCTGCGCCTCGAGTATTGGTAATAGGTAAGGCTGGGATACTCGTCGACCACCTCTTTTTCCCTTTTCTTTCAGGTATTCATGGAGGCGGCCAGCCTGGCTTTTCTTTTCCCCCTTTTTTTTTTCTTCTCCTTGCTCCCGTGCCCCATATCGGGGGTCGTGAACGAATATTGCTTCTTTCATATCGAATGCCTTGCTGTTCTTTCCCCTCCTTTTCCCCCTTTCTCCCTGGCGCACAAAAGGGAAAGTGGCAGCATCTCTACCATCCCCTCCCCTTTTTCCCCCCCCCCCCCCCCCCCTTCCTCCCCTTTTGAAGTTAGGGTTGGTAGTGAAAGTTGAAAAGATCTTCAGTACGTAAACTTTGTCACTTCCACCTCCCCCCCTACTTTTTTTTTCCTGAAGCAAGGTAGTAGAGGGGGGGGAAAGACCCACAAGAGGACAGGCGGCCTGTCTTTTTCTCTTTTCTTCCACCCTCCCAGTGCATCGAAAAAGAAAAAAGTAAAATCCCGGAGTGCCGTCAAAGCCCCGTTTTTCCCCCCCCCCCTTTTTCCCTTACGTGCGATGGGCGGGAAAGATGAGGGAAATTAGTCCATGAGGAGTTTTGCTTCGCCTCCCTTTTTCTTTCTCGTAACCGTAAAGAAAAGAGGAGGGTAAAAAAAAAGCCTTCCTTCCCCCTCCTTCCTGATATGCAGAAAAGTGAGGCCAAAACTCCTTCTTCTTTCTCCTTTTTCCTTTCCTTCTCCCTCCGCTGCTGTTCTTGCCGCTTTGCGGATTGGGAAAGGCGTGGTGGATCTGTGCCCTTTCTTTTTTCCTTTCCCTCTTCTTTCGTCTCCCTGGGGCTGAATAACAGCATCAAAAGTTGTTGGTGCAGCTGACTTCGTCACTTCCCTCTTTTTTCCCCTTTCTTCCTCCTCCTCCCCCTGCGCACATGGGGATCGAAGAAAGGTAAGTTGGTTAGGAATGCGTTTCGTATCGACTAGTTTTCCTCCTCTCCTTTTTTTTTTCCCCTTCCCCCTTTTTTCTTCTCTCCCCTGATGCGCAGTCGTGAATTGAAACAGAAGATCGGTTTTCCAGCACGGGCAACCAGCTTTCCTTTCCCTCCTCCCCCCCCTTTCCCCCTCCTCCTCTCCTCATTTACAAGAATTAGGAAGGGCCCGGGATACGTCACCGTCAGTCCCTCCCCTTCTCCCCCCCTTTTAAAAGAGGCAAGAAGACATCCGTCGGCTCGGTGCCCTCGGATACTTCTCCCCCTCCTTTTCCCCCCCTCTTTTTGTCCGCAAGGTGCTGCAGATACGGTACGGCCTCTCCCTTCCCTTTCCTTTTCTTTTTTCCCCGCGCGGGGACAGTTACGGTCCCGCTGCCGCCCTTCCCCCTTCCCCCCCTCTCCTGATAAGAATGGCAGCAATCGGGCCCTTAGCGCACGTATTTATATCCCCTTTCCGCTCTTCTTTTCCCTTTCTTCTTTTTCACAGGGGGAGGGGGAGATCATGGGTCGCACGACCCTTTTTTTCTTACTTGCCGCCTTGCCGGTTGTCTGGAAAAAGAAAAGATAAGAGTGCTCCTTCGACCCAGTCAGGTTAAACCCCCTTCTCTCCTTCTTCTTTTTTTTTTCCCTTCTTTTTCCCCCTTTACGCACCAACCCCAAAGAAGGAAAAAACCGTAAGACGCTGCAACAATAGTCTCGTCCCCTTTCTTTTTCCCCCTCAATTTTAGTGAGAAGTAGAAGAAGGGGCGGCACCTATGGTTGCAACCATCGATCATTTCCTCGTCCTCTCCCACCCCTTTTCGGGGCCGCAAGGAGGAGGGAAAAGAAAAGTATCTTTTCTTTTCTTACGAGCGTGCTGTGGAAAAAAAAGCCTCAAAGGATACGCTCCGGAAGCCCTCCCCTCTTCTTCTTCTTTCTCTTTCCCCCTTACCTTCCCTATGACAAATACGAGAGGGAGCGAGTGCACTAGGGATCGGACGGTTTTTCTCCGTTTCTCGATCGGAAGTAAAAAGGGGAAGGAGGAGGCGAACTTAGTCCGAGACGCTTTCCTTTTTCCCCCCCTTTCCTTCTACTCTGTCAAAGAAAAAAAAGGAATATGTTCCAAACGAATTTACAACAAGACCCGGATCTTTCTCCCCCTATCTCTTTCCGGGGACAAAAGGTTATAAAGGAGTGGGAAAACGAGCTGCCTCTCTTCCTTTCTCCCTCCCCTCCTCCGTCGCCTGCAACATAAAGGTAGAGAAAAAAGGCGGTCGGTTGGCAGTCTTGTCAATCTTTCATCTTTTCTTCTCCCCCCCCCCTCGCCGACACACCGGTGATGGTGACGGGAGTTGAAAAGAGAGAGATTCTCCTACTCCTTCTTTCCCTCCCCCCTTTTCCTCTTCTCCCGCCAGCGTCGCGAGGGGATAAAAAGAGAGAGGAACCTTTCCAAAGGGCGATGTGGCGGATCTTATCCCTCTCTCTTTCCCTCCTTTTCTTCGTTCCGGCGTACCACTACGCCTACGACGCGCCCGTCCCCCCTCCCCCCCTTTTTCTTTTTTTTCCCCTCTCCGCTCTCCAATCTGCCAAACGCCAGTTAACGGGGGGGGTTTTAGGCGGCTTGCTGTCGCCTTCTTTTTTAATACCGTTATGGACGGATTTCCAGAGGCTGCGCTCGGATCGGGTGTCTGTCCCCCTCCCTTTTTTCCTTTTTCCTTTCCCCTTTTCGGCGACTGTTCTTCGAGCAGGAATCGGAAGTCTACGGCCGCCTTGTCCCTTTTTTTTTTTTCTAGGGAAGGTCCCGCAAAATACCCCCATTTAGAAATTGCTAGGGGAGAAGGTAAGGTGGTTGTTCGCAAGGATTGTCACTGCCCTTTCTTACTTGATACTGGGCAAAAAGATTCATCTCGGATCCGATCGCGGTGACTGGATCGCCGGGCTTTCTTCCCCCCTGCGATTCGGTAAACGGGAACATAGGATGCGGCCCCATTCGCTTTTTCTCTCTTTTTCCTTTTTTTTCCCAGAGATTAGTGAGGTCCAGTCGATAAAAAATCGAATTGGCAGCATCTAGTTTCCCGTTTTCCTCTTTCCCCTTTTCTTCCTCCGGGCTCTGTCCGAGCCAGGTCGGGATCACGGTCACCGCGATCACTGATCCGACTTCTCCCTTCTTCTTCTGGTGCTGCCCAGCAACCAGAGAAGGGAAAATACGAACACCGCCCCCCCCTGCCCCTTCTTTTTCTTTCTCTTTCCCCCGCTTCCTGCCTCGAAAGAAAAGTACTACCAATGGTCCTTCCCTGAAAAAACCATGTGCTTCGCGGTATCTTTTTCCCTTTTCCCCTCTTTCCATAACGGTATTAATACAGGGACGCCAGCGACCCTCCTCTTCTTTTCTCCTACCCCACTCCACAAGCAACCGTAGAGGATATTGCCCCTCCGTAGGCGTCGAGTATGCGTAGTTTTTTCTTTCTCCCCAGGTCGGCTGCTGGTCGGCCGCTCGCAGGGATATGTCTCGACCAGCCACATCGCTTTTTGAAAAGTCTTTTTCCCTCTCTCTTTCCTTTTTTCCCCCTTTTCTTTTTCTTTTTGTGGACCGAGAGCCGAGTAGTTTTGCAGAAAGATTTTAGTACGTCGTAGGACCATCTTTTTTTTTTTTTTTTTTTTCCAATTGCCTAATGGATACAATAAATGACAGATTGACTAATGGAAAACCGTTCCGACTGTTTTTCTCCTTCCTTTCTCTTCCCTCCCTTTTTCTCTTCACGAAGGTGAGAAGAGTATGAAGAATTATTGCCCCCGGTATGAAGCTAGAGTTTCCCACTTCCGTTCCCCTCTTCCTTTCCTTTCTTCTCCTTTTGTTTACAGGTAGTTGGAACATGAAGGTGGGAGTATTCTCGAGAGTAAGCCGCCCCGTTTTGGGTATAGTTTTTTTTTTCTTTTTTCCCTTCCAATTCCCAGAGTCTCGGAAGAAGGTAGAACCTTTTCCGTCAAATGTGTACTTCCGCTTCTTTCTTCTTCCTCTTCCCCCCTTCTCCTGACCTTAGGTGCAGATGAGAAGATAGAGTATTTGCTCTTTTCTAGGTCCAGGTTATACTGTGCTACTTCCTCCTTTTTCCCCCCCCTCCTCATTCCGAGGTATTAATGGAGGATCTCTTCCATGGTTAGGGATTTGTTGCCAACCACTCTCTTTCCCCCTCTCCCTCGGGGTCGTTTAAAGAAGACGGGATGAAAAGAATACTCTCCCTTTTCCCTTTTCTTTTTTCCCCCCCAACCATTATTGAAAAAGGCGTCCTTTTCAGAAATGGCGCACTCCCCCACTTTTCCCTCTTCCCTCTTCCCCCTCTTTTGGCCGCTGACTATGTGAGGGGTAACCATCGAGGAAGGGTTGCCCCGGTCGGCGTTGGTCGGACCTTCCCTTTCTTTTTTTCTTTTCTTTTTCCCTTTCTTCGGATCCTTTTTTTTTAACCTGACGGGGGAATGAGAACGGAGTAGATGGTCGTGGTCCCTCCCCCTTTTTTTTCTTTCTCCCTACGTTCAGCCACCAGGGGAGGGCAGAAAAAGGGCCCTCCCCCCTTTTTTCTCTTCCCCAGCCCAGGGTCTCGGTCAGAGCAAAAGGCCCCGCGGTCTCTCCCTCTTCCTCTTTTCCCCCTTTCTTATCCTGCGGCGTTTCGTCGACACGCTAACAAAACGTCCGACTTTTCGCTGGCGGGCAGCTGGCGCCCCCTCTTTTCCCCCCCTTCCATACGCGGACCTTCAGGAAGGTTTCTCTTTCTTCTCCCCCCCCCCTCATTCGATGGAGATGGACACAGTACATTCGCCTCTTTTTTTTTTCTTGCCTCTTTCGGATTGGGAACGAGTTGGTGTCTGATGTACTGCCCGTTGACTCTTCCCTCCTTCCTTTCTTTTCCCTCTTGTGTCGTCCTGGGGATTGACTACCGCCCCAGTTGCGCCGGTTGCAGCTTTTCTCTTCCTCCCCTTTTTTTTTCTGCGCATCATTGGGCTACGACGAACTGGTCCGGTGGTTCCGCCCTTCTTTTTTTTTCCCTAGAGATGATTCCCCCCCCTCCGTTTTTTTTTTCTCCTCGCTCCTCCCCTGCAGGCCTACCCAAAAGGACAAGTCCTGAGACCAATGCTGCGCAGTCGTGGCCTGCAACTCCTTCCCTTCCCCTTTTTCCCTCCTCCTAGGACACCGGCGCAACTGGTGATGCATTTTCAGCACAAAGGACGACGCAGCATCAGTTACCCTCTTTTTTTTCCTCTTTCCCCTGCTCCCCACACGCGCTGTCCCAAAAGAAAAGAGACAATAAGGACACCGCTCGGACTCGGTGACCTGTATTCCTTCTTTTCCTTTTTTTCCCCCCCTTTCTCCTCTCCCGGCTGACGGAAAGAGAAAGGAATGTTGCGTACGCGTACTGCATGGGGTTGCCCTCCTTTTTTTTCCTTTTCCCTCCCTCTAAAAGCGGCAAAGCTTGTGAGCGTGGTTCTCTCACAAAACGCTCCTTATACGCCTTTTTTTCCCCCTTCTCTACTTTTCCGCGTGGAGCGGACGAGGACCATGGATTTCGGCAAGCATTTCTCCCCTTTTTCCCCCTTTTTTTCCCCTTATTTAGACAAGTAGAACAAGAAGATTGCCTCGGCTCTTGTCTGGACCACGACCAGTACTCCTCTCTCCCCCCCCCCACTTCTCCTCCTCCTGTGGTGGAGTCTGAAGTCAAGTTTAATACCCGATCTTTCACTCCTTTTTCCCCTTCCTCTCCTCCCCTCTTCAGCTTCAAATCGTCGTCGTGAATAGATGATGCCCGAAATGTTAGTGCGCAGTTCTGACGCTTTTTTCCCCTTCCCCTTTTCTCCCTAACAGAAGGCTCTTTCGATATTCGGGGGCCTCCTTTCCTTTTCCTTTTCTGCTTAGCAAGGCTAAGAAGTAAGGAATCATGTTTTGTCAAACCCCTTCCTTCCCTTCCGACATCGATGAAGTTAAGATGTGTGTTAGTATGACCCAGCGTTTATTTTTTCTTTCTCTCTCTCTTCTCCTCGTTCACCGAAGGATAGGAAGGTGTGCTGTATAGAAAAATAAGGGGAAAGTACGTATCTTCCTCCCCTTTTTTCCATTGGCGGTTTTGTTTTTTGGGTGACCGCTGGCATTGCCCCTTTTCCTTCCCCTTACCCCCCACCCCGGCGGCTTACCTAGTAACATACCCCCAGGCATAGGGGCCAACCCCTCCCCCCCCCCCCCCTTTCCCTCCCCCTTTTCTCCTTCCCCTCTTATCTGCAGGCAAAAAAGGTATAACGTCCCTTGGGCAACTCGGTCTCCTCCCTCCTTTTTTTCCCTCACGTCCAGACGCTGAGAAACCCGATCCGACGACCGGTCTCCTCTCTCTCCCCTTCTGCACGTTTGGCAGTAGGTAAATATTCCCCCATGGGATGGGATCCAGTAGGGCCCCCCCCCACCCTTTTCTTTGCCGGCGTTGCAAGAGCGAGTTCTTGTAATACGACGTACTACTCTTTTTTCCCCCTTTTTTTTCTCTCGCTTGTCTCCAACGCGAGCGGCGAAACAGAAGGGCACAAAACCAAAACAAAACCCCCCCCCCTCCCTCCTTCGTCTCCCCCCCCCCCCCCCAACACAAAAAAATAAAAAAACCCCCCAAAAAAAAAAAAAAACCCCCCCCCCCCCCCCCCCCCCCCCCCCCCCCCCCCCCCCCCCCCCCCCCCCCCCCCCCCAACAAAAATAGGCGATGTGGATGAGCTTATACATATCAGGCGAGCGGCGCTACCCCCTCCCTCCTTCCCCCCTTCCCCCCCCCCTTCCCGAACGGCAAAGAAATAAAGAGAACGTTTGTGGAGTGGGGTCACGTATACTCTCCCCCCTTTCTTTCCTTTCCTTTCGTGGCGTCCGTATTCTAAAGTAGGACGGATTCCTCGTTTTCTCTTCCCCTCTACGCGGAAGCAACATTCCTTTTATCCGGACAATGTCGGCGGACTGTTCTTCGATCCCTTTCCCCCCCCCCCTCCCCCCCCCCCCTCTCCATTTATAGGGGAGAACAGGTCTTGTTGAGGTGTTCTCCAGTACTTTCCCCTTCCTCCTTGTCCACAACGATAATATGGATTCCGTGATCGCGGTGACTTGCTCTCCCTTTTTTTCCTCTCTCCCCCTTTTCTTCCAACGGCGCTTCGTAAACGTGAAACTATTGCGGCCAATTCGCTTTTTCTCCCTCCTTTTCTTTTTTTTTTTCTCGCGATTAGTGAAGTCCAGTCGATTTCAAAAGCGACTTGTCCTCCTTCCCTTTTCCTTTTTCGAAAGGGATAGTAGGAATAGTGCTATGTGGACCGAGCCCTTCTCCCTTCCCCTCTATCACTGATCCGAGATGAAGGGTCGCCAGCGTCCTTTTTCTTTTCTTTTTTCCCCCTTATTGCGAACACCGCAACCACTGAAAGTTTCGCCCGATACCCTGTTCCTCTTTTTTCTCTCTTCTTCCTTCCCTTTCGAGAACAGTCCTCAGAATTGTACGTTCCCAAAAACAATGTGCTTCGCTTATATTTTCTCCCCCCCCCCATAGAGAAGAAGATGGACCCCCCGGTAAATAACGGTATTCATACCTGCTCCCTCCCTTTCTCTCCTTTCTTTTTCAGATTAAGCTAGTATAAGTGGAACCCCCCCAAAGAAAGGTCCGGATATTGCGTTTTCCCTTTCTTTTTCTCCCCTCCTCTCGAGAAGGAGTGAGGTAGGATGCTTTTCCTTTCGAAGATAGAAGGATATGTACGCTCCCCTCCCCCCCTCCTCCTTTTTTTTCTCCCCCTCCTTGCGGAGGAGACGAAGGCAAAGGTGTTTGTGACCGAGTATTAGTTTTGCATACCGATTTTTTTCTCTTTCTTTTTTCCCACCTCCGGAACCAGAACAGTTGGTGTAGGAGAGGGTTTTTAAAATTTGCTACTTTTCCCCCTTTTTCCCTCCCTCAACCGTTAAGGACGGTTGGCTAGACCCTTTCCTCTGATGCGCCTGTCGTCTTCTACCTCCCTTCCTATCTTTTCCATAGGTATGAAGCTCGAGTTGCACAAGGCCGTTCCCTCTTCCCCCCTTCCCTTTACATATTATCCAGGTTTTTAGGGTTTTGTTGTAAAAGTCTCCAATATGAAGGTGGGGAGTGACATATTTAATCCTCCCCTTCTTTTCCCTTTCTCTTTCAAAATGAAAGAGACTTTAGAGAGTAGCCCTCCATTTCTTTTTTCCTTTTCCTTTTTGTCTGCAGACAGAGAAAAAATGTAAGAGAAATGAGTGAACGTGCTCTTCCTTTTTTTTTCTCTTCCCCGCTGAGTCATAAGAGCAAAAAAAGAGTACTTTTAGAGGTCTTTCTTTCTTTTTTTTGCTTTGTTGCCAAAAAGCAGCGGAAAGCCTTGCGTAGAAGTAGCTCCATTCCCCCCCCCCCTTTCTTTCCCCCCCTACACTTCTCCTTGCTGGTATTGAACGAAAGATAGCATGGTTCCCCCTTTCCCTTTTTTTTTCCTTTTACAATAAAATGGAATTGGAAGACTAGAGGACCTACTTTCTTCTCTCCACCCTTTCCTTTTCTTTTTTTATTACCGTGAAAAGACTTTTTTCCCCTTTTTTTTCACTGCAACGAAAAAAGAGGAAGTTAGGTAAGGTTTGTAACAGAATGGTCTCCCTCTTCTTCTTCCTTCTTTTTCCCGGCAATCGGAGGGGGAGAAAGGGTCTAAAATACGGTTCAGCCCCCTTTCTTTTCCTTCCTTTCCTCCCATTTGCCGTCAGAGACAAGGGTCTAGGTACGCGCCCAGAGGACCCGTGTCTCTCCCTCTCTCCTTTCCTTCTTATTCCTGCGGAGTTTGCGTCGAACACGCTCCCCCCCGCGGAGCTTTTCGCCTGGCGCGGCGCTTTCTCCCCCCTCCCCCTCCTTCCGCGTACGCCCAGGCCGTGCTCGTCAGTCAGGCCGGATCTGCAGCCCTTCTTCTTTTTTTCTCAAAAGGTAAAGTAGCATCCTTTTCCGAGGTCACAGAGCGAGCGGATGTCTTCTTTTCTCTTTTCCTTTTTCTCCCCTTTCCTTCCCTTTTACGATCCAGGACTGAAAGGAAGAATTCGTTGAATGTAATTTCTTTTTCCTTTTTTTCTCCTCACCAGTTGCGCCGGTGCAGCTTGCTTCTTGTGAACTATGGTTTGCCGTTGTTTTCCTTCCCCCTTCTCCCCTCTCCTCCTTTGCTCTACGAACTGGTCCGTTTGGTAGGAATGCGTTTTTATCTCGCTCTTTCCTCCCGTTTTTTAACCTCCTTTTTTTTTTTTCTCTCTTCCTTCTCTCCTCTTTTCTTGCACACGACGATCGGGTAAGACAGCAAAGGAAACCCTCGTTAAGGGAAGAAGCAAAGCTGCACCGTCTCCCTTTTCTCCTCCTTTCCTTTTTTTTCTCTTTACCCGATTCGGCCGGGACAGGAGGGATAGTCCACTTTGCAAGTACCTGTACCAGATCCCCCCCCCCCCCTTCTCCCTTTTCTTTTCTTTCCCCTTTTTTCCCTCTCCGGCTAGGAATGCGCAAATTGTTCCTGGTGAGCCAGGCAGCAATCGAGCGTTTTTCCTCCTTTTCCTTTTTTTCTCCCTCGCACTGGCGGCGGCTCCCTTTTCCCTTCCCTGGGGTGGAAAAGAGGGGGCCCGTTAAGGCGCCCAGGCCCGCCAGCGAACCTCCCTTCCTTTTCTCTCCTGATAAAGAAAGGTTCAAATAGGGCCCGCCGCAGGCGTCTTTTTCCCCTTTCTCTTTTTCTTTTTCCCCCTTTTCTTTGAAGGCAACTCTTTGGATGGTAAATGTGGTCGGCCCTCCTTCCTACCTTCTCTTCCTCCACTGGTCGCCCGACGATTGCCGACAGGATAGGTTGTGAACAAGACCAGCTACGATGTGCTCTTCTCCCCCCTCTTTCTTTTTTTTTTTTCCCCCCAGTGCAAAGTTGAAGTAATATCTGGTAAAGGTCACGACCACCCTCCCCTTTCCCCCTTCCTCTCCAATAGTCGTAGTCACTAGATGAGCAATGCAATGTTGTGCGCCAGTTCGACGCCTTTGTCCCTCTTTTTTCCACCCCCTCCTTCCTCAGTCGATAGTCGGGGCCCGCAAGTATCGGTAAACGACCCCCTCTCTTTTTTCCTCTCCTCTCTGTTGGCAACAAAGCCGAAAAAGGAGCCGCCTCCAGTCCTTCCCCCTCTTTTCTTCCCCAGCGGGTAGTCGAAGGTATACCAGTACCTGGACCTCTTACCCATTACTCCCTTCACTTAGCCCCCTCCGGGAGGGAAGTCTGGGAGATTTCCCCTTTTTTTCCCCTGGAGTAACCCCGAAGGAGGGAGGAACCTTTTCCTTTTTTGCCCCTTTTCCCCTATTTTTACCGAAAAAAAGAAGATGAAAAAAAAAACGTTTTCGTAAAGATGGCATAAAAAAAGGCATAGGGGCCACTTCCCTTTCCTTCTCTTCCCTTTCTCCTTCCCTAGATTTTTTTTTCTTTTTTTTTTTTTTTGTGTTTTCTTTTTTCCCTCCGAGCTCAGAACTATGGAAATAAAGTCACAGCTTCTGCCATGCGATCCGACGACCGGGCGCAGCAGCAACATCCCTTTTTCTCCTTTTTTTTTTTTTTTTTTCTCCCCCGTTATGCCTTTGAAAACCCGAACGACGAAACCACCGTGATGGTGCAGGAGTTGCGAGCGAGCTCCCCCTCCCCCCCCCCCCCTTCCCCATCCAGCCATTTCGGCGGCTCACGCAGAGTCGCGATTGTAACGCGATGGAAACATACTTCACAAAGCCGATGTGGCTTCTTTTTTTTTTTTTTCTCCCTCCTGACCGCACGCCGCTGGAGGTCAGGAGGTCCCCCTTACGACTACGACGAGAACGGCACGCCCTCTTTTCTTTTTTTTCCCCTCTCTTTGCAATCTGCAAAAAGAAAGTTAACGGTTGATGTAGACTGCGGGAGTCCTTTCTCTCTCCCCCCCCTCCCCTTCTTCGGAGGATAGGGTGGAGTCCTCCTACGCGAAGCACATGGTTTTTTCTCCTTCCCCCCTCTCCCTTCTCGGAAGCTGACGGCAGCATAGTCACTCGCCATTTTATCGGGGCGAACGGTCAGGTGTTTTTTCCCCCCCTTCTCTCCTTTCCTCCTTTCTTCGGAAGAAACAGTAATTTTTAAGGAAAAACGATCAGTCGCGCCTCTTCTTCTTCTCTTAGCGAGGAAAAGAGAAATATGAAGAGAAGGTACGGCAAACGGCCTTTTCTCCCCCCCCTTTCTTCTCTGGACTCAATAATCTAGCTCCCTTGAATAATACTCGTTGTTGTTGTTGAGCTTTCCTCCTCTTCCAAAAGCGAATTGGCCTATAGGTTCCCGTTTACGAAGCTCCTTTTCTCTCCTTTCCTTCTGTTGCTCATGTGAACGAGCCGTCTCAGTCACCGCGATTCACTGATCCGAGCTTCTCTTTTCTTCACCGGCAAATAAAGGGAAAATACTGGAGACCCCCCTCCCCCCCTTCTTCCCTCTTGCTGTTAAGATTAAATTCATGCTCGAAGACCATCTTCCTTTTTCCCTCCTCTTATAGGTGGAAGCCACCCGATCCTCGCTTCAGATGGAAATCCTCTCCCCCTCCTTCCTCCTAAACCACGGTTGAAATGGCTCCGATTTGAAGCTCGTATACGTGGCCCCCCCCCCCCCCCCCCCCCCCCCTCTTTATTCTTGCTGTTGCCGTTCGCGTCGTAGGCTTAGCTGGTAAAGACAGACCGCCGAGACGGCGTGCTTTTCCCTCCTCTCTCCTTATCTTGTATACGCTCCAGCCACATCGCACTTTGGCCCCCAGTATGTTTACGATCGCGTTGTAGCCAATTCCCCTCCTCCCTTTCTCCCCCTCTTTTTTTTCCTACGATTTAGGAAGTCGTCTTTCAAGATCGCGCCTCGTGGCAACGCCGGCACCCCCCCTCCCCCCCCCCCTCTTTCTCCCTTCCCTCCATGGAAAGATTGACCTTCTTTCAAAACGTTAAGACAGGGTGGCCTAGACATGGATGTTTTCTCTGCTCTTTTTTTCTTTTTCTATGACATGGTATGCAGCCGATTTTTTCGGAAGGGAGAAAAGGGTTGCATGAAAGAGTAATAGTGACGTCTCCATCTTGTTCTCCTTTATTTGGAAAATATGCGGTGGTAGTTCCCTCTCCCCTTTTTTTCCTTTATAAATGTGTTTCGGTTAAAAATAGGGCCTGCTGTCCCCTTCCCCCTTCCCCCCCTTCCAATGTGTAATTTCTCCAGCTAATGAGTGGTCAGAGAACTCGCCCCCCCCCCTTCCCCTCTTTTCTTTTTCCAGGTACTGGGAAATAGTCTCCTCTAGGGGTAATACGAGCCAAAACACATCGTACTTCATCTCTTCTTCTTCCCTTCATCCTGGTAGGGCTTTGTTGCCCCCGATATTAAAGTACTAGTAGCCGTAGCTCCAGTCCCTCTCTTTTTTTCCCTTCCCCTTGCCTTGCTGGTATTGCGAATGCTTTTGAAAAAATATTGCCAAAGGCGTCGAATTCGCCCTCCCTTCTTTTTCCTTCTGACTATTGTGGGTCTCCGCTGACGGTTTTCGGGTTGGTAGGGAACGTGAACAGATCGGAGTACGTCACCTTTTTCCTCCCCTTTTTCCCCCTCCGGGGGGACTGAGCAACGTCTTTTCTGGTCGTGGTCCAGGACAACCGAGCCGGCTTCCCTTTTTTTTTTTTCTTTTTCCCTTTCCCCCCTTGGTCGTGCGACCCATGACCTAAAACAGACACATTGACCATCCATGCGTGGCCGTCCCCTCCCCTTCCCCTTGTTATCTAAATACGTTCCTAGGGAAAGCCCTCGGTTTGCGTCGACCACCCCAAAAGAGTGAAGATTTTTCGATGGAGGGAAATCTTTTCTCCTTCTTTCCCCCCCACCCCAGGGCAGTACGCGTACGACCATCCCTTGAGAGTGAAGTCAGGAAGGATCTTTCCTCCCTTTCCCTTTTTCTCACCAGTCCACTTTTAAGTATAAGAGGTCAAAGAGCAGAAGGTCTTTTCTTCTTTTTTCTTCTTTCCCCTTCCCCTTCTTCCCCGGTTGACGATCCCGGCCTGCCCTGCATTAGTGGAAAATGATGCTAGTCGTCCTGGGGCTTGATACCGCCCCCCCCCCTTCTTCTTTTTCCTTTTCTGTGTACCCGATCGTCTTTTTTGCAGAATGAGCTAATTGGGATCGACGAACTGGTCCGTTTGTTCTTTCTTTTTTTTTTCCTTTTTTTGTTGTTGAGATAGATACGACCGAAGTCCCAAACGGAAAAGTTAGTAGAGCACAATGATGCGCAGTCGTGCTCTCCCACTCCTCTTTTTTTTTTTTTTTTTCCCCTCTTCCCCTGCGCAACTTTTTCGGTAGTAGAACAGGACAAGAGCATAAGTACACGACTTTTCTCTCCCTTTTTTTACCTGTACCAGATCCAAACGCAGCTCTACAGAAAAGAGGCAATCAGAATAAGATTCGGCCTCTTTTACCCTGTCTTTTTTCCTTCCTTCACTTATTTTGTCCTCAAGTTGACCTGATAAAGGAATGAAGGAAAGAGACCCCTCTTTTTTTTTTTTTTTTTGAAAAGAGAGGGAAGGGAAGGAGAAAGAGGGCCCTCTTCCTTTTTTTCCTCCGCAAAAGACGAAGGAGACGAAGGGAAAGAGAGGCAAGCCGCAGCTCCTTTCCTTTTTTTTCTTTTTTGCGGACCGAGACCTGGGCTTTGAAGGAAGAAATTTTGGAAAGGGGGGAGAGGGGGAGATGAAACTGGGTCGCACCGATTTTCCTCTCTCGCCGGCGGTTGTCTGGACAACTCGAGAAGAAGGGAGAAGGAGAAAAAAGGAAGGGGAACAAACCGGATCCTCCCTTTTCCTTTCCCCCCAAGTTACGCTACCCTCCTAGAGGGTGAAAGGGGAAAGAAAAACCGAACTAGCCCCCCTTTCCCTCTTCCCCTCTCTTCGTCCTTGAGCTGCAAATGCGCAATGTTAGTTTCCTCCCCCCTCCCTCCTTCCCATCATCAGTCCCTTTCTAAAAGAAAGGAGAAGGGAGATATTCTTTTTTTTCCTTTTTAGCTTTAGAGGGGGTACTTCCCTCCCTCCTTTTTTGCACCAAACGCAGAACCAGGATGAAAGAATCCATGGAATCCCTTCCCCCTCTCCTTCTCTTCTTCCCCATCCCTTTTACCTCTACAAATACGCGAGAGGAGAAGAGTGCACCGAAGGGATCTTCCCCTTTTTTTTTCCCCTTTCCTTACACATGAAGGATTAGAGACCTTTCGTCCTAGACTCTTTCCTTCCCCCTCCTTCCCCCCCCAGCCTATGCCCAAAAAAAAGGGAGGCTTACTCTTCCCCCGGTAGGCGGAAAAATAAAGTAAAACACGACCGTTTCCCCCCTCTTTTTTTACGGCACGCTCTCGGCAAAAACCGGTTATAAAAAGGCCGTTTCCCCCCCCCTCTCCTTCCCTTTCCTCCCCTTCTCTCCTCCTATGCAGCCAGAAAAAATAAGGTAGAGACAAACGGCTTCCCTTTTTTCCCCTCCCTTATTCACTTTTCACCCGAAGCCGAAAAAAAGGTGATGGTGCGGCGTTCCCCCTCTCCCCCCTCTCCCTCCCCCCCCCCCTCCTCAGCCAGAAATTTCAGGCGGCTAACGC